>Ga0070711_100001263_pt1 | contig 13724 bp, 10 predicted proteins | sample LARL53metaG_FD_65452 | JGI IMG/M metagenome (GOLD analysis project Ga0070711, IMG submission 65452) | Corn, switchgrass and miscanthus rhizosphere microbial communities from Kellogg Biological Station, Michigan, USA - LAR L5-3 metaG | ecosystem: Host-associated > Plants > Roots > Rhizosphere ... | reverse complement strand
TTCTGGCGATTACGCGCGACGCATTCATTGTCTATACCTCGAATGTCTTCGCTATCATGGGCCTGAGGTCGATGTATTTTGCACTTGCGGGGATGATGGAGATGTTCCGCTATCTGCACTACGGCCTCTCGCTCGTACTCATGTTTGTCGGAAGCAAAATGCTATTGTCCCACTATTACGAGATTCCTACTGTGTTAGCTCTAAGCGCGGTGGCGAGCATCCTGCTTTTGTCGGTGGCGGCGTCTCTTCTTAAGCCCAAGCCCAAAGCCGCATGATTTCGCGTCCTAGTTTCGTCATGGCGTGCTTCCAGTCTTTAACGTCATTTGCATTATGATGAGTGTGCATGACTCGTGTACCCATTGCGCTTCCAGGGCGACCCTATGATGCCGTGATTGAGAGCGGCCTGCTGCACCGATCTGGTGCCATTCTCAGCAAAATATTTGCCACCGACGCTTCTCCAAAAAAAGCAAAGGGCAAGCCTCTGTTGGTGGTGACTGTCTCACCTGTGCGTCGCAGGTGGGGGAAAACCCTGATGGCGTCACTTTTGGCGGCTGGATTTGAAGCGCAGTTCTTGGAAATGCCGGACGGCGAACGCCACAAAAAACTGGCGACGCTTGAGAAGTTGTCGGAGCGGTTGAGCCGTATGAGCGCAGATCGAGACTCCGCCATTGTTGCCTTCGGTGGCGGCGTAGTCGGCGATGTGGCTGGGCTCTTGGCCTCACTTTATATGCGTGGCTTGGATGTAGTGCAGATTCCAACCACAGTTTTGGCCCAGGTGGATGCCTCAATTGGGGGCAAAACGGGCGTGAACCTGCGCGCCGGCAAAAATCTGATTGGCACGTACCATCATCCGCGAGTGGTTCTCATCGATCCCACGGTATTGACCACCCTTTCTGATCGTGAATTTCGCGCAGGACTTTACGAAGCGTTGAAATGTGGCGTCATCGGTAACACGGAATTGTTTGACGCATTGGAAAGCTCGAGTCTGAAAGAGTTGCGCCGGGACTCCGGGAAATTGGAGTGGGTGATCACCGAATCAGTAAGGCTAAAAGCGGAAGTGGTTTCATCCGACGAGCGCGAAAATGGGTTGCGGCGTGTATTGAATCTAGGCCATACCATCGGCCATGCGCTCGAGGCCGAGACCAAGTACCGGCATTTCTTGCATGGCGAGGCCGTAGCATGGGGCATGGTAGCGGCTGCAAACATCGCGGTGGCGGTCGATAAAATCGATGCCGCCGGCGCAGGTCGTATCACCGAAGCCATAAGGAAACTCGGCCGGTTGCCGAGAGTTCAGTCGCCAAGCCGCACTATCCTGCGATTATTGAAGTCGGATAAAAAGACTCGCAACGGCGTCGTCCACTTCGTGCTCCCACGTCACATTGGGAAAGTGGAAGTTGTGAACGATGTGCCTGAGCGGGTGGTCATCGAGGTTGTGGAAGAGCTGAGGCGGTTATCCAGCTAGCGCGAATATCTCGCACGAAGGCTTTCAGGGTAGGGTTTTTGCCGCACCACGCCAAGGTCGCAACGAATTGAAAAGTTCCCATAAATCTACCACGGGCGCGAAAGATGTAATCGGCGCTACTCCCGAGGGCACATGCGACCAGCAGTCTTCCGCGCGAGCTGTGCGCGAGATGTTCACATCCATCGCACCGCATTACGATTTGCTAAACCACGTCCTCTCCCTGAATATTGACCGGCTGTGGTGGAGGAGGACAGCTCGAAGTTTCCGGCACATTCTATCTCGGCCGGAGGCACACGTTTTGGATTTGTGTTGCGGCACGGGGGACATGGCGTTTGCACTGAGGCGACAGGCGAAGAGCCCCACTCCAAAAATCCTGGGAGCAGATTTTTCTCATGCAATGCTGCAACGCGCTGCGTCGAAGTCCTCAGCCACCGGCCTCTCGTGGGTTGAAGCCGATGCGCTTGGCCTGCCGTTTCCTGACGATACGTTTGATCTTGTGACTTCAGCCTTTGGCTTCCGCAATCTGGCGAACTATGATTCGGGGCTAGCCGAGATTGCGCGTGTTCTGCGCCCAGGCGGAGAGTGCGGCATTCTGGATTTTGCCGAGCCGCACGGAGCGATTGGAAGCCTTTACCGGATCTATTTCAAAAGAGTATTGCCTGCCGTTGGAACACTGATCTCAGGCGTCAAGGGACCGTACGCTTATCTTCCTGCATCGGTAGAACGCTTTCCCGAGCCGGATGAAATGTTGCGCCGGATGGAAGGCGCTGGTTTTCGCGAAGCATCGTGGAAGTCTTATACCCTGGGCATCGCCGGTCTATACCGCGGCAAAAAGTAATGCAGGCGCGAGCATGCGGTGCTGCCCACATTGCGGCGCGCTATGAGGGTTCAGCGGTTGGTTGTTCGGTCAGGGATGGCGTGGGGGTTTGGAAGCAGTCCGCGAATGCATCCGCGATGGTGTAGCGGATAACGTCCTGATATTTATCGCCGAGAAATTTCTGCAACCGATCAGTGTTCATTGTGTACTCGCCCGTCATATAGGGTGCGGCTTCGGGCGGGATGGCTACGATTCCCAATTGCCAGAGCAATTGCAGAGCGGTGCGGAAAGCGAACTTGCCTGGCACTCGCAACAGGCTCGCCTGCGCGACTTCGACGCAGCGTCCAAAGGTCATCGATTCTCCGCGGCCGGCCACATTCAGAACCGTCAAACGTTGGGACTCAGGCTGCCTCTTTTTGAGCAGATAGGTTATGAGCCTGGCCATGTCGTCGAGGTGGACGAACTGGATTCGGTTATCCAAGTATTTCTGGCCATAGGGCAAGATGCAGGGAAGCCGCTTTCCTCGAGTGCGCATCTTGGCGGCCCGATCGCTGCTGCCGTTCGGTGTTCCGCGGAAAGCACCCACCATATAGTTCTCAACGGTTGCCCCGGCAAAAATATGCGGGCGCAGCATATACGCGCTGCAACCGCGCAGCGCTGGCGCACGCTGCTGGACTACTTTGTCGGACTCCATTTTGTGAAGGGCGTAGGGCAAGGTGTGAGCCGCCAGCGGCTGTTCTTCCGTCACCGGGCCAGGCAAGTCTGAACCATAAGCGGAGACGCTGCTGGGGAAAATGAATTTGCGGACCGTCGAATTGTCGCGATTGGCTTCCGTGATGGCTTCCACAACCCGCGCGGTTCCGGCGACATTGATTTGCCACATGCGTTTTGTGTCAAGCACGCCCGTGCGCAACGGATCAAGTACAAAGGCGAGATGCACTACCGCTGCGGCTTGCGTATCACGAAGCAAAACGTAAAGTTGCCGACAGGACTCCTCCTTACCCAGATCCAGGGTTTCGAAACGCAACGGCAGATCGGTAGAAGGTGGTTTCAAATCAACGCCAATGACGTCAAAATCAGCCAGTTGCGGAAGCAGCCGGGAACCGAGATTCCCGGAAATACCAGTCACGACTACTGTTGGTCTTAGATCGCCCATTTATTTGGGACCGGATTCAGGAGACTTTACGGGCGGAGCATTTCGATTGGCCGCTGGAGTCTGACCTGGTGAATCGGGCAGGGTTTCGGTGAAATACTTATCGTTCAATTCAGGTGTAGCGGACTGTTGAATGGCCTGCAACGCAGCCTGAATGCGTTGCGAACGCAATGTGGAAACGATTTCGTCATGTACTTTGTCGAGCGGAAGGGTGTCCCTCTCTCCTGCCTTGTAAATCAAGTACCCATTGGGAGTGGTAATCAGCTGTGAAGTTTCGCTAGGTTTTAGATCCATTACCTCAGCCTGGGTGGGTGGCAAACTGGTGCGCCGTATCTTTCCGAGTTTGGTAGGTGGCTTACCCTTAAATTCAGACGCGTTAGCGGCCTCTTCTTGCAGTTTGTCAAAGTCTTCCCCGGCGGCGGCTCGGGCGCGTAGGCTATCCGCTACCTTTTTCATCGCTTCTTCGGACCCCTGCTCGGTTTTCTTCGCGTCATCAGTAGCTTTGTCTTTACCTTCCGCCGCCTGTTTGCTACGGGGAATGAAGATTCGCTGCAAATCTATTTCCTGAAATGCCGGCTCATTCTTATCGTAGTAATTTTTAATATCGGAATCGGAAACGCGACCGGCCTCCTCCTGCAGGCTTTCATTCAACTGCTTCGTCAGAACGCTGATCCGTGCAACTCTCATCAGTTCTTCGAATTTTGGACCCTTGTCCAGGCCCCTCTGATGGGCCTTTCCGACCATGACCAAGGCCATACCATATTGCGTTGCCAACTGTTTGCGGGCGGGGGGAGCAATGGTAGGAGCTACGGTGTCCACCAGGCGTTCAAACTCCGCCCGAGTAACAATTGTTTTGCACTCAACGGCAGGCTTGTCGGCGGCAGTTTTGCTCGAAACTGGCCTATCGCAAAGCCCGGGAATCGTGATCACGGCAGCGTCGCGCGCAACGGTTTCGGCGTCGGAACTCTTGCCGGCGGCATGCGAGACAGTGGGTGCCTTGGGAGGAGCAGACGGAACTGCGGGCTTTTCCGTCTGAGCCCAGGTTAGGGTGGTCAAAAACAAAAAACATATCCATCCACGATGACTGGTCAAAGACAAATTCCTCCGGGTCCGCTCGAAGAGCGCATTGAGAATCCTAGCATAGAGCAGAACTCGGTTAGGCGTACACAGGTGACACGACGTGGACACGGGTTGAACATACCTACCGCTATAATGCCGCTATGACCGGATCACCCGCGGTCTACAGTTCGGAGTCGATGCGCGCCGAGAAGCGCGCCGTTGCGGGAAGTTCCGTGCTCGCCGCGGTCGCCATCACGGTGCTCAAAGTTGTGGTGGGAGTAACCACCGGCAGCCTTGGCATACTTTCGGAAGCGTTGCATTCCGCCCTCGATCTGGTCGCTGCGATTATTACCCTCCTATCGGTTCGAGTGTCCGACAAGCCGGCGGACGCGGATCACCAATACGGCCACGAAAAAGTGGAGAATTTTTCCGCATTTCTTGAGACGGGGCTGTTGTTGCTCACCTGCGTCTGGATCATTTACGAAGCGGTCAAGAGATTGTTCTTCCATCACGTTCACATCGAGCCGAGCCTCGCTGCCTTCTTTGTGATGTTCATCTCCATGGCTGTCGACTTCTGGCGATCGCGTGCTTTGGGTAGAATCGCTGCAAAGTACGACAGTCAGGCTCTTGAGGCCGACGCACTGCATTTCTCCACCGACATCTGGTCGAGCGGAATTGTGGTTCTTGGTTTGCTGCTGGTTCTGTTGGGAAGAATCTGGAATATCGATTGGTTACGCGACGCCGATCCGGTGGCTGCGCTATTCGTCGCCGGTGTGGTGGTGTCGGTGAGTTGGAGGCTCGCCCGCAGGACGATCGATGCCCTGCTCGACGCTGCGCCCGCGGGTGTGCGTAACAAAATTGTCGCGGCGGTGTCGAGCGTGGACGGCATGCTCGAGATTGACCGGGTTCGCATCCGGCGCGCCGGCAATCGTTACTTCGCCGATCTCTCGGTTGGCGTGGCCCGCAATGTCACCTTTCAGCGTTCGGAACAGATGGCCACTGCGGTCGCAGACGCGGTGCATGAGGTTTTGCCCGACGCTGACGTGGTTGTGCACTCAGTGCCGCGCCAGTTGAGCACCGAAAACATTTTTGATCGGGTGAGAGCCGTGGCCACCCGCTACAACTTCAATCTGCACGATGTCAGTGTGCAAGACCTGCTCGGGAAATTGCACGTGGAGCAACACCTGGAACTCGACGAGAACCTGAAGCTCAAAGAAGCTCACGACCGGGTGACCATGCTGGAATCGCAGATTCGCGAGGAGCTCCCCGAGATCGCTTCCATCATCACCCACATTGAAAGCGAGCCCGCAACCATCGAGCCCGGCGACGAACTCATCCACGACGCCCGGTTGGAAACTCGGCTCAAAGCGGTAGCGTCTGAGTTTCCGGAAATTCTCGATATGCACGATATTCAAATCAAGCGAGTGCGCGGACGAGTATATGTTTCCGCCCATTGCACCATGACTGACGATCTACCGCTTTCGCGTGTGCACGATATTTCCACTGACCTTGAAATTCGTTTTAAGCAGGAATTTCCGGAATTGTTCCGCGTGCTGATCCACCCTGAGCCAAGTACCGACAACCGGAGATAGACGAAACCTCACTAAAGGCAAGGTTGCGGGCTGCCAACAAGAGTTCGCTGATTTTTCTGGAGCAAAATTGGAAGGTAAGGTTCGCAAACCCCCGCTCGGATATTTGTATATCGCGAGCGCCGCGTTTTGCTGGGGAGTGTCGGCCAGCCTGGGCCGAGCTGCTTTTACCGGAAGGCTTCCCGGATTTGAGGCATTGCGCCCGATCGATCCGCTGATACTTTCTCAAAGCCGCACGACATTTTCATTTCTGTTATTGCTGCCGCTTCTCGGTTCCCTTCGGGGATGGCGTCGTCTTCGTTTGTCAATCCCCGATGTCCGGGACGCCTGTCTGATCGGCGTTTTGGGCGTCGCAGCGTCGAACTATTTTTACTACCTGGCGATTCAGCGAACGAACGTTGCGACCGCTATCATCGTGCAATACACCGCACCCATCTGGGTGTTAATCTACGCGGTCGCTCGGAGACAACAGGCCCCCACATCGCGCCGCGTGGGAGCCGTGGCGCTGGCCTTAGCCGGCATTGCTTTGGTAATTGGGGTGTTTGGTACGAGTCTTTTGCGTCTCGACACTATCGGTATTTTGGCCGGGTTGCTCGCTGCCTTCTCCTTCGCGTTTTATAACATTGGAGGGCACAACATCCTGACGCGCCACGACCGTTGGACTGTGCTGCTCTACATCACGGGCAGCGCTTCTTTGTTTTGGCTGGTAATCAATCCTCCATGGAAGATTGCCGGGGCTCACTATTCAAGCGCCCAGTGGTTATTCCTGCTGTTCTTCTCGTTGCTTTCCGTACTCCTGGCATTTTCCTTTTACTTTGGCGGGTTGCAACATCTGGAACCTACGCGAGCCATTGTGGTCAGTTGCCTCGAACCTGTGTTCTCCATCGTGATTGCCGCCTTCGCACTTGGTGAAATCATGCGCCCTTTGCAGATGGCCGGAATTCTCTTCGTGCTCGCGGCCATCGTGGTGGTACAACTCCCGGACGGGAAGGCACCAAGCTCATTACCCGCCATCGAACCCATCGAGTAGCTACCCTCACATAGCTGCAGTCTCTTTACTCTCCCATTGCTTTGACGATGACCCGTTTGTCGCGCTGGCCATCGAACTCGGCGTAGAAAACACGCTGCCAGGTCCCGAGGTCCAGTTTGCCTGCCGTGATAGGAACGATCACCTCGTGATGGATGAGAAGGGCCTTCAAATGTGAGTCGCCGTTGTCCTCGCCGGTCTCGTGATGTTTGTAATCTTTGCGGAAAGGCGCCAATGTTTCCAGCCATTGATCGATGTCTTCGATCAAGCCACTTTCATTGTCATTTACGTAGATACCGGCCGTAATGTGCATGGCGGACACCAGCACCATGCCTTCCTTAATTCCGCTCTGGCGCACGATTTCTCCGACCTGCGGCGTGATATGAACGTAGGCACGATGTGACCGGGTGTGGAACTTCAGGTACTCGGTAAGACATTTCATGGTTCGTCCTCTTGAATAAGCGTGAATCCCCGACCAGTTTCGCAGATAATGCTTCCAAAATCAGTTCCCGAGAGGCGCCATGGATCGATCTGACATCGAATTGCAGGATCTGCAACGACTCTTGGGTGAGTTGACGGCGCGAGTATTTCGGATCGAACAGGCGTTGAAACTGCCGCCGGAAATTGTAGCTAAAGCGGCGCCGGTTGAAGTTTCGCCCCCTCCTGTGTCCCAGCCGACGCCGCCGACGACAGGGCAAGGCCCAGCTGCCACCGCAACCAACCTGGCCGGTGCAGCATCTGCGCCGCGGAATACTCGAGATCTGGAGTCCCGTATAGGCTCGCATTGGCTGAACCGCATCGGGATTTCCGCGGTACTGATCGGCGTTTCGTATTTCCTTAAATTTGCTTTCGACAACAACTGGATCGGGCCGACGGGGCGAGTCGTTATCGGACTGCTTGCGGGCGTGGCAATTGTCATATGGAGCGAGAGCTTTAAAAGCAGGGGCTACCTTGTTTTTTCGTATTCACTGAAGGCGGTTGGCATCGGCATTCTGTACCTCTCATTGTGGGCGGCCTTCCAGGTTTACAGCCTGATTCCAAGCGCAGTGGCGTTTTTGATGATGCTGGCTGTGACCGCGGCAACGGTTGTCATGGCCTGGACTCAGGACGCGGAAATACTGGCGGCGTTCGCGCTGGTTGGCGGTTTCACCACGCCGCTTCTACTGTCTACTGGCCAGAACCGCGAGGTGGCGTTATTTTCCTACGTCGCCGTTCTCGACGTGGGCGCACTCGCTCTGGTGATATTTAAGCCCTGGCGTCGACTGCTGCTGCTGAGCTATGTGGGCACTCTGTTGCTCTACATCGGCTGGTACGGGAGTTTTTACAATCGCACCGAACTCAACCTGACGTTGAGCTTTGCTACGTTATTTTTCGCACTTTTCGCGGTAGTTCCATTGCTGGTGAGCCAGGAGCAGAACGAAGGTCGGCTGTACCAAACGATTCCGCTTTTTCTAGCCCTTGTCAATGCCGCAATATATTTCCTGCAACTGTACGTGATGTACGAAGCCGTGGACTCTCGAGAAACAGCTTGGTTCGCGCTCGCTCTGGCAGCTGTCTATATCTTTTTGAGCCGAAAGACGAGGGCGAGGGGGAACAATGCCGAGGCGGCGCGTACCACCGATATGCTGCACCTGGCGCTCGCCATCGGGTTCATCACGGTCGCAATTCCCATACGTCTCGATGCTCACTGGATCACGATCGGATGGTTTGTGGAAGCTGCGGTACTGTTGTGGGTGGCCGACCGCGCCCATTCCGACTTGCTGAATGTATTTGCGGCGGGTGCGCTGGTGCTGGGTGTCGGTCGACTGCTCTTAATCGATAATTTTTACGTCACGAACCCGATTTTTAACACGCGTATGGCGACCTATGCGGTTGCAATCGCGGTATTGGGCGCGGTCGCCTGGTACGGGAGCCGAAGAAAAGATGAGGCCGGACGAGGCGCGGTCGCTGTTTCAATACTTGCACTAGATATCCTGGCTTTGATTGCGCTCAGTCGTGAGGTGGCGGACTACTACTCGCAGCAGATAGCCAACCTAACGCGGCGCGGACGATGGGATCCCGGAGAGTGGACCAACTGGCAACATGCGAAGATCGCTCGCGATTTCACTTATTCCGCTCTGTGGATGGCCTACGGGGCGATGTTGATCGTCGTCGGTTTTTGGCGGCGTTCGGCATTCGTACGCTGGCAGGCGTTGGCTTTGATAGCGTTCACCATCGGCAAGGTATTTCTCTATGACGTGTCGGAACTCGATCGCGGTTACCGCATCGTCAGCTTCATCGTGCTAGGAGCGCTGCTACTCGCCATCTCATTCGCTTATCAGCGCGACTGGCTGCGGCTCTCGGCGCGCAAGAATCCAGAAGAAGGCTCGGGTACGGTATGAGTCGGACGGGCTTTGTACTCGCTGCAATTATCTCTCTCGCGAAATCAGTGACGCCCGTGCCAGCAATTTCCTATTTTACGAATGTTCGTGAAGTCCACATTTCTCAGCCGGGTGTGCAGAATTATTTTGTGATTGACGAGGATATCTGGGGCCACTCCCGCCCAGATTTGAGCGATCTGCGGATCTACGATTGGCAAACCCAGGTACAGTACGCGCTCAGCCAGCAACGTGGCGGAATATCCAGCCATCAGGAATTAGCCAAAATACTCAACCTCGGCAATGTGGCGGGGCACACGGAATTTGATTTGGATATGGGACAGATTGCGGCGTATGACCGAGTCCGTTTAACTCTAGACGCCAAGGACTTCGTGGTTACTGCGTCGGTGGCAGGAAGCAACATGCTGGATGGCAAACCGGCCGCTATCTTGCCACCATCTACGCTCTACGACTTTACTCGCGAGGCCTTAGGTTCGAACTCCACCGTGAAATTTCCGCAGTCGAGTTTCCATTATTTACATATCAAACTCTCGGCTGGAATTTCTCCCCAGCAAGTGAAAGGTGCGGTCGCCTTCGAGGTCACGGAAACCAAGACGACCTGGATAAACGTCGGCTCCTGTGGAACGCCCTCCCAGAATGGGAGACTTACCGCAGTCACTTGCGAGGCGCCGCTCAGAGTTCCGGTGGATCGCGTCCGCTTTCAGGTGGCGCCCACACAGGTGAATTTCCGGCGAACGGCCCGAGTTTCTGATTCGAGTGAACGGTACGAGGGCAGCGGAGAGCTTACCCGGGTGCGGCTCAATCGCGCCGGCACGATGGTGGTTTCAGAAGAGATGGACTTGCCCGTAGAAGGTCAGACATCCGACCAGTTTACGATCAACATAGATAACGGCGACAATCCGCCATTGGCCATTAGTTCCGTACAACTACTATCGATCGAGCGAAGGGTTTATTTCGATCCCCAAGGGAAGTCTTCCCTGAAGCTTTTCTACGGTGATCATAAACTTGAGGCCCCTGTGTATGACTATGATCGATTCTTTCACGCTGATCCCGGGGCAGCGAAGGCGGAATTAGGGCCCGGGACACACAACGATGCGTATCAGGCACGGCCCGATGATCGTCCCTGGTCGGAACGCCACAATGCGCTCCTGTGGCTGGCTATGATCCTGGCGGTAGCTGCGCTGGCGGTGCTTGCGGTTAGAGGTTTGAGGGCGGAGGGACGATTGGAAGGTCATTCCTGACCGGCTGATCGGATCAGCGCATCGATTCTTCGACTTCGGAAATCCAAGTCGGGGTCTTAAGCACCTCGCGTGGCTTGGGGCCGTCGGCAGCGCCTACAATTCCGTCGCGTTCCATTAGATCGATGAGGTGCGCGGCACGTCCGTAGCCTACGCGAAGGCGGCGTTGTAGCAGGGAAGTGGACGCCTTGCCAAACTCAATTACCAAACGCACGGCATCGTTGTAGAGAGGATCGTTCTCCTCGTCGCTGTCTTCCCCCGCTTCACCCGATTCGTGCGACGCTCGTTCTTCCTTCGGGGCTTGGAGGAATCTTTCTTCGTATTCGGCCGTGCCTTGCGCTCGCCAAAACTCGACGACTGCGGCAATTTCTTTTTCTGTAACAAACGGAGCATGCAGGCGGTGAACGCGCGCCGATCCGGAAGGCAGGTAAAGCATATCGCCGCGTCCCAGCAGGGCTTCAGCGCCGTTGGCGTCGAGAATCGTGCGTGAGTCGACTTTGGTCGCCACCCGGAACGATATACGTGCGGGGAAATTAGCCTTGATCAATCCGGTGATCACATCCACCGAAGGACGCTGCGTCGCCAGGACGAGGTGAATGCCCACTGCCCGTGCCATCTGGGCAAGTCGGGTAACCGATTCCTCGACGTTGCCCGAGTCCAGCATCATCAGGTCAGCCAATTCATCGATGATGATAACAATATAGGGTAACGGCCGGTCTTCTGAATCTTCCCCGAAGAGGCTGCGAGTGCCTTCGTCATCGAACAGTTTGTTGTACTGCTCCATGTTGCGGACACCCTTTTCCGCTAGCAATTTGAGCCGGCGTTCCATTTCGCGCACGGCGTTACGCAGGGCGTTAGCCGCGAGTTTAGGTTCGGTAATGATCGGCGTGAAAAGATGAGGGACACCTTCGTAGTTTCCCAACTCGAGGCGTTTGGGGTCGACGAGGATTAGTCTTACCTGATCGGGCGTTGCCTTGTACAGGATGGACATGATCATGGCGTTGATCGCCACACTTTTTCCCGCGCCAGTCGAACCTGCGATGAGTAAATGAGGCATGCCCGCCAAGTCGGCGGTGACGATGCGTCCGTTAATGTCCTTGCCTAGCGCCAGCGTCAGCTTTGATTTGGTGCCGATGAATTCCGGGGATTCAATGTTCTCGCGGAGCCAGATAATTTCGCGCTCGCGATTCGGCACCTGAATTCCAACCGTCGACTTGCCGGCCATCCGCTCGACCAGAATGCTTTCGGCTTTAAGCGCGAGGCACAGGTCGTCGGTGAGGTTGGTGATCCGACTGTATTTGATCCCGGCTTCCGGCTTGTATTCGAAGGTGGTCACCACCGGACCCGGGTTGATCTGCGTCACTTGGCCGTGAACCTCAAACTCGGCATATTTTTCAGTCAGAACCTGAGCAAGGAGCTTCAGTTCATTCGCATCCACAGCCTGTTGCTCGTCAGCACGATGCAGCAGGCTACTCGGCGGCAACTTGAAGCCTCCAACAGCAATCTTTGGCATCACCGTCTTAGGTTTGGTGCCTATATCTGCACGTTCCGTGACCTCAACTTCGGGAACAGACGGTTCCGCAGCTCTAACTGCCGTTTGTGGCTCGATACGATGAGGCTCCGCTTCATCGCGCTTAGAGACCGCCATGCGCTCGATGCCAGTAACGCGTGCGGGTTCGGGCACCGGAGCGGAAGGGTGAAACGAAGGCTGAGACACTTCCTTCCGTGCGGGAACCAATTGAGCCGTGATCATTGGCCGGGTGGCGCGGCGTCTTTCTAGCTCTTTCTGCATCTTCGCCTTTGCGCGATTCTCCTGCCAATCTTTGTATCGGTTCCACAATGCAATGACGAATGCAAACCGGGTTGGTGCCCACACCCGCAGTGACGCAAAAGAAAAAGCAGTGGTCAGGTACAAGGCAACCGCCAAAACGGTTGCGCAGACAATATATGCACCCGCCAGGTTCAAGTAGTGGATGAGAACATCGCCGACGATTCGCCCAATCAAGCCCTCCATCGGGATGACGCCCAGCCAGCGGGCATTTCCAGGCAGCAAAGCCAGCAGCGCGGGAACGAACAATAGCAGCCAGATGGCACCTAGGGTCTTCGCTAAAGGCGAGACGACCTTACGCGAACGGAACCAGCGAGAGCCGAGGGCGGTAAAGAACACTGGGACAAGAAATGCCCCGATGCCAAAGGCCTGCAGCATCAAGTCCGAGATAATTGCTCCTACGAGCCCGATCCAGTTCCGAGCTGCCCTCGAACTGGTTAACACAGAGGCACTGTTGAACGAGGGATCGAGGGGAGAATAGGAGGCCAGTGCCAGGAACAAGAGCAGTCCCGAAACGCACAACAGGAATCCGATCAACTCATTGAGCCGTCGGTTGCTGGTGGGAGCGAATATCTGAGAGAGATACTTCATTAGGGTGTGGGTTGGCGACCGTGCGGAATATGAAATCCCCAGCCGGGTGCCGGAACTCGACCGGAACCAAACAGTCCGGAACCAAATAATTATGTCAAGAAGTGTGCGGCTCGACAATGAGGGAATTCGGCAGGAGTATCGAGTTAGTCTCCCGGCCTCCGGTTGATGCCCAAACAAGTGCTAGGTCATAAGGTTAGCGGCGAACACCAGTACCAGAATTCCCACGACGATGCGATACACAGCGAAGGGGACGAACCCGTGTTTTCGCACCCACCCCATAAACCACGCTACTGAGAAATAAGCGACAATGAATGACACCGCAAAACCGATTGCGAGCACGACCCAGCCGTGGGGATCGATCTGCGAAACCCCGATCGGATTTGCGCTTTTTCCGCGCAGCGATTTCAGCAGGTCATAGCCCGTGGCGGCCACCATGGTGGGAATTGACAGGAAGAAGGAAAACTCCAGCGCCGAAGCTCGCGACATACCTGCAATTTGCCCGGCTGCGATGGTAGACATCGATCTCGACGTTCCGGGAAATACCGCCGACAGAATCTGGCATGCGCCGATCCATACGGCCTG
>Ga0070711_100001261_pt1 | contig 13731 bp, 8 predicted proteins | sample LARL53metaG_FD_65452 | JGI IMG/M metagenome (GOLD analysis project Ga0070711, IMG submission 65452) | Corn, switchgrass and miscanthus rhizosphere microbial communities from Kellogg Biological Station, Michigan, USA - LAR L5-3 metaG | ecosystem: Host-associated > Plants > Roots > Rhizosphere ... | reverse complement strand
GGGGCCGCGCTGGCCGCGGTGTCGGCGGCCCGCCAGCTCGACGTGGCCCCGCCGCTGTTCGTCCTGTCCGCCGACGCCGCTATGCAGAAAGCCCGCAAAGACGCTCTGGTCAAGACGTTCCCGACGATGGAGCAGCTGTTCGGCAGCCAGGACTACTGCGCCTGCGACGACTGCGGCTCGGTGCTGAGCCCGGCGGCGTACCTGGTCGACCTGCTGCACTTCCTCGACCCGCCGACCGGGTCCCTGCCGCCCGGCGCGAAGGCCCCGTTCGAGATCCTCGACCGGCGCCGTCCCGACCTGGCCGAGCTGAAATTGACCTGCGAGAACACCAACACGGTCATGCCGTACGTGGATCTGGTCAACGAGATCATGGAGTACTACGTCGCGCATGGGCAGCTGGCGCCGGACGCGGCGCGGGACACCGGCGACGCGGTGTCGGCGGACCTGATCGCCGAGCCGCAGTTCCTGATCCCGGCCGCGTACGACATCGTGCGCACCGCCGTGTACCCGCAGCCGCTGCCGTTCGACCTGTGGCTGGAGACGGTGCGGCGGCTGCTGGAGCACTTCGGGTGCCCGCTGTGGCAGGTCCTCGACGCGTTCCGCACCACCGACGCGCTGTACCCCAACAACAAGCGCCGGTACGGCCAGGCCGCGGTGGCGATCGAACGCCTGGGCGTGCCCGCCGCTGTGTTCGCGCTGCTGTCCATACCGGATCAGGAGTCGCATTGGCACGTGCTGTACGGCTACCCTCCCGGCAACCAGACCCAGACCCCGGCCCAGATCCAGACCCAGGCACTGGCCGAACTGCCGAACGCGGTGACGCTCGCGCGTCGGCTCGGCGTCAGCTACGACGACCTGCTCCAGCTCGTCACCAGCCGGTTCGTCAACCCGGAGCTCGCTGCGGTCGCGGCCCTGCCCAAGCTGGGGCTGACCCTCGCCGACGTGCTGCGCTACCAGGGCGCGCCCGGTCACGCCCCGATGACCGCCGACGAGCGCGCCGCGGTGGAGGCGGCGCTGGCGCCCGCTGGCGGCCCGGCCGCGCTCGCGGCGCTGCTGCCGGCCAGCCTCCTGTCCCGGATGCTGGTTCTCGCCGACCCGACCGGTGAGTGCGGCTTCGAGACCACCACCTTGCAGTACGCCGACGGCGGCAAGGCCGATGCGATGGCGTTCCTGACCCTTGACCACCTGGTGCGGGTCTGGCGACGAACCGGATGGACGCTCGCAGAAACCGACCGGGCGCTGAGCACGTTTCTGCCCGCCGACCCCGACCCGCGCAATCCGGCCGCGCTCGGGACGGCCATGGCCAGCGCCCTGCTCGGGACCGCCCGGCTGGCCGCGCTTGGCGACATGCTGCCGGCTGACCGCACCGAGCTGCTGGAACTATGGTCCGACCTGTCCCCGGACCGGTACGCCGAGCTGTTCCTTGTCCCGGGGACACCGCCGGTGGACTCGGCCGTCTTCGACCAGCCGCTCGGCCGCTACCTCCAATTCCTCGACTTCGACACCTGGCAGCCGTTCGGGTGGGACCCGTCGCTGCCGGAGGATCCCGCGACCGGCAACGTCGGCCTGGCCGCCCACGCCGGCACGGTGCAGGGCGCGCTCGGGCTCGCCGCCACCGACGTCTCCGCGATCCTGGCCGACACCGGCGGCAGCCTCGATTCCGCCGCGCTGAACCTGGCCATGGTCTCCCTGCTGCACCGGTACGCGGTGCTGGCCCGGCGGCTAGGGCTCTCGGTCACCGACCTGATCACGCTGCGCCAGCTCGCGGGGGTTGACCCGTTCGCCCCGCCGCCGCCGGGCCCGGTCGTCGCGCTGGCCGATGATCACGCCGCGGTCACCGTCACCTTCGCTGAAACGGTGGCGGCCGTACGTTCGGCCGGCCTCACCGCCCCGGCCCTGGACTACCTGCTGCGGCACCGGTTCGACCCGGCCGGCCCGTACGCGCCGACGGACGCGGCGCCGCTGGGCCTGATCCGGGACCTCGACGCGGAGATCACCCGGATCAACACCGAGCAGGCCGACCCACCCGACCCGACCGCGCTGAGCGACGAGGAGCTGCGCCAGAAGATGGCGCTCGTGCTGCCTGCCGACGTGGTCGACACGTTCTCCGGCATGTGGACCGGCACGATCAGCTACGACGCGGTGCTCACCGGCGTGGCCGCGGCGGACGCGCTGGACCCGGCGCTGGTCTCCGGCGAGCCGGCGATCACGCTCAGCTATGACCCGGCGCGCGCCGAACAGCACCTGGTCTACGCCGGCGTGCTGGTGGACGACGAACGCGATCGTCTGGTCACGCAGTTCAGCGGCCCTCCGGATCAGCTCGCCCGCTACACCGCGCTGCTGGACTCGGTGCGGGCCGCCGCCGCCGGGTTCTTCGACGCGACGCTGCTGGCACCGGTCGGCTTCCTCGCCCCCGAGGATTACGACGGCTTGTTCGCGCCGCTGCCGGCCGACGCCGGCGAGGCCAGCCAGGAACTGACCAAACGCCGGGTACGCCTGATCGCCGCGTTCATGCCGTACCTGCGCGCCCAGCTGATCAACGAGGCGATCACCACGATCGTGCTCGGCGCCTTCACCGCCACCTACTCCGGCAGCGACGCGCTGGTCACCGCGCTGCTCGCCGAGCCGGAACTGATCGCCGACCGGACCGCGCCTGACCAGCCGCTGCTGTCCGCCTACCAGGCCGCGGGCGACCGCGGCAGCACGGCCACCGCGGACCCCGGCGCCGGTACCGCGCGGGCCGAGGCGTACCTGGAGGTGCCCGTGGCCGGCTCGTACCGGTTCATGGTGTCCTGCCAGCACACAGGGACCTCGGTGCAGCTGCGGTTCGACCACCTCCCCGACGCGCTGCTGCTGGCCACGACCGGTGCCGACGGCGAGCAGCCGGGCGCGGCGGCCGACCTGGTGCCGGGCACCACCTATCACCTGACCATGGAGGCCACCGGCACCGCCGGCGGCGCGGTCGACGTGCTGGTGCTGGGCGAGAACCTGCCGCAGGGCCCGCTCGACCGGCTGGTCTGCCACTCCGCCGAATCGGTGGAACGGGTACGCCGGGCCAACGTCCTGCTGGACAAGGCGCTGCGGATCGCTGCCGCGGCCGGGCTGACCGAACCGGAACTCCGCCACATGCTCACCCACCCGGATGACTTCGGCGGGCTGGCGCTCACCGCGCTGCCGGTGATCGCCGGTGAGGACGACCTGGCCGCGACGACCTCGCTGTTCGGCCAGGTCCTGCGGCTGCTCGACTACGCCACGCTGCGCGCGGCGATCGGCGCGGTGCCTGGCGAGCTGACCGACCTGTTCGCCCACGCCAGGCAGACCTACCCGGCCGACCCGGCAGCGGCCGACCAGGGTCGGCAGGCCGCCGCGGATGCCCTGCTCGCGGACGCGCAGGCGCGGGTCGCCGCGCTCACCCGCCGCGACCAGCCGGTGGTGGCCGAGGCGTTCGGCCGGCTCGGCATCACCGCCACCGTCACCGCGTCCAGCACCGACAGCGGCAGCGTGCTCAACGCTGCCGTGTCGGCGCTGGTCAGCGAGGTTGGCCTCGGCCGGCTGTGGACGGTCCTCGCGCTCGCCACCAGGACCGGGATCTCACCAGGCGCGCTGGCCGACTCGGCCACCCCGATCCCGGACACGACCGTGGCCCGGCAGCTGCGCGACGCGGTCCGCGCCGGGTACGACGCCGACGGCTGGCGGCGGGTCGCCCAGCCGATCTTCGACACGCTCCGGCAGCGCCGCCGGGATGCCCTGGTCGCGTGGATCATGCAGTACAAAGGCTTCACGCAGCCCGACGACCTGTACAAGTACTTCCTGGTCGACCAGGCCACCGAGCCTGTCGTGCAGACGTCCCGGCTGCGGCTGGCCATCTCGGCCGTGCAGCTGTTCATCCAGCGCTGCCTGCTCAACCTCGAACCGGACGTGTCGGCGTCTCTGATCGACGCCGACCGGTGGGAGTGGATGAAGCGGTACCGGCTGTGGGAGGCGAACAGGAAGATCTTCCTCTGGCCGGAGAACTGGCTGGAACCGGAGTTCCGCGACGACAAGAGCCACCTCTTCGACGCTCTGGAAAGCACCCTGCTCGCCGGCGACGTTACCGACGACCTGGTCAGCGAGGCGCTCTTCGCCTACCTGCGCGGGCTGGAACCGCTGGCGCGCCTGGACGTTCGTTCGGTCCACCTGGAACACGCCGCCGACCCGGCCGGCAACACCCTGCACGTCGTCGCGCGGACCTCCGCCGCGCCGTACTCCTACTTCTACCGCACCTACCAGTACGGAGTGTGGGCACCGTGGGCGCCGGTGACCGTGCAGATCGACGGCGACCACCTCGCCGCGGCGGTGTGGCAGGACCGGCTGCACCTGTTCTGGGTGACGTTCCTTGAGCACGGGGACAGCACATCGAACGACGGCAAGACCTTCCAGGAACTGGCCGACCAGCCCGTCGACGCCGTGCGCAGCCCGCGCGTGATCGACGTCAGCCTGTACTGGGCCGAATACCATCAGGGCACCTGGACACAGCCTGCTTCGGGAGGTCTGGACACCCCGGTCAGCGCGACGGTCGGTACCGAGTGGACGGCCGCGGACCAGACGATCCACGTCAGCCTCGACGGCGACGCCATCCTGATCCACCTCAGCCGGGCGTACCACGATGAAATCAACCAGGCGTTCCGGCTGGAGAACAAGAACACCCCGCCGCGCCTCGGCGCGCACCACAATCCGCCCGCGGTTCCGTACACGACCTGGACCCCGTTCATCCACGGCCCGCAGACAGTACCGTTCGACAACCCGCTGTGGGTGACCCACAGCGAGCCGCAGGGCGCGGTGACCGACCACATCCTCGAGATCGGCTCCGACTGGACCCTGCGCACGCTCGACAACCCCGTCACCGGGGACGGCGCGCAGACCGCGGCGCTGGCCGACCCGTTCTTCTACGCCGACAGCGAGGGCACCTTCTACGTCGAGCCCGCCGTCACGCAAAGGCTCCTCATCGACGACGACTGGGTGATCCCGGCCGTGACGGCGCATAGAACCTTCGACACCGAGCCGTACTGGGCCGGCCTGAACCTGCTCGGCCAGGCACCCGCGGCCGCCGCCACCGACGTCGAACTCAGCCCGGCCGCCCGGTTCACGATCACCGCCCGCGCCGACTGGTCCACTGCCGCCACCACCGCCGTCGATTACCAGGGCACGCCGGTCACCGCACCGGTCACGCCCACCCGGACGGGAGCCCCGCGATGACCATCGCCTTCCACAACGGCGCCGACCTCGGCTCCACCGCCTACGAACCGCTCGCCTGGACCATCGAACGGATCCGTGAGCGGACCCTGTCCTACGCCTTCCGCGCGCACTTCCACCCGTATGTCGGCCAGCTGGTGCACCGCCTGGTCACCGATTCGATCGACGGGTTGCAGGGCGCCGACACCGAGGATGTGACCCGGCCGGACGGCACCGTGGTCCCCCTGCCCGACGGCAGCCCGAGGCCGGTGCTGTACCAGGACCTGATGACCGACGACCGGTATGGCCCGACTGCTCTGGTCGGCAAGCCGCTCCCGGTCGCCGACCTGGACTTCACTACCAGCGGCGGGTACGCCGTATACAACTGGGAGCTGTTCTTCCACCTGCCGCTCACCGTGGCCATCCACCTCAGCGGCAACGGGCGGTACGAGGAGGCCCAGCGCTGGTTCCACTACGTGTTCGACCCGACCGACGACAGCGACGGCCCCACCCCGCAGCGGTTCTGGAAGGTCCGCCCGTTCCGCACCACCGACGTCGAATCGGTCACCGACATCCTCACCAACCTCTCCACCGGCGCCGACCAGCAACTGCTCGCCGACACGGTCGCCGCCCTGGCCGCGTGGGCGGACAACCCGTTCTCCCCGTTTACGGTGGCCCGGTACCGGCCGGGCGCGTACATGGTCAAGACCGTAATGGCGTACCTGGACAACCTGATCGCCTGGGGTGACTCGCTGTTCCGGCAGGACACCGGGGAGACGATCAACGAGGCGACCCAGCTGTATGTGCTGGCGGCCAACCTCCTCGGGCCCACGCCGGAACAGGTCCCGCCGAAAGGCCTGCAAGTCACGCAGACGTACCGCAGCCTGCGCGGCGACCTTGACGCGCTGAGCAACGCGGTCACGGGGATCGAGGACGAGCTGCCGTTCGACCTGGCCCCCGCGCCTGCTCCGGTGGCCGGCACCGCATCACGCACCACGGTAACCACCGTCGGCACCGCGCTGTACTTCTGCGTTCCCCGCAACGACACGCTGCTGGCGTACTGGGACACCGTGGCCGACCGGCTGTTCAAGATCCGCAACAGCCTGACCATCGAGGGGGTGTTTCGCCAGCTCCCCTTGTTCGAGCCGCCGATCGACCCGGCCATGTTGGCCCGTGCCGCCGCGGCCGGTGTTGACGTCGCGGCGGTGGTCAGCGGGCTGAACCAGCCGCTGCCGCTGGTGCGCTTCCGGTCGCTGGTGGCCAAGGCCAGCCAGCTCTGCCAGGAGGTAAGCAACCTCGGCGGCCAGCTGCTCTCGGCCATCGAGAAAAAGGACGCCGCGACCCTCGAGGTGCTGCGGGCCCGGCAGGACCGCCAGATGTTGGAGCTCGCCGAGGTGGTCAAGTACGAGGCGTGGCAGGAGGCGATCAAGTCCCGCGAGGCGCTGGAGGCGTCGCTGGACAACGCGTACCAGCGGTACCGGCACTACCAGCGGCTGCTCGGCGCCGACGGATCCACCCTCACCGCGCCGACTTTGGGCGACCTCGACCTCGACCTCATGGACAAGGCCCAATTCAGTTCGGCGGAGCCGTCGATCGCCACCGCGGATGCGTCGATCACCCAGGCCAAGAGCGCACCTGACAAGGCCGCCGGACACCAGCTCACTCCCGAGGAGGCAGACGAGCTGCGCAAGCTGTCAGACGCCGAGGACAAGCAAGAGGGCGCGGCGCAGTGGGAGCAATCGGCGGGCATTTCTGCCGCCATCCCGATGTTCGCCGTCGCAGCGGAACCGGTGGGGGTCGGTGGCGTGAGTTCCTATGGCGGGAGCAATCTCGCCGGAGTGCTCAGTGCCCGTGCCGCGGCTCTTCGGTCGCAAGCGGGCGAGGCCACCTTCCAGGCCGGCCAGTCGGCGCGGATCGCGTCCTACGACCGGCGCGAGCAGGACTGGACGCTGCAGAGCAACAACGCCGCCGGCGAGGTCAACGCGACCCTCAAGCAGCTGCGCGCCGCGCAGATCCGCGAGGCCATGGCCCAGCGCGACTACACCAACCATCAGCAGCAGGTCCGCAACGCCGCCGACATCGAGCGGTTCCTCACCGACTCCCGCACAGGCAAGACCACCAACGAGGCGTTCTACCTGTGGCTCAAGCGAGAGACCCGGGGCCTGTACGGACGCTGCTTCCAGCTCGCGTACGACACCGCGCGCAAGGCCGAACGGGCCCTGCAGCACGAGCTCGGCGACCCCAGCCGCACCTTCCTGCGTTACGACTACCGGTCCGGCATGGAGGAACTGCTGGCCGGGGAGCGGCTCTATCTCGACGTGACTCGAATGGAGCTGGCCTACGACGACCTCAACCGCCGCGAATACGAGATGACCAAGCACGTCTCGCTGCGCCAGCTCGACCCGCGGAAACTCATCGAGTTGCGCACCACCGGGCAGTGCACGATCGAGATCGACGAGGCCGCCTTCGACCTCGATGCGCCCGGGCACTACTTCCGGCGGCTGCGCGGGGTCGCGCTGACGATCCCCTGTGTGGCCGGCCCGTACGTCTCGGTGAACTGCACCCTCACGCTGCTGTCCAGCTCGGTGCGCACGAGCCCGTCCGTCGGCGGCGGGTACGACAGGACCTCCGCCGACGACATCCGGTTCAGCGATTACTACGGCGGCGTCCAGTCGATCGTCACCAGCTTGGCGAACAACGACAGCGGCATGTTCACCGATAGCCCGGGCGACGACCGGTACCTGCCGTTCGAAGGCTCCGGCGCGATCAGCCAGTGGCGGCTGGAACTGCCCACCGGGGCGCCGCAGTTCGACCACGGCACCATCTCCGACGTCGTCCTGCACCTGCGTTACACCTCCCGCGACGGCGGTCTGGCCTTGCGTTCGACGGCGGCAGCGGCCTTGCAGGTCCGGATCGGCGCGGCCAGCGCCGTCGGGTCGGCCCGGCTGCTGGACGTACGGCACGAGTTCCCCACCGAGTGGGCGCGCTTCACTACCTCGGTGCCGTCGGGCCAGCCGCCGGCCGCACCGCTGACGCTGACGCTGCGCGATGAGCACTATCCGTATTGGGCCAGCCTGGCGGCCGGCCGGGTGCTGCGGTCGGTGGAGCTCTTCGCCTCGGCTGGACCGGGCGACGTTACCGTTTACGACGCGCCGGCCGACGACCCGCCGGGAACGCGGCACGAGACGGTGCTCCGGACCGACCCGAGCGTCGGCGACCTGCGCAGCGGAAAGCTCGCCGCTCCGCTGCCGCCCGCAGTCGGGGAGCTGACGCTGTACATCAGCGACCCAGGCCTCACCGACCTCTGGATCGTCCTGACCTGGGGCACTGCTGCCCAAACGATTACCTGATTCGAAACGTCCTGGCACCCGGCCGATAGCGTCGCTGGTAGGGCGCATCGATTGCGGAAAGGAGCCGCAAAGACCAACCCGATATCGAGGGAATATAATTGGTATCGCAGGCTAGGCGACCATGGTGAATCGCAAAGACGTAGTTCGAAGAGCTTCGGAACCAGTGACAAACAAAGTGACATTGGCTCCAGGCAACGGCCGACGCAGCGGGACGTAGCCAGACGCTGATACCCCTCTGAACTGCGGTAATTTGACTTAACACGACACCGGAAGACGGTGTCGGCTTGCATGGTAAGGAGAGGGTCTACGGGTTGATTTCATTACGGAGGATCAGCGGAAACGTCTGCAGGCAGGCGACATGCCGTTGACCTGGGGTTCTGGCTAGTACGCTCCCGACCCTCGGGCGAAGGTGCCGATCGTCTTCCATATGATCTGCAGGTCCAACGCGAATGACCAGTTCTCGACGTAGCGCAGGTCGAGCCGGACTGACTCGTCCCAGGACATGTCCCATCGCCCGCTGACCTGCCACAGGCCGGTCAGGCCGGGCTTGACCGCGAGCCGGCGCCGGACGTGCTCGGCGTATCTTTCTGCTTCCTCCGGGAGAGCGGTCCGCGGGCCTACCAGGGACATCTGCCCCCGAAGCACGTTGAGCAGCTGAGGCAACTCGTCGATCGACCAGCGTCGCAGGTGTGCTCCTATCGTGTGGGGCTCGAATACTCGAATGTGACTGTGACCTGCTGCTTTTCGTGGTGTTGCGCCGCTGTCAGGCGGCGATCTGGTACTCGTTTATGAGGCCATCGAGGACCTGTTTTCGGTGGACACGATGCTCGGCGAGGTCGATCTGCAGTGGCTGGGCGTGGGCCTGAGCTGGCGGCAGCTGGCCCAAGGCGCGGTGCGGCCGGGCTGTGTTGTAGTGGATCAGATAGTCGGTCAGTATCTGCCGCAGGTGATGCTCGCTTACGATCAGCATCCGGTCGAACAGCTCGCGTCGGAGCGTGCCGATCATCCGTTCGCAGACGGCATTGCCCCGCATCGTCAACTACACCCGATCAGGATGATCGGTACCGGCTTGTCCGGGTGACGCACCCGTTCCACCTTCTTTGCGGCCGGGACTTCGAGTTCGTCGCCTACCGCCAGAACTGGGGGGAGGACCGGGTCCACCTGCATGACGAGAACGGGCAGTTGTTCTCGCTGCCTGCTGGGTGGACCGACGCGGTGGCGGCGGACCCGTTCGTGGTGGTCGCGGCGGGCCGGTGCCCGTTCACTACCGATGGCCTGCTGGCTGTCGCGGATCTGATCGACCGGTTCCGGGCCCGGCGCGACGGCGACCGGACTGTAAAGGCAATTACGCCGTGAATGTAAGCAGGATTATGCCGTCGCTGCCTGCTTCCTGCATGATCATGGCGGCTGCCGCAGGCCTATTCATGCTTTCCTGTCTGGGAAATGTCGTGACACGCCATCCTGCATGCAAAGGCCCGGCCCCGCGATCCGGCAGAATCACCCTTACAGTCACCGGGATGAGGAGGCGGCATGGCCAGGCAGCGGGACGGCGGGACCGATCCGAAGGAGGCCGCGCTGGCCGGGGCGCGCTGCCTGAACCCGCACCCGGAGCAGGTGAGGGACCCGGAGTTCCTGGCCAGCGAGTTCTTCGATGCCCGGGACGCGGTGCAGGTCAAGTACGAGATGGTGCGCAAGGTCCAGGCCGGCGGCGCCCCGGTCGCCGAGGCCGCGGCGGCGTTCGGCTACTCCCGGCCGGCGTACTACGCCGCGGCCGCGGCGCTGGAGCAGTCCGGGCTGGAAGGGCTGGTGCCGGCCCGGCCCGGGCCGCGCGCCGGCCACAAGCTCACCGGCCAGATCCTGGCCTGGGCCGAGGAACAGCTGGCCGCCGACCCCGGCCTGCGCCCCGGGCAGCTGGCCGGCCCGATCGAGGAGGCCTTCGGCGTGCGCGTGCACCCCCGCTCGGTCGAGCGGGCCCTGGCCCGCCGCCGGGAGCGGCACTCCAAAAGCCGCTGACCTGCCGGACCGCGAGGAAAGAAAGGAGGACAACCCGTCCCTGTCCCTGCGACCTTCACCTGGCCGAGCGGCTGCTGAACCGGGCGACCGCCCGGATGCCGGCCAGGTCACCGCCCCCGGCGGCGGGCTCGATGCCCGCTACGAGCAACTGCGCCATGCCGCCCTGCACGCGCGCGCGAGCGCGTTCCCGCTCGGGTTCGGCGTGCTGACCGGCAAGGGCGTCACCGCCTGGCAGCGTGCCCTGGCCAGCCTGACCATCCCGCAGCCAGCACCGCCTGCCCCCCTGGCCGCCGTCCCGGGCCAGGCGGGCAGGCTCCCGGTCCCGGTGGCCGCCGAGCTGATCAGCGCCCTGGCCGCTGTCGCGCTGGCCGGCACCGGCCAGCCCTCCCTGCCCGCACCACCGTGAGGAGACCCCGGTAATGTTCCCCGATCTCGCGGCGTCGAAGGTGACCGCCGCGCACCTGTCCCGCCGGGCCGTGCTTTACGTCCGCCAGTCCAGCCTCAAGCAGGTCATGCACAACACCGAGTCCGCGATCCGCCAGTACGACCTGCGCGGCAAGGCGATCGCGCTGGGCTGGGCCGCGGACCAGATCACCGTCATCGACATCGACCAGGGCCAGTCCGGGGCATCGGCCGCGGACCGGGAAGGGTTCCAGCAGCTGGTCGCCGAGGTGTCGCTGGGCCGGGCCGGGATCGTGCTCGGCCTGGAATGCTCCCGGCTGGCCCGCAACAACGCCGACTGGCACCAGCTGCTCGAGCTCTGCGGCCTGACCGGCACCCTGATCTGCGACGAAGACGGCCTCTACGACCCTCGCAGCTTCAACGACCGGCTCGTGCTCGGGATGAAAGGGCAGATCAGCGAGGCTGAGCTGCATTTCCTCCGGGCCCGGCTCCGCGGCGGGATCATCTCCAAGGCCCGCCGCGGCGAGCTGGTCATGGCGCTGCCCGTCGGCCTGGTCTACGACGGCGCCGGGCACGTCATCCTCGACCCCGACACCGCCATCCAGGGCGCGGTCCGGCACCTGCTCGCCACGTTCGAGGCCACCGGGTCGGCCACCGCCGTCGTGAAAGCATTCCGCGCCGCCGGGCTGTCTTTCCCCTGGCGGCATCTCAAAGGACCCCGCAAGGGTGAGGTCGACTGGCAGCCGCTGCTGCATTCCACTGTGCTGCGGGTGCTGCACAACCCCCGCTACGCCGGCGCGTTCACCTACGGCCGGCACCGCGAGCAGCCGCGGCCCGGCAGGAAACGAGGCAGCAGTATCACGGTCCCTCGCCAGGAATGGATCTCCTTCATCCCCGGCGCCCACCCCGGATACATCACCGTGGACCAGTGGGAGGCCAACCTCGCCAGGCTCACGGCCAACGCCGCCGCGCACGGCCCCGACCGGGCCGCCGGGCCGCCCCGCGAAGGCCCCGCCCTGCTGCAGGGCATCATCATCTGCGGCCGCTGCGGCGGCCGGATGACCATCCGCTACCACGCCCGCGGCGGGAAAGACCTGCCGACCTACCTCTGCCAGCGTGACGGCATCGCCAACGCCCGCCCGATCTGCGCCGCGATCCCCGGCCACACCCTCGACCAGCACGTCGGCGCCCTGCTGATCGCCACCCTCACCCCGCTGGCCGCCGAGGCCGCCCTGCAGGTCTCCGCCGAACTCGGGCAACGAGCCGCCGAAGCCGACGTGCTGCGCGCCGCTCACGTCGAGCGCGCCCGCTACCACGCCGACCTGGCCCGCCGCCGCTACCTCGCGGTCGACCCCGCCAACCGGCTCGTCGCCGATACCCTCGAAGCCGACTGGAACACCGCCCTGCGCGCCCTCAGCGACGCGCAAGCCGCCTATGAAAAAGCCCGCGAGCAGCACACCGGAACGCTCACCCCGGCCCAGAAGAACCGGGTCTCCCAGCTGGTCACCGACCTGCCCGGCATCTGGGACGACCCCGCCACCCCGATGCGCGAACGCAAGCGCATCGCCCGGCTGCTCCTCACCGACGTCACCGTCACCCGCACCAGCGATACCATCACCGCGCACATCCGCCTGGCCGGCGGCCAGACCCGCACCCTCACCCTGCCAGTGCCCGAACCGGCCTGGAAAATCCGGCAGACCAAAGCCAGCACCATCGCCGAGATCGACACGCTGCTGGACCGCCACACCTGCGCCGAGACCGCCGCCATCCTCCGCAGCCGCGGCCTGGCCAACGGCGAAGGACGCCCCATCACCGTCACCATGATCCAGCGGGTTATCCGCACCTACCAGCTACCCAGCCGCCGCCAGCGGCTGCTCGACGCCGGCATGCTCACCCTGACCGAGATCGCCGCACAGCTCGACGTGTCCACCGGCACCATCAAGATCTGGCACCACGCCGGTCTCCTCACCGGACACCCCTACAACGACAAAGGCCAGTGCCTCTACCCCCCGCCAGGCCCCAACCCCCCAGTCCGCGCACAAGGACGCAAGCTCAGCCAGCGACGCCTCACCACACCCGCTCACACCTAACGCGGCCAGCAAATGTCAGACCCCGCCAGTACCGTCCGAGCAGGACGACATCAGAACACCGCGCATCGACCCGAAGAGGTGCAGTATGCAACCCGAGGTTTCATTCTCGGCATCCGGACCCCGCTGAGCACCACGTCGATACCCGCGTCCTTGAGGACCGTGTCAAAAAGGCTGGGGAACTTACAGTCGCGGTCGCGGATCAGGAACCGCGCCCGGCTGCCGGTGTCCTCCAGATCCATGACGAGGTTCCTCGCGGCCTGCGCTACCCGGGAGGCAGCGGGATGAGGGGTAGCGCCGAGGACCCGGATGGAAGTGCGTGGCCCACAGGGTACGCAAGATGGTGCCCTGTGGGCCACGCAGTCCGCCGGGCAGTGACGCCGGAGGCGGGCGGGGCGTGTGAGGGTGCATGCCGGGGCGGTGGCCCTGGGCGTTGAAGATCTCTAGGCGCTAATAGTCGGGCTGGAGAAGAAGCCGCCGCCGGCACTTTGCCACTGTGAGTGATATGTGCCGGTGCTGCCGGTAAAGGTGAAGCTGCACGACTGGCCCGGGTGCCACTGGCCCTTGCAGCTGGTCTTCACGTTATTTCCCAGGTGGAAGAGCGCGAGGCTCCCGCTGACGAAGGTACCGGATATCTGGCCTATCTGCGCTTGTACCTTGCCGGCGCT
>Ga0070711_100001260_pt1 | contig 13733 bp, 13 predicted proteins | sample LARL53metaG_FD_65452 | JGI IMG/M metagenome (GOLD analysis project Ga0070711, IMG submission 65452) | Corn, switchgrass and miscanthus rhizosphere microbial communities from Kellogg Biological Station, Michigan, USA - LAR L5-3 metaG | ecosystem: Host-associated > Plants > Roots > Rhizosphere ... | reverse complement strand
TTTGAATCCCCACTTGTGTAATAATCTATACACATGGACTTCATGGTATCTAACACCTGTACGTTGGTAGATGATATTCATAATTTCTTTAGCTTTCCATCCTGACGGGTTTTCAGATAGCTTCATTCTTATCTTTGATATACTAGCAGGATATTTTCCCTTACATTGGCGTTTGATTCATGTTTGTAGGCATTCCCAAACAGTAGATGCAATCACCAGAAACTAAATACTGGTTTACTAAGCTAAAAGCACAGCGAACAAAATCATTAAACTATTCTACGCATTTTTGTTAGGCAGTATAGCTTGGACCTTAAACTTAGATTTAGCATCATAAAGAAAAACAAAGCTTAAGGAATTTGCTTCTCTAAAAACCTTAATATTGTTTCAGAATCGTCCTCGTATATTTTAAAGAGGCTGTGAAACTTCATATATGTTACTCCCAGATATATGTCTTGATAAATTATAAAAAGATAAACCCTTGTTATTCCATACTACTACGCGGGATTATTTACTTCTGGACGCCATAGATGTGTTGAAAGAATATCAGTTGAAGAACAATGGCCATGAAAAGAGGTGGCACTGATGACTGCTTTGCTTTCTACAACAGTCAAACATATTTACGACTGAGTGCCAAATCCTGTAAATTCGAAGTTAATAGAGGATTTTCATTCCCACATGAAAGACAACACAACTTCCGAAAGGCATCAGAATAATAACCTAAAAGCCATTATTGCCTACGCTGAGTTCCTAGGATCCAATTCTACCTTCTATCAAATATCCACAAAAGAACAGATAACGGAATTTCTCGATACTAAAATTAGATCTAATTCTGAAGATCCTGACCAATCAATCTTGACTGGCAAAATCAGCACATTATCAATTCTATAACCAGTTCTAATTAAGTGGATCGCCTAATAAAATATGAGTCCAGCAGACTTGAACATCATAATTTCCCTTTATTTGCAATCAAAACTACTCCAGTCATTATTATCACGGTAGCGATTATTATCTGTGGTGTGATAGCTTCGCTAAGTATCGCCCATCCCAAAATAACAGCCACTACTGGACTTACATAGGCAAAAGTGTTGGCTAATGATGCTGATGTATTTCTAAGAACCCAGAAAAATCCAGCCCATCCTACCGAACCTACAGTTATGAGGTACAATAGTGAAGTCATGGATGGCATAGAAATTGCAGATATATGAAAATTCTGTAGCTCGCCTATTGCAATACTCAATACAATTAAAAAAATTCCACCTACAAATAATATCATACCAGTTGAAATCAGTACGTTGGTAGGCAGCTCTGCTTTAGATGAATACAACGATCCGACTGACCAGCTGATTGTAGCTATTACCAATGCGATTATACCAACAAATTCAATTTTCATATTAGGAGAATCTATTTCTACAAATTGTGCTGCCAGAGAGGGAAATATCAATATGGCGAAGCCTACAGTACCCGTAATAACTCCAAGTACAGTAAACTTCTTCAGCTTATCTCTATATACTATTTTCCCAAGTAGTAATACCCAGATAGGAACTGTCGAAAATAGGAGTGCAGTAACACTAGATGAAAGATATTGCTCGCCCCACGCCAATAGTCCCTGTCCACCAAGTATCAATGCACACGCAATCATTGTTGCTTCCTTCCATTGTCTCTTTTCAAGTAGTGATACAAGTGTATGCCGATGGCTGACCTGAGCATTTTGATTTCGATTAATCGCATGGTTGTTGTTTTGGGAAGGAATTAGAATTGCTACCAGTATAAGAAGCGCACCAGATGATACATACCTTATTCCAGACATTAGAAATGGAGGGATAGTATCGATCGCAATTTTTATAGTGATATATGTGGACCCTATAATTACCCAAAGTAATATTAACACCAACCAAACCTTTAGCTTAGCCATAGATCGATACCCTTGATAACTAATGAGTTCAATTTTGATTTGTTTCTAAAAATTGTTTATATATAATAGTTGTTATATGACTGACTAAAAACCGGTCCTAGCCATATCAAGATCTTTTGGCAGATCGTACCTTGCAAAGTTAATCTCATTCCCTGCAATGAATTCTCTTCATTTTCATCTCTCAATTATATCACAAGGGAGTACTTTCTATATACCACTAGATTAAACCTACCTACAAGAGCATCGATACGTCTTGACAATGTGCTTAGGAAAGGTCATTTCCTAGCTCTCCGTGCTTTTCTTTGCAACTATATGCAAGGAGAAGGATCTTCTGAAAACTGCAAGATAATAATCTTAAGGTTGTTATTGACTTTACTAAATATCTAGACCATATATCTTTTCATCATTTTATGATGCTTGATCGGCACCTAATGATATAAGAATATGCGTCGAATTTCACGATCATAATGCATATCATAAAGAAAAGAGTTGCTAACATCATAGTCTGTGAAGTACATAAACAAATGCATAAACCTAACCTTCACAAAGTATACTCTGCGGTTTATTGTACGCGTATATTATTACCAGAGATTAAGCTTTAAGATTAGCGTATTTATATCAATAGTAGAATAGCAATATGTCTAATTGCGATCGTTATGATGACGACAAAAATAGTGATGACGAGTATGGAGAATTTTTAGACAGGATACCTCAGATACAGCTAATGGTTAGAGACATTTTGCTAAATCCAGCTCCTATAGCAGAACAGCCAGATTTCCCAAAAAGCTAAAGATCTTGAATTATGCGCTTGATGAATGGAACGATGTATATAATAAGTCGCAGTAACAGCAGCGACAGTAAAAGAAGACACACAATTAAAAAATGCTCTTTATCTGCTGTCATTTATCATACTTATATGCACAAGAGCTTTATGTATGTACGTGACAATGTCTGATATTGTGCAATGGCTAAACACACTGCACCAGTCATAAATCCCAATTAGGTGGGCTAGGCAATGATGATAATACTCTTTTACTAACATCGAATAAAGATTATGTAGAAGAGGTCTAAACTGGCAGCTTTTTAGGTAGTGTCTAAGTGCGTTGGAATACAAATATGTACCTTTTCTGTACATATTTATTTACAAATCTGGTCTTGTCATGAACAACTCGAAGATACTTTGTACACACTCTTTAGCTTTGAGTATTCATCCTTTTATGCTTGACTGGGTAGGATTTAAGTCCTTGTACTTAGGGGGTTCATCTACTTTATGCTTGAATTGAGCTAAAGTAACTTCTAGCTTGAAAATCTCATAAAACTTGTTTCTCTATCTAGCCTAAGTACTCTATGATGAGATTGCCAGATATAGTCTTGTCAAAGAAAGTTGAATAGTTTTTCAAAAGAAGATACAAGTTGCCTAGATGATCTATGTATTTCAGAATTTCTTGGGCTTGCAAATAGTTACGAGATAACAGAGACGAACTGGATCTACCAAAATCGATATTGTCTATCGAATCAGACGCAGGACATTTGTCTGCATATACAATTTAAGTCACAGTGTTGAGTATACTTGCCGATGCATGAATATAGCCTTTCAAATATGGGTTTATGGTATTCTGAGAATAAAGACCATACGGTCCAATACGTATGGCCATTACTCCGATGTATAGGCCATGTAAATATTGCAAAAGTTTTAGAGCTTTGTGTCTATTCTTGAACACAAGGCTCTAAAACTCTTTTCATTTGTTAGCAGATCTGACTGTAACCTTGGAAATTCTAAGGTTTCGTACAAGCTTTTATGTTAGTCAGTGTGACAAATATTTGGAACAACAAAAAAGCCGCCTTTTATTTTTCTATTTTTTTCTATTTTAGTTCAGTTTCTCATATTTTAGTTCACTTTGTTGCTGATGTAAGGAATTAATGAAATTATTCCGGACATTGCAATATTATTTTTTCATTATTTACTTCGCCGCCTCTAGCCCCTGTATATACAGCATTCCATCAAGGCCGATACTGTTGTGACATTGCACATTTCGGACTATGATCAACGTTTGTTATACCGGCGGGCCCGTCTATTTTACCTGTATTAAGTACCTGTGAATGACCTGTGCTGTATTATCTCCTGGTAGTACTGTTGCATTATTTACTGCCCGAGTTGCTGTTAATACTAATAACAGTGGAAGTATTGCGACGACTGTAGTGGGTTGTTGTATCGTCTTCACTTTATATTCACTCCTGCGCAAAGGATTCGACATTGTGGTCCAGTTCCACCACGACCAACACCAGCAGCTGCGGCCGAAGAAGTAGCTGCAGATACACTTCCTAAGCTTCGGTCACAGCTGGATCCCTGATCTCTTATACCCTTGTTATATCCATTTATGTATTCTTGAGTATGGTGACCTCCTGTTAACTTCAAGTTGTTACACCCATCTCTAAATCCGTTGGCAAACCTCTGTTCTGGCAACAGGGCGAATGCAGAAGTCGTAGTTGTTATTCCTAAGGCGACTATCGCACAAAGCGCAGCCGCCATTACTATATTATTGTATTTTAACATAGAATACTATACGACACCCTGTCTGATATATATGACGTATCTGACATCTGTAGCTATGTCTCCTTTCTTGTGAATCCTTTCATTCTACGGTATGTAATGATCATTTGTCAAAAGATCCTTTCTTGTATTTAGGAAGCTCCACTTCCATTATCTCACCAGGTTTAACCATTTGTTCCATAGTATATTGGGAACATGGCAAGATAGATATATATACTGTATGTGTGTGGTGATCTCTTCAGTATAACCTCTCGTACAACGAAGAATAAGTCTCAGTTATTCAACATAAAAGACTTTTACCATCGCTTTTGGTATTCGTCGAAACCTACCGATATTATCTTTGCAGTTCGTTCCATACGTTCATTTGTAAGTACTGCATCACAAACAAAAAATTTGTTAAATGAAGCTAACCTGACTTTGAGTTTATATCCATTTACTGTCTTTTTGTTTTGAGATTGATTTTGCAGCTCGTCAAAGATTTGCCAAAACATATTGTCATTACTACCATCATCTGTATGTTTTATTTATGACGTATCTACTACCACTATAATACTTGAGAACGGAGCAATGCGGGTCCACAAATGACTTGTTTCTCTTCTGCTTGCAGGTAGAGACATCAAAGATATTGCATTCTCCAGGCTGATAGGTTGCGATTCGTTTATGCGACTGTCATGACTGGGAACCTGAAGAGGAAGAAGGAGGAGGAGGCGGTTATGTCCCTGACTTATTTGTGCTGTAATAGTCTGGACATTACTACCATTATTACTATTATTCCTGTTGTGCTGCTGCCGGTCTTCCGCCTCCTCCACAGGTATCCAAAATGCCTCCAGAACACAGCCTATATGAGAGTCCTGTTAACTTAAATAGAATATATGACATAAGAGATTTTTATCCAGTTTATATATGACTAGCGGATGATAAAATGGTTATGCCAGCTAGATCTATGAGCATATCAACTATTCTGCTCTTAATAGTCTCAATTGGGACTAGTTCTTTTTGGCTTTTTCACTTAGCAAATGCGATTCAACCAAGTATATCAAATAAACCATCACCACCCCTACCAGTTATCTTAATTCATGGTTATTATGAAGACAAATCAGTATGGAAGGATTGGCAAAAATTATTTCAAAACAAAACAAAAACTTTTGTTGTTACATTTAATACCACAAATGACGAATGTGGATCTGCAGCAGACCACGCCAAAGAATTGGTACAAATTATAAAACAAGTGAAAATGAAAACAGGGCAAGACAAAGTAAACATAGTTGGCCATAGTAAAGGAGGATTAGATGCAAGAGTTTACTTGGCTGATAATATTACTCGCAATGATGTTGCAAATCTGATAATGATTGGCACACCAAACGCTGGTTCACCTATAGCGGATCTTGTTGTACAAGAGCCTCTCCCATATATAGAAAAGATTTTTGGCAAAAGTTTTGCCAGCTATTGGCTATGCATGCCAGCTCTTTTAGACCTTCAAACAAGCTCATCTGACACCAATGCAATCCAAAATCCAAATACCAATTATTATACTATTGCCGGTAGTTGGACGCCGTCTTTTTCGCCTCAGTCATGCTCGGAATGGCCAATTGATTATCCTGGCTGGATCTATCTGGGGGAATCTGCTAACGATGGAGCGGTGCCAATTTGGAGTGTTGAATCAAGCAAGCAACCATATTTCCATAATCTCTCACCATTCTCTCTGCACTGCCATCAAGACTTGCTTGGAGATCAAGAATTTAAATTAGCAGAACCCATATTGCTTGGAAAACAATAACCAGGTATTATTTTTTATAGGCTATCATCTGCTAAATATAGAAATTAGAGGACTTCTACTATTGGCCTGCAATAAGGGAATAAAGTAAAAATTCCTAACTAGAATTTTTGATTAAGAAATACCATTGGTATAAATGAACAATTATAATTATGATGAAAATCGAAAACTAACCGATCTTAGTAGAATTAATTTAACACACATTGATAATACTAAAATCGATTCCAGTATTTAGATTGTGGAAATCTGCTTTCCCTTCTATAAATATTTTTTAACCTATCAAGAAAATAACTAAACTCTACCTTAATTTTCTTCTCATACTTTCCAAGTGCAGCATCATCATCACCATTAAGATCGGATGTAACTGTTAATGCTGCATCTATACTTGAACTTAGAGACCACAATAAACCATAAGAGGAAACAGGATCGTGTGCAACAGCTGCATCTCCTACGGATAGCCACTTTTGTCCAACTAATTTATCGAGAATTGATGTGTTAGATAAAACAACCTTTGGCTCCTCAATCATTGAATAAAAAGGAATAATCCGTTTTGATATATGCAGTGTATTATAAATTTCTTTGAGGAAAACAGATGGCTCTTTAAACAAGCGAGCATATATGCCATCTGTGAAAAAAATAACCACTCTGCAACCTGAAGGTATTACAGCACTATACCACCAGCCTTTTTCTACAGCTTCGATCAAGGTTGTTGAATCTTGGTCGAAATAACTGTTACTGTTATTTTTAAATTTAGATACTAGAGCAACCTGGTGATCTATATGATAGCGCTTTGAACCTAATCTAACAGCTAACCAACTTTCCCTGCCGGTCGCATCAACAATAAAATTCGCATTGAAGTAACCAGATGAGGCTAGTTTTAGATGCCAGTTGTTAGATAATCGTTCGATTTTTACTATTCTTGTTCCTAAATAAAAATCTACACCCTTTTGTTTGGCAGAATTTCTTAGCATTTTTTCAAATTTTATGCGATCTATATTCCATCCATGACCCCAAGGAGAATTAATAAAATCAGTAGATTGTAGAGATGGATGTCCCCAAACAGATTGATTTCCATAACAAGGCCTATGCGCATCTCCTTCGAAATCATTCCAAAGACCTAATTTTTCAAGAATTGGCTTACATTCGGGTGGTAGACTTTCTCCAATCACAAAGTGTTTAATTTTATGTACATCTGTCAGTGCAACTTTTATACCTGAACGGGCAAGTAATATGGCTGTTGTAGAGCCGGCTGGCCCTGCACCGATTATAAGAACATCATAGTTCTGCTCGTTCAAGCTCGCTACGCTGTCTCGGTATTACAAAACGTACTCTCCTTCCCTCATGAAAGGTTAAATTTTTAGTATTTTCGACTTGTTTATTTTCAAAGCTAACATCAGACTCTACGTATATAGTAGTTGGAAACATTTTATCATTATCAGGTCCGGTTTTTTGCACAATAATTCCAAAGCGTCCAAACTCTTTGACCATTTGAGTAATCTGATTAATATAATTACCATTCAGCCACCTTAACCACATTGATCGTGTATTGAAAGCTTCAAGCCGATCTTTTAACGGTAATTGTGTATCAATAACCCTTTTGTATTCATCCATAGCTAATACGTGATTCGGAACACGAGCTGGCCAAAACGTGGGAAGATATGGATCATATTCAGGTTCATAGCCAGATCTGCAACTTGCTGTATCTGCTTGCCAGGGGACTGCCATCCATTTACTGATGTCTCCTGGGCTGCTTGCATATAATGGACCTCCTATTCCAAGAGCTATTATGGGCTTCAAGGTTGGACCATAGTGCTTTTGAAGGTCTAACTCTTCATCAATTATGGATGTTCTCTCATCGGTGTTGCGATGAAGTAACCTATAAGGGCCACTATACATAGAAGAGTTCCTCATAGGCCATGTCATTTCACAACCTGGATGAAAAGGCCCTCCCATGCAAAAATGCAAGGCAGCACGATCCAAAGTCTGAGGTCTCTCCCGTAGTGGAACTTCGTCTATATTTTGTGGAAATTTTTCTTGCTGATCATAATCTTGATAAAAATCTCCCTCTACCCATTTTTGTAGATAGCGATAGAGCGTCTTGGTTACAGCAAGCCTTGCTCTAGGACTAGAGTCATTATCTCCATATGCATCACCATAGATCTGAGGCCAGCTCAGAGTTTGCAGATCATTATCGTCTTGGCTTCTGAACATGTTAGAAATATGTCGACGAAGCTCCTTATAGACTGCATCTTGTTTTTCATCTTCTTTGTAAGTAGATAGCCTCTTTACAAATTCGGAATTAAGGAAGTCATATGGTGCTCCCCATCCAAACTGAGCATGAAAGCCAAAGTTTACCCATGCAATGTCAGTAAATTGTCGAAGCAGCGGTAGAATATCCCTGATAAATGATGGTTTAGTATGGTAAAGAATTTCTGGAGCTTCTGATGCCTCATGTATGAGATCATACATAGTTTGAATCGAAACTATATCTGGCGCATAATTAGGAGGTGCAACAACAACCCATGACGGTTTGACTGGAATTTCGCGACCCTCTATTGTAACTCTTGCTTTAACTGAGCCATCTGAAATATCATCAAACCAGCCATCGTTGTTCGCAAAAGTAGTTAAATCTTTTCCTTTTGGAGACCCAGATACTCCTCTACCACCAAGAAAGATCAAATTACCTTTTTCATCCGTTCTAAGTTCGCCAAGATATACCTGAACACCTTGAAAAGTACCTTTATCAAACTTTGGCCCATTTTGGCTTATACCGTGTATTGAAAGAGGCCCTGGATCAATTATCAATGATTTTCTCTCATCTCCAATGATGTCACCGTTACGTAATTTACTACTTGAAAGGTTAACAGCTTCAGGGATATCTAGGGCCATTATAAACTGATACCATGTTGCTTTTTTATTCGCCACATGAACATTCCATTCTACATCTGCATTTTCCGAATTTAATTCAGAAATGACCTCATTACTTTTATTATAGCCATATATACGAAATCTGGCTGCCTGTCTTTTAATCGCACCCGAAGAATCTTTGTATCCTCCTGGTGGATCAGCAGTCGGATATGGAATCTCTGCTCCTATAAAATATTCACTCTTGCTGTTACCAACTCGAGCTATTCCAATACCGGGATGGATTGCTGCCCATACAATTGTTTTATCTTTTGTCATAATCCCATCTTAATCGTTGATATGGATAAGGATTCCTATAATCGCCAAAGCTAATGATAGGATAAGTCAAGTTATAATGGTTCGGCTAGATTAACGTCGTTTTTATTCTATAACATCTATTGTTGCTAATAACACCATACTAAACCACATGTTGTACTTTACAAAAAGTACAGATGAAGGAAACAGCTTCATCCAACCTCCTTACCTTATAAGAGCACAAGTTTTAGACACGCCGGCAATAGTCGCATCTGGAAAAACTAATCTATACATCATACGGGCAGCTAATTTCTCGGTTTTTGTGATCTCTTGTTTATGATTGTATACTGCCTTATCTAGGTGATTTTTGTCGGTTCGGATAACCGAATCAGATTTGTGATGCTATTATGATTGGATCGTTATATTTTCTTCGACACTTTCGTTACGTTATCACAAATTAAATGACGCTCCATTTATTCATCCGCATAATCAACAGGCTTATCTACTCTGTTGGCTATTCCGTAGATGAATATTCCAAATCCTACCATTCCGATAACGACAAATATTATTTCTAAATTCTCAGGTGATATATTTTTGATCACAATAGGAGTAGTATAGGGTAATGTTCCTCGTCCAGTTACTTCCTCGTTTAAGTATTGCGAACCAAAATATATCACACCAGCAAAACCTATCACGGCAATGACTATACCAAAAACAATGATAGTCCATTTTCGTTTAAGAATGGAGGAAAGACCAGACGAAGTAATTTTGCTTCTTGTGTTATCTTGAAGTCTTAAATCTTTTCTTATTTTTCTTGGAAATCGCATATTATTACATAATCCCTTCTTAACTGAATTTATTGATTAGTTAATTAGTTTATTCAAACTTACTTAACATAGTTAACCCTGCATTTGTAATTTGTTGTTATTCTTGTAAATTCCGTTCTCTACAACAATCTTGCCGTCATTCGGCGAACCAATTTGCCGACTACTATTTTCAACTTTCGAAGGATCCTTGTGTTTTTTCCTTTAAACACTTCCTTACATATATGCCAGATATAGTATGTTCTTTCAGGGATTTCATTACACGATTACAAATTAAATGTTGATATAGCCTCTTTTTACAACGGTAGAGTAAAAATAGCTGGGAGTTGAAGGGTGGAAGCAGCTAAAAGATGTTGGCAGAAGGTGAATAGCTGAAATAGTATTGAATTGATTAGATATGGATATATTTAAATTGTAACCGCATGTAGTATCGTTTTATAGATAGCGTCTTACTTCAATTGGATTGACAACTATTCTAGTTCTTCCTCTTTTTATCTTATATTATCTGAAAAATTCAGCGTAATCCTTGGCGAATTGACTAAAGGATATGGGTTTGCGTCCTGTAATCTGTTCAACTACGTTAGTTGTTTGCGATGCGCGACCTGCTTTAATAATGCTATAGAACTCCATTATAGCATCAATAAGCCAATCATCCATGCCATTCTCTTCCATCCTTTTCGAGAGTCTTCTTCTGGTATGTCTACATACGATATTCTTCTACCAACTTCTTTAGAGAGAATTTCAGCTGCCTGTCCATAAGAGATTGCTTCTTGTGCAGTAATGGCGTATGCCTTTCGTATATGTTGTTGACTGTCACCTATCAGTGCTTGTACAGATACAGCTGCAACATCTCTAGCATCTACAAAACTCATCTTTGCATCTCCTGCAGGAATATAAAACGCGTTGTGGGTTCTTATTGTATAACTAAATTGAGTTATGAAATTTTGCATAAATGCAGGAGGGCGCAAGAATGTAAATGGTATTCCAGATTCTTCTATAATCTTTTCTTCTTCTCTATGTATTCGTCCAATTGTGGTTGAGAGTCCAGTCTCCTCAGCCATCATAGAAGATAACTTCACTATATGATTGATACTACCGTATTTCCTGATTTCTTTTACTAAATTAGAATAAACGGCCATGTTAGGAGCTGGCAGAGTTAGTAAGAACAGTTTATTTACATGGTTTAAAGCATCAACAATAGTTTCTGATTTATTGTAGTCCATATCCACAATTTGAAGTGTTTTATACTCCTTGAAATTATCAATTTTATTTTGAGAGTGAATGGCTACTCTGATAATAATATCATTATCCGAAGAAGAAGATGATGATGATACAAGCTGTTTTACTACCTCGCTATCCACAGTCCCAGTTGCACCTGTTACTAAAATTGTAGTCATAGCGAATGTTTAATAGAGTTCTATACATATAAACAAACAAATTTACAAATTATACAAATGATGGGACATTAGACATTAGATAAAGAATCTACTTCACATAATGACGGAGCCGTTTGCAGTATATGGAATATATTTGCCTAGGAGCCACTTATGGAAATCTTCATCTTTATCTACTTCCAAAAATCAAATTTATCGCCAATTTGAGCAGTAGACAATCCTGTTGCTTGTGTTTGTACTTTCATTATATACACTTGCTCGTCGTCTTCTTAATTTTCCTGCTATCATCAACTTATGGTAAATGTAGTTTATTCTCACGTCCGCATCTTAAATTCTACTGATTTATCAGTACAACAAACTATGGGGAAGGATGTATGAAGATAAAACCGTTATATTTTATAATTAAGAACCGATTCTACTTCCATATACCTGCAAGCTTCTCCCACTCTTCTTCATCCTCAACCTCATCTTCCAAAAGGTCTTCAAACATTTCGTGTGTAACTAAATCAGTTGTCCTGTATTTTTCTGCTAACTTACTGTATGTTTCTATAGCACATGCTTCCGCATCAAGAACATCTTGAATTACCTGTTTAAGGTTAGCCGGATCGCTTGGCGGTTCTTTATATCCACATCCTGATGTTTCTAATAACTTACCAGGATTCATTATAGGAGTTCCGCCCAATTGTATTATTCTATTTGCAATTTTTTCTGCATGTCCTAGTTCGTCTTTAGATTGTTCAATTAATATATCCCTAAGAGTATCTGCATCCAAGCTTCTAATCCAGCGTGCGGTTAACCAATATTGATAATGCGCAAGCCACTCATCTGCATATGCTTTAGTCAGATCGGAAATAACATCATCTATCTTGGCTTTTATTATTCCTCTACTCTTTTTGCCCAATTGATTTGTATCACTATTACTCAACAAGAGTATCATAAATAAGTATGTATTTTTTCTGATTTAATAAACGTCTTTCTATTAAAACAAACTCTGGTAGCCGACTTTTCTCCATAATATAAGATATATTATCAGTTACTATGAAGGTAATCGTACCTTCGAAGAGTATCGACAATAAATTTTATATCTTCTGTTGATTTTGCCATTCTCCCAATTCTCACACAATCTCTGATATTCCTGGACCTCATTCCGTTCCAGACCGCATAGGCTGTAGCTTTAGCTATTTGCTCCTTAACTCTGTGCTGGTTAGTCAGTAAGCTCACAGTAATTTGACAGAATTGCTCATAACTGTATGGTTCTAACTCTATTACAAAGAATCTGGATTTCAATGGCGATATAATATTAAGTATGTCGTTACTGCTGGCAAATACCCATGTCTTTACATTTATTGCTGTTCTTGTCTTTCTATGTTTGGTTTCTGTCACTATACCAGTTTCCATCAAATTTAACAGAAATGTCTGGTCTTTAGTTGACATTTTGTCAATTTCATCTATTAGAAGGTACTTGGGCTGATTATCAAAAATATACTCTAGCATTCCTGCTTTTGTACTGTTACCGCCATCCGTAAAGTAAGAATTATTTAGCTTCATCAGAGATTTGATAAACATTGTCTTTGCTGAAGCTGGTGGTCCAACCAACCAAAAGTATATGCACAGGTTCGTCTGCATCTATTGACATTTTAAGAAGCCTTTTGACATCATAATATCCAATAACATACTCGAAGAAATTCTCATCTTCTGCTTCTATTTGTCCATAACTAAGACCAGTAGCTATGACACTTTCATGGTTTGGCCGGCCCAATTTCTCTGCTGTAGGGAGTTTTCTTTTTATTCTGAATAGCTGTCGAAGAAAATTCATTTTGTTTATGTTCAATCTCCTTACTCTTTTCTTCTATTCCAGTCAGATACCAAACAAATTATTCTACAATGGTGCTGAAAAATCTGCTCCACCACATTCTTCCATACTTCCAAATATCAGCTACACTGCATAAACTCAAAGAAAATAAAATAATAAGTCTACTGCTATTATTCTCTCTTTACCAGTATGTAGTGCGGTATGTTTGCAATTGTCGCAGGGTATGAGGTCTTATATTCCCATCCTAATGCAAGCAGCTTCTTTGCTTCCTCCACGTCAGTCACAGCTGATATATCCACGACTCGC
>Ga0070711_100001256_pt1 | contig 13750 bp, 14 predicted proteins | sample LARL53metaG_FD_65452 | JGI IMG/M metagenome (GOLD analysis project Ga0070711, IMG submission 65452) | Corn, switchgrass and miscanthus rhizosphere microbial communities from Kellogg Biological Station, Michigan, USA - LAR L5-3 metaG | ecosystem: Host-associated > Plants > Roots > Rhizosphere ... | reverse complement strand
AGGCAACTCACTATTTGAACTGTCTTACCTGATAGAGGACATAGCTTTTTCTACCATCTTCGTCCTTATGATTTTCTATGCTGGCATCACTATTTGTGTTATTATGCAATCAAATTTCACAGTTTTTAAATCAGGGATGGCTTATAGCTCTTTTGATGAGGATTTATAGCAGACCAACCCCGTGCAGATTGTCAAGCAGGGGAGCCAATTTTGTTAGAACCTCTACTTCGCCTAATGTAAAATCCGAACCTATACCAAGAACTAACGATAGCATGTTTCTGTCTTCTCTTGCGGTATAAACACGAATACCCACAATGTTCAATTCTCGATGATTATCGGCAATCCATTGCTTCCATATTCTCGTCCTTGCTAAGTTCGACTCAAGTGATTCAATAGTATAATCCAAATCTATCCCCTCTTGTATATCTAAAAGGTTAAGCTTTAACATAGGAACCAAGAGATTTCCTCCCGATACTGTTGCTTTGGATTTAACTAGTTTTTCAAGTTCGTCATTATCAATATCACTATCATCCTTATCCTCGCCTGTTTCCTCAGTTTTAGCAGATTCATACCTAGGAAAGAAGTAACCTGCTAAATTCTTGTCCCAATCATAAATCTTGTAAAGACTATTTTCATACTCAGCCTTCCATTTGAGCTTTTTATTATTCTTATTAAGACCCAACACGCGCGTATAACACTACTACCTACTGTGTGGTATCATAAGTAATAAAATCATTTAGAGGAGAAGAGATTATCATCGAATTGAGAGCGAGCAACTCTGAACCTATTGAGGTGAAGCGCTAAAGCTAAAGCCACAACTGATATGGTATATAGACTAATCAACATAATGAAGTCGTGATGCTCCTTCAACTTTGCTCCATACTGTTCTCCTCTTATGATCGATTAGTTCAACTGAATATTCATCAACCAATTTCTTTCGGATTATATCCGACTCATAGAATTTTTTTTGCTTTCGCAATTGGTCACGGATTCTTATAAAATTTTCAATTTCCTTTTTTTCTGAATCCTCGGCTTCGATAACCCTAAGCCCGAAAACATTCATGATTTTATTGAAAACTATGCTGGCGATTTTAGACATATCTGCTGTCAATTTTTCCTCTGCTGCATATCGGTTTAACTCGGTGACAAGCCTTAGGAATACAGTCAACGCCAAAGATGTGTTCAGATCATCTTCCATCGCAGATTCAAAAGCCTCCATCGTCTGATCAGTCAATTGTTCCACTTCTTTTAGGTAACCATGATTTGCAATGGCAAACCGTAATTCACAAGCGCAAGTCTGTATCTGACGCCACTTATGGCTAGACTCGTCCAGTAATTTCTCGGAGTAGTCCAAAGGTTTCGAATAGTGTCCAGAAATGCAGTAAAGCCGGACGCTGTTAGGGCCCCATTTGCTTAGGGCATCCTGAATTGTTACAATATTGCCGAGTGATTTGGACATCTTTTCTGAATTGACAGTTACCATCCCGGAATGGATCCATATTCTTGCAAACTGTCTTCCTGAAAAAGACTCCGATTGAGCGATCTCATTTTCGTGATGCGGAAAGACAAGATCGTATCCACCTCCGTGGATCTCGAACGGGCTTTCAAAATATTTCAAAGCCATTGCAGAACATTCGATATGCCAGCCTGGTCTCCCCTTTCCCCAGGGGCTATCCCACGCAGGGGATTCAGAATAGAATTTCCAAAGAGCAAAATCAAGTGGATCCGCCTTCGATTGATCTATTTCGATTCGAGATCCTAGCTCTAATTCTTCAATTGATTTTTTAGACAACTTCCCATAACCCTCAAATGATCTTACACGAAAATAAATACCGTTAAGCGACAGATATGCATAACCCTTTAACATCAGTACACTGATAAACTGTATCATTTCTCGTATGTGTTCTGTGGCTCTGGGATACCGATCGGCCGCCAAAACGTTTAGTGAATTGAAATCCCTGAAGTAACTTCGTATGTACCTAGACGCTACTTCTCCCGCTGTCGATCGCTCTTCTATTGCACGATTTATGATCTTGTCATCAACGTCGGTGAAATTCTGGATAAATTCCACGTGGTAGTTCTTGGAAAGTAGATAGCGGCGTAGAATGTCGAATACAACAATTGTTCGAGCATGACCTATATGCGAATGATCATAAACCGTCACACCACAGAGATAAATCCTTATGGACGAAACACGGTCGGCACTCAAATTGTCAAGTCGCCTCGTTAAAGTGTTATATACTCTCATTTTGAAATTTGGAATCACAACTCAATTCATCTTGCTTTTGTTGTACCGCATAACTAGACATGTATCGATTCTCAGAGACAGATGTTGGCGATATGGCTCATTTATTATGAAGTGAATTTGGGAATCCTAGACATCTACATAGATATCGTTTCCTTTGACGTCAACATCATAAGTTACAAGTTTAACTCCTCCAAGATAATCAAGAAGTTCACCCGTCCTAATATTGTAGTGCCATGAATGGAGAGGACATTCAACGATCTCACCATCTATCTTTCCTGGTGCCAAAGAACCATCTTGGTGTCTACACAGAGCTTCAATGGCATAGTACTTTCCGTTTGCGTTAAATAATGCTATTCTAAGCCCCTTTACGTTCAGCTCCTTCCCCTTGCCTCTAATGATCTCATCTTTAGCAGCTACCCTGATTCTAGTCATTTCGTAGGTTGTGATGTGACTTTTCAGTCTATAAAACGTTTTTATGGACAGGAGCAGTCTATTTCAGCTCGCATAAGCGCTGCGTTAAACGACAGTTTATTTTATACCTGCTTCAGATAGCGAAGGTATTTTACAGATTTCTGTGATAGCTTCTGGTATTGCTCGATATCTTTTATCAACGTCTCGTTCTCTAATTCTTGTTCGGGGCTGATCGCACACCATTTGCGCCCATATTTGAATAAGATGAATAAATGACCCCATATCGTAAAACGACAAAGAAGATGACATGCTTGGCCCAACGGATCTATCTTCTCGCGTAGCAATTTACGCATTTACTAGAAACTGTGTCATTAATTTCTGCATCGAAAGAGGAGTGTATTGCTATTGCACAAACGGCAACTGTCATGATCCTTTCAGCTAATATAGTAGGTCTTGTTGTTTTCTGTTCTCGCACCTTCCGTATAATAGGAACACAATATAACTAACCGATCTTGTCTGATCTGTACTGCCAGTTAATGTCCTTCGGCGATCCAAATACAATCGGATAAACAGAAATCAACACATATAGCTACAAATTAACACACTATTTATTACCTCTGAGAGTACCTGCGGATGGTTACTAGTTTGGGACGCATCACTAGTTCTGACGCGCGCTCGGATACCATCACCAGGTCTTTCAGATTTGATCTGGATATGTCCAAAGTTTTAGACGACGAAGCGGAAAGAATGGGTATATCCATAAACGCGTTGGTAGGAACTATCTTGAAGAGATATGCGGAATTTACACGATACCTATCAAAAATAGACATGATAGTTATAAACAGAGAATTCATTACGGCATTACTCGAATCACATGATGAACAGATTCTATACAGTATGGGTCTGAAACTAGGGGAATCGGTGGCGAGAGACACAATACTGTTTTGGAAAAAGGAGCTTACCGAACTATCGGTTCTCGAATACATTGAAAAAATAATTTGCCGTTATGGACATCTCGGTACCTATGATGAAGTCTCCCAATCTGGCAGCCGAACAATAGTGATCAGACATAGATTAGGAAGAAAGGGTTCCATATTCTTCGAAGGGTATCTGAGGTCCGTATTAAAGAATATCATCGGAAAAGAGGGCGTGTTCGAAGTGACTGACTCTTCTGTAAAATTTGACCTTAGAAATGAATTAGCTTCCTTACAATAGCAGCATGGTCGGCGCATCCCAAAGGTTCATAAATTGATGCTTGGATCCAACAAACGTACATTCACTATGTTTGAAATAGTGCATATGAGTGATGTAGTTAGAATTCCTCCTAGCAGATTAAAAAATTCATTGAAAGATACAGCTATCGGAATTTTAAAAGAAAAATACGAAAGTATGATCAGTCCTGAGCTCGGATATGTAATAATGATTATTGATGCCAATGCAAATTCAGTTGGTAAACTTGTGGCAGGCGACGGCGCGACCTACCACAGGGTAGCCTTCAATGCATTAACGTTCTATCCAAAATTGCAAGAGGTGGTGGAAGGCGAGGTAGTCGAAATTACTGATTTCGGAGCATTTGTGAGAATTGGGCCGACTGATGCGTTGTTACACTTGTCTCAGATTACCGATGATTATTTGAGGAGCGACGTTAAACAAGGTGTCATAGTCGCCAATCAAACTGCTAAGAGTCTAAAAATTGGCTCGCGAATACGCGCACGGGTTACAGCAATTAGTCTTGGAAAGGGAGCAGCAATGGGAAAAATAGGTATAACGTGCAGACAACCCTTCCTTGGTGCTACTGAATGGATTGAACAGGACGTGCTCAAAGCAAAGCAGCCGCCGGCAGCGGCACCTATGAAGGAAAAGAAAGGCGGAGCCGGAGGCAACAAATAATTGGCAAGGGAGGTAGCGTGTAAAAAGTGCAAAGCTGTCACTATTGGAAAGGTATGTCCAGTTTGTAAGTCGACGGATCTAAGTCCAGACTGGTCTGGCATTATTCTCATTTTTAATCCGACAAAATCCATGGTGGCAGCTACCCTTGATATAACAGTCCCACATAAATACGCCCTCAAGGTGGCTTGATCTTGCCCGAAAAAAATAAGCATGGAAAATTTACGAGCAAATCTTGAGGTTAGAAAATCACTAATAGATTTCTTAGAGCAGGATGTGGGCACTGGGGACGTTACTAGCGAAAGCGTTGTCTCTCCAAATCTCTATGTTCTCGCTCAAATTATCTGCAAATCCGGAACATCTGCAGTTGTAGCGGGTCTAGAGGAAGCAGGTATCCTTTTCGACATTTGTAAGTGTAAGGTTCAGACCCCGGTCACAGACGGATCTCAAGTAGAAAATGGGAGTATAGTAATGAATATTTCTGGGAGTGCACTCGCTATACTCAAAGCAGAAAGAACCGCATTGAATCTGGTAATGAGAATGAGCGGTATTGCCACTGAGACTCGGCGGCTTGTTGAATTGGTTGGAAAAGTTAACAGATCCATAAAAGTTGCATGTACTCGAAAGACGGCTCCAGGACTGAGATATTTCGACAAGAAAGCTGTAGCGTTAGGAGGTGGAGTCACCCATAGAACTAAACTTGATGAAATGGTCTTGCTAAAGGACAATCATCTTGTATTAGCCGACACGATCGAACAATCTATCAGACTGGCAAGACAAAAAAATAATGAATGTTTATTATTGGAATGTGAAGTAAAAAATTTGGCCGAGTTGGTCTCCGCAATTAAGGCAGGGTCAGATATCGTAATGCTCGATAACTTTTCTCTTGATCAAGCTAAGGCTGGAATGGACAAGATTAGAAAAATGGGCCTTCGTAAAAACGTCAAAATAGAGATTTCAGGAAGAATTGACCCGCAAAATATAACTAATTACGCAAGGCTGCAGCCTGATATTATTTCGATCGGCTACCTAACCCATTCGCCAAATGCTATTGACTTTAGCTTAGAAATTATAAGAGGCCGGCATTAGCCATCTCTACGCTTTTTTCTATTTGTGTTATTTTCTTCTTTCATGATATGGTTAGCATACGCTCTATCGCGGCTCGTGCTTTAGCAGCCGTTTTTGGCGGAATTTTAACTTGATGCACGTTATTAATAAGAGAATTTTGAATTTTTTCCAAATTGATCAACTTCATATATCTGCATATAGCATCTTTCTTAATAGGTATGAATTGTTTATGTGGGTTATCCTTTTGCATTCTATATAGAATACCCGTTTCTGTTGCAACCACAAATTGCTTTGCTGCGGATGCTGATGCATGTTTCATCATTCCTTCGGTAGAAAGTATATGTGCAGATTGTTGCAATTCCCCGGTCGCCATATGATACAAAGTCGCAGAGGTGCAACCACACTCCGGATGCACCAGGAAATCGGCATTGTTGAATTTCTTGAGCATCTCATTAATTTCTTGCGCCTTGATGCCCGCATGGACATGACATTCACCAGGCCAAATGTACATATTTTTTCTCTTTGTCATTTGTGCTACGTATGATCCGAGAAACATGTCCGGCAAGAATAGTATTTCTCTGCTAGGGTGAATGCTATTCACTACTTTAACCGCATTAGAAGAGGTACAGCAATAATCTGACAAGGCCTTTACTTCCGCTGTGGTGTTAACGTAGCTTACTACAACAGCATTCGGATGTTCGGCAATCCAAGATTTCAATTCATTGGCATTAATAGTAGCAGCGAGCGAACACCCTGCGTCAGGATCAGGAATTAAAACTTGCTTCTCTGGACATATTATAGCAGCTGTCTCCGCCATGAAGTGCACGCCACAAAATACTATTGTGTCCGCCTCGGACCGAGCGGCGGTTCGTGAGAGTGTTAACGAATCACCTATAACATCAGCTACATCTTGCACTTCAGGCAACTGATAGTTATGTGCAAGAATTACTGCGTTTTTTTCCTTCTTTAAGGATAGCACCAGATCTCTGTAATCTGCTTCGATCATCAAACGGTACTGGATAGCCTCACAGCACATTTAAAGGAGTATTATCGAGGATAGGTTTGCCCTCCAAGTTCACATAGTAGGCAATACTTGCCACTATAGTTGTGTTGAGATGAAGGTGCATATGTATATATTAGATGTGGCTTCAATTGTCAGCAATGCCAACGCATGGATCACTGACTAAGGCGGGGAAGGTAAGGGGCCAGACTCCGAAAATTCAAGGGAAGGTGAGATTAAGCCCTGTCTCAAAGTTGCGTAATAAAAATAATTTTATTAAACGCTTCGAGAAGAGACGACCACCGGGGCAGAAAAGACCGGAGCGAGGCGGAAGACGCTAGAAAAATTAAGGGCTCAACTAACTGGTAGGCATTACGATTCTATAGCAAAAAATCAGTGTTTCTAATGAGAGTTAGCCTTATAGGCTGTGGGGCTATTGGAAGCGAACTTGCGGTAGCTATAGATTCTGGTAAAGTAGGAAGTGCGACTCTAGTAGCGCTATTCGATACAATTGAGGATGCAGCACAGAAGCTGAGATTGCGATTACGGAATGACAATGTGGCAATATTTTCAAACTTTTCAGAATTGACTTCATCTTCTGAATTCAAAGTTTCGGACATCGTTATCGAGGCTGCATCTCAGGCAGCGGCAAAAAATTTTAGTAAACGAATAGTTGAGTATAAGAAGGATCTGCTCTTAATGAGCGTTGGTGCACTAGCTGACGAGTTATTTTTATCTCAGTTGTTGAGTGTGGTCTCTCAGAACGGAAATCATATTTACATCCCGTCTGGCGCGATCGCGGGCATAGACGCGATAAAGAGTGTGAAAGGGATGCTTGATTCAGTGACGCTGACGACTACAAAGAATCCCAGGGCGCTTGCCGGTGCTCCTTTTTTTAATTCCGACCCAACAAGATTGAATTCCATGAAAAAAAAGACATTGATATATCAAGGGACAGCTGCAGACGCACTCAACAAATTTCCAGCTAACATCAATGTCGCGGCAGTACTCAGCCTTGCAGGCATTGGCATTCAGGAAACCAACGTCAAAATAGTTGCTGATCCACACATCACTGTAAATCAACATCAGATTGAGGCGGCGGGTACCTTTGGAGAGATGGCTATAACTGTGCGGAGCATTCCAACCCCGAACAATCCCAAGACCAGCTTGCTAGCAGTACTTTCAGCAATAGAATGTCTGCGGTCAATATGCAGCCCCGGAATTAAAGTCGGAACATAGACTGACGCTGCGCCAATTTTGACAGTTTATATATGGTTCATTAGCTGATTTGACTTCAGGTATAAACAATGAGTTACGGAGGATTCAGAAGGAACGATAACTTTGGTCCGAAACCAGTCGAAACTGGTAAAGAGTATGACGTACAAATTACAGAGATCAGTAGGAAAGGTGACGGTATTGCACGGATTCAGGGATTTGTAATCTTTGTGAAGAACGGTAAGGTAGGTCAGAACGCCAAGATACGAGTATTGCAGGTGGGCAACAGGTTTGCTACTGCTGAAATAGTCAACGGGGAAGGATCACCCTCATCATCACCAAGTTCAACGTCGACGATATCAGAATCATCTAACGAGCAACTCACAAGCTAAGCCGCCCTATTGCCTCGAATGCAGACTGCTTTTCGTTTGTATTTTTATTTCACGATGCTTCCGATTTATGCCAAATTCTCTACGAGAATTATAAGTGGATTTATTTTGGATCGAGGCACTTCGACTGTCTTTTTTTTAAAGTAGATTTTCTTTTCTTTTTTTCAAGAACTGAAAGATATTCATCATCCCTGTGATCAGCCTTTGGATCGGTGCAGCGCAATACTATTGTTAAAGAGGCGAAATATTAGCACGTAATATCTTTACAACTATGAAGGCAGAGCCATGATCCTATACATTATTGGAAATGCAGCCAAACATGTTCCCAAAATACAAGCAATTATTCTTCAAAGAAACACGACATGAACCTTATTTGGCGATTATGATAATGATAATCATAATTTAACTTTTCCATTCGTCCGTATAAAATATTACTTCATTTCTTCTGAGAGATGAAACCGAAATTAAATGAGTTATGGAGTTTTTCAATAATTCAACGTCAGAAGGTTCTCCCTCTATATTTCCTGGCAGTAGGAGATAGAGTCGAATATCTGACCCCAAGACATCCACGAGCTCCTGATTCACGGTGGCAGTATATGGCCGTAAAGCGCCTCTGAAAACCTCTGAGCGAGCTCTGACGGTTCCGGAAATCCTTTTACCCACAGGGGCATCAGGGCCTATGATTACGACCACACCCTTAGAGCCTTTGAATTTCACCGGTTCATCCGCTGCCCCCTCAGGTGCCATAATATTGACCGCCTCTTTGACGATCAAACCTGGGATATTAATGAAATTGTTGACTAATGAATCCCACTGGGGTCGTGTAAGAGATGAAAAAGGTAAATTGTAATCATAGTCCCCTGTGAAATGTATCAAAGCATCTATACTGCCAAATTTCGAGCGAATCGTCTTGAAAATCATGCGTAAGCTTTTTTCTTCGGAAAGATTAACAGAGTGACTATGGAACTGTCTGAATCGCGTTAAGTCGGAGGCATTCATGGTGAGGATAACAACTTGTTTGACATTGCTAGAACTCAACTCGGCCGCAATTTTATTTGCACGATCCAGATCCTTTTCGGATGAAGACGTTATTGTAATGACAACAACCTTGTCCTTGATTTTTGCCCGAAGTAAATCCGTTCCCAAGATCGAAGTTCCGACTAGTGGTTTGACTGGGTAAAATACACGATCGTTGGGAACAACTCTTCCGTTAATTAACCTACTTATATCATCGTCACACAAATTCATCACCATATTCGCAACGTCGTCTTGAGTCAGGAATTCGCCATCTACAATCATCTTGGCAGTATTGAATTGTATCTTTTCTGCAATTTCTTGTACCTTCGTAAGCAAACTAGAGATTACTTCCTCCATTTTCTCGACTCTTGATAATATGTCCGTATTACCACGAGATTTCGAGATTTCGTTGGCTACTTCTCTTATGCCATCCGAAATAATGGTTTCAGGCTGACCAAGTAGCCGTAGTAATTGGGTTAAAATTTTTTCAATTTCTATAGATTTGAGACCCTGAAAGCCACCAATTCTTAGGAATTCCGCTGCAGCCTTGGGGTAAACAGTTTTGTAAATTCTATCTGAATGGACAGGACCAGGATTTGTAGCAATCGATTTTATACCTTTTTCTACAAGCTCCCACGCCAGTGCTTCTGCTAACCTATTCTTCGATCCTTGTGCAGAAGTGTAGGGAGCCCTGAAACGGTACGGTCTTTGCTCGTAGCGATTCTCTTCAGTAAAGAATGTGGCAATCGTAATTATTTTGCCACCCTGTTGCATTGCACTAATCCCCTGTAACGAAGTCCAAAAGGTCCCCGTCAAGTGAATTCCTACACACTCCTTAAATTCCGCATGACTGGCATTGGTAAATGCCTTTACGGGACCTGACACTCCCGCATTATTTACGATAATATCGACTGTTCCAAATTCTTCTCTAATAACTTTGAACATTTCGTTAATGCCGGCCTCGTCTGCTACGTCTACTCCAGGGAAACATCGTACTTTACCCCCCGAACCAGCAGCCTTTATAGTATCTGATAATATTACAGAAGTATGCTCCAATGGTTCCCTTCTTCGTCCGACAATCACAACATGTGCGCCGTTTTCTGCAAACTTTTTAGCAATCGCCTGCCCTATTCCTGTGCCGCTTCCGGTGATTATAACTATTTTTCCGCTAAATTTCAAAGGTTCAAACGATTGCCTTTTCACGGATAAAGCACTTTCCCATGACTATTAAAGTTAACTTTTGACCTGGTCGAAGAGCCGTAAGATGTTCGATTCGCGATCTCGAGTTTATGATGACAGATGGGTCGAGGTTACGGTATTGTACCGACAACTTAATTAAAAGGGTAATTGGTTAGCTAACATTGAGTGTTCCGGAAGCAAAATTTAAGATTAATGCGAAAGAAGGTATAGTAGAATTAGAAGGTACTAGTACGTTTGTTGACAAACATTTGGAGAAGTTTGAAGAACTCTTCAATTCTGCCATTAGAGAAGCTATAGGCAGGGGATTTGAGCAGGTCCTTTCCGAACAGGAACAAAGATATACAAAATCACTACCTCTCAATACAGAAACAAAGCTAACGGCAAATCATACGATCAATACAAGCCATAGCTCCCCGAAACAGTGTCCAACGCTGCCTCCAATTCCTGTTGACCTAAAAGTAAATGAGAAAAAGATTGGATTGAGGGAATTTTATGCACAAAAAAAACCTTCCAACCACTATGAAAGGACTGCAGTGTTTGCATATTATTTGTCCCATTTTAACAAAAAAACAGAAATCAGGTATGGTGAGCTATTATCCTGCTACGAAGAAGTGGATGAGAAAAAACCCAGCATAGTTGACATCGTCAAAAACTCTATTAGGTATAAGGGCTGGCTTGAACCAAGCCACGATAAATTTGCCACTCGTCTGACCATCTCGGGAGAGAACTTCGTAAAGTTTGACCTACCCCAACAAGCCGGCCAACTAGTTGAACAGCCGTATCCTGCGCAGCTTTCCTTAAATCGATAAACTAAAGCCTGCTCTATCATATTAGGCTCGCCACCATTCGAACCCAACAAAATCGACTTTTCTTTCCTTAATTCGCGGGATTGCCAAGATAAACTGCTTTTTCACAGTTGTTGCTAACCTTCCAAAAAGGACAATTCCTGTTGCAGTCATATGGTCAGTCGGTTTGAAAACCTGCACTAAATATGGCGCGTGGTCGATGCCTGGTCCCTGCTCGTAAACCGCAAAGTCACACCCAAATTTAAGACCTGGAGATACGATATATCCCCTGTCGCGCAGGTATTGAAAAACCATGTACTTTATCTCAAAGTTTGCATATTCCTTCTTGCATATTACCCGGATATCTTTGGATGATAAGCGTCTGCAAGCATCACTAGAAATTTCGAGTGTGCCAATTTGGCTCAAATAACACCCCTCCATCAAATCTAAAATTAATGGGGAATCAAATTGGATTCCTTTTGGCTTTGGGACTCCTAGCGGTTTACCATAATATCCATTTCCGAACAAGGCATGTGAGTGGTGTATATTCCAGACAACTATTCTATTTTCTACTAATATCCCTTTAATAGGACGCATTACATGCTCAGTGCTAAGATAGTAAGCGAATCAGAGGTCTCTTGGCATTTATCAGCCATACCCTCAACTCCCTCGACAGCATCTTTTAAGAGAAGTAAATCCTTAGTAACTGAGATTTCGCTGAGCGCTTTAATGATGATTGCCCTGTACCTCGCATCAACTTGGCGTTCCAATTTTTCAACATCTTGCGCAAGCTCAATTGTACTTCCAGGGTTAATACTGAGTGCCCTAGCCATTTCGTTCAATTTAAAGATCGCCTCAACTACCATGCCAATTAGCTGTTCTAGATCCTCATCAAACTTTCCCTTCCTTAAGGATGCGATCTTCATATTGGCCAGTCTAAAGGCTACTCCGCTAATGTAACCTGCAATATCGTCCATAAGATAGGCGGCTCTCAATACATCCTCTCTATAAACCATCAAGCTTCCGATTTCTGCAACCTCTCTGGTAATTTTGCGCCGGAGATTCTCTACTTCTTCTTCAGCAGTTCTCATCCTTTCCAATGATGCGTGTATATCCTTAACATTTCCCCTGATTAGTGAGATAGTGAGAGCAGACAATTCCCTCGCCGAATTTAAAATTCTATTAAATTCATCTTGTAAAACCGCCAATGCCTTCCTCTTGGCCTGGACCTCCAATTCCCCACTGTACATTTATTTACAAACACCTTATCAGGCTATTAATCTTTTTGACAACACAAATATCTTATGCTGTCTTTAAGGAGGATGTAAAAGGGATAATCACTGGAAATCATATTACGTATAGAAATTTGCAAGCAATATACTTCAGTGCAATTCCCATCAGTCTGTCAGCTTCATTCTGTCTTGTTTTATAAGCATTTATGTTTTTTTCTCGTTCTTATATCTCTCGTTGCTCAAAAAGTGTATTTCGGATATCTATTAAGTCTCGAAGAACTGCGCTTGCAGTTGGAATGCCTCCTGCGCCATGACCAATTATAGTATGTTCACCTGAATACTCTGACGAAAACGTCACCGCATTTAAGGTTCCGTTGACACAAATTGGATTCAAGTTAGATAATTCGGTAGGCTTCACAACGAGTTGTTTGTTGTCACACATTGCAATTAATTTTATCGCATTTCCACGTTTATGGGCTCGCTGAACGTGCGACAGGCTGACTCCACTGATGCCACGTCTGGTTACATCTTTAATAGTGACTTTCATTCCCATTATCCAATTTGCCATAATTACAAGTTTAGCAGCTGCGTCGAAGCCGTCGACGTCGAGAGAGGGAACTGCCTCGGCATAGCCTTTGTATTTGGCGTCGTTGAGGGCTTCATTAAACGTAAGGCCCTCGTCCATCTTGCTCAAAATATAGTTTGTTGTTCCATTAAGAATTCCTCGGAAAGAAACTATGTTATCTCCATTAAGACATCGCTTTGCAAATTCTAATATTGGCATACCTCCTCCTACCGTCCCACTGAAACGAAGCTTAACGTTATTATAATTTGCAAGTTCTAATAGTGAAGGAAAGGCCAAGGCGAGTGGCCCTTTGTTGACCGTGATGACATGTTTTCCCGATTTCATCGCTGCTATGATATTAGAAATACCTGGTTCTCCATTATCGATATTGGTAGGGGTTAGTTCCAGTAGTATTTCCGCATCTACTTTCTCAATGAGGCGAATAGAATCGATATTGCTGCTCTTTTCATCATATTTGCCAACCGTACCTACCAATTTTTTTGTGTTAAGTAAGCGCTGTAGATCAAGTCCGGGTGCCGAAATCGCGTAGCCCCCGTTGTCGACGCACGCCACTATGCGTGGATTAATCCCATATTGACTATACAAATCGGCGGAACGGGATAGCAATAATTTTGCGAAGCTCTGGCCGACGACCCCAAAACCGATTACAACTAATCGCATCCAAATTAGGTGTTAAATCGGGCTTAATATGTTTAAATTAAACGACTATCTT
>Ga0070711_100001254_pt1 | contig 13755 bp, 10 predicted proteins | sample LARL53metaG_FD_65452 | JGI IMG/M metagenome (GOLD analysis project Ga0070711, IMG submission 65452) | Corn, switchgrass and miscanthus rhizosphere microbial communities from Kellogg Biological Station, Michigan, USA - LAR L5-3 metaG | ecosystem: Host-associated > Plants > Roots > Rhizosphere ... | reverse complement strand
AAGGTGAAGCCGGATGCGTCAGGGCTCACCTCCAATATTTAGTTGCGACGCCGTTCCAGGCGGTGTGACCATTTTGGGTATGGCTCCGACGCAGAGGCCGCTGACGGTTCAGCTGCCCGTCGACTCGCCGAGGCGTTGCGCAACTATGCGTTGGTCACGAACACGCCGGTGAACCAGGTCATCAATGCCGCGCTGGCCGACTACCTCGAGGCGAACGCCGCCGACGTCGTGCACGCCGCGTTCGACAAGGGCCTTCAGCAGCACGGCGAGGTGTTCGACAGGCTAGCCAACCGCTGGCTTCGTTGTTGACCCGGGTGGCGCATCTGAGTCGTCGCTCTTTGCGCCCGTTTGGCTCTCCGATCCGGCGTTTGCTCGCGCTCGACACCGCCGACGACTCGACCGCCACGCAGCCGTTGCCGTCGTCACCGCACTAGCCAGCTCATCGCGCAGACCCATCAGGCCCATCATCTTGGCGACACCAGCAATGGTGATGCCGCCCTCGACGTGGGCATCCCATCCCAGGACTGGTAAGCCGCGCACCCCGGCGCCGGATGCGGCGTAAATTTCAACTCATTGTGTCCGAGACGCGCGTCGCGAGAGCTTGCGATCTCGCCACGCGCATCATGCGCGAGGACCCTGATCGCGTCCGCCATCTGGGCGCGGTGGCAGAGCGGGCTGAGGCATTGAGCGTGACGGTTCCAGCAACCATGGTGGATACGCTCGTCGCCTCGGGTTGGCTTCACGACATCGGTTACGCGCCCGCATTGCGGCAGACGGGGTTCCACCCGCTCGACGGCGCTACGTATCTGCGCGGAGAAGGCTGGCCGGACCCTGTGCGAACTGGTTGCCCATCACGTAGAGGGTGTTTGAAAACCGTCAGGTTCGGGCGAGTCGCCTGGTCATGGTCGTGATCATGGCGAGGTGGACCATGGCTTCGTGGTGGTCGGGTCTGGTTTCGTGGTCGCGCGCGCAGCGGCGGTGCTTGTTGATCCACCCGGAACTTCTCTCGACCACCCAAATGCGGGGCCGGACGTGGAAACCAGTGGCGTCGGGGAGGCGTTTGATGATCTGCATAGTAAGGGTGAGAACGTCTTTCGCCCAGATGAGCAACCGTCCGGGGTAACCGCCGTCGGCCCAGACCAGCCGGATGGTGGAGAAGCTGCCGCGCGAAGCGGCCAGGCGCTGCATAGCCCCTCTGTTGGCGTCGAATTGTCTGCCGGTTATCCGCCACCCATCAGCGGCCGAGGACCAGCATTCCCTGGCGTTTAGTGCTTTTCACGGTGTATTGCGGCGGCGTCGCGATACCTGGCGTCAGCGGTCGAGGTGAAAATCAGCGGTTTGGATGTGGTTGAAGGGTTGGTGCGGATCTACGTTCGGTCTATGGCTGGCGGGCCCGGCAGAGGGCTGTCCGGGGCGAACGATGATGACTCGGTAGTGGTCGCCGTCGTCGGCTGGCACAGAGGATGGTTGGTGGGCGTGCAGTGTTGGCGGCGCAGGTCGTGACCTTCGACATGTCGGGGTCAGGGGCGGTGATCGGTGTTGGCCACGCCACGGACGTGGGACTGATGGTGAGGGCGGCAACGACGAGAGTCGTGAGCGTGGGGTGGAAATAGCATGGCCGGTCCCTCCCAGGTGGGTGCGGATGGAAGGGGTGTCGTGATGGGTTGCTACGAGCGGCCGGCGCGCGGTGGTGGGGCAGTGGAGAGGGTCGGCGCGGTCGGGTTTGGTGCAATTCGGTCTTGCTCGCGGGCATTTCGAGATGCGCAGGTTTGCTGTTGGTGGGCTGGCGGGCTGTGACGTTGTCACGGAGTTGTCACAAGCGGCGCGAAACATGGTGAGACGGAGGGAGATAGGTTGAGACGATTTGTGCAGGTCGGCGGGATGGTGGGGACGGGCTGGGACGGGTGAACATGGTTTCTCGCTGACTGGGGGTCAAGTGGTCGCAGGTTCAAATCCTGTCAGCCCGACAACGTTTAGGCAGGTCAAATGCTATTTTTATCTGTTACCGAAATTGACGGCCGCCAAGCACTTGATTCGGTGCCAACGACACCCGCAATCGCTATCTCTTTCCCTCGCGCGAAACCAGCCCTGACCTGCGTGTTTGGTGCAGCATTCGACCCGCGCATGGCGGGACGCAGTTAGGCGCGAGTTGTGACACGCAAGTCGGTCGACGGTGGCCGCGCATTCCTTTCCGGCGCCGAAACAAGCCGTTGAACAGGGCTTTCCCCTCGCGGGGCGGGACGATCGGTGATGACTGCTACGGTCCTGGTTGTCACAGGCTTGTCACATCTGGGCGTCGGACTCAATGGCCGGGGCGATTTCCGCGGGCCGCTGAGGTTTGCTGTGTCGAGCCAGCCCAGTAGGCCAGCGCGCACGATGTGATCGCGATCAGTCGGTGGAATCAACGTGTTGCGCTGAGTCGGCGAGTGCGGTGAGTCGTGTCCGTTACTGGCATTCCTCGCCACGGTCAACCGTGTACCAAGCGCGAATCTCGGAGTGACCACCTTCGGACGGGCTGGTGACCTCGACGATGTCTCCGCTACCACGGCATCGACACCGACTCGATTGTCGCTGCAGCCCTTGATATCACCGCCTGAACCAGCGAAGGACCCACAGCGTGGACACGCAGCTCAAGACCGGCACCGCAGTAGTGCTGCCGTCACTCGGCGAGAGCATTGACGAAGCGACCATCACCAGGTGGTTGAAGGCACCGGGGGACCGGGTGGAGGTGGACGAGCCGTTGCTGGAAGTCGCCACAGACAAAGTCGACAGCGAGATCCCCTCACCGGTGGCGGGCACCCTCGTCGAACTGGTGGTGGGCCGCGGTCGACGCGGTGATCGCCATCATCGGTGTGGAGGGGGAGTCTGCCAAACGCGAACAGTCCGACTCCACACCGCGGCCGGAGCCGACAAGTACGCCCGAGTCGGGGCAGCCCGTCGTCGAAGTTCGCTGCTCCGACGATTCCGCCGCAACGGGTGGCGTATCCGACATCCTTCAGACGGCGCCGGTGACGCCGACCGAATCAGCTCAGCCCGGCCGGGTTGAACGCCTCCCGAAGATCCGTCAGACGATCGCGCGACGCATGCTCGAATCGCTGCACACCACAGCGCAATTGACGACGGTTATTGAGGCCGACGTCACCGGCATCGCACGCCTGCGTGCCGCCGAGAAGAATGACTTCAAACACCGGACCGGGACGAAACTGTCGTATCTGCCGTTCTTCGTCAAAGCCACCGTGGAGGCGCTGAACGAACACCCCTTGGCTGAACTCGACGATCAACGACGATGCCACCGAGATCGCGTATCACGACGCGGTACACCTGGGGATTGCCGTCGACAGTCCCAAAGGCCTTATCGTGCCTGTCTGCGCAACGCCCAGCACATGACCATCGCGCGAATGGCCACCGCGATTGCGCAGGTCGCCACAGCTGTCCGCTGCGGGCCGCATCACCGCCGATGCCCTGACCGGCGGAACCTTCACCATCACCAATACCGGCAGCCGCGGTGCGTTGTTCGACACCCCGATCCTCAACCGACCCCAAAGCGCGATCCTGGGAACCGGTGCGGTCGTCGAACGTGTTGTTCCACATCGAGATAGCGATGGCGCAACCGCCTTTGGCGTGCGGCCATGGTCTATCTAGCCATCACCTACGACCACCGAATCATCGACGGTGCTGACGCCGCCCGATTCCTCACCACGATCAAAAAGCTTCTGGAAACCGGCTTCAGCGCCGCAGAACTTCGATAGCCGATCGCCGTTAGCGAACCTGGTCCAATTTCCCGGCCTGTGCACCCCTCAATGCCCGGATGCTTTGTCTTGGCGGTCCGATCAGCGCCGTGTTGCACGGGACAGGGATCCAATCGGCCAACCGTGAGCGTAGACGAATAAGGTAATCGACCACAGTGCTTGTGATGCGCCCGTTTCCGGTTCGCGACGGAGACGGCGTCCTCACCGACCATGTGCGCGGCAATCGCCAGCGTTCCAGGTCATCAGCCGCCAGCGGCTCCATTTGATCCGCCGCCGACAGTCGGGTGTTGCCTCACCCCAGACGTGCCGCTCGACTCCCGCCCGCCCGCGCTCGAGTATCTCCGGCCTGGTCATGCCGCTCCCCACCGCAAGGACGTCGTCACCGGGGCGGCAGTGGGTCGGACAGCGATACCGCCCGTCGTCCTCCTAGGCTCGCATGCTCCACAGGCCCCGACGCTCCACCTCGGGCATCGGCAGCGAATCAGACCACCTGGGTGCCTGGCCGGCGACACCAAGCCCAGCACGAAGGTGGTGACCTGCGTGCGGGCTCGCGCTCCGGTGCGCGAGCGCGCGGGCGTCCGTGCCGTGCACGACGCCGCCGAGCCCTGTCGCGGCAAGTTCCGGCGCCGCGATCGGGTGAGCCCCGACTGCAGGCCTGAGACCGGCACCGTCGATGCGGTGCGGCCGGGGTACTACGCTCGGGTCATCGACCGGGTGCGGGAGCGCGGACGGTGACGTCACCGGAACGAGCACGGGAGGCGACCGTGCGCGGCGACTGGGCGCTGGCCTACGCGCTGCTCTGCGGGCTCGCCGACACGCCCGACGCCGACCCTGCCGACCTCGACACCCTGGCCGACGCCGCCTGGTGGCTGTGCCGGGTGGAGGAGTCGATCGCGCAACGGCAGCGGGCGTACGCCGGGCACGTCGCCGCTCGCGCGCACCGCCGGGCCGCGTACTCAGCCTGGATGGTGTTCTTCGAGCACCATCTCGCCGGGCATGGCTCGGTTGCGGCGGGCTGGCTGGCCCGCGCCCGCCGGCACCTGGCGGGGCAGCCCGAGTCGGTCGAGCATGCCTATCTCGAGCTTGCCGAGGCGTTCCTCGCGCAGGAGCGCGGTGACCCCGATGCCGTCCTGCGGCGTGCCGGGACGATGGCCGAGATCGCCTACCGCCAGGGCAGCGCCGACTTCGCCGCCATGGCGCTGGAGATCCGCGGGGCCGCGTTGCTCGCGCGCGGCGAGCGGGAGGCCGGGTTCGCGCTGATCGACGAGGCGATGTGCCCGGTCCTGGCCGGGGAGCTCTCGTCGCTGTTCACCGGGTGGATCTACTGCCTCGCCCTGCCGGCAGCGATCGGGGCGGTCGATCTGCGCCGGGCCGCCGAGTGGACCGACGGGGCGATGGCGTGGTGCGCGCCACTGCCTGCCGGGACGCCGTTCCACGGGCTGTGCCGCGTGCATCGGGTCGAGGTGCTGCACCTGCGGGGTGCCTGGTCAGCGGCGGCCGAGGAGGCGAGCTGTGCCTGCGAGGAGCTGCTGGCCTACGACCCGCGGATCGCCGCGGAGGCCTTTTACCTGGCGGGCGAGATCGCCGTCGGCCGAGGGTCCACCGAGGCCGCCGAGACCGCGTTCCGGCGGGCGCACGAGCTCGGCCGCGACCCGCAACCGGGGCTGGCGCTGCTGCGCCTCCGCCAGGGGCGGATCCCGGCTGCGGCTGCGGCGCTGCGCACGGCCTTGAGCGGTGCCGCGAGTGGCACGCTGGGCCGGGCCAGGCTGCGCGCCGCCCAGGTCGACGTCGCGCTCGCCGCAGGCGAGCGGGTCACGGCCCAGGAGGCAGCTGACGAGCTCACCGCCATCGCGCAGGGCGCCGACCCCGGCGCGACGCTGCTGCCCGCGCTGGCCGCGACCGCCCGCGGTGCGGTCCGGCTGGCCGAGGGCGAGCCTCTCGACGCGCTGCCGCTCCTGCACATCGCCCGCGACTTCTGGCTCGACCTCGGGCTGCCCTACCACCTGGCCGAGGTCCGGATGCTGATCGCCGCAGCCTGCCGCGCGGCCGGCGACGGGGACGGCGCCCGGCTGGAGATCGAGGCCGCGCGCGCGGCCTTCCTGCGGCTCGGCGCCGAGCCGGACGCCCGACGCGCTACCGCGCTCCTCGCGACGGGGCCCACGCGGCCGGGGGGTCTCACGAATCGCGAGATCGAGGTGCTGCGCCTCGTCGCCGCGGGCCGGACCAACCGCGAGATCGCCAGCGATCTCGCGGTCAGCGACCACACCGTGGCCCGCCACCTCAACAACATCTTCGCCAAGCTCGGCGTCTCCTCCCGCGCCGCCGCGACCGCCTTCGCCGTCACCCACGAGCTGATCTGACTCCGCGCAGCCGCATGGGCTGAATCGCCCATCGCGCGACCGCCGCACCTGTGGGCCGTGCAGGCGATGCCGACGCGCGTCGTCCGGAGCTACAACAATGGACATGACCGACACCATCACGAGCAGTGCCCCGACAGCGGTGCACCGGGCCACCGCACGCGCGCTCACCGACTGCATGCGCGAGTTCCTCGCCGCCCATCAGCACCTGGTCCTCGCGACGACCAACCCGGACGGCACCGTGCACGCCGTCCCCTACCTCTACACCTTCGACGGAACCGGCTTCCTGGTCGCCACCACCTCCGCGGGCCGCACCGGGCGCAACATCGCCGCCCGCCCGAACGCAACCGTCACCGTCGACGACCGCGAGGCGGTCGGGTGGGTCTCGGGCACCGGCCCCGCCCGGCTCGTCCGCGGCCCGCAGGCACGCGCGCTCAACGAGCGGATCTACCGCACCTGGATGACCGAGCAAGGGGTCGCCGTCGTCGGCCGGGCGCTGGCCGAGGTCGAGGACATCACGATCGTCGTCACCCCGGTGCGCTGGCGTGCCTGGGACATGGCCTCCACCGTCGTTCCCTACCTCGTCGAGGCGGGAATCCCGATGGACCAGCCCGGGCGGTGGTTCCGGTGACCGCGAACGTCACCGCACCCGGCCCGGCCGGGCTGCACGGCGAGATCGTGCTGCCCGGTGACCCGGACTACGACACCGTACGCGCGGTCTACAACGCCCAGCACGACCGGCACCCGGCTATGGTCGTCCGGGCCGCCGACGTCGCCGACGTGACCGCCGCCGTGCGGCACGCCCAGGACCACGACCTTCTGCTGGCGGTCCGCGGTGGCGGGCACAGCATCGCCGGCTTCTCCACCTGCGACGGCGGGATGGTGCTCGACCTCGGCGGCCTGCGGGGGATCCGGGTCGACCCGGCCGCCCGCACCGCCCGGGCCGAGGCCGGGTGCACCTGGGCCGACCTGAACCACGCCACGCACGCCTTCGGCCTGGCCACCACCGGCGGGATCGTCTCCACCACCGGGATCGCCGGGCTGACCCTCGGCGGCGGGATCGGCCACCTCGCCCGGCGCTGCGGCCTCACTGTGGACAACCTGATCTCGGCCGACCTGGTCACCGCCGACGGCGAGTTCCTGACCTGCGACGCCGACCGCGACGCCGAGCTGTTCTGGGCACTGCGCGGCGGCGGCGGCAACTTCGGGGTGGTGACCTCGTTCGAGTACCGGCTGCACCCGGTGGCCGACGTCCTTGGCGGGCCCACGTTCTACCCGCTCGACGGCGAGGTCATGCGCGGCTACCGGCGGCTGATCGCCGACGCCCCCGACGAGCTCGGAGCGATCCTGGGGATCACCCTGGCACCCCCGCTCCCGTTTGTCAGCGAGCACTGGCACGGCCGGCCCGCCTGCGTCGTGCTCACCTGCTTCAGCGGGCCCGCGGGCGCCGACGCCCAGGTTCGGGCCCGGCTGGCCGCCCTCGGCCCGGTGATCGGACATCACGTCGCCCGCATGCCCTACCCGGCCGCCAACACGCTCTTCGACGACCTGCTGCCGGCCGGGCTGCACCACTATTGGACCGGCCAGTTCGCCACGGACCTGAGCGACGGTGCCATCGGCGTGCACCTGGAGTACGGCGCGCACGTGCCCTGCCTGGAAACCGCGACGCTCGTGTTCCCCATCGACGGCGCCTGCCACCGGGTGGCGCCGGACGCCACGGCGTTTGCCCACCGCGACGCCCGCTTCGCCATCGGCCTGGGCGCGAGCTTCCCGGACCCGGCCGACGCGCCGGTGAACATCGCCTGGACCCGGGAATACGACGCCGCGCTGCAGCCGTTCTCCCAGGGCGGGGGCTACGTCAACTTCCTGTCGAGCGACGACCCCGCGCTGCTCGCACCGAACTACCGCCGCAATCTGGACCGGCTCGTCGCGGTCAAGCGGCGCGTCGACCCGCACAACCTCTTCCGCGGCAACCACAACATCGTGCCCTGAGCACCCGCTACCCAGCCCACACGGGGAACCGGCACGGGGGCACGCAGCCACACGGCATTCGGGCGCCGGCACCGTCTACCCGACATTTCCCCGCTAAAGAGGATCTATTCCGGGCGGTCGTCGAGGACCGGTTCCGCCGGATCGTCGACGATGGGCACGCACTGCCGGAGTCCGAGAACTCGGGCGAGGCGCTGTTCACTTTTTGCGGTCGATGGTGCTGCAGTGCGGCGCCACCGACCGCGGTCTGGTCGAGGCCCTCGCTGGGTTCGGGATCGATATCGAGACCGCGATGCCCGCGCTCGATGAAAAATGCCGCGCCGAGCCGCGCTTCGACGACCTCGTCCCGATGTCCCTCGGGATCGTAGTTCGAAACGAAAGCCGCCCCGGCTACCGGTCGGGGCGGCTTTCACCTACTCACTTGACAAATCTCCCCCCATATCAGGTTCCGGTTTTCCGTGGCGGATTCCGATTTGAAATGGCGGAGGATGGCGGACCCAACGACGGACGCCTTCTGACTCGTCGGATGTCTGGCGGCTGTGTTGCTGATTAGCGACGCCGATGTTTGTAGAACACAGCGCTCAGCGCTTGTAGGCAGTCAGGGCCGGACCGGCTGAATCGTCACAGCTTTGGTTGATGGAGCCGCATCAGCGCAGAGCGCGCGACAGGGCAGGTTTCGGCGACGACACCGAGCAGGGCAGTCAGACTCGGAGAGCGGTGCTCGGACCGGAATGCCAACGTCAGGCTGGGCAGGGCGACTCGCGGACGAATATCGAGCACCCAGGTATCCGGGCGTGCCGCAGTGCGCATGTCCTGCGGGCCCAGACCGACGCCGAACCCGCACGCCGCGAGGCCCATGATGGTCTGCGTGTCACCTGCGTGGGTGACGCCGGGCCATGCACCTAAGTCAGGAAGCACGTCGCGCAACGTCTTGATGACGGCCGGTTCATCCTCGGGCAGTGCGACGACGAGCGGCTGGCGCCGCAGTTGATCGAGGCTGATCCGTTGCTGGCCGGCGAACGGGTGGCTGGTACTCACGATGCCGATGACGTAGTCGCGGCTGACCTCTACGCTGAAAAGCTGTTGGACTCCACGGCCGCGTGGGGCGCCGCGGCAGATGATGACATCGAGTTCACCCGCGACCAGGGCCCGGCTGCTTTCCACCGTCACCATCTCCTCCAGCTGTAGCCGCACCTCCGGGTGTTCGATCCGGAATCTGCGCAGCACCGGCGGAAGCATCGACAGCAGCGCGGAGTTGTTGAAACCGATGCGCAGGCTGCCGGTTTCTCCCCGCGCGGCTCGTTGCGCATCGACGGCGGCCGCGGTGAGCTCCTGGTCGATGCGACGCGCCCGGGCCAGCAGAGCCTCGCCGGCCGCGGTGGGAAACACGCCTTGTCTGGTGCGATCAAACAGCCTGGCGCCGACCTCGCCTTCCAGCTGAGCGATGGCCTTGGACAACGGCGGCTGAGCGATGCCGACCGCCGCGGCCGCCCGGCCGAAATGCTGGTGTTCTGCCAGTGCCAAGGCGTACCGGAGCTGCCGGACATCCACACCACCACGATATCCAAAAGATATGGCCGTGACCCAATCACGGTATGGCCGCTATCGGCGTGCCGGCGGGCGCGTTGACTTCAACACATGAGCAGCAACGCGGAGAACGGAGGCGATCACATGACCCAGAATTCAGACTTTGGAACATTCGGCCGATACCAGGAGGTTCCCGTCGAGCATCTGGCGCCCGAGATGAAAGCGGCCTACGAGTTCACCCTCGGGATGCGCGGTCATCTGCCCGGCCCCAGCAAGATCTGGTTGGCCAACCCCAAGCTGCTGCAGACCATCACACCGACCGGCGCATACTTTCAGACCGAATCCACGCTGACCAAAGCCGAGATCGAGATCGCTACCAATCTCATCAACGGAAAGTGGCACGCCGCCTACAGCAACTCCGAACACGAGCAGATCGGGCAGGTCGCTGGTGGCTTGGCGCCGCAGAAGGTGCAGGCGTTGATCGCCGGGTTACCAACATCTTTCGACGACCCGCGCCAACAGGTCGTCTATGAACTCACGTCGGCGTTGATCGGCCCGCGCGTGGTGCCGCAAGGACTTTACCAGCGGGCGCGGGAGCTGTTGGGCGACAAGGGCATCGTCGATGTGACCGTCCTGCTGGGCTGGTTCACCGGCGTGTCGCTGACATTGGCCGCCTACGACGTCCCGTCTCACGCGGCGGGTCTGATCCCATAGCCAAACAACCACGCCGTCGCGCCGGACGGCCGACAACAACCAGCACAACCTAAATAAGGAGCAGCGACAATGACCAAGCCAAGCCAAACCCTGGGCGGGCGGCTACCGCTCGCCGATCCGACAACACTGACCGGCGCACAGCGCGACCTGTTCGAGGCGCTGAAGGCCAGGTGGGAGCCGTTGAGCAACAAGGCGGGGGTCCAGATGACGACCGCCGACGGGCGGCTGATCGGCCCGTACAACACCTTCCTTCTGCACCCCGAGGTGGCGGCGAAGTTCTCGGAGTTCCAGGCCGCCGAGGCGACCTACACGACGCTTTCGCCGCGGGTGCGCGAAGTGGTGATCATCGCGGTGGGCGCCGTGTGGGGTGCCGACTATGCGCTCTACGCGCACTGTGCTCTGGCGCGCAGAGCCGGCCTCTCTGACGTTGCCGTCACGACACTTGCCAACGCCGGTATACCCGACGACCTGAGCGAACACGAGAAGATCGCAGCGCGTCTGGCGCACCAACTGTCAACCAGCCACCGCGTCGACGACGAGCTGTATCGCGAGGCCGAACACGCCTTCGGCACAACGGGTTTGTTCGACATCGCCGCCCTGATGGGCCAGTACCACACGGTGTGCACGGCGCTCACCCTGTTCGAGGTACCCGCGCCGAACTAGATCACATGCCATCACAGCCGATCAGACCATCACGACCAGAAAGAAGACCACCATGGCAACCGCCGCACTCGCCGACATCAGTCCAATCGCCAGCTTTCCGCAGCACTTCTTCCTGGAGAACCTTGCCGTGCGCGCCGACGGGTCGATCCTGGTGACCGTTCTTAACCACAAACAGCTCTGGTATGTCCCCGCTCCCGATGGCGGCCTGCCCGTCACCCCGGTACTGGTGCATACCTTCGATGGTTTTGCGATGGGCATCGTCGAAACCCAGCCCGACATCTTCTACGTCAGCACGGCCGGCCAGGCCACCCTCGAGCGATTCGATATGCGCGGCTGGGTCCCCCGCACGCCCGTGAAATCGACACGGGTCCTGACCTTCGATCAGCCCGCCGGTCTCAACGGCGCGTGTCTGCTCGCGCCCCGCGTCATTCTGCTCGCCGACTCGCTGGCAGGCTTGATCTGGCGAGTGGACCTGGCCGACGACGGCCTGACCGCGACCGCCTCGGTGTGGCTGCAACACCACACCATGGCGCCCGATCCCGACAGCGGACTCACCTCGCCGCTCGGCCCGCAGCCCGGAATCAACGGTATCCGCTTCGCCGCACGCACCGACGTCGTGTACTACACCTGCACGGGGCAAAAGCTTTTCATGCGGGTGGCCGTCGACCCCGCTACATACACGCCGGTTGGCCAGCCCGAAGTCGTCTCCGCCGATATCACGGCCGACGATTTCTGCCTTGATGAAAACGTCGGCGTGGCCTACCTGACCACCCACACCGACAACACCATCGTTCGCGTGCCGATCAACGCCGGCGCCGACGGTGCCACAGCCAGCATCGTGGCGGGGGAACCCTTCAACGAACAACTCGTCGGACCCTCAAGCGCGGCCTGGGGGCGCGGGCCCGCCGACTACGGCCACATCGCCTACGTGACCACCGACGGCGGCCACACGGCCATCGCGTACCACCGCCCGGGCAGCGACGAAATCATCCGCCCCGCACGCGTCGTGCGGGCGCAGTTCGACCCAGAAAGGCCCGCACGATGAGTGCCGGCTGACTGCCCGTCAGCGAACCAACTTCACCGGCGCACGCCTGACATCCCCGCCAACCAACGCCTTTCCCACCGACAGGAGTAACTCATGGCCACCACCATCCGTGCCGTCAAAACCGGCACCATCCGAATCCGCCCGTCCCACCGCGCCACCGACATGAGCAAACCCACGTGGCGTCGCCGGCTGGCGATAATCCTCGACCGAGACTGGACCCAGGCGCTGCCGATCTACACCTACCTGATCGAACACGACGAAGGGCTGCTCCTGCTCGACAGCGGCGAGAGCGCCCGCAGCACCAAGCCCGGCTGGTTCCCCTGGTGGAACCCATTTTTCAGCCGCGCGGTAGACATCCACGTCGAACCCGACGATGAGATCGGCCCCCGGCTGCGCTCACTGGGCATCGACCCGACCAAAGACCTCAAATCGCTGGTGCTGTCCCACCTACACCACGATCATGCCGACGGCCTGAGCTACTTCGAGGGCACCGACATCGTCGTCTCCGACGAGAACTTCAACGCCGCCCGCCCGCGCATCACCGGTTCCTTACTCGCCGCCGTCCCCGGACAATGGCCATCCTGGTTCGCACCCCGCCGCGTCACCCTCGACGGCCCGCCCGCGCAGTCATTCGACCGCAGCTACCCGCTGACCGCCGACGGGACGGTCTTCGCCGTCCCCACCCCGGGTCACATGATCGGCCACATGTCGGTGGTAGTCCGCACCCCCGAGGTGTCGTACTTCCTCACTGGCGACGCGACCTACGACGAGGAGCTGCTCAAGCAGCGCATCGTCGACGGACTCTCCGAAAACATCGGGCTGTCGCTGAACACCCTCGACCGCATCGCCGCATTCGCCCGGTCCGAACCGACCGTGCTGCTGCCCGCGCACGATCCGCTCGCTGAACAGCGCTTGGCGGAACGCATCACACTCACAGACGACTAAGCACCAGGGCGAACCATCCGAGCCAGCGGTCTAGGAGTTCTGTGAGATCCGATGGGTCGACCTCGGTGAACTTGCGGGCAAGCTGGGTCCCGGCCATCCATCACGGGCTCTGCCCACGTTTGTCTTGAAACAGACCACATTTGAGACAACGGGCTCATAGTTGGCTCGGCTGAGGTTTCGCCAGGTCACCGAGTCTCAAATATCCGTCTCGGAAAGCTGTCTCGACGCCGGGTTCAACCACGCGCGCCAGGCCGCCGATAGCGTCGTATGCCGCCGGCGGACTCCGAGACGCCCGAGGCTCGAGCTCGCCGCGGTACAGCTTGCACAACCGAGGGTTTTAGGATCCGCCAGATAGATGGCAAGTCCTCGTCCGCCAACTTGAAGGCGACCATACAAACGTTCAGCTACGAAGACTGCGGTCCGCCACTGAGAATGGCAACCTACAACGACGACAACCACCAATTCAGTAGAGCGCCAGATGTCGTTGTACGACACGGCTTCCACCGCGACGCTGACTACGTCTCCGGGCCGCGCTGTACCGCGAGATCACCAGAACATCGCAGGCGCTTTGCTATACGCTTGGCGCGAGTCGCCCGGACTCTGCGAGTTGCAGCCGTGGCGCGGCGTGGTTTTGGGGTGTGAGGCCCGCGGGCCACTGAGGTTAGGTTCGGTAGGACCGCGGCGGAATCAACTACGGCACGTTGCCGTAGAGTCCGCCCCTCTCGTTATAAACTTGTAGATCAATATGTTTCGAGATGTGCCGGTG
>Ga0070711_100001248_pt1 | contig 13770 bp, 18 predicted proteins | sample LARL53metaG_FD_65452 | JGI IMG/M metagenome (GOLD analysis project Ga0070711, IMG submission 65452) | Corn, switchgrass and miscanthus rhizosphere microbial communities from Kellogg Biological Station, Michigan, USA - LAR L5-3 metaG | ecosystem: Host-associated > Plants > Roots > Rhizosphere ... | reverse complement strand
TCACCGCACCGGAAGGCAAGGAACTGCAGGTCCTCGGCCGTCAGCGGGTCGACCCGGACAGGCCACATCCGTTCACGGAAGCGGGCAACACGGAGTTCAACGCGCTGATCTGGCTGCCGCCGGCCGGTCAGCGAGCGGGCGACATCGTGCTCATCGACTCCACGCACTTCACCACGCTGTTCGGCGGCACCGACAGTCTCCGCAACCTCTGGCACAACCTGGCAACCATGAAGTGAGGCTCATGGGCAATCATGGCGTATGCCCAACAACAGAGCCGTGTTCATCACCGGAGCCGCCGCGGGGATCGGTCGCGCGACCGCGCTGACCTTCGCAAGGAACGGATATACCGTCGGCGCTTACGACATCGACGAGGTCGGCCTCAAGACCCTTGCCGACGAGATCGACGATCTCGGTGGCAAGGCGATCACCGGACACCTCGACGTCACCGACACAGGCGAAATGGCGCAGCGGGTGGGCGAATTCGCCGAGGCGGCCGGCGGCAGGCTCGACGTGATGATCAACAACGCCGGAATTCTGCTGGCCGGCCGTTTCGAGGACATCGACGTCGCCACGCATCTGAAAGAGATCGACATCAACGCCAAGGGCGTCGTCAACGGACTGCACGCCGCATTCCCCTACCTGCGCGACACCACCAACTCAGTCGTCGTCAACCTCGCCTCGGCGTCGGCGATCTACGGTCAGGCCGAGCTCGCCAACTACAGCGCCACCAAGTTCTTCGTCCGCGGCATCACCGAAGCCCTCGACATCGAGTGGCACCGATACGGCATCCGGGTGATCGCGATGTGGCCGCTGTATGTGCAGACCGCGATGACCGACCACATCAAAACCGGCACGACGGAGTCGCTCGGCATCCGGCTGACCCCCCAGGACGTCGCGGACGCGATCGCCAAGGCCGTCAAACCGTCCTGGCTGCGCCGGGCCATCCACCAGGTGCACTTCCCCGTTGGTTCCCAGACCAAGGCCATGGCGGCGGGCTCCAGATTCTCCCCCGCGTGGCTGACCCGACTGGTCAACAAGCGGCTCGCGCATTCTTGAGTTCACCTCCCGGACAACCTTCTGCGACACGATGGCCGCGTGGCGGACGTCGACTTCTCCCTGCTGGATGTGCCGCGCGACGTGGCGCCTGCCGATCCCGAGGGCTACCTGCGCACCGCGATCGCCTGGCACTTCGGCGCCGACACGGGATCGCCGTTCTGGCTTCGCGCGGCGCAATCCCTCGACTTCGATCCGCTGACCGACATACGGACGTTCACCGACCTGCGCCGGTTCCCCAATCTAGTCGACGAACTACGCAGTGTCCCCGTCGAGGACCTCATCCCCCGCGGCTACGGCACACCGGCGCCGATCCCCCGCATCTTCGAATCAGGTGGCACCACGGGACCGCCGAAACGTACCGCGCAACTCCCGGACTGGGTCGAGCAGGTTACCCGTTGGCAGGTCGAGGATTTCACCACGGGCGGTTTCGTGCCGGGTCGCGGCCTGCTCTGCCTGATGCCGAGCGGCCCGCACGGGGTGGGTCATTTCGATCGCATGGTCGCCGAACGGCTGGGGTCGGTGTTCCATCCGATCGACCTGGATCCCAGGTGGGTCAAGAAGCTCGCCGCCCGAAACGCGGCGTCGGAGATGTCCGCCTATGTGGACCACGTGCTGGAGCAGGCGAGGTATGTTTTGGAGACCCAGGACGTCGTAAACCTGCACGCAACACCGCCGTTGGTCGAAGCAATCGCCCGCGACGATGGTCTGGTCGACTTGGTGAACAGCAGGATCCGCTACCTGTTGCTCAGCGGCGCTCACGTGGATATGGACACGCTCGACCTGCTTCGCCAGATTTTCCCGAACTCCGTCATCGCCTTGGCATTTGGAAGCACTATGGTGCTGTCGCAGGCCGCCACCCGCGTGGACGGCGACTCGTTCGTCTTCGATCCGCGCTCGCCGTACGTCGTCTTCCGGGTGATCGATCCGGAGACCGGTGCCCAGGTGCCGTACGGAGAACGTGGCCAGGTGGTGATGAACCACATCAGCAAGGGCATGTTCATCCCGAACAATCTGGAACGCGACACCGCGATCCGGATGCCGGGCCGGGACGGGCACGTCGGCGATTCGGTCAGCGAGGTCGCGCCCGTCGCGGTCTTCGGTGGTGAGCCTGTCATCGAGGGTGTGTACTGACCGATGACTGGCGATCTGGTGGACCTTCCTGCGCTCGGGCCCGACGGCGAGTACCGAACCCGCAACCGAGAGATCATCGAGGACACCGCGGGGGTACCGGTTGCGGAAACGTCAGTTGTACCAAGGCTATTCGTTCAGCGGTCGATCGACGCTCAGCGGAAACTGCTACCCCTGGCGGCCGCGGACCGTGAGGCCGCATTGACCCGAGCCGCCGATGTTTTCGCGTCATCGACGATCGCCGGCCTCGACTTCGACAGTTACGTCGAGCTGACCTGCCGGGTGACCGGCCTGCCGATGACCACGGCCCGCGCGGGTGCGCACGCCGTCGCCGAATCCCTCACCACCGCATGCGACGCCGTCCGTCCGGCGCGGCCGGTGGGTGCGAGTTCCGACTGGCGGGACCTGAGCATGTCTGGCGGCGGTGCGGTGTGGGCGCGGCGCGGCGAGGTACTCGCTGTCCATGCTCCCGGCAATGCTCCTGGCGTGCACGGCCTCTGGCCGCAGGCCCTGGCGCTGGGCTACCGGGTGGCGATCCGTCCGTCGCGGCGCGAGCCGTTCACCGCCCACCGGCTCACCCACGCCTTGCGGCAGAATGGCTTTCGTGCTGGCGACGTGCTATACCTGCCAACCGACCACGCCGTCGCCGACGATGTCATCCGGGCGGTCGACCTGGCCATGGTTTACGGCGGTCAAGACGTCGTCGACAAGTATGCCGGGAATCCAAGGGTGCTCACCAACGGGCCCGGCCGGACGAAGATCCTGATCACCGCCGAGTGCGACTGGCGCGACTACCTCGACGTGATCGTCGACTCGATCGCCAACCTGGGTGGGATGGCATGTGTGAACGCCACCGCAGTGCTATACGAAGGTGATGCCGCGCCGTTGGCACATGCCATCGCAGAGCGGCTGTCAACGATCGCGCCACTGTCGAACACCGACGAACGGGCCATTCTGCCAACGACTTCCATCGAGGCGGCGCAGGCTCTCGCCGATCACCTCGCGGCCAGGGCCGCCGGGACGGTCGCGGTTCTGGGCGCCGGCCAGGTGGTCGCCGACCTCGGCGGTGGGTTCGCCGCCCTGCGCCCGGCCGTGCACCTGTTGGCCACACCCGACCCGGCCAAGCTCAACGTCGAACTGCCCTTCCCCTGTGCGTGGGTCTCGCCGTGGTCACGTGGGGACGGTATCGCGCCGCTGCGAAACTCGCTCGTGCTCAACGTGATCACGACGGACGACCGGTTGGTCGATGAGCTGGTGGGCGAGCGGACGGTGACCAACGTGTACCGCGGCCGTCACGCCACACACCACACCGCGACGCACATTCCGCACGAAGGCTTCCTGGCGGACTTCCTGATGCGCAACAAGGGCTTCATCGGCGACTAGTTCTGGCACACTGCCTGGCATGTTCAGGATGACGGTCGAGGACGTGTTCGTGATCCGCAACCGCGGCGTCGTCGCGACCGGCCGGGTGGACAGCGGCACGCTGCGCGTCGGTGACACCGTGCAGATCGACGGCACCCTCGATGCGCGTGTCGACGGCATCGAGGTCTTCCGTAGGTCGATCGACGAGGCGACGGCCGGCGACAACATCGGCGTGCTGTTCAGAGGCATCGAGAAGAGCCAGCTCGACCGCGGCTCCGTGCTCACTGCGGCAGGCGAATTTCCTCCGATCGAGCAAACAGGCTTCGTCATCTGAGTTTCGGTTCGCGCTGATCGCAACCGGTGACCTGGGAAACGGCTGTGCATACGTTGCGCGCATGTCGCCGCGTGGGGGGCCATCGCCGGTGAGAACGCCCGCGTTCGTGTCGATCGGCTTGGAGTTTTCGCTGAGGGGGCTGCGAGAGGCGGGGTGGCGGCCGATCGCGGTGTTCGCCGCGGCGACCGTCGTGAACATCGTCGTCGCGCTTGGCCTCGCCACCGTGTTGTTCGATAACTTCCAGGTTGGTTAGCGGTTACGCTCGCCGAGTGCGAGCTGCGTTGTCCCGCCGGAGTTTCCTCACGATGACTGCGGGCTTGTCGGTGGGCACTGCGCTGGTCGCGGCCTGCAGCTCGCCGAAGCCGGGCGAGGTCGCCAAGGACGGCTCGATCACCGTCAAGCACATCTTCGGAGAGACCAAGATCCCTGCGCCGCCCAAACGCGTCGTCAGCGCAGGCTTCACCGAGCAGGACGACCTGCTCGCCGTCGGCGTCGTCCCCATCGCGGTCACCGACTGGTTCGGCGGCGAGCCGTTCGGTGTATGGCCTTGGGCACAGCCCAAATTGGGTGGCGCGCAGCCAGTGGTGCTGAACCTCAATGACGGCATCCAAGTCGATCAGATCGCGTCGCTGAAGCCCGACCTGATCGTCGCCACCAACGCGGGGCTCGACCAGGACACCTACACCAAGCTGTCTGCCATCGCGCCGACGATCGCGCAGTCCGGGCCGGACGCGTTCTTCGAGCCGTGGAAGGACCAGGCCACCGCGATCGGTCAGGCGGTGTTCAAGGCCGACGACATCGCCAAGCTCATCGCCGGCATCGACGAGAAGTTCGCAGGCGTCGGCAAGAACAACCCCCAGTTCGCAGGCAAGAAGGTGCTGCTGCTCGGCGGGACCTTCTATGAGGACAACGTTCGGGTCACCACGGCCGGCTGGCGCACCGACTTCCTCACCAACATGGGCTTCACCATTCCCGACACCGGCGGCGGGTTGGTGCCGCGCGAGAAGATGGCGTCCGTCCTCGACGGCGCCGACGTGCTTATCTGGAGCACCGAGAGTGACGACGAGCAGGCCGCGCTGCTTGCCGATCCGATCGTGGCAAAGCTGGGGGCGACAGTTCAGCAGCGCAATGTGTTCACCGGCAAGGATCTGGCCGGCGCGATCGCGTTCGCGTCGACGCTGTCCTATCCGGTGGTCGCCGACCAGCTGCCGCCTCTGATCACGAAGGCGCTCGCCTGATCTAATGTGCAGGTGAGCAGCGACCAGACCGCCACCAAAGAGCAGCACGCCGCGTTCGCTCAGGTCGGGTCCGCCTACTATCCGATCTTCGTCGCCGTCTTCACCGCACTCGTGATCATCTCGAACGTGACGGCGACGAAGGGCGTCGCGTTCGGACCGATCATCACTGACGGCGGGTTCATCGTCTTCCCGCTCACCTACGTCATCGGCGACGTGCTGTCCGAGGTGTACGGGTTCAAGGCCGCGCGCCGGGCGATCTTCCTGGGCTTCGCGATGAATATTCTGGCCGCGCTCACCTTCTGGGTGACGATCTATTTGCCCGCGGCCGACTTCTACCCCAACCAGGAGCATTTCGAGAACATCGTCCACGCCTACACCCAGCTGATCGTGGCGGGGCTCGCGGGTTTCATCGTCGGGCAGACCATCAACGCCTGGGTCGTGGTGCTCATCAAGGAGCGCACCAAGGAGAAGCACCTGTGGGCACGGCTGGTCGGCTCGACGTTCGCGGGCCAACTCGGCGACACCGTGGTGTTCTGCAGCATCGCGGCGGGCGCCATCGGCATCAGCACCTTCCGCGATTTCGTCACGTACACGGCACTGGGCTGGTTCTACAAGACCGCGGTCGAGGTGATCATGCTGCCGGTGACCTACCGGGTGATCGCCTATATCAAGCGCCACGAGCCCACCTACGGGGCGACTGTATGAGCTATCGCTAAGGCTCCTCTGGCATGTCTCATAGAGCAGGAGCTTTCTTAGCTACTCGCGGGTAGGTTTCACACCATGAGCGTGACTGCGGATCTGATGGACGTGAGATCTCTTGGCACCGTCCATGACTATGGCGATCAGGCGCTGTTGCTCGAGTTCGACAGCACCGCCGAAGTATTGGCGTGGGCGGACGCACTGCGCGAGGCCGAGCTGCTCGGCGTGCTGGACATCGTTCCGGCGTCGCGGACGGTGCTGATCAAGCTCGCCGGACCGCGCTATCAGGCGCCGACCCGGCAACGGCTCGGCAAGCTGCGCGTGACGGCCGAGGCGCTGTCGGAGGCGGCCACACCCCGCGATGGGCGCGCCGACATCGAGATCGATGTGGTGTATGACGGCGCCGACCTCGACGAGGTGGCCCGGCTCACCGGAATGACGCCCGATCAGGTGGTGGCCGCGCACACCGGCACCCTGTGGCAGGTCGGATTCGGAGGTTTCGCACCGGGATTCGCTTACCTGGTCGGTGGCGACGAACGGCTTAACGTGCCGCGGCAATCCGAGCCGCGGACCAGGGTGCCCGCAGGGTCGGTCGCGCTGGCCGGGGAGTTCAGCGGCATCTACCCGCGGGAATCCCCCGGGGGTTGGCAGCTCATCGGACGTGTCTCCGATAACTCAGCAGATACCCGTCCGCTGTGGGACGTCGACCGGGACCCGCCCGCCCTGCTGAGAGCCGGCATGTGGGTGCAGTTCCGGGCGGTAGGCAAAGGAGGGGAGTCGTGACCGCTGATGAATGCGCGGCTCAGCCGCGCGCCACACTCGAGGTCCTGCGTACCGGGCCGCTCGCGCTGGTCGAAGACCTCGGCAGGCCCGGCCTGGCGCACATGGGCGTCTCCCGCTCCGGCGCGGCCGACCGTCGATCGCACGCGCTGGCTAACCGGCTTGTCGCCAACCCCGGCGACCGTGCCACCATTGAGGTGACATTCGGCGGGTTCTCGGCGCGAGTGCGCGGTGGCGACGTCGCCATCGCGGTGACCGGCGCCGACACCGATCCGGCGGTGAACGGAAAGCCGTTCGGCACCAACAGCATCCAGTACGCGCGCGACGGCCAGGTGATCTCGCTGGGTGCACCGCACTCCGGCCTGCGCACGTACCTGGCGGTGCGTGGCGGCATCGACGTATCCCCCGTGCTCGGCTCGCGCTCCTACGACGTGATGTCGGCGATCGGTCCGCTGCCCCTTCAGCCCGGCGATGTGCTGCCGATCGGCGAGCACACCGACGAGTACCCCGAACTCGACCAGGCACCGGTGGCGGCCATCGAGGACGAGGTGCTGGAACTCAACGTGGTGCCCGGTCCACGCGACGACTGGTTCGTCGACCCGGACATCCTGATCCGCACCAACTGGCAAGTCACCAACCGCAGCGACCGGGTCGGCATACGGCTGATCGGCATGCCGCTGGAGTATCGCTGGCCGGACCGTCAACTGCCGAGCGAGGGCGCGACCCGCGGCGCAATCCAGGTGCCGCCAAACGGATTCCCGGTGATCCTCGGGCCCGACCATCCGGTCACCGGCGGCTATCCGGTGATCGGTGTGGTGACCGACGAGGACATTGACAAGGTCGCCCAGACCCGGCCCGGGCAGACGGTGCGGCTGCACTGGTCGCATCCGCGGAGGCCGTTCAAAGAGTAGTCAGCGACGAGTGTGAACTTATGACACGCAGCCCCCGAAAACTCTGCAATTACTTCACACTCGACCGCTCGGTAAGCGGCCGATCCTGGTAGACAGTCAGTGTGCACACGCACGATGTCAGTGCGCCTCGCGTGCGCGGGATCTATACCGCCCGCCTGGTCCACACCGCCGACCTCGACAACGAGACGCGCGAAGATGCGCGCCGGATGGTCATCGAGGCCTTCGCCGGTGAGTTCTCCGACGCCGACTGGGAGCACGCGCTCGGCGGCATGCACGCGCTGATCTCGCAGCACGGTGCGCTGATCGCGCACGCCGCCGTCGTGCAGCGCCGGCTGCTGTACCGCGACGCCGCGCTGCGCTGCGGCTACATCGAAGGCGTCGCTGTGCGCGAGGACTGGCGCGGGCAGGGACTCGCTCATGCATTGATGGACTCGGCTGAACAGGTGCTGCGCGGCGCCTACCAACTCGGCGCGTTGAGCGTGTCCGAGGCCGGCAGGCACATGTACACCTCGCGCGGCTGGCTGGCGTGGCGCGGTCCGACTTCCGTGCTTGCGCCTGCGGGCGTGACGCGCACCCCCGACGACGACAACGGGTTGTTCGTGTTGCCGGTCGGCCTCCCAAGCGATTTGGAGCTCGACACCACCGCGGAAATCACCTGCGATTGGCGCGGCGGCGACGTCTGGTGACGGGCGTACGTTGGAGAAGGTGAGCACTCCTCAGTCCTTCCGGCGGAGTCCCGAGACCTTTGACAAGCTCTACCGCGGTGAGCCGGAATTCGAGGGCGCACCCCCGCCGACCGGCATCCCGTGGGACATCCATCAGGCGCAGCCCAGGTTGATGGAACTCGAAGCGCTGGGCGGTATCTCGGGTGAGGTGCTCGACATCGGTTGCGGCCTCGGCGACAACTCCATCTACCTCGCATCGCGTGGACACTCGGTGACCGGACTGGACGGCTCACCGGCCGCAATCGAGGAAGCCCGTCGTCGAGCGTCAGAGGCTGGCGTCTCGGTCACGTTCGCTGTAGCCGACGCCACCAAACTGACCGGATACGACGGACGCTTCGACACCGTCATCGACAGTGCGCTCTATCACTGCCTCGATGAGGAAGGCCAGCAGGCCTACATCGCCGCCCTGCACCACGCGACGCGTCCTGGTGCCCGTCTGCACCTGTCCTGTTTCTCCGACGGCAACGTCAACGGTGTGATCGCACCCATGGGTCACGTGCCGGAGTCCAACCTGCGCGACACGTTGACGGACAACGGCTGGCTCATCGACTTCCTCGGCCCCACCTCCTATTTGGGCAACACCGTCGGCTCCCGGACCGGTGACGACGCCTTTCCGAAGGAGATAGCCGAGCTGGGGGCACCTCCCGCTTGCGGGGGAGTGCCGCCCGAAGCGCTGGAACAGATGCGGGAGGTGACCGCGCGGTTCGAGCGGATCGCCGACCTGCTCGACGGCGACCGGGTGTATCTGCCGTTCACCGTTGTCCACGCGCACCGCGTCGACTAGATCTCACACCCGGGCCTTCAGCTACGTGAGCGGAAGTTCACGGCGGGGTTATCGCGGGGCCATGACGCAGAGACTATGCACCGGATATTGCCAAAATGTCGCCTGGTGTGAAGCGCCCATCACGGAGTGTTCACCGTCGCGATCCACAACATGTGAGCCGTTCACTGCTGGCGAACATGCAGCTGGAACATGAGCGTGGTCAGCTCAAGTTCTATTGAGTAGCGGACCGGCGTGGTGCCGGTCACGACAACAGATGGAGATGAACATGAGCCAAGTGACGCTGTGGACCAGGCCCACCTGGGAGATCGACCGTTGGGTGAAGCAGGGCGTATTCAACGGCTTCAGCCCGGCCGCCGAGATCGCCAAGGATGGCGACGACGCGGTGGTCCGGGTGGAACTGCCCGGTGTCGACGTCGAGAAGGACGTCAACGTCGAGGTGGACAAGGGCCAGCTTGTCATTCGTGGTGAGCGTCGCGATGAACGTTCGGAAGACAAGGGCGGCCGGACACTCAGCGAGGTCCGCTACGGGTCGTTCCGGCGGTCATTCAAGCTGCCGGCACACGTCACCAGCGACGCTATCTCGGCGTCGTATGACGCAGGCGTGCTGACCGTACGGGTCGCCGGTGCCCACAAGGGCGCGGAGGCACAGCGGATCGCGATCGAGAGCAGGTAACACTCGAAGCTGTAGAATCCGGTGGGGCGCAACTAGTTCCACCGGATTCATCGCATCTATGCCATGGCGGCGAGGACCTCTGAGGTGTAGAACTCACCGATGACTCGGCCGGGTTTTGGAGGTCCGTCGATGGAAACCCAGGCACCCGTCGCTCCCTGAACGATAGGTCCCTGGACCGTCGTGGACCCCGTCCCGTTTCCGTCGGTGAAGAGCTCGCCGACGGCCACGCCCGGGTCTCCGGCCGTGCACGTGCGTTCCGACGCGCGGGGCACCTGGATCAGCCTGACGGTGTAGCGGGTGTTGGGTTCCGCCGTCGCGAGGTTCACTTGTGCGCTCACCTGATTCGAGCCGGCCGTCCCGATCAGTGCGGAGGCGGTGCCGGTACCGGTCGCCGATACCCATCGCGTATCGACGAAGTCGCAGGTCCTGAAGATGCTGATCAGCGGCACCAACGTCGCACCGCGCGTGGCGGGCGCATCCGCGGCGGCTGCGCCGGCGTCGACGACGCTTGCGGTCGCAAGGAATAGTGCTGCGGCGCTTGCGAGGCCCTTCGATTGATACATTCCCTCACATTAATTGACGTAAGCGATGAATGTTGTCATCCGTACGGCACAAAATCGATGCACCGACGGGCGTCGTTTCCGGCCAATCCTTTTAGGCCCCGAACGCCTCGCCCGGGTCCACCCCGATGATGCGTAACAAGTTGGCCACCTTGCGATCCAAACTCAAACCGACCTCGGTGACGTCCGCTATGCCGAGGCTGCCGAATGCAGCGCTGGGTTGATCCATCGAGAACACCGCATTGTCGTCGGTGTCGCTGTAGACCAGCACCCGCAGGGGCGCGTACAGCAGCGTCCTGGGGTCGTGGCGGAACATCGTTTCGGCGATGACGTGGTTGCCGAGCAGATACTCGACCGCCTTTACGTCGTGACCGGCAACGCCGAGCAGCGGGACCCCGTCGATCTTCGCGTAGACCATCAGTTCGTTCGGCGCGTTCTCAGCCACTTTGGCGCGCACGTCGTCCCAGGTGCCACCGGCCTCGACGATCCGTTGCATCGGAACAGGGTCGTATCGCGGTGCGGCGGCTTCGAAAGTTGTTATGAATTCGTCGAACCCGACACCGGTGAATACGTCCACCCGCGTCATGCTGTGCACGTGAATATGCGGATCGGTCGTCATGCGTCCACCTCCGGCCCAAGCGTCGGGTCGAGGACGATTACACCACGCACGGACCGGCTTTCTAGTCGGCGATGAGCTTCAGCCGCGAGAGCCAAGGGCAGCACGGCGTCCACTTTCGGGGTAATGAAGCCCTCTTTGACGCCGTCGGCAAGGAACCGAAGCGCGTTGTTGATCAACTCCGGCCGGTCGTAATACACCGGCAAGTAGAAGCCGATCATCGCTTGCGATTTCGTCATCAGACGGCGCGGCGCGAACGGGTCACCCGGGCCGCGGGTCGAACCGAGTAGCAGGTACCGACCGAATGTGGCCAGTGCCTGGAAGTTCTGCTCGAAGACGTCCCCACCGATGGATTCGATCAGCACATCCACGCCGCGTCCCGCGGTCAGCTCCAAAACCGCGGCAGGCCATTTCGGTTCGTTGTAGCCGATTGCAGCGTCAGCACCGAGTTCCAGGACGAAGTTGCGGCGTTCCTCCGTGCTGGCGGTGCCGATCACCGGCGAGGCGCCCAGCGCCTTGCCGATTTGGACCGCGAGGCTACCGACCCCGCCGGCCGCGCCGTGCACCAATAACGCCTCACCGGGGCACAGGGTGGTCGACGCCTGGAGCAGTAAATGGGCGCAGGCCGCCTGCGCTGCGAAGCCGGCCAGCACGGTGAGGTCGGCGTCGTCGTCGACCACCGCGCACAGCGCCTCGGCGGCATTGGCGAGTTCGGCGTACGCGCCTTTCTTCATAAGCGCGACAACGCGCCGGCCGACGAGATCGCCGCTGGCGCCCCGGCCGGTCTCGACGACCGTGCCTGCGACTGCGATCCCGCCGACTTGAGGTAGTTGCACACCGCCGACGCGGGTTTCGGCCTTGTTGTACACACCTCGGCGCTCGCGGATGTCCGGGAAGTTGACACCGATCGCGGCGGTCTTGATGAGTAGTTCGCCAGGACCTGGCCGAGGGTCGGGTAAGTCGAGGTATCGCAGCACATCCGGACCGCCGAAGCGGTCGTACTGAACAGCTTTCATCGGACTAGCCTCCAAACGGTTCGGTGAATGAACCTCAATTTTGGATCGTATGGTTCGGTGAACGAACCTGCAAGGTGTGATACTGGGTTCTATGGCACTTCCCCGCGAATACACAGCAGAGAGCTGCCCGATCGCTCGCTCGCTCGAAATCATCGGCGAGCGTTGGACCTTGTTGATCGTGCGCGACGCGTTTTACGGCGTGCGGCGGTTCAGCGACTTCCGCGCCCACCTCGGAATCCCGAAGGCCGTGTTGGCTGAGCGGCTTTCATTGCTTGTCGCCGAGGGGGTGCTCACCAAGACGACGACAGGCAGACGCCACGACGAGTACGTCCTCACCGAAAAGGGGCGCCGACTGTGGCCGACCATTTGGTCGCTGATCACCTGGGGCAATGAGAACTACCTGCAGACTCCGATCCGGCGCACGTATCGGCACGTCGGGTGCGGCGGAACAATCCGCGCGGACGCCGTCTGCTCCGAGTGCGGGCAACAGCCTAAGGTCTCGGATCTTGTCGTCCATCCGCCGCGCCGACCTCGTGACCGGGTGAGCCGCGACGACGTCGTCAGTCGGGTCCTCCGGCGACCGCATCGACTGCTCAACCCGGTCCGGAGCACCGATGCTTGAACAACCCCTAGATATGGCCGGCGTTTGTCGGTGTCGTCGTCGGGTACGGGTTGGTGGTCGTGGTCGGCGTCGTCGTCGTCTCGTCGTCATCGGGCCCGTCGGCCGGTGGCGTCGACTGGGACGGCCCAGTCAGGATCGGGTTGTCCTGGCTCGTTTGAACGCTCGGCACCGTATAACTCGAACTCGACGTCGACTCTGTCGTGTACGTAGACGAGGTATCGGACGACGGGGCAAACTCCACGGGCTCGGGCGGCCTCGACGACTTGTTGGCGGTGTGAATCACCGCCCACACCAGCAACGCCACCAGCACCAGCCCCGCCACTCCGGCGGCCACGATCACCTGTTGCTGGTCATGCCAACTGCCGTCGTCCTCACCGCTCACGCCGGAATGCTAAGCCCAGCGGGCCAGGATCTCCTTCGCACGTCCGGAAAGCGCACCCTGCAGGAACGGCCCGAAACTGATCCGTCCAACACCCAGCGGCCCGAACGACGCCGGATCATCCTGATCCGGCAGCGCGATCGCGTTGATCGGCAGTGGCAGCTCGGTAGCCAAGCGCCGCAACGTATCCGGATCGTGACGGCCCACTGGGTACAGCGAATCGGCGCCTGCCGCCGCGGCTTCTTTAAGCCGCGCGATTGCACGGTCGACACGGTCGGATTCGTCCCCGTCCTGACGGAGGAACAGATCGGTGCGAGCGTTGATCACCACGTGCACACCGGTGGCGTCGGCCGCCTTGCGAAGGCCTCCGATGAGCTCGGCATGCTCACTGGACGACCGCAGCCGCCCACCTTCGCTGTGCACCGTGTCCTCGATGTTGAGGCCGACGGCCCCGGCCTCCAGGAGGCCCGTGATCAGGATGGTGGGTGATTCGGCGTAGCCCGATTCGATGTCAACCGATACCGGCACGTCGACGGCGGCGGTGATCTGCTTGACGCGGGTGACCACGTCGTCGTACGTCATGCCCTCTTGGTCGGCCTTGCCCACCGAGTCGGCCACCGGATGGCTGCCGACCGTCAGCGCGGCGAACCCCGCGTCGACTGCCAGCCGCGCCGACCAGGCGTCCCAGACCGTCGGTAGAACCACCGGATTGCCGGGCTGATGCAAGGCCAGCAATCTCTCGGCACGCTCGTTAAGTACCTGGTCGGACATCCGCCTACCTCCACCTTTGTGACGTGATCTGTTTCACTGCAAACCCCCTGATATGACTAGCATCGGGTGTCGTACTGTGATCCGAGACACCCTTCAGCCCAAGGAGGTCAAATGTC
>Ga0070711_100001247_pt1 | contig 13778 bp, 10 predicted proteins | sample LARL53metaG_FD_65452 | JGI IMG/M metagenome (GOLD analysis project Ga0070711, IMG submission 65452) | Corn, switchgrass and miscanthus rhizosphere microbial communities from Kellogg Biological Station, Michigan, USA - LAR L5-3 metaG | ecosystem: Host-associated > Plants > Roots > Rhizosphere ... | reverse complement strand
GCTAGCTAATAGCTGCTAGCTACTAGCTACTAGCTGCTAGCTACTAGCTACTAGCTGCTAGCTACTAGCTACTAGCTGCTAGCTCCTGGGTACTAGCTGCTAACTGCCAGGGTGCGAACTTCGGCCAGCAGCCAGCAGCCAGCAGCCAGCAGCCAGCAGCCAGCAGCCAGCAGCCAACAGTCAGTTAGCTTATCCGCCAACATGTCCCCACCTCCAATCCCGCGCCGCACCTTCGCGATCATTTCGCATCCGGATGCGGGAAAGACGACGCTCACCGAGAAACTGCTGCTGTACGGCGGCGCGATTCATCTGGCGGGGTCGGTCAAGGCGCGGCGCGCGGCCCGGCACGCCACCTCGGACTGGATGGCCCTCGAGCGGCAGCGGGGCATTTCCGTCACGTCGAGCGTGCTGCAGTTCCAGTACGCGGGCTACCAGATCAACCTGCTCGACACGCCGGGGCACGCGGACTTCTCGGAAGACACGTATCGGACGCTGATTGCCGCCGACAGCGCCGTGATGCTGCTCGACAACCGGCGTGGCGTCGAGGAGCGCACCCGCCAGCTGTTCGATGTCTGCCGGCTCCGGCGCATGCCCATCTTCACGTTCGTCAACAAGTGTGACCGGCCAGGCGGCAATCCGCTCGCGCTGGTGAGCGATGTCGAGGCGGACCTGGGGCTCGGCATCTACCCGGTCACCTGGCCGATTCAGGGAGCCTCCGGATTCGTCGGCGTGGCGGATCGTCGCCGGCGCGAAGTCCTGCTGTTCGGGCGGACGGCGGATCACGGGGCGACCCTGGTGGACACCACGCGCGTTTCGCTCGACGATCCGCAGCTCGACGAATTGCTGGGGCTGGAAAATCTCGCCACGTTGCGCGACGAACTCGACCTGCTCGATCACGCGGGCCACGCGTGGGACGAGGGGGCGGTGCTCGACGGGACGCTCTCACCGATGTTCTTCGGTTCGGCGCTCTCCAACTTCGGCGTCGAGGCCTTCCTGCACGAGTTCCTCGATCACGCGCCCGGGCCGCTGCCACGAGCGGCCGATCCGCGCGAAGTGAGTCCCGATGACGGCGAATTCACCGGATTCGTCTTCAAGATCCAGGCGAACATGGACCCGAAGCACCGGGACCGCATCGCCTTTGTCCGCGTCTGTTCGGGGCACTTCACCGCCGGGTTGACGGTGACGCTGGCGCGCACCGGCAAGACGCTGCGCCTGGCGCAGCCTCAGCAGTTCCTCGCCCGCGAGCGCGTCGAGGTCGAGGAGGCGTGGCCCGGTGACGTCATCGGCATTCACGACCGCGGCACCCTGCGCGTCTCCGACTCGCTGTCCATTCGAGGTGACGTCGTGTTCAGCGGCATTCCCCGTTTCGCGCCCCAGTACTTCGCGCGCGTCATCGTGTCGGACCCGCTGCGCCGCAAGCACCTCGACACCGGCCTGCGGCAACTGGCCGAAGAGGGCGCCGTGCAGGTCTTCTACCAGGAATCGATCGCCGGGCCGGTGCCGATCGTGGGAGCGGTTGGCCTGCTGCAGTTTGACGTGCTGCTCTTCCGGCTGGACGCCGAATACGGCGTGCCCTGCAAGCTCGAACCGCTCCCCTTCAAGCTGGCGCGGTGGGTCCGCGGCAGCGATACCGCCATCGAGGCCCTGGTGGAGGGCCGCTCGCGCATGCGGCTCTATGACGCCAAGGGGAGTTCGATCCTGCTCTTCGAGGACGAATGGGCGCTGCGGCACAGCCTGGAAAAGAGCCAGGGGCTGGAGTTCCTCGAGGTGGCGCCGTAAACACGAGAGACGAGAGACGAGAGACGAGAGACGAGAGATGAGAGAGGAGAGACGCCATTTTGTCTTCTCTCCTCTCTCGTCTCTCGTCTCTCGTAATCACGAGCTGCAACTCACCGCGATCTCCCTCGCCCACGCGGGGGGCCGCTCGGCATAGCGCTCCAGCGTGTCGTGCTCGTCGAATGGCGTCTTGAGCAGGCAACGAAGCTCCTCGATCTGCGCATGGTTGCCGGCCTCCGCATTGGTGATCGCCTCCTGCGCCATCCAGTTGCGCAGGACGAACTTCGGATTCGTGCGCAGCATTTGCTCGCGGCGGGTTCCATCGTCGGTGTCGTTGCGCATCAGGCGCTGTGCGTAGCGGGTGAGCCAGGCGGTGAGCCGTTCGGTGTCGGCCACTTCGGCCCGCACCAACTCCTCACCCGGAGTGCGGCGGGAGTCATCGCCGGGAGCGTATCGCGACAGGGCGCGGAAGAAGCGCGTGTAATCGGCTCGCGTGTCGTGCAGGAGCGAGAGCAGGTCGGCCACCAGGCCGACATCACCGGCTTCCGCGCTGGACAGCCCGAGCTTGCCACGCATCAACCGGTCCATCTCCGACTCGAAAGTGCCCCGGTACGATTCCAGCGCGGCAATCACGGCCTCGCCCCGGGACGCGCCGGGTGCATCGTCCAGGAGGGAAAGCAGCGCCTCGCCAAGTCGGGCGCAGTTCCACAAACCCACGCGGGGCTGCTGATCGAAGGCGTAGCGGCCGGCGGGATCGGAGTGATTGGGAATGAACCCCCGTTCGTAGCTGTCCATCCAGCCATACGGCCCGTAATCGAGCGAGATGCCCAGGATCGACATGTTGTCGGTGTTGAGCACGCCGTGGGCGAACCCCGTCGCCGTCCATGCCGCCATGAGGCGTGCCGTGCGATCAATCACTTCGCGATACCAGGCGGCGTAGCGCTCGGACAGGGGCAGGGTCAGGAGATGCGTGAAATGCAGGTCGATCACGTAGTCGGCGAGTTGCCTGACCGCGTCGTGCTGCCCGCGCGATGCAAAGACCTCGAAACTCCCGAACCGGACATGCGTCGGGGCAACCCGCACGAGGATCGCACCGGTCTCCACCTGTTCGCGATACACCGGTTCGTCGCCGCCGATGATCGCCAGCGAACGGGTGGTGGGAATGCCCAGGCCGTGCATCGCTTCGCCGCCGAGGTACTCGCGCACCGTCGATCGCAGTACGGCCCGTCCATCCCCCATCCTCGAAAATCGGGTCAGACCGGCGCCCTTGATCTGCACGTCCCACCGTTCGTGGCGTGCATTGACGACCTCGCCCAGCAGGATGGCCCGACCGTCTCCCAGCTCGGGCACCCACACTCCGAATTGGTGCCCGGCGTAGATTGCCGCGGTGGGCCGAATGCCCGGCAGGGCAAGCTCGCCATTGAACGCCGAGACGAACTCGGGCCGAGCCGCCTCGGCTGGAGCGAGGTCGAGCAGGGTGGCGACGTCGGGATTGAAGGCGATCAGGCGCGGGTGCGGGAGAGGCGTCGGCTGGACCTGCTGATAGAACGTCTCTGGCAGGCGGGCGAACGAGTTGTCCCAGCGCAGGTCTTCCAGGGGCCGCATCACCGCGGAAAGTTACCCGGGCGCTGAAACCAACCGGGCCCGGATAACGTTTAGAGTTGAAACGGCCCTGAGCCGTCCGATACCCATCCGAGCGGGAGCTGGAGATGACCCCGAAATACTGGGCTCGTATCGTTGCGACCATGCTGATCATTTTCGTCGTGGGAGCGGTCGTCTGGCGTGGCGTGGAGCGCGGCAAGGAAATCGTCCGAAGCGTTCTACCGGGTTCCCTCCCGCTGCTCGCCGCCGGATTCCATGTGGACGGCGACCGGATCGGCGACATCCAGCGGCTGCAATTCATGCGCGCCCAGCCGGGCCGGGTGGACTCCGCGGTGATCACGGTGAAGCTCGACCGGGACGCCGACGAGGCTCGCGCGGGTTGCGCGCTGCGAGTGGTCCGCGGCCAGCCGTTCGGGAGCCGCACGCGGTTTCAATGCACCTCGAGCGCCGATTCGGCGCGGCTCGAGCTGGTTCCTTTCGGTCACGTAGAATTCGTCCCTGACGGCAAGCGCGTCACCTTGTACGTGGCACGCGATGCCCAGGACGACCTGCAGTTGAACGCGTATCACGGGGCGGGCGGACATGATTCGGGAACCGTGGACATCCGGGCCGCCAACGACAGCTTCAGCGTCACGGTCAACGGCCGGGAGATCATTCATATTTCGGGAAGTGATCACGGCGGCGGCAACATCGTGGTTCGTGGCGCCAACGGCAAGCCGATCATCGAGATCGGTGGTGACAGCAACGGCGGCAGCGTCAAGATCACCGATGCCAACGGGAACACGCGGGTGAATATTCACGGGAAGAGCGATAGCCGGCCGGACAGCAGTCATTAGGTAGTGGTCGTGAGTCGTGAGTCGTGAGGACGATTGGCGGCATCACGTCGCGATCTCGACATCGCGGTCCTCACGACTCACGACTCACGACTCACGACTTATCTTGCTCCCCCCATGGCCTTGATCTCAGCAAGCGACCTCGGCGTCGTTTTCGGCGCCGATCCGCTCTTCACCGGCATTTCCTTCCAGGTAGAGCGCGGCGAGCGATGGGGAATCATCGGCCGCAACGGCACTGGCAAGACCACCCTGATGCAGCTGATCACTGGCGAGCGGGATGCGGACCAGGGCGTGGTTTCGCGCGTTGCCGGGACTCGCATCGCGGTGATGGACCAGTATCGGGAGCTCGGCGGCGCGCTCACGGTATGGGACGCCGCCGCACAGGGATTTGCCGAACTCCTGCAGCTGGAGCACGACCTGGCGGCGCAAGCGCACGCGATCGGCGACGCTGGCGATCATGCCACGCCGGCGATGCTGGACCGGTATTCGCACGATCTCGAGCGATTTCAGCACGCGGGGGGCTACGCCGCGGAAGCGCGCGTCGACGCGGTGCTCGCCGGTCTCGGCTTCGATCCCGTTTCGGCCCGTACGCGCGAAGTGAGCACCCTCTCCGGTGGCGAGCGCGGCCGTCTGGCGCTGGCGGGTCAGCTCGCCGCGCCGGCTGACTTGCTCATTCTTGACGAGCCAACCAACCACCTCGATCTCGCGACCGCCCGCTGGCTCGAAGCCTATCTGCACGATATCGACGAGGCGGTGCTGCTGATTTCGCACGACCGCGCCTTCCTCGATGCGGTGGTGGACCATGTGCTGCACTTCGAGGGCGGCACCGCCAACAGCTACGAGGGCAACTACCAGCGCTTCATCGCGCAGCGCGCCGAGCGGAGGATGGCGCTGGAGCGCGCGGTCAGGAAGCAGGATGCGCGAGTTGCGGCCGAAGAAGACTTCATTCGGCGGAACATCGCGGGCCAGAAGTCCACGCAGGCCCGGGGCCGGCGCCGCCGTCTCGAGCGGATGCCCAGGCTCTCGCCGCCGCCCGGGACCGACGGCGCCATGGCCGTGTCGTTCTCCTCGTCCGAACGCGGCGGCGATCAGCTGCTGGTGGCCGACAAGCTGGAGATCCGCATCGGCGCGCGCACGCTGCTCAAGCCCTGGTCGGGCATCCTGCGGCGCGGCGACGCGGTGGGATTGATCGGGCCCAACGGGGCGGGGAAGACCACCCTCCTCAAGACCCTGCTGGGCGAACGGCGTGCCGATGGCGGCGAGGTGCGGTTGATGCCATCGATCAGCGTGGCGTACTACCGGCAGGACCTGGGTGATGTCGATCCCGCCGCGACGCTGTATGACCTCATCGCTTCGCGACGACCGATGTGGAATCGCGGACAGATCCAGGGACATCTCGGCCGCTTCGATTTTTCGGGATCCGAGGTGCAACGCAAGGCGAGTTCGCTCTCCGGTGGGGAGCGGGCCCGCGTGGCCCTCGCGCTGATGATGCTCAGCGACGCGAACCTGCTGGTGTTCGACGAGCCGACCAACCACCTGGACGTGGAATCGATCGAAGCGCTGGAAGACGCACTGGAGAATTACGAAGGCTCGGTGATCCTGGTGACGCACGATCGCGCCCTGCTTGCGGCCCTGGCGACGCGGATCTGGTCGTTCGATGACGCGACCCTGACCGACTATCCCGGCGATTTCGGCGAGTGGGAGGCCGACGTGGCCGGCAAGCGTCTGGGTCACGCGGCGGCACGTGCGACCAGTCGCGCGGCGGAAAAGCCCGGCAAGACGAGAGGGCGGTCCGACGCCTCGGTACGGCGCAGCGCCGAGCGTGCGCTGGTGGATGCGGAGACGCGCGTGGCGGATGCCGATGCAGAGCTGGCGCGCCTGGAGAAGGCGCTGGCGGATCCCGCGCTCTACAGCCGGCCCGATTCCAAGCAGGCTGCCCGCGAGCTCACCGCTGCGCGCGACCGCGCGCGGCAGGTGCGGGACCAGGCGTTCGCGGCGTGGGAGGCGGCGGACGCGGCGGTGCGATAGGCGGGACTGATAGCTGCTAGCTGCTAGCTGCTGGCTGCTAGCTGCTGGCTGCTGGCTGCCAGCTGCTGGTAGTCGGTCGCCACGCGCCAGCAGCCAGTAGCTAGTAGCCAGCAGCCAGCAGCCTTGCCGTTCCCATCCGCGCTACATTCATCCCGTATGACCCCGCCGCCCTCCCGCCCAGTCCTCCGCCATCGCGGCCTGGTGCGCCTCACGCACTGGCTCAACGCGGTGTTTCTCGCCGGGATGATCGGCAGCGGTTTGCAGATTTATACGGCCTATGCGCACTTCGGCTACCACGGTGAGACGTTCGGCGCTGTCAATCCGTTCGACGCGAGCCGGGCACACCTGCCGCGGCAACTGCTGCTGGGCGGCTGGCTCGCGGGCGGCTTGCGATGGCACTTCGTGCTGGCGTGGCCCTTCGTGCTCACCGGCCTGGCGTATGTGCTGTTCCTGGTCATTTCCGGCGAGTGGCGTGCGCTGCTCTTCCGCCCGCGCGACGTGCCCGGTGCCGTGCAGATGACGCGGTACTACCTGCGCCTGCGACGTGACCCGCCGCCGCAGGGCAAGCACAATGCGCTGCAGAAGAGTGCCTACACCTTCGTGCTGGTGCTCGCTGTGCTTTCAATCCTGAGCGGGTTTGCGCTCGCCAAGCCCATCCAGCTGGCGTGGCTCACGGCGCTGTTCGGTGGCTACGAGTGGGCCCGTTACTGGCACTTCGTCGCGGTGTGGACGTTCACCGCGTTCATCATCGTGCACGTCGTCGCCGTCTTCGCATCCGACCCTGCATCGCTGCGGGCGATCATCACGGGCCGCTATCGTGGCCGGCACACCGCCAGTGAGTGAGACGCGTCGGATCATCGCCCGGCGGGAATTCCTCCGCGTTGCCGTGCCGGCGCTGCCCGCCGCACTGGCCGCGTGCGGCTGGGACGGCGGCAGGCACCTGCAGCCGTTGTTCAACCGGGTGATCGCCGCGAATAACCGGCTGGGCGAGGGACTGCTCGCGGTCACGCATCGCAGCGCCGATCCGCGGCAGGTCGAGCGCGGCCAGATGCCGGCCTACTTCATCTCCGACACCATGCCGACGCTGAGCGAGCCCTCGGCGTGGCGGCTGCAGGTGGGCGGGCTGGTGCGCAAGCCAACGGAATTCACGTTGCCCATGCTGGGTCTGCTGCCGCATGTCGGTTATACGATCACCCACCACTGCGTGGAGGGCTGGTCGGTGGTGAAATCGTGGAACGGCGTGCCATTCGCAACCATTGCGGCGCTGGTCGATCCGTTGCCCGCCGCCCGGTTCGTGCAGTTCGACTCCTTCGACTCCAGCTACATGAACGGCTGGGACATGGCGAGTGCCATGCACCCGCAGACGATTCTCGCCGATGCGTTCGAAGGCATGCCCCTCACGCCGGCGCACGGCGCCCCGCTGCGACTCTACTCGCCGATCAAGCTTGGTTACAAGCTGACCAAGTACCTGACCAAGGTGACCTTCACCGCCGAGCAGCCCGGCGGATACTGGGAGGACCAGGGATATCCGTGGTTTGGAGGACTCTAGGAAGTAAGGAATGAGAAGTAAGCAGTAAGAAGTGAGAAGGGACATCCGGCTTGGTTCTGGTTCTCATCTACCGCGCGCCTTGTCGAGGATTCGCCGCTCCTTCTTGCTCGGTTTCCCCTTGGTGAATTCAACGCTCGGGGCCATTCGCAACTGGTCCCGCAGCCGTTCCCGCGCGGCTTTCGAGGGGTCGGTCTCATGGTACAGCGCGGCCGCCGCGGCGGCGCTGCCGCGCCGTTCCCCCACGCCCGTAACGACTACCGTGTATTCGTAGGGCGCCAGGCGAATGCGGATCGTGATGCCGGGCCGGACTGGATGCGCGGGCTTGGGACGCTGGCCTTCCACGTCGACCTTGCCGCCATTGACCGCGTCGGTGGCGGCAGAACGCGTCTTGAAGAAGCGCGCCGCCCAGAGCCACTTGTCGAGTCGGACCGCGTCGTCGGTCATGCACAAACACTAGTCGGCTGTAGGCTACGCCTCCACCACCCGCCATATTTCAGCCCTTGACCTCCACGCCACCGCCTGCCGATGCGCCTGATCCGCGCACCGGCGAATTTCCGATCGATCCAGCGCTGACGCCGGCGCCGGCGAAAGGACTCGGACGGCTCGCCGTTCCGGGCCCCCGGGTCCTTCTGGCCGGCATCCTCTTCGCCCGCTTGATCCTGGTCGCGTTGGCGATCGGCCGCGAACTGGGACGGGTGGATCCGGCGGTGGGCTCGATCGCGCTCGTGGCCACCATCGCGTTCATCGCCTCGTTCTGGCTGGGGTGGCGCTTGCGACGCCCGGGCGACGTCCCGGGATCGAGCGCACTCCTCCTGCAGGCTGCCGTAGATACCGTCGTCATCACGTCGCTCATTTCATTCACGCCGGCCACGGCGACATCAGTCGCGGCACTCTACGTCGCGTTTGTCACGGCCTACGCGCTGTTGTTGCCGGTGGGACGCGGACTGGTCACGGTGGGGTTTGCGGTCACCTGCTACGTGTGGGTCAGTATCCATGCGCCGGAACCGCCCGATGCCCTGTTCTGGACACAGGTCTGCGTCATTGCCTTCGTCGGCAGCCTCATCGCGATTCTCGGCAACCGCCTCACCGATGCGTCGCGCGGACAGCGGGCGCTGGCCGTGGCACTGTTCCAGACCCGCCTGGAGGCCGACGAGATCCTCTCGAGCATCCAGTCGGGGGTACTCAGCATCGATGCCGACGGGTTGCTGGTGTATCTCAACCCGCGTGGCCGGAAGATCCTCGGCGGCGGCGTCTCGGCCTTTGTGCCGGGGAAGCCAGTGCTGGAATCGCTGCGGGCGCGCTCGCGGGAATTGCACGACGCGATTGCCCGCGGCATCTCGGGCGGGGGGCGGGTGGCCCGCGCCGAAGCGCAGGTTCGCCGTGACGATGGCTCGTTGTTCCCGGTCGGTCTGAGTACCACGTCGTTCAGCCGGCCAGGGAAGACAAGCCGGGTGGTCACGGCGATATTCACCGACATCTCGGATCTCAAGCGGCTGCAGGAATTCCGGTTGCGAGCCGAGCGCCTGGAAGCGGTCGCGGCGTTGAGCGCATCGCTGGCGCACGAGATCCGCAATCCACTCGCCGCGATCCGCAGCGCGGTCGAGCAACTGGCCCGGTCGGTGGGTCCGGACGAGGACGAGCAGACGCTGGCCCGGCTGGTGCTGCGGGAGAGCGAACGCCTCAACCGCCTGCTCAACGAGTTTCTCGACTTCTCGCGCGTGCGGGCCAGCAAGTTCGAGCGGCTCGATCTCGCGGACCTGGTGCGTGACGCCGCGCGGATCGTCGGCGAACACCCGGCGGCCAAGGGCGTGGAAATCTCGGTGACCGGCGGACCCGTCGAGCTCGATGCCGACATCGACCTCTTGAATCGCCTGGTAAGCAACTTGCTGCTCAACGCCGTCCAGGCACTCGACGGGCGCGGCCGCGTGGATGTGTCGGTCGGCATGGCACGGCCCGGAGAAGGCCCGGGTGGCGCCGTCGAGCGGCCGGTCAAGCTGGTGGTGCGCGACAACGGGCCCGGCATTCCCGACGCCGTCCGCGAGCGCCTCTTCGAGCCATTCGTGACCGGGCGGCAGGGCGGCACCGGGCTCGGCCTCGCCATCGTGCAGCGAGCGGTCTCGGCGCACCGCGGCGTGATTCTGGTCGACACCGTCCTGCGTGCGGGGACAACCTTTTCGATTTTTCTTCCAGCGACATGGAACAGAGAGGACAGGGCATGAGCCAGCAGCCATCAGTCTTGGTGATCGACGACGAGTCCGGAATCCTCGATACGCTGCGGATCCTCCTCAAGAAGGAGGGGTTCGAGGTCAGCACCGCGCAGGGCGGCAAGGCCGGCCTGGATGCGATTCATGCCAACGCTCCGGACATCGTGCTGACCGACGTTCGCATGCCGCAGGTCACCGGTCTCGATATCCTGCAGGCGGTGAAGGAAACCGACGCCATCACGCCAGTGCTGCTCATGACGGCACAGGCGTCGCTGCAGAGCGCCATACAGGCGGTCAATGCCGGCGCGTTCTACTACCTGCAAAAGCCGTTCGCCAACGACGAATTGCTGGCCATCCTGCGCCGAGCGTGCGAATTCCGGCAGATCCGGGTCGAGAACAAGCAGCTCAAGCAGGAGATCCGGCGCAGCGGGGGCGGACCCCGGCCGGTCGTGACCCGGCCGGTCGGCAAGTCGCGCCGCTTCCTGGACGTGCTCCGCTTCGCGGACGTGGTCGCACCCACGGACTCGACCGTGCTGATCGGCGGCGAAAGCGGCACCGGCAAGGAAGTCCTGGCCCGCTACATCCACGACGCCTCGCTGCGCGCCGACGGACCGTTCCTGTCGATCAACTGTGGCGCCCTTCCGGAGACGCTGCTGGAGAGCGAGCTGTTCGGCCACGTCAAGGGTTCGTTCACCGGCGCCGTGCGCGACAAGCAGGGTCTCTTCGCCGCGGCGCGCGGTGGCACCTTCTTCCTCGACGAAGTGGGCGAGATGCCGCCGTCGCTGCAGGTCAAGCTGCTCCGCGTGCTGCAGCAGCGGGAAGTGATCCCGGTGGGTGCCACCGAAGCACTGCCGGTTGACGTGCGCATCATTGCCGCAACCAATCGCGAGCTCGAGGAGGAAGTCCGCCGGGGCAACTTCCGCTCCGACCTCTTCTACCGGCTGAACGTGCTGGCCATGGATCTCCCGCCACTGCGCGACCGCCGCGACGATCTTCTCCTGCTGATCGACCGCTTCCTGCAGGAGCTCGCGAGCGATCGGAACATGGAGGTCAAGGCGCTCACGGCCGAAGCGCTCGATGCCGTGATGGTGTACGAATGGCCGGGAAACGTCCGCGAGCTGCAGAACGCGCTGGAGCATGCGACCGTGCTGACCAAGGGAAACCTGATCGAGCCGCAGCACCTTCCCGAACGCATCACCCGGCAGAAGAAGGAGCCCCTGGTCGCCGACCGGGCCCAGCCCAATCCGACGCTCGATCTCATCGAGCGCGCCTACATCATGTTCGTGCTGCAGGCCGAGGGCGGCAACAAGACGCGCGCCGCCGAGGCGCTGGGGATCGACCCGAGCACGCTCTACCGCAAGCTGTCGCGCTACGAAGAGGTCGAGGCGAAATAGGTGGCGCAGGCCGCCGCGCTCGTTCTTCTGGTATTCGGGCTGCTGCCGATCGCGAACTGGATTCCCGGGGGGCACGACGCGCCCTGGTACGGGCAGCGGTTGACCGGGTGGCTCAGCGGAACCACGATCGTGGTCGGTGCCGGCGTCCTGGCGGTGGTGGCACTGCGCTCGTGGCCGGGCCTGTGGCGCCGCGGCCTCTGGGCGGGCGTTGCGGCCCGGTGGCGCGCAGGCGATCGTCGGGCGGACGCCGCCATCGCCGCCGTCGTCCTCGTTCTCTGCGCGCTGGTCGCCCGCCTGGTGTTCTCCGCTCGGCCACTCTTCATCGACGAAATCACCCAGCTCTTTCAGGCCCGGATCTTCGCGACCGGGCACCTCTTTCTTCGAGCGCCGCCATTTCCGGAGTTCACCAGCACCGTGCAACTGCTCGACTGGAACGGCAAGGTCTACGGACAGTTCCCGGCGGGCGGCCCGGCCATGCTCGCGCTCGGCGTGCTGCTGCATGCGGCGTGGCTGGTCGGGCCGGTCGCGTCGGCGCTTGGGGTTTTCTGCTTCGCCCGGCTGCTCCGCTACATGCCGCTCGGGGACGGCACCGCGCTGGCCGCGTTGCTGCTGTTCTCCCTGGCACCGTTTACGGTGTTCCTGGGCGGTACCATGATGAACGCCGTCACCGAGACGGCGTGGCTGCTCGCGGCGGCGCTGGCGCTCATGGTTGCGACCGCGAACCCCGAGCCGCGCTCGGGCGCCGCATTTCTCGCCGGCCTCGCGCTGGGGATCGCCGCCGCGATTCGTCCGGCAGATGCGGCGGCGTTCGCGCTGCCGACCGCGGCGTGGCTCGCCTGGCGCGCCCGCGACGGCTTGCCGCACGTGAGGGCGCTGTTGTGGAGCGCGGCGGGCGTCGCCATTCCGGTGGCCTTGCTGCTCTGGGTCAACACGCAGCAGACCGGCCACGCCCTGCGGTTCGGGTATGTCGAGATGTGGGGCGCATCACACGAAATCGGATTTCACGCCGCACCATGGGGCGATGCGCACACGCCGGCTCGCGGACTCGAGCTCATCAACATCTACTTCCTGCGGCTGCAGGACTACCTGTTCGAGAGCGCGGCGCCATCACTGCTGTTCGCCACGGTCGCCCTGGCGCTGGCACCGCGTCTTCGCGGATTCGATCGCTGGATTCTCGGTGGTTCGTTCCTGCTCGTCGTCGTTTACTTCGCGTACTGGCACAACGGCTTTTACCTTGGACCGCGTTTCATGCTGCCGCTTGCGCCGTGGCTCGCGCTGTGGACGGCGCGCTTGCCGGCAGTACTGGCGGAGCGCGGCGTCGCGCCGCTGGTGGTGCGGGGAATGGTCGTGGCGGGTACCGTCGCCTTGCTGCTCGGTGCGGTGACGTCGATACCCACCCGGGTGCGCCAATACACGAACAGCCTGCTTTCACGGCGAGTCGATGTCGATGCGACCGCCAGGGCGCAGGGGGTGCACGATGCGATTGTGCTGGTGCGCGAATGGTGGGGGGCGCAGCTCGTCGCGCGGATGTGGGCGCTGGGTACCACGCGGATGGACGCCGAGCATGATTATCGCTGGAACGACGCGTGCCGGGTGCAGACGGCGATCGCCGCCACCGAACGCGACCGCAGCGGGCCGGACGGCCTGCGCAGGCGGCTGGCGGCGTTCCGTGGGGATTCCGCGCACCTGATGATCAACGGAATGATGCGCGATACGACCGTCCGGGTGGCGCCGGGTGCCACCTGGACACCGGGATGCCTGCGGCGGCTGGTCGAGGATTCGGCGGGATTCGCGGTGTTTCCCAGCGTGATGCTGGCCCACGGCAGCGGCAACGTCTACCTCCGCGACCTCCATGCGCGGGACACCGTGCTGCTGGCGCAACTGCGGCAGCATCCGGTCTGGCTGCTCACGCAGGCGCCCGAGATCGGCGGCCAGCTGCGCTTCCAGCGGGTGTCGCTCGATTCGATGCAGGCCGACTGGCGCACGCCATGACGCTGCCCCGGCAAATGAAAGCGCGGCTCTGATGACGCAACTGGCGGCGTTGATCCTGCTGATTTTCGGCCTGCTGCCGATCGCCAACTGGATTCCTGGCGGTCACGATGCGCCGTGGTACAGCGAGCGGTTGAGCGGCTGGATCAGCGGCGGCGGCATCGTGCTGGGGGTAGCGATCATCGCCGCAATTGCGTTCCGCCGTTACCCGGCGTTGTGGCGCGGTGGGGCCTGGTCCGGTGTCGCCGGACGCTGGCGCCGGGCCGACCGCCGCGCCGACGCCGGTATCGCCGCCGCAGTATTCGCCCTCTGCGCCGTGGTGGCGAAAACCGTGTTCTCGGCGAGACCGCTGCTGATCGACGAGATCATTTCACTCTACCAGGCGCGGATCTTCGCCTCGGGC
>Ga0070711_100001245_pt1 | contig 13781 bp, 11 predicted proteins | sample LARL53metaG_FD_65452 | JGI IMG/M metagenome (GOLD analysis project Ga0070711, IMG submission 65452) | Corn, switchgrass and miscanthus rhizosphere microbial communities from Kellogg Biological Station, Michigan, USA - LAR L5-3 metaG | ecosystem: Host-associated > Plants > Roots > Rhizosphere ... | reverse complement strand
CTTCGGTGAAGAACGTGACCAGCAGGTTCCAGCCAATGCGGGTGCCGTCGACGATGGCGTGCATCACGTCAATGCCGAACTTGACCATCGATCCGATCAGGAATCCGAGCGCGAAACCGATCTTGTGTGGGAGGTCCTTGAACCAGTTCAGCACGGCGGTCGCACCGGTTTGGACGGCGCTCAGGAACGCGTGCGACGCGTTAGAAGCAACGCTGGCCAGGAAACTACCGAGCGCAGACAGCGCCTCCATCGCCTTGTGCGGCAGCGATTTGAAGAAGGCGACGATGTTGTCCCAGTACTTGATGATCAGCGCTGGGAGCAGCAGCATGCCACCGGACAGGATGCCGAGGATCAGCGGGTACCAGCTCTTGAAGATGTTGACGATCCAGTCGATCGCTGCCGAGAACCAGCCCTTGATCTTCTCCCAGAGGTTCTTGAAGAAGTCCGAGACCGAGTCCCAGTGTTTGATCAGCTCGTAGATGCCGACACCGAGCGCGATGATCGCCGCGATGATCCAGGTGATCGGGTTCGCCCAGAGAGCGGCCGTGAAGTTCCAGGCCGCGACGGTGGCCGCCGCGAGCCCCACGACCAGGCCGACACCGATGACCCCGGCGAGGACCTCGGCCACGACCTTGTGCTCCGCCAGGAAGTGCGTGGCGCTCGCGAACACCTCGGCGATGTCCGACACCACCGGAAGTAGCTGCGTGCCAACGGAGATCGCGAGCGCGCCGAGACCGGACTTGGCCTCGTCCACCTTCTGATTGAACGTCTCCTGGATGTCCGACCAGCCCTTGACGTGACCGCCAGCCTCCGTCGTGGTGTCGGAGATGGCTTTCACCGCGTGGTTGACGTACTCGGTGTTCTCTCCAGTCAGCATCAACGCGACGTTCAAGCCGGTGGCGTCGCCCATCACCCGCCGCAACGCGTCCTGGTAGGACTGTGCTGCGGGGGAGCCGGACTTGAGCTGGTCCGAGAAGCCCGCGGCCCGGTCCTGCACGCTCTTGAACTGCAGCGCCAGGTTCGCCTGGTCGGTAGGGAGGTCCTTCAACGCCTTCTTGAACTCGCCGACCGAGATAGAGCCCTCACGGTACTTCGACGCCAGCTCGAACACCGGCTGTGGCATCGCCTTCATCATGTCGTTGGCGGCCTTGGCGGCGTCCTTGCTCTGGTTGAAGCTGTCGAGCAGGACCTTTCCGGACGGGCCCATGTGGCTGAGGATCAGCTCGGACAGGTGCTGCACCGTGCCCGACAAGCCCTTCTCCGACAGCATCCCGGCGAGGTCCTGCGCGGACACCCCCAGCTGGCCGAGTTCCTTGGCCTGCACCTGCGTGGGAGCGATCATGTGCCGCACGGCGTCGGCCATGTTCTGCGCGGCCTGCTGCGCGGACATGCCATGCACAGTCATCGACGACAGCGATCCGAGGATGTCGTCGAGCGATACGTGCGCCGACGACGCGATCGGCAGGATCGCCGACAGGGACCGGGACAGCTCTTCGAACGTCGTCTTACCGACCGAGGTCGCGGCGACGAGCTTCGATGTCACCTCGGCCGCCGAGTAGTTCTTGGCGACGTAGTCCTGCAGCACGGAGGTCACCGCATCAGCGACGATCTTCAGCTCCGCGTTCTCCGCCTTCGCACCCTCTGCGGAGGCGCGCAGAACGTCGAGGCCCTTGGCGCCGTGCTGGCCACCGGACTCGATCGTGTACATCGCCGCAGCCAGCTCGTCGGAGCTGTAGCCGACCTGCCCGGCCATCGCGAGCATGCCCTCACGCACCAGGTCGAGGTTCTCGTGAGCCTCACCCGCGGACGTGACGAGTCGGTTCGTTGCGGACTCGAAGTCGCCGGCCTCGTGGATGACGATCGCCCCCGCGACCCCGGCCGCGATGCCCATCTTGCTCATCGCGCCTGCGAATGCCGCGCCACTCAACGTCGATGTGGAAGCAGTAGTGGCCATCGCGGCTCCGACGCGCTCGTTCGCCGCCGCAGCACGCGCGGCCATTGCCTCGGTGCTCGCCGCGAACGCCGCAGTCTTGGCCTCCATCGCCCCGTACTTGTCGGCCGCTACGACTGCCTGCACCTCGGCGGAGGAGGTGACCTCGGCCATCGCCTGCCGCAGGGTGATCGTGGAGGCGGCGGCGCGTTCGTTCGCGCCGACGATCGCGCTCGACTCGGCTTCCACCGCGGCCGAAGTCGCCGCCGCCGACTCAGCCTGCGCGGTGGCCGCAGTCCCAGCGCCCGCAGCAGCGGCCTCGGCGGCGGCACCGAGCGCCGCGTACCCTTCCGCGCCCGCTGCGGACACCTGCGCGACTGTCGCCTCGAAGCCGCGTAGCGCGGCTTCGAGCTCGGTGATGGACGCGAGCGCGGGGGCCACGTTCGCCACGAAGTCCGCGACCACCGGGGGCAGGAACTCCGACACGAGCGCTCACCTCCCGGTCAGCGCGGCCGTCCAGGCTTCGCGGTAGATGAATTCGATAGCAGGCAAGGAGTCCCGCACGGCGGGCCACAGGTACGGGCGTGCCGGCAGCTGAGCACCCCACCCTGCGACACCACCGAGTTCCTGGATCCGCCCGTACACGGTGGTCGGGCCGAGCCGTGCCAGGACACGGCCGCCGATCACCGCCGGGCCTTCGACGTGCAGAGACTCGGCAAGCGCGCCGCTGATCGTCGCCGGAGGCGAGCCGGGGGCCGACGGGGTTGGTGTGCCGGGTGCGTGGGACAACCGCGTGAGGTGCCGTTCGGTGGCGCTCAGCACGACCTCGGTCACCTCGGTTGTCGCAACGTACGTCGCTGTCTCGATCGCGGCAGCCCGTGTGTCCAGTGTGGACAGCAGTGCGGTGAGTCCTTGGAGCTGGATCACTGGGATCGCCTCCTGCTCTCCTCCTCACGCCAGTCGTCGATCTCGGCGGCGACGAGCGGCATCCGGACGAAGAGACCGGATGGAAGCGCATCCACCTGGTCTGGTGTCCAGCCGAATCGCTCAGCCCACCAGACGTACTCGAACGCCCTGTCCCACTCAGTTGGTTCGCCGGGAAGCGGTGGCCCGAGCTGCGCCCCGCGAATGCGTGCCCTTACGCGTTCGCGGGCCCGGTAGGGGACGACGGGTCGTCGTAGTCCGAGGGGTCCGGCGCCTTCGGGAACATCACCTGCTGCACCTCGCGGGCCAACTTGGTCAGCTCGCCGTAGTCCGGCAGGGACAGGTCGTCGATGACGTCGATGTCCACGGACGGCAGCACGAACCCTTGCGGCACAAGCTCGTCGGTATCAGTGGTGACAAGGTCGCGCGCGTACGGGATCTCCCATTTGGTGACGAGCAGAGCGATCAGCCCGTCGGTCATGTCGAGTCCGGTAGCAACCTTGTTGTCCTGTTCGAAGTTCATCGACTTCAGCAGGTTCTTCTGGTCGCGGGCCCGGAGCGTGGCTGGGTCGCGCAGCTCGACCCAGCCACCGGACGGCAGTGCATGGCGCATGACGGTGTCCAAACAGGTAGGCGGTGAACAGGACTACTGGTAGGTGCCGGAGGTGATGGCGTTGGTGAGCGTCACCTTGACCGGGCTGAACCCGCCGGACGCTCCCGCGTTGGTGGTGTTGGCGATCGCGTCGGCGTCGATGTCGTAGGCGACCGCAGCCTTTCCTGCCTCGTACTTGGCGGACTTGTATGCGGCCTTCTGGATGTCGACCTGGAACGTGATCTGCCCGGCACCCGCGATGCCGTTGTCCAGAACGAACTGCAGCTGCGGCTGCGTGTTGCCGATCATCGCGAGGTACGGGGACTCGTCCGCCGCGACGAACTTCAGCTTCACTCCGACCGACACCGCGCCGCGCTGGATGATGTACGGCGTCTGCACGCCTTGCGTCGTGAACACCGGTTCGAGCTCGCGCTTGATGCTGATCTCACCTTCGGTGATGGTCTTGATCAGCGTGCCGCCCGATGCCGGGCCGCCGATGCCGAGCGAGCCACGCCACGACGGCACGGGCGCAACCGTGGTCGGCGACGACGTCGGCGTGGCACCGGGGATCACCGATGGCCACGACATGCCCTTCGCGTCGAACGTGAGCAACTGGCTCTCGGCGTTCCACTTCAACGTCAGGTCGCTCAGGCACGAACCGGGGTACTGGCGGGTGCCGACCGACGCGACGGGTCCCTGGTAGTGGCTGAGCGTGTGCGAGATCGGCTGCCCCTGCCCGCTGTTCAGCAGGCTGAAGGCGTGCGTGAACGGCGCTGACGCGCCCGTGGTGGTGAGGTCTCCGAGGATGTTCGCCAGCAGGAACCCGAGACCGTCACCGAACGCGGGACCGGACATCGAGAAGTCGGTCTTGATCACGCCCTGCTGGCGGCCGTAGTTGTCGACCATGCTGCCGCGCATGGCGTGATCGTCGAGCCAGACCGGCTTGTCTTCCGGGGTGAACTTCTCCACGAGGAGCGTGAACGTCGACGCGAGCGGCGTGCCCTGGAAGGTTTCCTTGGCCACGCCGACGAACTGCTTGGCCGATGTGAAAGTCGTTGCCGTGGGCACGGGTCACTCCTCGGTGTTCTGCGCCGCCCGGCGCGTGGTCTTCTTCGGCTGCTGCTCGGCAGCCGGTTCCTCGGCAGGAGGTGTGGTCGCGGACTCCAGCTCGGCTTTCGCTTGCTCGTCCGGGAAGTTGTCGCTCTCGCCGTGCTCGGCGCCGTCGACGGGCTCCCACCGCCCGTCGGCCGGCGGCTCGCCCCACTCGACGACGTCACCGGGATTTACTTCGAGCGCCCGCTCCGTGTAGGTGCACGAGTACTCGGGGGTGTAGCGGTATGAGGGCATGCTGAAGCTCCCGTCTACACAGGACAGAGAACGAAGAAGTTGGGGCTACGCCTGGATGTACTCGTCGGCCATGAACTCGACGAGCACGTAGCCCTTCGACAGGTCACGCTGGGTCGTGTGGATCGGGGAAGCTGTCCACCGCATCCACGGTGCACCGCCTTCGCCGACCTGAAACCCGACGCCGTATCCGGCCTCGAATCCGCCGGAACCACAGGTCCGGTCGGCTTCGATCCGCGCACGGATCGCGTCGACCAGCGCGTACTCGGCGTCCTGGGCGTCCTCGGCGTACGAGGACTCGCAGCGCAAGAAGGCGTGCATCCGGATCTGGTGCCGGACCTGCTTCACACCCGACACCGCGCCTCCCATGGCGACGCGTTGCTCGCTGCCCTGCTCGGCGAGGATGAGCATCAGGCAGCCGATCGGCACTCCGGCAGCAGCCGAGCCTGTGACGTGGTAGTCGGTCGCGTGATCGTCGCGTTTCGGCGCCGCACGGCGCACGATCGGCCCGGACATGCCCTGCACGCTGATCTGCGGTGTTCGGTACGTGTGGGTCGACGGTTCGTACGGTCCACCGAAGTAGACGCACAGCTGGTTCGCGATGCTGGCCGCGGACATCAGAAACCCACCGTGCGCTGGTACGCCGCCATCAGGTGATCCGCTTCAGCGATGAACCCGGAGCCGTCATGCCCGGCGCTGACCTTGGTGTTGGGCTTCACCCGCGCTGACGGGTAGGTGTCCTCGTCTTCGCTGTCCGGCCGCTGCAGCAGCGCGCACGCGTAGAGAATGACCGCCTCGTGCACGTCAGGCGGGAAACTGCTCACGCCGACGTTCGGTGCGTGCGATTCCGTGAGCGGCGCGGTGAGCGGCAGCGTCGTGCCACCCGTGTACGAGGGGGCGACTGTGACGGCTTCCTCGGCGCCCGGATCCCACAGCCTCAGCACAGTCCCGGCTTGTGCCCCGGTCGCGTCCCGCACCGTGATGCTTGATGCGTCGGCCGCGGCCACGGTGGCGAGCGTCGTTGACACGTAGCCCGCGGTGTAGGCCCACGACGTGTACAGCTCGCGTCCGACGGTAGGCACACCGAACTGCAGGCTTCCCGACCAGGTTGTGGTGCCGGCGCCCTGGAGTTCGGCGATGATCCGGCGCCCGTCCTCGATGAACACCGCCGGGTTGGCGATCGTGGTCATCTGTCCGATCGACGGCCCGTACGCCAGCGACTGCACCGAGATGACCGGGTGGTGGTCCGTGGTGATCAGGAACCGCCCGTACCGGTCTGGCCTCAGCCGCTTGTTCTCGGTCCGGGTGTGCGCCGCGAGCGTCTGCCCTTCCCCGAGCTCGCAGAACGAGTCCGCCATCGACGACGCCATCAGCAGGATGTTCGTGAGCTCGTCGAGCTGATCTGCGGGGTTGGTGTCGCCGCTGCGCAGGTTCAGCAGGTCGAGGAACGTGGGGTGCGCGACGAACGACGCGGCCGTCACGTGAGGCACGGTAAGCACCCGATCACCTCCGTCGTCCCCTGCTGCGCCTGAATGCCGATGTGGTGCGGGTGCGGCGGCGCACGACCCGCCAGCGCGCCATCTCTGCTCGCCGAGACTGCGTCACGAGTCCCCGGAACCGCCGCCGCGGACCACCCGCTGTCACCCGGCGCTTGCGGAGCTTGACCCTCTTGACGCGCAGCAGGCCCGCGATCCGCGACTTGCGGCCTTGTGCGGCTCGTCGAGAACTCGCGCGGCGAGAAGCTGTGCGACGACCGCTACTGCGCCGCGCCATGTCCGCCCCGGATCAGCGGTCCCACTGGCCGTGCTCGCAGCCGACCGACGTCGCATCGCCGCCGGTCCAGCCCGTGGGGAAGTGCTCCTTGCACGGCTCCGGTTCCCCGCTGTTCTCCGTGCCCTCGTCGTTCTCCAGCGTGTCGGAATCGTCGTTCGCGGCACCGCCGCTGGGAGCGACCGGGTCCCCGGTGTCTGGGGCGCTCGTGACGGCCTGGTCGTCACCGGCGGCAGTCGGGGCGGAGGTTGTCGGGTTGACGCCCGCCTGGACGTCATCGCCGTCGCCCAGTGCGTCCAGCGATGCGGTGTCCGCAGTGGCCGGCGTCGCGGCCGGGGTTGCCTTGGCGGTGGGCTTGCGTATGGAGCCAGCCATGATCAGATCTCCTTCGTGCAGGTGCCGCCGCAGCGGCTGCATCGGGCGAAGTAGGAGCCGAACCCGCAGCTGCATCGGTAGCCGCTGGCCGTGGTGTGTCCGCTCAGGGACACCGGGAACGCGCCGAGTTCACGCAACGCCTTCACGTGTTGCGGGTTGTCGACGGTGACGATGCGCCCCTCGTAAGAGGTGGTTGCTCCGGTGCGTGCGCCTTCGACACGAACACCACGGACCGCGTTGTCGGGCATCGCGAGTTGCATGTCGGCTCCTGGGGTAGGGCGAGGGCCCAGGCAGTCAGGTGCCTGGGCCCTCGGTGTTCGTTGACTGCTCGCGGATCTCGTGTGGTCAGGCTCAGGCTGCGGTGATGCCGGAGACGCAGCCGTTCCAGCCCGGCGCGAAACAAACCAAAGTTCCGTACCAGTACGAGCTGGACTCGTAGCTGAACTGCATGACCGGCCAGTCGATGCCCATCAGCTCCTGCACGTTGCGGACTTCCCAGACGTTGCTGACCTGGGTGTCCGGGATGGGCAGCGTGTCGGAGAGGATCGGCGCGACGCCCTGCGGAAGCCACGGGTGGACTTCCATCTCGACGCGCTTGCCGGTGACCTCGTTGAGGATCGCGACGGCGACGTCGCCGAGGGTGACGCCGGCGATTTCGTCCTGCGTGATCTTCAGCTGGTAGTTGCTGGACGACGAGCCCTTCAGCGTGTCGCTGAGCTGCTTGCGGTCCGCGCCGTTGAACAAGATCCGATCCGGGTCGGCCTTGACGCTGTTGTAGAGGCCGACGAACGCGTTCTGGAACTCGCTGCCGGGGTTGGCGGTCGAGAACGTGCCGTTGATCTTCTTGGTGTAGCCGGAGTTCGCGCCCATGACGTACGGCAGGATGCCGTCGTAGCCGGCCGCGTACGCCGAGGTGTCCGCCGCGGGCACGGTCGCACCCGAGGTCGGGATCGCGCCGCCGAGCACGATCGCCCCGGAGCTGTTCAGGCCCGCGAACCGGCCCGCGAAGAACCGCGAACCGACGCCGGGGTCCGCCGCGCCGGTGGAGACGTACAGGTTGTAGCCCAACGCCTGCGAGGAGTCGGTGAACTTGACGTCGATCACCTGGCCGTTCGTGGCCGCGACCGAGGCGACAGTGGTCGGCGCCGACTGGCCGAATGCGCCCGCGTCCGACGTGATCTGCACGTACACGTTGGTAGTGACACCGGACAGGCCCGTCTCCCCGCCCGCCGCCGAGCGGGCAGTGAGCGTGACACCGGTGGGTGCCGCCAGCGCACCGCTGAAGCCCGAGGCGGTGCCGCGGCTCATGAGCAGCATGCGCTCCTCCAGCAGCATGCTGGAGTACAGCAGCGACGTGCGGCTCAGCTGGCGAATGTCCTGGAAGCCCTGGCCGGCGAACTGCGCGGACCAGGTGACCTCGTCGGACACGGAGAACTGCGCGTACGGGATCGTGGTGTCCTGACCCGCGTAGCTGATCTTCGGACCGCGCGCGTAGTACAGGGCGTTCGACGCACCCGACGGGGCGAAGTTGGTCTGCGTCGTGTCCACGATGCCGGGGTGGATGTTGCCCACGCCGCCCGTGCCCGTGCCGGTGAAGCCGGTGATGGTCTTGAAGCGGTACGACGTGCCGATCCCGCGGGTGCGGGGCAGCCGGTTGCGCAGCGGCGTCGGCCGCGGCGTCAGCAGCTTCGCCGGCGCCGCAAGATCAAACGCGACGAGGCCGGTCGACACCGGGCTAGTGAGCGTGAGGTCCTTGGCGATGTCCGGGTTGCTGGCCTTCAGCTGCTCCAGGCTGGACTGCAGCGACGCCAGGCCGTCCGGGGACAGGCCCTTGGTCACTTCCGGCGTGAGCGCCTTCGTGAGGGCGTCATACGCGGACACCGGCGGCTGGTCGGCGCCGAACGCGATCGGGTTGCCGTCGGCCTTCGCTGCGGCGAGTTCCTCGCGGGACACCACACGAGCCGGGGTGGACTCGAGCGTCTTGGTGAGCTCGTCGAACTTGACCGACACCTCGGAGGGGGACAGCTTCCGTGCGTCGGGGCTGCCGCCGAACAGCAGCTCGAGGTTGCTGGGGAGAGCCACGGTAGGGCTCCTTTCATGCGAAAACCCCGCACATGGGGCGGGGTTGAGGCTGGGGGAAACGGGGTGGCAGCGGCTACAGGGCCAGTGACTTCTCCAGTGCGAGGGCGCGGGCGCGGTATCCCTGTGCCGTGTACGCGTCGACGCCCTGCATCTGGTCGGCCTTCTTCCGCAGCTCGGCGATCTCGGCCTTGGCCTGGTTGTCGGCCGCGGCCTTCGTCGTGGCTGCCTGTAGGGCGGTGCGGTTGAGCACCGGGCCTCCCGGTTCCGGCAGCGCCAGCACCTTCGCGAGGTTGTCCTTGACCGTCTTGAGTTCGGCCTCCAGCGCCTTGCGCTCTTCGGCGGCCTGCTCGGTCAGGGACTTCGTCGCGTCGGCAACCGCGCTCTTCACCAGTTCGGTGAGGCGGTTCTCGTCCAGCACAGCGGTCTTCGCCGTGCTGGAAGTCGTGTCGTCGTCCTCATCAGAGGAGTCCACTTCGGACGCTTCGGGTTCGGACGTCTTGGTGGTGTCGGGCTCGACGGTCTCTTCCTCGTCGGCATCCTTCACCGCGGTCTCGGTCGACGGCTCGGCGACGCCTGCGGGCTTCGGGGTCTCGCGGGGGGATTCGGTTTCACCGTTCCACGCCTCGTCTTCCCACCAGTCGATGTACATGCCCAGCGCGCAGAGCAGCTCCTTGACGTCCCAGAGTTCCGGTTCGCCGTTCTCCAGCTCGTCGAGCTCGGCATGGATGAGGCGAATGAGGCCCGACCGGATCGCGGCGAGCTCGGCCGGGTTGTGCACCATCTGCTCGGCCTCGGCCTTGGTGAGGTCGGTGTCGGCCGCCTTCCAACCCTCGGGGATCAGGTCCTCGCGGCCGAGGCTCTTGGCACGCTGCTTGATGTGCTTCTTCACAGCGGCCGGGTCCTTCGCGCGGCCGACGGCCTTGATGGCGTTCTTGAGGTCCTTGACCGACTTGATCGGGAACGAGCCGTCCGGCATCGCGGCGCCCTCGTCAGCGGCCTGCTCGCGCTCCGCCGTGGAGAACGCGCGCTTCTTCAACGCGGTGCGAACGACCGCCGTGACCGCCTCATCGCTGAGAACGCTGCCGTTCACGGTGATCACGATCGACTTCGCCGCGGCGTCGCTCTCTTCAGCGGGCTCGGCCTCGTCTGCGCCGGACGGCTCGGTCTCTTCGGCGACGTCCGGTTCGATGCCCGTGTCAGCGTCCTCGTCGGCCGGGCCATCGACCGTGTCCGCTGTTACGCCAGCAGGATCGGCGGACTTCTTCGCAGCCACGAGCTTCGCGAGGTCGCTCGGCTTGAACACCGAGCCCGCGACCTTGATGGTCACCTCGTCCTGTTCGGCCTCGACAGGCTGCAGGGTGGCGTCGGCGCCGGCGGCCTTGGCGATGGCCATCTTCGCGGTCGGGTTGCACGGCCGGTCCACGTAGGAGATCTCGACGATGTCGCCGCCGGTGATCCGGCCGCCTGGCGCGTCCGCGTCCTTCACCACCTTCGGCGACTTGATGCCCACCGAGTAGCCCTTCAGGACACCAGCCTCGATCTTCTTCGCCGTGTTCGGGTCGACGCACCGCGACTTCAGGAACCAGTCGTCGCCCTGCTGCTCCAGCTCGATCCCGACACCGGCGGCGATCGGCTGGTGCATCTCGCGGAGGTTTGCGAACTCGAACCATCCGGGCATGGCCGTCTTCAGCCACGTCTCGTCGCAGATCTGCTCGTCGAGGTCGAGATCGGGGCCGGTCGCCTTGCCGTAGACGATCAGGTCGCCGGTTTCCTCGTCGCGCTCGGCCTTCACGATGTCGGCGGCGTAGGCGTACTGGATGCCCATCGGGTGCTCCTGCCAGTCGATGGTGACCCGTGCCGGGTCGGGAGGTGACCGGGTCACCCGGTCAGAAGAGGTGAGGAAAGACCGCGCACCGACACCGCGGGTGCTGTGGCGGAGTGAGCAGACCGCTCGGGAACGGCGTGCCGATCGGGACCGGCCCGGCGTCTGCGTTTTCCACGCACACCGGGCATGGCCGCTCCGGGTCGACAGCCCACTCGACGTGCGTGACACCGTCGAGGCGGCGCGTGTCGTAGCGAGCCAGCGCGGCGAAGTTGCTGCCACGGCTGACCTCGGTCACCGCGACGAGCGCCGCATCGGCTTCGCTGTCGAGGCACTCGGCGAGCTGGGCGTCGAGCTCGTCGACCGTGATCTCGGTGTCGAGCGCGTCGGTGAGGATTCCGGCCATGCCGCGAATGCGGGTGGCTTCAATCCCCGCCGCGACCTCGTCGGCCTGGGCGAGCAGTTGCTGTAGGCCAAGTTCGCCGCCCGCAGAGGCGATCAGCAGCCGGGTGTTCGCGGTGTCACCTGGTTCCCAGTCGCCCCAGTTGACGTTGGTGTCGTCGAGGACCGCGCGGGCTGCGGTGTCCCCGACGAGGTAGGCGTCGACGTACAGGCCACCGAGGACCTTCGCGATTCGCTTGGCGAACCGCGCTCCGAGCGACATGAGCCACTGGACCGCGCCAGCACGGCGGTCGTGCTGGTCAGGCTCTGCGGCTTTGCGGACCTCAAGCCAGCGGGCGGCGATCGGTTTTGTTGGAACCCCAGACGAAGCCTGTCGCAGCTCCCGCGCCCAGTGCGCTGCGACCGCTTGATCCAACTGCCACGCCGGCCACGACCGGCTCTCGGCTTTTGGGCCGGGATCACTCGCCTTCGCAGTGAACGCCACACGCTCAAGGTCGACGCCAGCAGCGTGCGCCTGCGCGGGTGTGAGGTGCTTGAGCACGAACGGGCGCCGACTGGTGGTGTGGCCGTTGGCGAGCCACTTCCGGTAGGCGACCAGCTCCATCTTCGCCTCGTCCTTGGCGTCCTGGTCCTGCTCGTGTTGCTGTACCACCGGTGCCGGGTTGTCCTGCTCGCCCGGCTGATCCTCCACATCGGTCGGATCTGCCGGGCTGCCCTCGTCCGGCGGTTCCAAGGAGCGCGGCTTCGGCGGACCGATCTCCTCGCCCGGTTCGACCAGCTTCGACGAGTTCTCCAGGAACACGATGCCGCGGCTGGTGTGCACCGCCGCCATGTCGGCCTCGGGAAACGCGTACGGTGCGCGGCCCTGCTCTTCGCGGGCCTCGTTCAGGGTGATCCGGCCCGACTTGACCTGGTTTTCGACGACCTCGTCCGCCGCCGCCTGCTCCTCGGCATCCAAGCCAAGGAACCGGAACTCCAACTCGGCCGGCATGCCGAGGTGGGAACGGGAGATCTCGGTGATGACCGACTGCAGCCACTTCAGCGTGGGGTTGGTGGCCTTGCGCGCCTGAACGTTCTCCTGGCCCTCGTGATAGCCGGACGACCCGAGGCCCTTGGACTCGGTGAAGCCCAACTCCGCCAAGGTGACGTCGAAGGACATCGCGACGAGCTTGATCAGGTGCAGGTCGTAGTCCGGGCGGTACTTCTCGCCGATCTCCGCCGAGGCCTGCGGCTTCATACCGGGCGGCAGCAGGTGGAACCGCATCCGGTTCAGGGTCTGCCCAGCGTAGGTATCGTTGAACGCCTGGTTGTAGGCCAGCAGCTGCTGCGGCGTCCACTGCTCGGTGCCCTCGTTGAGAATCCAGCCGGAGGGCTCGACACCGTCGGTGTAGACGCCCTTCTGCCACTCCAGGCGCCGTAGATACAGGTCCACGCTCTGCAGTGCCTGCTCGACCGCCGAGTACCCGTACGGGGTAATCGTGCGAACCTCACGCCGCTTGTAGATCAGCCGGTCCGACGCGTAGCCGTCCGGGATCGTGCCCTCGTCGTCAAGGTCGGCAACGAACTCGCCGCGGGGGAAGCCGTGCAGGATCTGCTGGTAGGCGGGGGATGGCGGCATGGGCTTGCCGCCGAGGTGGTCGAGCAGCGGCTTGATCGTGCTGCCGTCCAGGATGCGGAACCCGGTGCGCACGCCGGCGCGGTCGCGGAACGGGTAGACCGCCAGCGCGTCCAGCACGAGGTGCTCCTCGAGGAGCTTGGTGCACCACTCGACGAAGCCCTCATCCTGCTGCCAGTCTGGCTTCTCCCAGAACGTGACGAGCCGCGCGATGTCCGGGTTGAGCTTCTCCCGCAGCTTCCGCTTGATCTCGACGCTGGACGTGTCCGGGTCCGACGCCCGGTACTGCTGCAGTGCCCGCTTCGTCGGGACGATGTCCCACTCGAGTGTGGTGATCTCGTTCTTCCTGATCCTGATGCAGTCCCGCACGACGGGAAGCTCGGAGGCGTCCCGCAGGATCTTCCACGGCACGAGCCGGTCGGTCATGCCGGGCAGGTTCAGGCTGACCGGGTACTCGTAGATCCGCGGTTCGGGTCGCTGCGTGTCCGGTCGGAGCGGGTCGATCGCGGCCAGGTGCAGCGGCATGCCCGGACCGAACGCGACCTCTGGCGTAAGCCGGGGCAGCGGCGCCGCCATCTGCCCGCCGCGCGCCACGACCGCGTTGAGCAGCGCCTGCACCTGGGCCGGGCTGAACGTTGCCGCCGGGGTGGCCGGGGGTGCCGCCTTGGTGATGCGGGAGCGGCTGCGGCGCTTCGCCACGACTCACCCCCTGCTGGCGTGTTGTGTCACTGGGCTCGATCAGGTTGCGGGTCGATGGGCTGCCACCGTGTCGGATCGTCCCGATCTCGCAGCCAGGTGCGCCCACATGGGCAGGTGTAGAACACGATGGTCACGTCCTCGTCGGGCGGCGTGCACTCGTGCTCGATGACGTCATCATCAGGCATCGCGGTCACCTCGTGCGGTTGACGCGGCGCGACCTGCGGGC
>Ga0070711_100001242_pt1 | contig 13786 bp, 10 predicted proteins | sample LARL53metaG_FD_65452 | JGI IMG/M metagenome (GOLD analysis project Ga0070711, IMG submission 65452) | Corn, switchgrass and miscanthus rhizosphere microbial communities from Kellogg Biological Station, Michigan, USA - LAR L5-3 metaG | ecosystem: Host-associated > Plants > Roots > Rhizosphere ... | reverse complement strand
GGGCATGCGGCATGGACGCGCGGGCGGAGCAAAGGTCATCAGCTCGAGCTGGCAGACATGGGATGGGCGATTTTGGCGCAATCAGGCGTTTTTACATTCAAAACCACACTCATGGAATCGGGTGACGTGCAAATTGCAATTGGAGTGACAAGGCGCCGCCTATGTTCTCCACTACGCTACCGTTGCGGATCAGAATCATTCTTCGGCGCAAACGGCAACTCTTCCGTGGCCTCTTCTCCCCAGTCGAGCGAGAGGGTTCGGGTGGTGGTTTCGATCTGGTTGATTTCGGGGATTTCTTCCGTGATGGCGGCGCCTAGTTCGGGGAACTTGCGGGCCGTGACCATGACGCGGCTTTCCATTGAGCCGGCGGCTTTGTTATAGGCGTCGACCGCGCGGTCGAGGCCTTTGCGCAGGTTGTCCATGTGGACCGACATGCTGCGCAGGCGGTCGTGGAGTTCCTTGCCGAGCATGCTGATCTGCTGCGCGTTGCGGGCTAGCTTTTCCTGGTTCCATCCGTAGGCTACGGCTTTCAGCAGAGCGATCAGCGTAGTGGGCGAGGCTACGATCACTCGCTGGCTCACGCCTTGCTCGATTAGTGCTGGATCCTGTTCGAGAGCGGCACTGAAAAAGGTTTCACCGGGCAGGAACATCACGACGAATTCGGGCGTCGATTCGAATTGCTCCCAATAGGATTTCGAAGCGAGGGCGCGCATGTGATCGCGCACCTGGCGGGCGTGGTCGCAGACCTTGGTGCGGCGGACTTCATCGTCGGTGGCTTCGACGGCTTCGAGGTAGGCCTGCAGCGGCGTCTTCGCGTCCACGACGATGTTCTTGTTGCCCGGCAGCTTCACGATCAGGTCGGGCCGAAGGCGGCCGTCGCTGGTCGTGACCGTTACTTGCTCATCGAAATCGCAATAGGGCTGCATGCCGGCGATTTCTACGACGCGGCGCAACTGGATTTCTCCCCAGCGGCCGCGCACGGATGGTGTGCGCAGCGCTTTCACCAAGTTGCCGGTCTCGACCTGCAGAGCTTTCTGAGTTCCGATCAGCGACTGCACCTGCTCGGTGAGTGCGCCGTAGGCTTGGCTTCGTTCTTTTTCGATCTGCTGAATCTGGCTGTCGACTTTGTTGAGCGAGTCCTTGATGGGGGCGACGAGATTCTCGACCGCCTTTTGGCGAGACTCGAGATCGCCCTTGGCCTCGCTTTGAAAGCGCTCGAGGCTCGTTTTGGCGAGTTGCAGGAATGACTGGTTATTGCTTTTCAGGGCTTCGGAGGCGAGGGCCTGGAAGGCTTCGCGGAGTTCTTCGCTGGCGCGATCGATCAGATCGAGTTTTTCGACCGAGGACTTCCGTTCGTGCTCAAGGGTGGATTGCAGTCCGGCGGCTTGCTCCCGCAGGCGCGACTGGGCTTCCTGCTGGCGGGCGAGGTCCTCGCGGGCGACGCGTAAGTCCTTTTCCGTCAGGGCCAAACGGGCGTCCCGCGCGGCATTGCGGGCGCGCAGCCAAAACCAGGCAAGCGCGCTGCCAAACAGCACACCCAGAAGAACAGCGGTCCCTTGTCCGATGGCCATTGGTAATTAGATGTCTCCGATTCTAGGGGCTAGAGTGGCTGTGAAGAAAGCAAATTTGTAGCGCTTCCCCTTTAGACCCACCCCCGGGTCCAGCGCGCGTAGGTAGAAGTCCTATGCTGCGTGCTCTGATTACCGTCGCGCTGGTCCTCGGATCGGGTGCATCGCCGGAACAAGCCAAGGTCAAACCGGCGGCCTCCAAAAGTCCTGATCGTCCCTTTGCGTCGGATTCCCAGCCCTCCCCGGATTTCGATCAACAGGCCGAGCAGCAATTACTGGATATGGCGAACAAGTCCCGCGCCGAAGCCGGCGCCCCTCCCCTTGAATTCGATGAAGGCCTGATCCAGGCGGCACGCGCGCATGCAGCGGCGATGGCGCATGAGCAGCAGCTTTCGCATCAGTTGAACGGCGAGCCCTCCCTCCCACACCGTTTGTCGGCGGCGAGCGTGCTACACCTGGATCATGCCGGTGAGAATGTAGCCTTGGACGTCACGGCTGATGGAGCACATGAGCACTTGATGCTTTCTCCGCCGCACCGCGAGAACCTGCTCGATACCAACTACAACGTGGCCGGTTTCGGCGTGTTTCGCAGCGGCGGCCGGATCTACGTAGTAGAAGACTTTGGACACAGCCTGCCGGCGTACACGCCCGAGCAGACGGAGAATGCGATCGCGGAAGCCATTAGTCGCGCGCGCCGGGCGGCGCATCTGCCGGCCCTGACGCGGGCTACGGACGCTGACTTGCGTCCGGCAGTTTGCACTATGGCGCAGCAGGACCGGCTCGGCACTCGGTCGATGCGCGAACTGGCGCAGCGCTATTCGATGGTGAGCTATACGAACATGCATCCGGAAATTCTGCCGGCGAGCGCGACCAATTTGATCGAGAATCGCGCCATCAAGAACGTGGCCGTGGGGGCCTGTTACGCACGGACGGATACGTATCCTAGCGGGGTGTACTGGATTGGGCTGGAGTTGTACTAGGGCAGCGCTTAAAAGGGGCGATCTATTCGAAACCTGGGACGGCGCGCCTCAGGGCACCCCCTGATACGAACCATCTACGTAACATCCTTTCTGAGCACGGCAGTTGAGATCGTGCTGGACCTGATATCATCCGGCTCTCACGTTCTAGACTAGTTTGGTTCGGCAGGCATTATCGAGTGCTTCTCATCATTTCTGGGAAAGGGCAGATCAGGTTAAGATTAGCCATGGCCAAGAAAACTGGAATGAGCGATTCGTCCCTCTGGATCCTTGCGGTAGTTTTAGTGGCTGTTGCAGCCTGGATGTATTTCAAATAGCAGTCTCCGTTGCCAGCTTCGAGTTCTCGGTGCCACGGACGTTCTCGACCGCGCGCATCTTGACTGAAACGGTCACTGCCTTCGGCACGTCCAAGGGATTTCTTCTGAATGGGCGGCTCCCGCATTTGCGCGGGCAGCGGCCCCTTGCAATCGGGCCCCGATCGCTCTCCCGTCGTGTGTTTGTGCTACCCTCGGAGGCAAAGCCTCTCCCGCCCACTTCGCCATTTCCTATGAAAGCTGCGCCCCGCATTCGTATTGGTACGGCCGGCTGGTCTTATAAGGACTGGGAGGGCGTTTTCTATCCGGCGGAAGTCCAACGGAAGAAGGTGCATGCACTGGAATACCTCGCGCATTTCTTTGACGTGGTCGAGATCAACACCTCGTTCTACGGACATATTCGTCCGGAGCTGGCGCGTCTGTGGGTGCGCAAGGTGGCGTGGAATCCGAATTTCGTTTTTACTGCGAAGCTGCACCGGTCCTTTACGCATTCGCCCATGGCGGTGATGGAGCCGACCTCGGCAGCGTCGATCCGGCCGACGGACGAGGACGAGGCGAAGGCCCGCGAAGGCTTGGACGCGATTGCCGGAGAAGGGAGGCTGGGCGCGCTGCTGATCCAGTTTCCGGTGTCGTTCAAGAACACCAGCCTCAACCGCGAGTACCTGGAACGGCTGCTGAGGCAGTTCATCGAGTACCCAAGGGTGGTCGAGGTCCGGCACGATAGCTGGGACAATGCTGAGACCCTCGCTTTATTTGCGAGGCAGAACGTCGCGTTCTGCAATATTGATCAGCCGACGCTTGGGCGGTCGCTCGCCCCTACGGAGCACGTGACGGCTGCGGTCGGCTACGTGCGCCTGCACGGCCGCAACTACAAAGACTGGTTCAACAGCGACGACCGGAACGACCGCTACAACTATCTGTACAGCGAAGACGAGCTGGGCGGATGGAAGGACAAGATTGAATCGGTTACAGAGAAGGCGGAGACCACGTACGTCATCACGAACAATCATTTTCAGGGACGCGCCGGGGTGAACGCGCTCGAGTTGAAGTCGATGCTCAGCGGGCAGCGCGTGAAGGCTCCGCCGGAATTACTGAATACCTATCCGGAGTTGAGGAAGTTTGCGGATCCCGACCATGAGGCAGCAGATCCGAATCTGTCGCTGCTGGCGTGAGGGTTGATTCAACGCAGATGCGCCTGCGAGGCAGGCGCATACCTGGCCATCATTAGAAGCATTTGCGCAGATCAGGGGAAATCAAATGAGGCGACAGGCTCTCAGGACGGTTGCCTTCACAAGCGCCGTGCTGTCGGCTCAGCATCCAGCGTCCCGATTCCCTGTTTGACCGAAACATCCGACCGGGAGCAAACTTGTTCTTACAAAATAACCGGCCACGCTGCCGGTTTCGAGTGCTGTTCCGCCCTGTTCAGCTCTCGTTTCATTCGTTGAAAGAATCAACTCACAGAGAAAGATACCCGTCCATCTTTCCACCAAGCTCAACCGAAACTTCATAGGAGAAATTCATGGCGACGTTGAGAGTAGCTGCAAAACCAGAGGTAGCGCGAAATAAAGTGGCGCAAGTTTCTAAGCCCGGTGGCGATTTCGAGATCGTCGAGCGCGAGATTCAAGCGCCCGGCGCAGGACAAGTGCGCATAAAGGTGCAGGCCTGTGGTGTCTGCCACAGTGATGTGCTCACGAAAGAAGGTGGCTGGCCTGGACTTGAGTATCCCCGTATTCCGGGACACGAAGTGGCGGGCATCATTGATGAAGTGGGCGCGGGCGTTTCCGTGTGGAAGGAAGGACAACGGGTCGGCGTCGGATGGCATGGCGGCCAGGACAACACTTGCCGCGAATGCCGGCGCGGTGATTTTCGAAACTGCCGCAACCTGAAAGTCTGCGGCATTCATTATGACGGGGGATACCAGCAATATATGGTGGCTCCTGTGGAGGCACTAGTGCCGATCCCCGACGGTCTCAAGGACGTCGAAGCTGCGCCGCTGCTCTGCGCTGGCATCACCACTTACAACGGGCTGCGGCACAGCGGCGCGCTACCCGGCGACCTGGTTGCCGTGCAAGGGGTCGGCGGGCTTGGCCACCTGGGCATTCAATTCGCGAACAAATTTGGTTACAAGGTGGCAGCGATTGGGCGCGGTCCCGAGAATGGAGCTCTCGCAAAGAAACTCGGAGCGACTGTTTATATCGACAGTCAAGCAACGAATGCCGCCGAGGCATTGCAGAAGCTGGGCGGAGCCCGAGTAATTCTGGCGACTGCTCCGAACTCGAAGGCGATGTCGGCGCTGATCGACGGGTTGGGGCCGAACGGCGAACTCATGGTGATCGGTGCGGCCTTCGAGCCGATTGAGGTCACACCGCTCCAGCTCATTCTCGGAAGCCGGACGATTCAAGGTTGGGCTTCGGGAACTCCCGCCGATTCTGAGGATACACTGAATTTTGCCGAACTCAGCGGCGTGCGTCCCATGATCGAAACCTATCCACTCGAAAAAGCTGCGGAGGCGTACGCGCGCATGATGAGCGGCAACGCGCAGTTCCGGGTGGTACTGACGATGTAGGCTGCACATCAGAAAAAAGATTGGCCCACATATTCGAGTACTTCGAATGTGTGGGCCATTAGAGTTTTTAGAAGTTAGTGAGCTTCCTCTCAAGATTCAAGCAGCAGGTGCGGCTGCGGCTCTAAGCCCTGAGACGAAGTCGAGGATATCTGCGTTGATCTGATCCGCGTTCGTGGCTGGCATACCGTGCGGGAATCCGGGATAGAACTTGGTACGCGCATTTTTCAGCAGCTTCGCCGACAGTGGGCCCGAGTTGGCGAAGGGAACAATCTGGTCGTCTTCGCCGTGCATGACGAGCGCAGGCACGTCGATTCGCTTGAGATCTTCGGTAAAGTCTGTTTCAGAGAAGGCTTTGATGCAGTCGTACTGGGCCTTGATCCCGCCCATCATGGCCTGTCTCCACCAATTGTCTCTGATACCTTGAGAGATCTTTGCGCCCGGACGGTTATAGCCGTAGAAGGGAAGAGTAAAGTCCTGGTAGTACTGCGCTCGATGGTAGGCAGTGGCCGCGCGAATCTGGTCGAAGATCTCTATCGGCGTTCCGCCAGGATTTTTGTCGGACTTGACCAGGACCGGAGGAACGGCACTGACAAGGATTGCCGCAGCGACGCGTCCTTTGCCGTGGCGGGCAACATAACGCGCGACCTCGCCGCCTCCGGTGGAATGGCCAATGTGGATGGCGTTTCTCAGATTGAGCTTCTGCACTAATTCGTCCACATCCGCCGCGTACGTATCCATCTCGTTTCCGGTCGTTGTCTGGGTAGAGCGGCCGTGCCCGCGCCGATCATGAGCGATGACGCGGTATCCGCGCTCGAGGAAGAACATCAGCTGTCCATCCCAGTCATCCGCAGAGAGCGGCCAACCGTGATGAAAAAAGAGAGGCTGGCCAGTGCCCCAGTCCTTGTAGAAAATCTGCGTGCCGTCTTTTACTGTAATGGTATCCATCGGTAGTCTCCTGTGTGTCTGTCAGGCGTTGATATGAGGGCTTGCTGATCAGCGGTTGACACTTCGTTGCAGTAGTTCCTACCGCGTGCTAACGACAAACCCAGTTGAGAATTCGAGGTGAGACGGTTTGGGGTACTTTAGCACTGGACGCAGAGGAGTGCACGCGAGAGGCCATCCCAGTCTTACAGCGATTTCAAGTACTCAACCAGATCCTCCTTTTCCTGATCAGTCAAATGCAGAGATTTGAAGTTGTCATAGTGGTTGACCACGTCCAGCAAGCTTGCGAAACGCCCGTCGTGATAGAAACCGCCTTTGGTGTGAGTCCACAGGCCTTTCAACGGAGAAGTGCGATAGCGATCATCGGGCGCTCGGGAGGCTTGAAAATCATCAACTCCGATCTCGCTGGCGGTGTGCATGTTCCAGCCCGGTTCGGTGAAAAGAGGTGGAACGTGGCAAGTGGAACATTGAGCGTGGCTGTTGAAGACTGACTTGCCGCGGCGTGCCGCAGCGTGGTCATAACTGTTCGGAGGAGGGGCCGGAGCGGCGAGCGCGAGCTGGTAGAAATGCAAGTCGGAAAGTTTCGGAGTGATCAAATCCACGTCACTGCGGACGTTATCGAATCCGTTCTGCGCAGCGATTGGGAAGCGGGTAGCGTCGGCCAAGCGCGGGTCGAAGAAAGTGCCCTTGCCGTGCATCTCAAGGTTTGCGACAAAAGCATTCCAGTGGGTCACTGAACCCCACCCTGTCCAGGTATGCAGGTTGACCCCTGCCAGGCCAAATGCCGGCGGAATCAGCGTCGCAGCCGACTTGTTGCCGTTGAATGCCTTTCCATCCATGAAGAGTTCAGCGTCGAATTTGCCCGGCCCCCAACTCATCAGAACTGTGCGAACCGTGGCCTGGTCCACACTCAACAACTTGGCAACGCTGCTGAGATCAGGCGAAAGATTTACGATCGCGCCTACGTTGAGGTCGCGGTTCGCCCAGCCGTCCAGTCGATGACCGATACCAGGAGCCAGCGAATTATCGACAGTCGAATGGCAGATCGCACATTGGATGCCGACAGACTTTAAATTGCCCGAATGATCGAAGAACCCGGTAAGTCCCACAACCGCGTTTAGCTTCAGCAATGCGACCGTGACGGCCGGATCCTTAAGGTTGATATTTCCTCCCTGGAGAGAACGGATGACGGAGTCGGGCAGCGCATCTTCGTCCACTTTTAGACCCACAGCGAGCGCGGTTGCGGGATCTACGCCGGGGCCTATCCCGCCAAGCTTCTGTCCTTCAATTGCCTTGTGAATCTGGAGCGTGCCACCCCAGAAGTCCTCGTCTCCGAAGGTGTCGTAGCGAAATGTGTTGCGGCCACGGTCAAGCATACGGAGGGCATGACGATCCACTGCGCGGTCACGATAGGGGTCTTCGGAAGCAGAGACGGTTTGCGAACGTTGCAGCAGAATGCTGAAAAGAGTTCCAGTCAGAGCGAAAAGAGTAAGCAGCATAATTCGAACCCGGCTCATTGTGATTTCCTCCACACGAGGCAATGAGCTGAGCAGCGACCGCGCAGTTACAGTGAGGAAGGTGAAAAGCGTGTAAAAAGAATTGTCTCCGTGGAAGCTTGCTGAAAAATTCAGTAAATCGGTGCCACACTGTAACCAATCGCAGGCCGGAACACTCTATTGATAGAGGGCGAACCATGGCAGCCACAGTGATCGTTGATCAGGCGAAAGCGGAGAGTTGGACGGACGAAGAGATTGCGGCGCGGGTCCTTGCCGGCGAAACCGAACTCTACGAAATCATCATGCGGCGTTACAACCAGCGCCTGTATCGCGTGGCCAGGGCGATTTTGCGAAACGATGCCGAGGCTGAAGACGTCATGCAGGATACCTACGTTCGCGCTTACGAACACCTCGGGCAGTTCGCAGCCCGTTCCCGGTTCGCGGCCTGGCTGACCAAGATCGCTGTGCATGAGGCGCTCGGCCGCATGCGCGATCGCGGCCGCTTGCAGGAACTGGAAGCGATGGCCCCAAACGAAGCGGAAGAGATTCTGGTTTCTGAGGGAGACAGCCCAGAGCAACAGGCTTCCAACACAGAGATGGGACACCTGTTGGAAGATGCCATCTTGTCGTTGCCGGCGGCCTATCGCACTGTTCTGATGATGCGCGACATCGAAGAAATGAGTACGACAGAAACCGCAATCGCACTCGAGTTAACCGAAGACAATGTGAAGGTGCGTCTACACCGCGGCCGTGCAATGCTGCGCAAAGAACTGTATGCCCGGGCCGTGGGCGGCCGCACACGCGCATTCTCTTTTATGGGAGCACGCTGCGACCGCATGGTGCGGAACGTCCTGAGCAGGATTCAGCTGCTTCAGCGAACTCGTTCATCAATGATCGGGAGCGAAGAGTGCAACCGATGAACCACCTGCGGCACCCGGCCACGGTCCGCCTGCCTTCTCCCTTGGAATTCCAACGGACTGTTTACTGAGTCGCACTCCGCTTTCGATCGGTATGCCCCTGCCACTCCCATCCGCACTGACAGCGTACGAAATCGCTCAGACTCAGCTTTTTCAGTAGGGCTTTACAAATTGCGCATGACCTCATCCACATACCTGTTCTCCAAACCAGCGACTCCTTACGAAGGCCGCTTCGGTCGTATGGAACATTGGAGTAGCCCAGGTTAGGTTGAGATTCCGCGCGGTTGTCTTGAAATTGTTAAATGATTGTCCGCGCACTGGACGTAGGAAATTTGCAGGGGTGGAGGGCAGGGAGTTTCATGTCACGGTCCGTTGGGAGCCGAGGGTTGCAATACGCGGCTCGGGCGTCGGAGTCCTATTTCTTTGTCAGCTTTATGAGTTCCTGCATGAGCTGGAACGCCGCCGTAATCACTGGTCCGCCCATGCGGTCTTTCGCAAGAGCGTCAAGCGGGCCCTCTCCAAAGTGGAGGCCGACGGGCATCAGAACATTTACTCTAGCACGGCCGCTTCGAGGCGCCGGTGGTCTTTCCCCCTTCCATGAACCGATCGCTTGGGCTAAGGGACCAGCAGTGCTCAATAAGTGATCGATAGCGGCGTCGAGCCGCGCGTCTGGTCTCTCCCAGACCACAGCGGCGCCACTGTAGTTGAAGTACCGCGCATGGTGATCCGCATAGGCGGCAACCAAATCCAGACCTTTGTCCACTCCCACTTCAACTACCACGCCCAATACGTCCTTTGCGTGTTGGGAAGGGGCATCAACACCAAGCTGTCGAAGAGCGCTGAAGGCCTGCAAATAGTGTCGCGATTCTAAGTTCGGCGTTGCCAAAATGCCTTGTAGTGTGGAAATCGCTCCCTGCTTGTCGCCCGCTTCAATGGATTGGCGAGCACGAGCAAACGACGACCAGGGTTCCAGCGTCAACGCTTCTGCGGGTGCCCCCACCCACCGCGTCCAAGGAAGGTCACCGAAAAGAGAGTCCCTTATCTCAGGCTTTTTCGGTTTACTTTGGAACCAACCTCGCAATCCCACTCCCGACGCTATATGCGGACCTAACAGTTCAATCTTTCACATCACTCGGCGTGTGAGGAGCTGAGAGGCTTGTTGGATTGTTGTTCTACTTCGCGACTACTTCCACCTTGGCTGCATAGTGCGACTCGACGTATTCATCCAGAATGGCGATGAACTCGGGCACGATCTTGTCGCCCTTGAGTGTGGTGAATAGGCGGCCATCAACGTAGACCGGGGCTTTCGGTTCTTCGAACGTGCCGGGTAGCGAGATACCGAGACTGGCGTGTTTGGATTCGCCGGGGCCGTTGACCACGCAGCCCATCACCGCGACTTTCATTTCTTCTACGCCGGTATAGCGGTCTTTCCAGGCCGGCATTTGCTCGCGCAGGTAGGTCTGGATCTGCTCGGCCATTTCCTGGAAGAAGGTGCTGGTGGTGCGGCCGCAACCCGGGCATGCGGTGACTTGCGGGGTAAAGCTGCGGATCCCGAGCGACTGCAGGATCTGCTGGCCGACTCGGACTTCTTCGGTGCGGTCTCCGCCGGGCGCGGGTGTTAGTGAGACGCGGATCGTGTCTCCTATACCTTCCTGGAGAACTACTCCCAGCGCGGCGGCGGAGGCTACGATGCCTTTTGCGCCCATGCCGGCTTCGGTCAGGCCGAGGTGCAGCGGATAGTTGCAACGTGCGGCGAGCGAGCGGTAGACATCGATCAGGTCTTGCACGCCGCTGACTTTCGCGCTCAGGATGATCTGGTCGGAACGCAGGCCGTATTTTTCGGCGAGCGCGGCGGAGTTCAGGGCGCTGACGACCATGGCTTCCATGGTGACTTCACGGGCGTCTTTGGGCTCGGGGAGCAGGGAATTCTCGTCCATCATTTTGGTGAGCAGGGCGCTGTCGAGCGATCCCCAGTTCACGCCGATGCGGACCGGCTTCTGATTCTTGACGGCGACTTCGATCATGGTGCGGAAGTTGTCGTCGTTCTTGCGGCCCACGCTGACGTTGCCGGGATTGATGCGGTACTTGGCGAGCGCGCGAGCGCATTCGGGATACTTCGTCAGCAGCAGGTGGCCGTTGTAGTGGAAGTCGCCGATGATGGGAACGCGGATGCCTTGCTTGTCGAGTTCCTCGACGATTGGGGCGACGGCGGCGGCTGCTTCTTCGTTGTTGACGGTAACGCGTACCAGTTCGGAGCCGGCGCGGGCGAGGGCGGCAACCTGCTTTACGGTCGAGGGGATGTCGGCCGTGTCGGTGTTGGTCATGGACTGCACAACGACCGGTGCATCGCTGCCTACGAGGACACCACCGATGGTTGCTGTAACTGTCTTTCTACGTTGGATTTGAGCCATGGGAAGGTCTATTTTAACACGCTGCGGGTGGTGGGTTCCGCCCGGAACGCGGCTGAGAATAGCCCGCCACTTCAGTGGCGGGGAAATGGCGGCGCAGTGAACCCCGTCCCGTAGGGACGGTTGAAATCTTGCAGGCCTTTCAATCGTCCTTCCAGGACCGCCACACGGTTCGGCCATGGCCCCGGCGCTGAAGCGCCGGGCTATTTTCAATCGTCCCTTCGGGACTTTGTAACTGTCTGCGGGTGGATGACGCTCAGAGACAACCATAAAGGACAAGGAGTCACACAAAGGATTGATCTTCCTCTGTGCCGCTCAGTGTCCTCTGTGGTTAAGGCCGTTAAATTTCAGCTGCCCAGCGGCCAGCGCTTGGCGATGTCGTTGTAGATGACCGTCACTGCGAATAGCACCAGGAATACGAACGCTGCCTGGTAAATGCGTTCTTTGATCTGCAAGCTGATGTCGCGCCGCATTAAGCCTTCAATCAGCAGCAAGAGAATCACGCCGCCGTCGAGAATTGGAATAGGCAGCAGGTTGAAGATGCCGAGGTTCAGGCTGATGCCCGCGGTCAATCCCAATAGCGGTGTCCAGCCCTTTTCGGTGACGGCGTGGCCGATGGCGCTGCCGATGCCAATAGGACCTTCTACCTGGCGCATAGAAACTTTTGCCTGCGCCATTTTCTGGATGAGTTCGAGCAAGACCAGCGAGTAGCGCCGGTTGTCTTCGAGCGAGCGTTGGAAGGCCGGAATTAGCGGGAGTTGTCCGACTTTCATGCGCGCCGTGCTTTCGAAGCCGACGCGGTAACGCTTCGTTTTGTCTTCCGCGTCGGCGAGGACGGGCTGCAGCTTGAAGGTGAGCTGTTTTCCGTCGCGCATCACATCGACGTCAACGACTTGATCTTTGGTTTCCTGCAGAGTGTCGATCAGCGAGTCAATTACGCCCACCGTTTTGCCATTCACACCGACGATTTCATCGCCTTCTTTCAGTCCGGCTTTGGCGGCAGGCATACCGGCATCCACATCTGCGACGATGATGCCCTGCCGCGGGCTCCAGCCTGCAGAGCCGACCTCATTGGTTGTGATGGGTTTCGGGACGATTGTCTTCTCGAGGATCTTGCCATTGCGGTTGATCGTCACCGGCAGGCCCTCATTGGGGCTCAGCATGACTTTCAGGCCGATCTGTTCCCACGTGGGATTTTCAATTCCTGCGATGCGAACAACGCGGTCGCCGGCTTGCAGTCCGATCTCGGCCGCGGCGGAGGCCGGTTTCACATAGGCGATCACGCCCGGCTGGTCGACGAATGCCGGGTACTCGTAATGCACCATGTAAACCAGGGTCAGCAGGCCAACGGCGAGCACGATGTTCATGAACGGGCCGGCGATGGCAATGACGAAGCGCTGCCAGCGCGGATGCGAGAGGAATTCGCCCGGATCGCCCGTGCGCTCGTCCATGGGATTCTCGCCCGACATCTTCACGTAGCCGCCCAGGGGAATGGCGCTGATGCGATAGTCGGTTTCACCCCGGCGGAAGCCGAGCAGGCGTTTGCCGAAGCCAATCGAGAAAACTTCCACGCGAACCTTAAAAAATTTGGCCGCCGCATAATGTCCCCATTCGTGAATGAGGATCATTACGCCCAGGACAATCGCCATCGTCACCGCGGTTAGCAAAAAATGCGCCATAAATTCTTGATTACTCCCCCTGACAGGAAACGGAAGCGGCGTGCGGCATGGGGGACCTACCGCGAACTTCGTCTACGCGTTCTTGAGCAACGCGTCGCGCTTCCAGGTCTGTCGCTAGCACCTGATTAATAGATTCCATTTTCCCAGTTTTTGTTGCAGAAAGCACGTCTTCGATAATCCTGGGAATTTCATCGAAGCGAATTTGACCATCCAGAAAAGCGGCGACGGCAACCTCGTCGGCGGCGTTTAGCGCAACGGGTTTCGCCCCGCCCGCCTCGGCCGCTTCATAGGCCAGCCCCAGACACCTAAATTTCTGCATGTCGGGCGGGTAGAAGTCCAGCTGCCTTAAGTCCATGACCGGGAAGCGGAGATCTGATTGAATCCGCTCGGGATAGGTCAGGGCGTAGAGGATGGGGAGCCGCATATCGGTCACCGAGAACTGAGCAAGTATGCTGCCATCGATGAACTCGACCATGGAATGGATCGTAGACTGTGGGTGGACAATGACTTCCACCTGACTCGGAGGTACGTGGAACAGACGGCAGGCCTCGATTACCTCAAAGCCCTTGTTCATTAATGTAGCCGAGTCGATGGTGATCCGTTTCCCCATCTTCCACGTAGGATGATTTAGGGCTTGGTCGATCGTAATCGAGGGAAACTCTGATTTCGGCGTTTTCAGGAACGGCCCGCCCGAGGCCGTAAGCCAGATGCGCTGGACTTCTTCCATCCGGCCGCCCCGCATGCACTGATGCACGGCATTGTGTTCACTGTCGATCGGAAGCAGCGGCTTGCCTTGCTTGCGGGCTTCGGCGGTGATCAGCTCGCCGGCGGCTACCAGACATTCCTTGTTCGCCAGGCCGACAGACTTTCCGGCTTTTACGGCTTCGTAGGTGGCTTCGAGGCCGGCCACGCCCACGAT
>Ga0070711_100001237_pt1 | contig 13806 bp, 15 predicted proteins | sample LARL53metaG_FD_65452 | JGI IMG/M metagenome (GOLD analysis project Ga0070711, IMG submission 65452) | Corn, switchgrass and miscanthus rhizosphere microbial communities from Kellogg Biological Station, Michigan, USA - LAR L5-3 metaG | ecosystem: Host-associated > Plants > Roots > Rhizosphere ... | reverse complement strand
GCCCATTAAAGCGGTACGCGAGCTGGGTTCAGAACGTCGTGAGACAGTTCGGTCCCTATCTGCCGTGGGCGTTGGAGAGTTGAGAGGATTTGTCCCTAGTACGAGAGGACCGGGATGAACACACCTCTGGTGTATCTGTTGTCCTGCCAAGGGCATTGCAGGCTAGCTACGTGTGGATCGGATAACCGCTGAAGGCATCTAAGCGGGAAGCCGGCCTCGAGATGAGCTCTCCCATCCCCTCGAGGGAGTAAGACCCCTGGTAGACCACCAGGTTGATAGGCCGGATCTGGAAGGACGGTAACGTTTGAAGGAGACCGGTACTAATTGGTCGAGGGCTTGACGGATTTTTGATACATGTCGCCCCCTTGCGGGGCGCATGTGTGGATACCCGCTGTGGCGCTGTGCAGTTTTGAAGGACCGGGGAGGGCTCCTCGGTCTCTCGCCTTTTTCCGGTGGCTATTGCGAGGGGGAAACACCTCTTCCCATTCCGAACAGAGCAGTTAAGCCCCTCAGCGCCGATGGTACTTGGCTCACAAGGGCCTGGGAGAGTAGGACGCCGCCGGTTTTTTCTAGAACGTCGTATGACGTATGCAGCAAACAGGGCCGCCTTCGAGGCGGCCCGTTGGGCCGTCAGCGTAGCGCCACCGACCCACCCTCGCGGCTCCGGTCGATGCGCCGGCGCAAGGCATGCGGCACGGGGCAGAGGCAGACGTGAGCCGGGCTATCCGGCTGTCCGGCGCGTTTCCGGGCCGATCGCCGGTACAGCGGCATCCGATGGGGATGGGGATGGAGCCCGGCGGAGACCCGCGCACGCGGCGAGTCGTCGCCGCCAAACGCGGCATCGCCTCGCTCGCGCGCCTCCCCCTGGCCTGGCTCGTCCTGGTCGACCTCCCAGTCGACGTCATAGTCGTCCTCGAGCAGCAGGAACGAGCGGGCCAGGGAGAATGCGTCATGCGTCCGTCGCGCGAGCGGAGATGGAGTGCTCCAGGGGAACATGTGTTCGTAAGATAGGGAACCGGGCGGACGAGTGCGCACGAACATACGTACGTATTGGCTGGTCATGCTGTAAACAGGCATTCTAGAGCCAAACAAGGCTGGGAACACTGCAAGGAAAGTTGCGCCGTGACCTTGCTCGCGGGGGTCACCCGACGCTCCAGGCAGGGTCATGGGCTCCCCGGGCGAACATGGCTCCAGATGGCTGTTACGCTTGCCAGACGCCCGTCGGCCGGCCCCATCCTGGGCAGGAGAGCGCGCGTTCAGCTCATGGAGAAGTTCGTCATCGAAGGCGGCGTCCCGCTGTCCGGCACGATGGTCCCGGCCGGGAACAAGAACGGCGCGCTGCCGATTCTTGCGTCGGCGATCCTGACCGAGGACGAGGTGGTCGTGCGCAACGTACCGAAGATCAGGGACGTCGACGCGATGCTGCGCATTCTCGAGGCGGTCGGCGTGCAGGTCGCCTGGCACGGCTCCAACGAAGTCACGCTGTGCGCGCGAGCGGTCCATAAGGTGCAGATCGACGCCGAGCTCGCGGAGCTGATCAGGGCCTCGTTCCTGCTGGCCGGACCGCTGCTCGCGCGGTTTCGCCGCGCGGTGATGCCCCCGCCCGGAGGCGACGTGATCGGACGCCGGCGCCTGGACCCCCACCTGGACGCGTTCCGCGCGATGGGCGCCACGACCGAATGCGGCCGCGAGATCGTGTTGAGCGCCCCGCGCGGGCTGCGCCCGAGCGATGTGTTCATGGACGAGCCGTCCGTGATGGCGACCGAGAACGCGCTGATGGCCGCGGCGCTCACACCGGGGGCGACCGTGATCGGCAACGCGGCATGTGAGCCGCACGTGCAGGATCTCGCGCGGATGCTCGTCAAGATGGGCGCCGACATCCAGGGCATCGGCTCGAACCTGCTGACGGTCAACGGCGCGGAGCGGCTGCACGGATGCGAGCACGAAGTCGCCCCCGACCACATCGAGATCGGCAGCTTCATCGCGCTCGCGGGCGTGACCGGCGGAGAGCTGCGCATCAAGGACACCGTCCCGGCCGACCTGCGCATGATCCGGCTCGTGTTCGAGCGCCTGGGCTTGCGCACCGATCTGGACGGGAACGACGTGCTGGTGCCGGGCGGGCAGAAGCTGGTCGCGCAGGCGGACGTGGGCGAATACAAGAGCAAGATCCAGGACGGCCCGTGGCCGGCGTTCCCAGCCGATCTGACCTCGATCGCGGTCGCGCTGGCGACGCAGGCGGAGGGGTCGATCCTGGTGCACGAGTGGATGTTCGAGAACCGCCTGATCTTCACCGACAAGCTGATCCTGATGGGCGCCGACATCGTCATGTGCGATCCGCATCGCGCGATCGTCACCGGCCCGCGCAGGCTGAGAGGCGAGCGCGTGGAGTCGCCTGACATCCGCGCCGGGATGGCGATGCTGCTGGCGGCCCTGTGCGCGCGGGGGCGCAGCGAGATCGGCAACATCCGCCAGATCGACCGCGGGTATGAGCGCATCGACGAGCGTCTGCGCGAGCTCGGCGCCCGCATCGAGCGCGTCGCCACGGAGCCCGCCGTTCACGCCTGAGACGCGAGCCCCCGGCGCCGCGGCGACGAATGCGGCGGCTCGCTCGCGCAAACCATCGCCGCGGTTCGCTTCAATGGCAGTCGATGATCAAACCAACGGCAAGCCCATGATCCACCCGATCCCCAGCGGCACGCGTGACGTGCTGCCCGACGAGACGCGCGAGCTGCGCGCGATCACCGACGCGCTGCGCGGCGTGTTCGAGCGGCACGGATACGGCGAGGTGTACACGCCCGCGCTCGAGTACGAGTCGGTGCTCGCCAACGCCGGCATCGACGGGATGGGGCCGGTGCACAGGGTGTTCGACGAGACCGGCGCGACGCTGGTGCTGCGCTCGGACATGACGGTGCCGATCGCGCGGCTCGTCGCCACGCGCTACCCGGATGTGGTCGAGCCGCTGCGGTTCTGCTACTTCGCGCACTGCTACCGCGGCACCCGCCCGCAGTGGAGCCAGCCGCGCGAGCTGCTGCAGGCCGGCATCGAGCTGATCGGCTCGCCGGCTCCGCAGGGCACCGCCGAGGCGCTGACGTTGCTGTGCGACGCGCTCGACGCGACGGGCCTGAAGGACTACCGCGTGGGACTCGGCGACGCGTCGCTGTTCGGGACGCTGATGGACCGCCTGGAGATCGCCCCGGGCGCGCGCGCCGGCCTCCTGGAGACGCTCGCCGGCCGGGACTTCGTCGAGCTCGAGCAGCGGCTCGCGGGAATCGGCCTGTCCGCGGAAGCCTCCGCGCTGCTGCTGAGCGTGCCCCAGCGCCGCGGCGGGCCGGAGGTGCTCGCGGCGCCGCCGGGACCCGCGGCCGACGCCGTCGCCGGCATGCGCCAGGTGAGCGAGCTGCTGGACGAGCGGGTCGCCGAGCGGGTGATCTTCGACCTCGGCCTGGTGCGCAGCATCGGCTACTACACGGGCGCGGTGTTTGAGGTCTACGATCCGGCGCTGGGCGTCCCGATCGGCGGCGGCGGACGCTACGACGACCTGCTCGCCAACTTCGGCGCGGCCCGGCACGCCGTCGGGTTCGCGCTGGACATCGAACGGCTGCACATCGCCCTCGCCGGTGAGGAGCGCGGAACCGGCGTGGTGGTGGCGCGGGGGGAATGATGGCGATGGGCTCGCTAGACGGCCTCACGATCGCCGTTCCGCGCGGCGCGCTGTTCGGCGGCACGATCGAGCTGCTCACGGCGCTCGGGCTCGACACGGCCGAGTTGCGCAGCAACGACCGCAAGCTGCTGTTCGAGGACATCGGGGTGATCACGATGCGCCCGTCGGACGTGCCCACCTATGTCGAGGACGGCGCCGCCGACCTGGGCATCACCGGCAAGGACGTTCTGCTCGAGCGCGAGGGCGTAGGCGAGCGCGAGCGCGGGCGCAGGCAGATCTACGAGCTGCTGGACCTCGGGTACGGCCGCTGCACGATGGTGTTCGCCACGGCCGACCGCGTCAACGACCGGGGCGAGAACCCGGCCGCCGAGACGCTGCGCAGGTTGGGGGCGATGCGCGTCGCCACGAAGTATCCGCGCATCGCCGCGCGTCACCTCGAGGAGACCGGTCGGCAGGGGGAGATCGTCGAGGTCAAGGGCTCGGTCGAGCTCGCCCCGCTGACGGGCCTGGCGGAGGCGATCGTCGACCTGACGGCGACCGGCACGACGCTGCGGGAAAACGGGCTGGTGGTACGCGAAGAGATCGTGGAGTGCACCGCGCGACTGATCGCCAACCCGGTCGCCTACAAGCTGAAGGCGGCGCAGATCGACCAGCTGCTGGGGCGGCTGCGCGAGGGCCTCTCGACGCAGCGCGCGTCGTGAGCGGATGAAGCTCGAGCGTGTGAGCATCGCGCAGGTCGACGGTCTCGGCGGCGCACTGCCGGCCGCCGTGCACCTGCGCTCGCTCGTGCCGGGAGGCGAGAGCGTGGAGGACGCCGTGCGCGAGATCGTGGCGGACGTGCGCACGCGCGGGGACGAGGCCGTGCTCGAACACACGCGCCGGCTCGACACCACCGGCGTCGAGCCGAGACCGCTGCTCGTGCCTGGAGACGAGCTGGACGATGCGCTCAAGCGGCTCGACTTGGAGCTGGTCGCGGGGCTGCAGGTGGCGATCGCAAACGTCGCGGTCGTAGCGCAGGCCGGCGTGAGCGAGGACGTCGCCGTCGAGCTGCCGCAGGGACAGCGGGTCGCGTTGCGCGATGTGCCGGTGCAGGCCGCCGCGGTGTACGTGCCGGGCGGGCGCGCTCCGTATCCGAGCACGGTCGTGATGGGGGTCGTCACCGCGCGGGCGGCCGGCGTGATTGACGTCGCCGTGTGCGCCCCGCCCGGACGGGAGGGGCAGATCGACCCCGTCATCCTCGGGGCGTGCCGGCTGTGCGGGGTGGAGCGCGTGTACCGGATGGGCGGCGCGCAGGCGATCGCCGCGCTCGCGTACGGGACCGAGACGGTGCACCGCGTCGACGTGATCGCAGGACCGGGGAACCTGTACGTGCAGGAGGCCAAGCGCCAGCTGTCGGCGGTGGTGGGAATCGACGGGTTCGCCGGCCCGAGCGACCTGCTGGTCGTGCTCGGCGCCGACGTGGACGCGAACGGAGTGGAGCTGGCGGCGCTGGACATGCTCGCGCAAGCCGAGCACGGCGAGGGCAGCCTCGTCGTCGCGGTCTCGCCGTCCTCGCCGGTGCTCGACGCGCTCGAGCAGACGATCGCGCGGCTCGTGACCGAACATCCGACGGTCGCCGACGCGGCGTGCGCGCTCGTCCATGCCGCCGACGCGCGCGCGTCGATCGAGCTGGCGAACGCGATCGCGCCCGAGCACCTGCAGCTGATCGGCGCCGAGCCGGAGGCGCTCGCCGGCGCGGTGCGCTGCGCCGGCTGCGTGTTCGTCGGCGCGAGCGCGGGGACGGCGTTCGGCGACTATGTGGCGGGCTCCAACCACGTGCTGCCGACGGGCGGGTCCGCGCGCTTCGGCTCGATGCTCTCGCCCCGGCACTTTCGCCGGCGGATGGCCGAGGTGCGGCTGGGGTCCGTGGGCGAGGACACGGTTCGCAGGCTCGCGGCGGCAGGAGCGCCGATCGCGCGCGCGGAGGGGTTTGTGGCGCACGCCGAGTCGATGGAGGCGCGAGTGCGCGAGAATCCCCAGTCATGAGTCGCACGGCCACGATCGAGCGCACCACCGGCGAGACGGACATCCGTCTGTCGCTGACGCTCGACGGCTCCGGCGCGGGCACCCGCGCGACGGGCGTGGGGTTCCTCGACCACATGCTCGACCTGCTGGCCAGGCACGGACGGCTCGACCTGGACGTGACCGTGAACGGCGATCTGCAAACGGGAGCGCACCACACCGTCGAGGACACCGCGATCGTGCTCGGACAGGCGCTCGACCGGGCGCTCGGGGACCGCGCCGGGATCGCCCGCTACGGCGCGATCGTCGCGCCCATGGACGAGGCCCGCGCGAGCTGCGCGATCGACATCTCCGGGCGTCCGCTGACGCTGTTCGAGGCGCGGCTGCCCCCGGGCGCCACCGGGGGGTTCGAGCACGAGCTGACGGAGGAGTTCTTCCGCGCCGTGGCGAACGCGGCGAAGCTGACCCTGCACCTGCGCGTCGAAGCGGGAACGAACGCGCACCACATGATCGAGGCGGCGTTCAAGGCGTTCGCGCGCGCGCTGCGCCAGGCCGTCGCGCTCGATCCCACGGAGACGGGGGTGCCGAGCACGAAGGGCACGCTGACCGCATGACCAGCGGTGTACCCGAGGCTGCTGAGGCGGCGCCTCAGATTGGATTGGTCGATTACGGCATGGGCAACCGCCGCTCGGCCGAGAAGGCGCTCGAGCACGTCGGCGCGCGCGTGGAGGTGAGCGGCGACCCCGAGCGGCTGCGCGCGATGGACGGCCTGGTGCTGCCCGGCGTGGGCGCGTTTCCCGCCGGGATGCGCGCGATCCGCGAGCTGGGGCTGGACGAGCTGCTGGTCGAGCGAGTACAGGCGGGCGTGCCGCTGCTGGGGCTGTGCCTGGGGATGCAGCTCCTGTTCGAGCGCTCCGAAGAGCACGACGGAGCCGCCGGGCTGGGACTGCTGGCGGGCACGGTGCGCCGTCTGAGCGCCCCCGGGCTGAAGCTCCCGCATATCGGCTGGAGCGAGGTGCGCTGGCGGGCGACGACTACGCCCCTCAGCGAGGGGTTGCCCAACCCGAGCTACCTGTACCACGTCCACAGCTTCGCCCCGCGCCCTGCCGATGAAGAGATGGTGCTGGCGACCGCGGACTACGGCGAGCCGTTCCCCGCGATCGTCGGCCGGGGCAACGTGTTCGGCACCCAGTCGCACCCGGAGAAGTCCTCGACGCACGGGCTGGCGTTGCTGGTGAACTTCACGCGCCTGTGCGGCCGGGCGATGGTACCCGCGTGAACCTGTACCCGGCGATCGACATCCTCGGCGGCAACGCCGTGCGGCTGACGAAGGGCGACTACGACACGCGGAAGGTCTACGACGCCGACCCCCTGTCGGCCGCGCGCGAGTGGGTCGAGGACGGTGCGCGCTGCCTGCACGTCGTCGATCTCGACGGCGCTCGCGCGGGCGCTCCCGCGAACCTCGATCACGTGGAGCGCATCGCAAGCGAGCTGGGCGTGCCCGTTCAGTTCGGCGGGGGCCTGCGGTCGCTGTCGGCCATCGAGGGAGCGATCGAGGCGGGCGCCGAGCGCGTGATCCTCGGCACGAGCGCCTTCACCGACCCTTCGCTGCTCGGGCAGGCCCTCGGAGAATGGCCCGGTCGGGTGCTCGTGTCGGTGGACGTGCGCGGGGGTCGGGTCGCCACAGAGGGGTGGACCGAGACGATTGCCGGCGGCCTGGAGCAGACGATCGCGGGGCTCTCCGCCAGAGGAGCGAGCCAGCTCGTCTACACGAACGTCGACCGCGACGGGATGCTGGAGGGACCGGACCTCGAGGAAGTGCGCCACGTGGCGCAGGTGGTGGGCGGCGACGGCAGCCTGATCTACTCGGGCGGGATCGGGCAACTGGCGGACCTCGAAGGGCTGGCGAAGCTGGGAGAGGCGAGCCTGGACGGAGTGATCGTCGGCAAGGCGTTGTACGAGGGGCGCTTCACGGTCGCGCAGGCGCGCGCGGCCCTGGGGGATTGAGTCGGAGGATGTTGCCATTGCCGCATGCGGCAATGGCGGTAGGGCCACATGTGGCCCTACCTGCACCGGCCACATGTGGCCGGTGCTCCGGGCCGCACATGTGCGGCCCGGCCGACCGGCGCATGCGCCGGTCGGTAGCTTATTAGCCACATGTGGCCCGTCCCATCGGCCTGGTGCATGCGCTGCCCGAGGACCATGTGTGGGGTGTGGACGCTACGGTGATTCCCATGCACCTCAAGCGCGTGATCCCCTGCCTGGACGTCGACGGCGGCCGCGTGGTGAAGGGCGTCGAATTCGTCGACATCCGCGACGCTGGCGACCCGGTGGAGCTGGCCGCGCACTACGACCGCGAAGGCGCGGACGAGCTCGTGTTCCTCGACATCACCGCCACGCACGAGCGACGCGAGACGATCGCCCAGCTCGCGCGGCGAACCGCGGACGAGGTGTTCGTGCCGTTCACCATCGGCGGCGGCATTCGCTCGGTCGAGGACGCCCAGGCGGTGCTCGACGCCGGCGCCGACAAGGTCTCGGTGAACAGCGCCGCGCTGCAACGACCGGAGCTGATCGACGAGCTGGCGCGGGTGTTCGGCTCGCAGTGCGTGGTGCTGGCCGTGGACGCAAAATCGGAGGCGTCTGACGGATCCTTGCCCAACGGGACCGCGCGCTGGGAGGCGTATCTCGCGGGCGGGCGCACTCCCACAGGCCGCGATGTTGTCACCTGGACGTGCGAGGCCGTCGAGCGGGGCGCCGGGGAGATCCTGCTGACGAGCATGGACCGCGACGGCACCTCCGAGGGCTACGACCTGTCGCTGACCACGGCCGTCAGCGAGGCCGTCGGCGTGCCCGTGATCGCATCCGGCGGCGCCGGCGAGCTCGAGCACCTCGCGCAGGCATTGCACGCGGGCGCGGACGCGGCGCTGTGCGCGTCGATATTTCATTACGGCCGGTTCACGATCCCCGAGGCGAAGGCGCACCTGGCCGCAGCGGGAGTTCATGTCCGCGGGTAGAGAGGTAGGCGTGGACCTGCCCGCAGGCATGGACCTGCTCGCGCGGCTCCGAGCCCAGCCCGGAGGGGAGCGGCTGCTCGCGGCCGCGGCCCCTGGAACGTTCCTGGTCGGAGGCGCTGTGCGCGACCTGCTGCTGGGACGCTCGCCACGAGAGCTGGACGTGGTCGTGGAAGGCGGCTCATCAGTGCTGGCACATGCGCTCGGGACGCCCGTGGAGCACCCGCGCTTCGGCACCGCCCTCGTCGAGCTGGACGGCGCCCGGATCGACGTGGCCACCGCGCGGCGGGAGCGCTACCCGGCGCCGGGAGCTCTGCCGGAGGTGGAGCCGGCGACGCTCGACGAGGACCTGCTGCGACGAGACTTCACCGTCAACGCGATCGCCGTGGCGCTCGATGGTGAGCGTCCCGGAGAGCTGCTCGCTGCGCCCGGCGCCCTGGATGATCTACGCGGCGGTCGGTTGCGTGTGCTGCATGACGCGAGCTTCGCCGACGATCCCACGCGCCTGCTGCGTCTCGCTCGCTACGCCGCGCGACTGGGCTTTGAGATCGAGTCTCACACCGCCGAACTCGCCGGGCAGGCGCTGGCCGCGGACGCGCTGAGCACGGTCTCCCGCGCACGTATCGGCGCCGAGCTGCGACTCGCGCTGAGCGAACCCGACGCGATCGCAGCGCTTGCGAGGATGGACAACCTCGGCCTGTTCACCGCGCTACATCCGCGCCTGCGCTTCGACGAACGACTGGCGCACGCAGCCCTGGACTTGCTGTCCGTCGCGGACGGAGACACGGACGCTCGCCTCGATCTGCTGCTGCTCGCCGTGATGCTGCGGCCCATGGTCTTTGCGCCCGACGACAGCATCGAAGAGGCTGTCATGTACGAGCTCCTGGACGAGCTGGAGTTCGCCGCAGCCGATCGAGCGCTCGTGCTCCGAGCGGCGACCTGCACTGAGGCCCTGGCCGACCAACTGGAGGAATCGGAAGCTCCATCGCAGATATACGAAACCGCGTCCTATGAGTCGCTCGTGGGCATCGCCCTGGCCGGCGCATGGGCGGAGCTCGAGTGGGGCGATCACAGTCAGGCCGCTTCCGCCGCGAGTCAGTGGCTCGCCGAGCTGCACGGCATACGCCTGCAAATCACCGGCGACGATCTGCTCGCCGCTGGCGTCTCCCAAGGCCCGGAGGTCGGACGCCGCCTGGAAGCGGCTCTACGCGCAAAGCTCGACGGAGCGCTCGGCGGGGAGGGGCGCGAGGCAGAGCTGCGCGCCGCGTTGGAGGCTGTGTGAAACGCGCGCTCGCAGACGGCTACGAGCTGGACGACGATCCCGAGCGCGTGGACATCGACGCCGTCCATCGCTTCCTCACAGAGGACTCCTACTGGGCCAAAGGACGCTCGCGCGAGCACCAGATCGAGCTGAACGACGCCGCCTGGCGTGTCCTCGGGCTATACCACGACGGACGTCAAATCGGGTACGCCCGGGCGATCTCCGACGGCGTCTCGCTGGCCTATCTCGCGGACCTCTTCGTCCTGCCGGAGGCACGCGGTCGTGGACTCGGTGTCGAGATCGTGCGCGAGATGGTCGACCGTGGCCCGCTGTCGTCGCTGTACTGGCTGCTCCACACCAAGGATGCGCAGGAGCTCTATACGAGGTTCGGGTTCACCCCACCTGTGCGCTCGGTGCTGGAACGGGAGCCACGGTGATGCGCTTCGACCTTCCCGGCGGTGGCCATGTGCTGTTCACCGCGCGCGAGCACGGCAACATGTCGAGCGTGGGGGGCGACGACGCCGAGCATGGACAACAGGCGCGCGAGCGTCTGCGCACGCAGATCGGGGTACGGCGGCTGGCGCGGGGCTACCAGGTGCATGGCTCGGTGGTGCGACGCATCCACGCCGAGGACGACATCTACGAGCGCGGTGCTGACGCTGTCCGTCCCATGGTCGAGGCCGACGGTCACGCCACCGCTCTGCCCGGCATCGGCGCGATGGCGCTCACAGCCGACTGCCTGCCTGTCGCGCTCGGCTCGCCCCGGGCCGTGGCGATGCTCCACGCAGGTTGGCGCGGCCTCGCCGCGGGCGTGCTCGAGGAGGGGGTCAGAGCGCTCAGGGAGGTCGGCGCCGAGAGTGGGGAGGGGGAGCTGGTCGGCGCGGAGAATGAGCTGGGGGAGAAGGCCGTCGTCGCGATCATCGGCCCTGGCGCCGGAGCCTGCTGCTATGAGGTCGGCTCCGAGGTTCACGCCGCGTTCGGCGACATCGAGCGCGAGCGACGACACATCGACCTGAAGGCGATCGCGCGCAACCGGCTGCTCGCGGCCGGAGTCGATCGAGTGCACGACGTTGGCTTGTGCACGATCTGCGACGAGCGCTTCTTCTCACATCGGCGCGACGGGTCCCGCGCCGGGCGTCAGGCCGGCGTGGCATGGCTGGAGTGATGCTCGCGCCGGACGCTGAACCGGGGTCGCGTGGCTTCAGTGATCTCTGCGCCGGTGCCACCTCGCACGGATCGACACGCCCGGGGGTGTGCGTTGATTGAGCCGATCCACATCGCCACCCCCGAGCGCGTCCGCGACAACCTCGCCGCCCTGCGCGAGCAGGTCTCCACCGCCGCCCACCGCGCCGGTCGGGACCCCGGCGCGGTCGAGTTGCTCGCCGCGACCAAGTACGTGCGCGCCGAGGACCTGCCCGCGCTCGCCGCCGCCGGCATCCGGCTCGTGGGGGAGAACCGCGCGCAGGATCTCGCCGCGAAGGTCGCCGCCCACGGCGAGCTGTTCGAGTGGGACTTCATCGGCGCGCTCCAGTCCCGCCGCGTCCGCACGATCGTGCCGCACGTGCGCTTGATCCACGCGGTCGCCAGCGAGTCGGCGCTGCGCGAGCTCGACCGCCACCGCGCCTTGGCCCGTCCGGGCCTGGAGATCCTGATCGAGGTCAACGTCGCCCGCGAGCCCGGCAAGTCGGGCATCGCACCGGAGGAGCTCGACCTCTACCTCGAGCGCTCACCCATACCCGTCGCCGGTCTCACGGGGATGCCTCCGCTCGCCGAGAACCCGGAGGGCAGCCGTCGCTGGTTCGCCGCCCTGCGCGAGCTGGCCGCCGCGCGCGGCCTGACACGGCTGTCGATGGGGACCTCTCAGGACTTCGCCGTCGCGGTCGAGGAGGGCGCCACCATCGTGCGAATCGGCACGAGGTTGTATTCTTAAGGGTCTATCCGACCGGGCTCATGGCCTCGATCCACAAGGCCGGCGATCGGGTGGATGACTAGCATTAGCAGGGAAACTCGCTCTCCGGGCGAAAACGCACCTGTACATATGGCTTTTCGAGACTCCTGGCACCGCGCGCTCGTCTACTTCGGCCTCGCCGAGGAGTATCACGACGACTACGACGACGACGATCCCCAGCCCGAGGCCGGTCTCGAGGACCGCTACCGCGAGCGCCCCAACGTCCGCCGCCTGCGCCGCCGCCGCGACGAGTTCGACGACATCTTCGCCGACGACGAGCCCCGCGGCGGGCGCTCAGCGACGGTCCTGCGCTCCGTCGGCGCCCGCGGCGGCAACGGCAACGGCGACGTCCGCGTGCACCTGGTCGTGCCGAAGTCCTTCAACGATGCCCAGCAGATAGCCGACAAGTTCAAGGACTCAATCCCTGTGATCCTCAACCTGCAGAGCTCCGACACCGATCTGTCCAAGCGTCTGATCGACTTCGCCTCCGGCCTCACCTATGCGCTCGACGGCGGCATGCAGCGGATCGCCGACAAGGTGTTCATGCTCACCCCCCGCAACGTCGAGATCTCCGCGGAGGAGCGTGCCCGGTTGATCGAGAAGGGTTTCTTCAACCAGTCTTAGCCGGTCGCTCGCCGGTAGCCTGGGCCGCCCATGCATATTGGTCTCATCGGCTCAGGCAACATGGCCCGCGCGCTCGCCCGCGGGTGGGATCGTCCGCTGCTGTGCTCCGACCCGCTCCCCGAGCGCGCCGCCGCGCTGGCGGCGGAGGTCGGAGGGGAGGCCGTTCCCACCAACACCGAGGTCGCCCAGCGCGCCGACCTCGTCGTGCTCTGCCACAAGCCCGCCCAGCTGGCGTGCGTGGCGAGCGAGCTCGCCCCGCACGCACGCGCCGTCGCATCGATCCTCGCCGCCACGCCGCTGGCCTCATTGCGGGCCGCTTACCCCGACCGGCCCGTGTACCGCTTCATCCCTTCGCTTCCGGTCGAGGTTCGCCAGGGGGCAGTCGTCCAGGCGGCCGACCCCGATGCTGAGGGCGGCACCGGTGGCGGCGAGGACGATCGCGGTCGTGATGGTGCAGCCGTCGACGCGCAGGTCCACGAGCTGTTCGCCGAGCTGGGCACGCTCGTCGTGCTTCCCGACGCGCTTGTCGACGTCGCCATGGGGCTGATGTCCTGCGCCCCCGCCTACGTAGCGCTCGTCGCCGAGGCTCAGATCGACGCCGGGGTTCGTCGCGGCATTCCCGCCGCCCAGGGAGCGGAGCTGGTCGTGCAGACCCTCGCGGGCACAGCAGAGCTGCTGCGTCGCCGTGGGGGCGACACCCAGGCCGTCCGCCGCGAGGTCGCCTCGCCCGGCGGGGTCACCGCGCGCGGGCTCGACGCCCTGGAGCGAGCCGGCCTGCGGGCCGCGTTCAGCGATGCGCTCGATGCCGTGCTCGGAGACACACGGTGAACGCAACCGCGCGCACCCAACTCGCCGACTATCTGTCGACGCTCATCTACGTCTACACGCTCCTGATCATCCTGTACATCGTCATCCAGCTGCTCTTTGCCGCCGGCTTGCGCCCGCCTTACTCACGTACGACCGACGCCATCCTCGGTTTCCTGCGCGACATCTGCGAACCGTTCCTGCGCATCTTTCGCCGCCTGCTGCCCAGCTTCGGAGGCTTCGATTTCAGTCCGATCATCGCGATCCTCGCGCTCGGGATCTTCAACAGCATCGTCGTCCAGGGCATCATCCACGGCTGATCATTGCCGGGACATCGTCCGTGCGCACTCTCCTCGCAAGCGCCTACGTCCGCGCCCTGCTCGTGCTCCTGCTGGTGCTCGCCCTCGACCAACTCACCAAGCATCTCATCTCGCACTCGATCGTCCCCGGCGAACAGGTCAGCGTGCTCCCCGGCATCCAGCTCGTGCACACGCGC
>Ga0070711_100001236_pt1 | contig 13813 bp, 10 predicted proteins | sample LARL53metaG_FD_65452 | JGI IMG/M metagenome (GOLD analysis project Ga0070711, IMG submission 65452) | Corn, switchgrass and miscanthus rhizosphere microbial communities from Kellogg Biological Station, Michigan, USA - LAR L5-3 metaG | ecosystem: Host-associated > Plants > Roots > Rhizosphere ... | reverse complement strand
GCGCCAGGTACCCGCCGATCCCTTCGGCGTCACCAGGAGGTCGCCCGCGCGCACGGTGAGCACCTGCCCGTCGGTCTCGATATCGGCCTCGCCGGCGAGGATCAGCGCGACCTCGTCGTAGGGCCGCTCGAACGACCACGTGTCGGGCTCGCGCCGCCAGAACCCCGTCTGGAAGACGCCGTCGAGGCTCGTGAAGGTCTCCGCCTCGGCCCCGCCGGTGCCCATCGTGCCCGGCGGGTTCACCAGGTCCGCCCAGGCCCGCGCACCCTCGTGGATCACCCGGATCTCGGTCGTCTGCTCCCGTATCTCGCTCATGCAAGGAGGGTACGTTCGGCCCCTGCCCCCTGTCCGGGCCTGGGTGTACCATCGCCGAACCATGGCGAAGAAGCCCGCACGCCGACCGCTGGGGCGCTCCCGGCGCGCCGAGCTCAACGTGATCGACTACACGTTGGCCAAGCGTGCGATCCTCCGCGACACCCAGCAGGGCCTCCAGTCGGTCAATGACCTCTGCGACGCACACCCGGAGCTGATGCGGGCCGCCAAGTACGTCGGCGAGCCCACCCGCGTCGACTGCCCGGTCTGCGGCAAAGACAAGCTGGTCCTCCTCGCCTACGTCTACGGCGACGCCCTCAAGCACGACAACGGGCGCGTCTGGTCGATCGACACCGGCCTGCGGATGGCCGCGGCCAGCCCCGGTTCCTGCTGCTACGTGGTGGAGGTCTGCCGCGTCTGCCAGTGGAACCACCTGCGGGAGGCCTTCACGGCCCGGCGCAGCGCCGCGGGCTGACCAACAGCACCGACTCGTCACACGCCCAGACCCCTGACCGCGCAACCCCTTGCTAGCATCGGGCGACCGTGTCGCGCGATCGCTCGTCGGCCTCTACCGGGGACCGATACACCCCCAAGCACGCCTCCAGGCCCTCCTCCAAAGGGAAAGCCGGGAAGGCCGCTGCAACCACACGTGGGAGCGCCGCCGCGACCAAGACGAAGCCCGCTGGCGGCGCGGGCACCACGCCCGGCAAAGGCGGGGCGGCCCCGAAGAAGAAATCGTTCCTCCGCCGCCGATGGTGGGTCTTCGTCCTTGCCACCCCGTTCGTGCTCGCACTGTTCGCAGGGATCGGCCTCTACATCGCGTATGCCCGGATCAAGCTTCCCCAGGCGTTGCCGCCGATCCAGACCACCTACCTGTACGACCGCAACGGGCACCTGCTGACGACCCTGCACGGCTCGGTCGACCGCACCGTCGTGCCGTTGCAGCAGATCTCGCCGCACCTCACAGACGCGGTGATCGCGACCGAGGACCACGACTTCTACAACCACCCCGGCGTCGACGTCCCGGGGATCATGCGCGCCGCCTTCACGGACCTGATCAAGCGACAGACCGTGCAGGGCGCCTCCACGATCACCGAGCAGCTCGTGAAGAACGTCTACGCGGGGACCTATTCGACCGATGCGGACGGCGTGCAGAGCTACACCCTGCCGCCGCGCACGATCGAGGAGAAGATCCGCGAGGGCCTGCTCGCGATCAAGCTCGAGCAGTCGATGAGCAAGGATCAGATCCTCGCGACCTATCTCAACACGGTGTACTTCGGGCACGGCGCGTACGGGATCCAGGCGGCCGCGCGGACGTACTTCGGCAAACCCGCGAGCGAGTTGACCGTGTTGGAATCGGCGTCACTGGCCGGGGTGCTGCACGCCCCCGATCTGTACGACCCGATCAACCGGCCGAGCGACAACTGGTACCGGCGCAATTACGCCCTCGATCAGATGGCGCAGTACGGGTACATCTCGCAGGGACAGGACACGCGTCTGAAGGCGAAGAAGTGCTGCGGAACGGTGCCGGACCAGACCGAACAGTTGCGGGCGCCGGGGCAGTCGGAGTACTTCGCCGCGTACGTGCGCCAACTGCTCTTCCAGAAGTACGGCGAGGCGCAGGTGTACGCGGGCGGTATGAAGGTGACGACGACGCTCGACCTCGGCCTACAGGCCGACGCCGAGGACGCGATCAAGCAGGGGCTGCCCGATCAACAGAACGACCCCGCGGCAGCACTCGTCGCGATGGACCCACGCACCGGGCAGATCCTTGCGATGGCGGGCGGCCGCGACTGGAACAAGAGCCAGTTCAACTACGCCACCGGCGTCGGCGGTTCGGGCCGGCAATCCGGCTCCGCGTTCAAGGCGTTCACCTTGGCCGCCGCGATGCAGGCCGGCTACGACCCGAACGCCTACTGGCACGGTCCCTCGACGATCGCCATCCCGCAGTGCCCGGACCCCACCCAGCCGGACGGGATCTGGCATCCGGTGAACGCTGGCGATGAGGAGTCCGGTGACTTCACGCTGTTCCAGGCGACGGCCCACTCGGTGAACACGATCTTCGCGCAGGTGATCGCGCAGCTCGGCCCGAGCAACGTCGTCGACATGGCGCACGCGCTCGGGATCAAGTCGACGCTGCCCGACACGTGCGCGATCACACTTGGCTCCGTCGGCGTCAACCCGCTCGAGATGACCAACGCGTACGGGACGCTCGCGGATCAGGGTGTCCGCCACTGGGCCACGCCGCTGCTCCAGGTCAAGACGAGCGACGGCCAGATCGACGATTCCGTCGGTTCCGCGGGAGCCCGGGTGCTCGACGCGAACGACGCGAACCTCGTGACGAACGCACTTCAGGGTGTCGTCACCGGAGGGACCGGCACCGCTGCGCAGCTCGGCACGTGGCCGGTCGCCGGCAAGACCGGCACGGCCAACGACAACGTCGACGCCTGGTTCTGCGGCTACACGGTGCAGATCGTGACCTGCGTCTGGATGGGCTGGCCGAAGAACGACACGACGCCGCTCGCGAACGTCGAGGGCGTGCCGTCGGTCTACGGTGGCACGATCCCCGCCGAGATCTGGCACACGTTCATGATGAACGCGATGCAGGGCCTCCCCCCGCAACCGTTCCCGGTGCCGACGTTCGACAGCGCGCACTCGATCGGTCCGACGATCTCGGTACCGTCGCCGACGCCCTCGCCGACCGCGCCGCCGAGCGAGTCGCCGACGCCGACGCCGACCCAGACGCCGAAGCCGACGCACAGCCCGAGCCCGACGGCATCACCGTCACCGTCCGGATCGCCGTCAGCGACGGAGACGCCGACACCCTCGCCGCCGTGAGCCGGCACGGCCCGCGCTAGATCGCGGGCGCCGCGAGCAGCGACTCGTCCAACGGGATCAGCGCCGTGACGACGGTGCCGCGTCCCGGACTCGAACGCAGGTTGAACGTGCCGCTCGCGAGCTCGACCCGCTCCCGCATGGACGCGAGCCCAACCCGCCCCGCGCGCAGGTAGTCGCGCGCCCGGGCGGTCTCGAAGCCCTGGCCGTCGTCCTCCACCTCGACGCGCAGCTGGTTGCCGTCGGTGTCGAGGTGCACCATCACGGTCGTCGCCTTCGCGTGCTTGCCGATGTTCGTCAGCGACTCCTGCACGACCCGGTAGGCGAGAGTCTCGACGTCGCGGGGGACCGGACGCTTCAGATCGCCTTCGAACGACGACACGATGCCGGTGTCGCCCTCGAACCGGGCGACGGTCTCGCGGAGCGCCGGCATCAGGCCTCGCTCCTCCAGGACCGGGGGTCGCAGGCCGGCCATGAGCTGGCGAAGGGCGTCGGCCTCGCCCGCGAGTTCCTGGCGGATCTTCACCAGCACCCCGGTCCCGCGCTCCACATCGCCCGACTTGATCATGAGCAGAGCCGCCTCCAGGCTGAGCGAGGCAGCGGAGACGCCTTGCACGGGACCGTCATGCAGGTCGCGCGCGATCCGGTTCCGCTCCTGCTCGATCGCGGCGTTGGAGCGGCGGAGTAACCGGGTGCGGTCCTCGTCGCGGTCCTGCAAGAAGTGGAACAGCGACCGGATCGTCTGGTCGGCGACCTTGGCGGCCGTCACATCGCGCACCAGCAAGAGCGTTCGCGGCGGGTCGGTCGGGATCTGCGACGCGGTGGACTCGAGGTGCATCACCTGGCCGTCGCTCCGCTCAAGCGTCGCGTGGGCGCCGTTCAGCAGCAGGCCGAAGCCCGTGTCCGCCCCGTCCACCACCCCGGCAAGCGCTGCCCACGGCAAGCCGGTCAGCGCGCCGGCGTCGGTCGAGATCATCCGAGCGAACGCGTCGTTCGCGCGGACGATGGTGCCCTCGTGGTCGACCTCGACGAACCCGTCGACGGCGGCCTCGAACACCAGCCGCAGGTGCTCCTCGGAGGTCGTGAGCGACTCGTTCGCCTCGCGCACGCGCTCGAGCGCGGCGTCCATGTCGCGCAACGACGCGTCGCTCTCGGCCACCGCTGCGCGCAGACTCGTGTAGGCCTCGGCGCTCGCGAGCTGGTTGATCAAGATGCGCAACGCGATCGCGGTGCCGAGCAGCATCAAGATCACCGTTGCCTGCGCGCCCGCGATCCCGCGCGCGTCGTCCATGATCGCGACGAGCGACAGTGCGGCGCTCGCGGCGATCACCGTGATGCTCGTCAGCAGCGGACGCACGACCGCGACGGGTTCGCGGATGCCGATGCGCTCGCGATCGTGCGGCACGAGTAAGAACATGCAGCCGATCGCCGGCGGTGCGAGCACGTAGACGACGGAGATCCAGCCCGACGCCGCCTGCGAGGTACCGTCGGCCCACGCGTGGCCGAACCAGATCGTAACGAGCGCGATGATGCCGAAGCCGGCGAAGGCGAGCAGGTGCGACCGCGCGGGCGCCCACAGCGCGAGCGCGCCGAAGATCCCGATGATCGTGGCGCCGAGGATCGCGAACGTTGCGGCGGCGACCGCCGCGTCGGTACCGGCGTTGGGCGGGACGATCACGATGTAGGCGATCGCCGCGAGCGACAGCGACAGGACGGCGACGTCGGCGATCACCTCGCGCCGGTACGGCTCGTCGAAATGCGCCGCGAACTCATCGCGGGCGGCCGCGATGAAGGGCACCAAGATCACGAGCAGCAGCATGTCGAGCGCGTGCGGCTCGAACGCTCGGTCGGTGGCAACGCCCACGAGCCCGAACACCATCGCCGCGGCACCGACAACCAGGAGCGCGATGCCGAGCGAGCGCTGCCCCGGCCAGCCGTCGGACCGCGCGGCGCCCATGACCGTGACGCCCGCGAGGACGAACGACGCTCCGGCGGTCAACGCCCGCGTGACGGAGGACGCCGTCGTGCCCGGATCGGCCAGCAGGAGCGCGATGAGGCAGACGATCGCCAGCGCGACGAGCACCGGGATCATGCGCCGTAGGGATGGGACGGCTTCCATGGGTCCGTCCATCATGGCCGCTGGGACGGCGCGCCTCCATCACCCGTGGGCTGGAACCGCCTCCGCCGGACGGACTAGACCGGCTGGCGCCTACTCGATCAGGCGGCGGCGAAGCGCCTCGGCGACGGCCGCGGTGCGGTCCGAGGCGCCGAGCTTCTCGAAGATGTGTTCGAGGTGGGTCTTCACGGTGTCGGGGGAGATATAGAGCCGCTCGGCGATGTCGCGGTTCGTGTGCCCGAAGGCCAGCAGCTGGAGCACCTCGATCTCGCGGGCCGTCAGGGTCTCGGCCTTGCGGTCGCGCTCCTTGGCCGTCGAGAGCTCCTCGGCGAGCGCGACCACGAGCTGCGGGTCGATCACCATGTTGCCGCCGGCCACCAGCCGCACGGTCTGGATCAGGTGCTCGGCGTCGCGCGCCTTGAGCACGTACCCACGGGCGCCGCTGCGCACCGCCTCGACCACGAACTGGCGGTCGTCGTAGGCGGTGAGCATGATCACGCCGACATCCGGGTGGTGGTCGCGGAGCTCTCGCGCCGCCTCCAGCCCGTCCATCTCGGGCATCCGGATGTCGATCAGCGCGATGTCCGGCGTCTCCGCTTGGACGAGGTCCAGGAGCTCCTTGCCGTTGGCGGCCTCGCCGACCACATCGATCCCGTCGGCCATGTCGAGGTAGCGGCGGAGCCCTTGGCGCACGAGGGAATGGTCGTCCGCGATCGCGACCCTGATCGTCACGGTTCCCTCCTGTCCGCCCCGCATGTCGGCCCGGGCCGCCCCCGGGTTGCGGCAATCCTAGTCGCTTTGGGGGGTTGCCGTGTGGTCACCGCGACCCTCGGTTCTCAGAAGACGAACTGCCAGTTGATGAACAGGAAGGCAAGCAGGGCAAACCCACCCGTGAAGGCGACGAGGGTCGCGGTCTCCGGCGGGCGGCGGCGTTCGGCGGCGAGCGCCCACCCCCACGAGACGGGGAAGACGACGGCCATGAACCGCGGCATCGACAGCAGCGGGCGGCTCGACAGCGGCAACAGCAGCGGCAGCAGGACGCTCGCGGCGGCGTAGACGGTGTACGTGAGTGCGATCCGTCGCACGGCCAACACGATGCCGATCACGGCCAGCGTGACCACCGTCAGGTCGAGCAGCCACCAGCTCTGGTAGCGCCACGCGAACTGCACCGCGCTCACGATCGTGGCGATCGGCTGTTGCGCACCGTCGGGCCGCCACGCCCGCTGGGCGTCCAGCGGTGCGAAGAAGTCGCGCGCACGCAGCCACCACCACCCCGCGTAGAGCGCCGGGCCGATCGCGACGGCGGCCGCCGCCACGAAGCGCGGCAGCATCGGCCGCTGATCCCGCCGGTACTGCGAGATGACTTCGACCCACAGCGCGAGGATCAGGACGATCCCGATGCTGCGCGTCGCCGCGGCGAGTGCTCCGGTCGCCGCCGCCCACACCCAGCGGTCGCGCCGTGCGTACCAGAAGCACGCGACCGACGCGATCAGGAACAGCGACTCGGTGTACGGCGCGTAGAGGAAGAAGGCCGTTGGGAACAGCGCGGTGAACAGCACCGCCCGGCGCGCGGCGGCGTCGCCGAGCTCGAACCGGGTCAGCGCGTGCAGCAACAGCAGGGCGCCGAACGCGCAGGCGTTGGCCACCAACAGACCGGCCCCGAGGGCTCCGATCCCGGGCACGGCGTTCACGATCCGGATCGCAAGCGGGAACGCCGGGAAGAACGCGGCGCTGTTGTCGGTGTGGCTGTATCCGCTGGTGGCAAGGCGCAGGAACCACTGGGCGTCCTGACGCTGCAGCGCCGTGACGGCCATCGACCATCCGGGAAAGAGGCCGGGGTTCGGGAAGCCGGCGTCGGTTGGCGGCTGGCCCGGCGGCAGCGCGAGCATCCCGCCCCCGATCACCGAGATGACCGTGAGCAGCACCCGGGCACCGAGGAACGCCCACAAGGCCTCCCGCCATCCGTCGCGGATGCGAGCGTCGGGGTTCATGTCACGAGGACCGGCATCGGCAGCGGCGCCTTCGCGGTCGTGAGCGAGATCGGGACGCGCTCGTCACGGACCCACCCGACCAAGCACCAGATCAGCACGATCGCGCGCGTCCCGAGGGCGACCTCGAACCACCACTGCTGCGGCAGCGCCATCACGCCCGTATACGTTCCGAAGAACCAGAACCGCGTGACGAACACCGCGACGTCGGTGATCTCGAACGCGACGAATCGACGCAGGTTGGGCATCGTCAGTGCGAACACCGGCAGCAGCCACAGCGAGTACTGGGGCGAGTAGACCTTGTTGGTCAGCAGGAAGCAGATCAGCAGCGGCACGGCGATCGTCCATCGCTGGAACGACGGGTCGCGGCGCGCCTTCCACAAGATCGCGACGAACGTCGTGAACATGAACAGCGCCAAGGCGAACAGGTTCACGTTGTCGATCGAGATGCATGCCGACGGCCAATGCCGGCACGCGACGTACCAGGCGCTATCGAAGTCCGGTGTCCGTCCGCCGTTGTACGAGAAGAAGGTCGACCACGGTCCCCACCGGTAGGGCGGCGTCGCCCATCCACCCGGCGGCAGCACGATGAAGGGGAGATTGATGGCGACCCACGTGCCCGCCGACCACCACAGCAGCCGGATCGACCGGTCGGGCTCACGGTCCTGCAGCCCCTGGAGGAACAGCGGGATGAGGATCAGCGCCGGGTAGAACTTCGCCGCCGCGCCGAGGCCGATCAGGACGCCGGCCCAGCCGTCTCGTCGGCGCGACCAGGCGACCATCGCTCCGGTCGCGGCCGCGACGGCCGCAAGATCCCAGTTGATCGTCGCGTAGATGAACAGCGTCGGCGCGAGCGCGAACCACAACGCGCGCCGGCCGCCGAGCAACCACAGGCACCACGCCGTCAGCAGCGCGAAGCCGAGCATCATCGCCGCGTTCGTATAGAAGAACCCCTGATAGGTGTCCTGGATCCAGGCGGCGACGCGCATCAGGTACATCGTGAGCACCGGGTACTCGTCGCAATTGTTCGCGCTCTGGGCGCACGGATCGAGGAACGGGAGCCGCCCGCCGGCGAGCTGTTCGGTCCCGAGCAGCGGCACGACGTCGGTGTAACAGAGGTACCGGTACTGTCTGCCGTCGCCGTAGTGGCCGGTCGCACATTGTGCCTTTGAGGCCGCGCCGAGCGCCACCGTCCCGAAGGTGCAAGCGAGCACGAGGAACAGGCTCACGCTGCGTGTCGCGTGCCGCATGCCGCGCATCGTATCCGGGTGGTCTCGGCCGCAGGTGTTGCGAGCGAGCGGTGTGAAGGTGTGAGTACGCACTCGTAGAGTGGGTGCTCATGCGGTACCGGGTGGAGCAGCTCGCGGCGTCCTGCGATGTGTCGGTCGACACCGTGCGCTTCTACCAATCGCGAGGCCTGCTGCCGCAGCCGGAGCGGGAGGGCCGGGTCGCCTGGTACGGCGACGACCACGCCGAGCGGATCCGCCGGATCCGTGCGCTCCAGACGAAGGGCCTGACGCTCGCGGCGATCGGCCGGGTGCTCGACGGCGAGGTCGCCGCCCACGACGCCGACCTCGCTGCTGCGGTCGCCGTCGCGCGCGGCGACGACGGGCAGGCGGCGACGCTCACCCTCGATGAGCTGGCGAGCGCCTCCGGCGTGCCGGCGTCATTGATCCAGGCGGTCGAGCGCGAGGGCATCGCCGTCGGCCGGCGCGTCGACGGCGAGGTGCGCTACTCCACCGCGGACGTCGAGGTGGTGCGCACGGCGCTGAGGCTGCTTGAGTTCGGGCTTCCGGTCGGCGACCTGCTTTCGCTGGCGCGAGACGCGGACGAGGCACTGCGCACACTGGCCGTTCGCGCCGTGGACCTGTTCGACGCGCATGTGCGCGAGCCGATCCGCGACACGGTGGGCGCCGACCCCGGTGGCGCGCGCACCGCAGAGGCGTTCGAAGCGCTGCTTCCCGCCGTGACGGCGTTGATCGCGAATCATTTCCGGCGGGTCGTCATCGAAGAGGCCGAGCGGCGGTTGAAGCCATGACCGACCCATCGCTGCCCACCGGCGACCAGAAGGCCGCGACGGTCCGCTCGCTGTTCGACCGGATCGGGCCGCGCTACGACCTCGTCAACCGCGTGATGACGTTCGGGATGGACGTCGGTTGGCGGCGGCGCGCGATCCGGGAGCTGCACCTGCCCGCCGGCTCGCGCGTGTTCGACCTCGCGTGCGGGACCGGCGACCTGTGCCGAGAGCTCCAGCGTGCGGGGCACCGGCCGATCGGGTTCGACTTCGCGTTCGGCATGCTTGCGAACGCGCGCACCGACGCCCCGTTGGTGCAGGCGGATGCGCTGCGGCTGCCCGTTCCCGATGCATCCGCCGACGGCGTTACCTGCGGCTTCGCGTTGCGCAACGTCGTCTCGCTCGAGGGACTGTTCACCGAGCTCGGCAGGGTCGTGCGGCCCGGCGGGGCGATCGCATTGCTCGATGCGAGCCGCCCGGAGCAGCCGGTGCTGCGCGCCGGACACGCCGTCTACTTCCAACGGGTGGTGCCCGTGATCGGTGGATTGCTGTCGGACCGCGACGCGTACGCCTACCTCCCGAAGTCGATGGCGTACCTGCCGCCGCCCGCCGAGATGGTCGCGATGCTGCAGCGCGCCGGGTTCCCCGCAGCCCGGCGGATCCAGCTGTCGGCTGGCATCACCCAGCTGTTGACCGGGGTGCGCGTGTGAGCGCAGCCAGGCTCGGCGCGTCGTTCGATCTGCTGGCGGCCTGGCATGAGGGTGGCGTCTTCCTGGACCGTGACGGGGTCGGGATCGCCACCGGACCCGGCGACCGGGTGGCGCCCGCTGATGTGGCCGCCGCGCTCGCCGAGCGCCCCGAGGGGTCGGTCGCGGCGGGAGCGTTGCCGTTCGACGGTGGCGGCACGCTCGTGATCGGCGAGGACCAGGTCCGGCGGATCGACCCGTTCGTGACGACCAAGATCGGCGAGGGTGGTGCCACGCTCGTCACGGGCGTCATCCCGGCGGCGGCGTTCGGCGAGACCGCTGTCACACCCGTGCCTGCGCCGGAGCTCTACGCGGGCGCCGTGCAAGAAGCCGTCCGGAGGATCCGAGCGGGCGAGCTCCGCAAGGTGGTGCTCGCGCGCACGATCGAGGTCGCCGGCGACCGGACGTTCGACGCGCGCCGGCTCGCCCATCGTCTTCGGGCCGTGGACCCGCACGCGTTCTCGTTCATCGCGCCCGCGGCGCGCGGGGTGCTGGTTGGCGCCTCGCCGGAGCTGTTGATCTCGCGACAGGGGAGCGAGGTCCGCGCGAATCCGCTTGCCGGCTCGGCGCCGCGATCGGGGGACAAGGACGAGGACCGCGCGAACGCCGATGCGCTCGCGGCATCGGCGAAGAACCGTGAGGAGCACGCGATCGTCGTCGAGGCGATCGTCGCCGCTTTGCAGCCGCTGTGCGCGACGCTCACGTGGGATCGCGAACCCGTGCTTCTCGAGACGGCGAACGTCTGGCACCTGTCGACGAGGTTCCGCGGACGGTTGGCCGAGCCGGCGCCGAGCGCGCTCGACCTGGCGCTGGCGCTGCATCCGACGCCAGCCGTCGCCGGCGCGCCGACGGACGTCGCGCTCGCCGCGATCGGCCAGCTCGAAGGGTTCGCGCGCGCCTCGTACGCGGGACCGGTCGGCTGGGTCGATGCCGAGGGCAACGGGGTCTGGGCGATCGCGCTCCGGTGCGCGCTCCTGTCGGCCGATCGCGCGACGCTGTATGCCGGGGCGGGCATCGTCGGCGGGAGCGTCCCCGAGGACGAGGTCGACGAGACCGATCGGAAGTTCCGCGCGTTCCTCGACGCGCTCCGTTGGGGCTGACCGCCCACCGGCCCGGGCAGCTCGCGGACGGCACCGTCACGCCGCACCTCACCCCACAGGCGATCGCAGGCATGTCGTCGGTCGTGCAGCGGACGCGGCCGCGATGGGCAGAGACTTCGCCTTCACGATCGTGCCGACGACCTAGTCGTCGCGCGCAAGCGTCGCGGCGACCGCGTCGCGGACCTCGGCTCGCCGGCGACGTTGCAACTCCGGGTCCGCCGATACCTCGACGACCTGGACGCCGCCCGTGCGCGCCGCCTGCTCGAGCGCCGGGACGAGGTCGTCCGATCGATCCACCCGCCGATGTCCGACCTGTGCGGCGGCGCACACCGCGCCGATGTCCGCGGGATGCCGCGTGACGAACAGCTCCTCGAGTTCGGGCAGCTCGGCTTGATCCAACAGAGAAAAGATCTGACCGCCGCCGTTGTTGACGACCACGATCACGACGTCCGGCCCCCTTGGCCCGGCCCACAGCAGGGCACCGGCGTCGACCAGGAACGTGACGTCGCCGACGAGCGCATACGCCGGCCCGATGTCGGCGGTCGCCGCGCCGAGGAGCGTCGACACCGACCCGTCGATCCCGCTGGCGCCACGGTTCCCCATGACGCGGAGCAGGTCTCCGGGGTTCCAGATGCGCGGCGGTCTCCGCGGCGCGAGGAACGCGTCGACGTCTCGAACGGGCATCGACGAGCCGACCCAGAGCACGCCGCCGTGCGGCACGAACGCGCCGAGGTCGCGCGCGACACGGCCTTCGAACGGTTCGCCCCACCCGTCGAGCATCCGGTCGACGGCCGCGTGGACGCGGAGGTCGGCGCGTCGCCACGCCTCGAGCCAGCCATCGGGTCTTGTGCTCGTACGGTCCTCGCGCTGGTCCCACGCGAGCGCGGCGAACGCCTCCGGGTCGACGGCGATCCGCCGTTCGGCGACGCCGTTCGGATCGGGGTCCAGGTGATCGCGATCGAGCACGACGACGGCGTCACCTATGGCGACGAGCCCGTGGGTCGCGCGCGTGGTGGGTGTTGCACCGACCTGCAGGACGACCTCCGGGCGGTGCCGGGAGAGCCATCCATCGTCACCGATCAACAGCTGGCCGGCGGCGAGCGCTCTGCCCGCGCCGGATGCGTCCAGTCGCAGGCCGCTGAGCGGCTCCGCGAGTACCGGCCATCCGAGGAGCTCGCCGAGCGACAGGAGCGAGAGGGTGGACGGCGGACGCAGCGCGCCGATCGTGATCACACCGCGGCGACCGCTATACATGGACAGGAATGCGTCGAGCGCGGCGCCGATCGCGTCCGGGTCCGAGTCGTCCGCAGGCGGGATCGGCGCCGCACGCCGCGTCCACGCGGCGGGTTCCTCGGGGACGAGCGGTTCGTCGAACGGGCAGTTGACGTGGACGGGCCCGGTGACCGCGCCACTCGCTGCGTCCAGCGCCCGCACGCCGGTGTCGAACCACGCCGTCGCGTCCTCCGCCGACGCGGGGAGCGGCGGCTCGAGGTACGCCCGTGCCGCCGTCCCGTAGAGCTCCACCTGATCGATCGTCTGGTTGGCGCCGGTGCCTCTGACGCGCGGGGGCCGGTCCGCCGTCAGCGCGAGCAACGGCACGCGGGCCTGCGACGCCTCCACGATCGCCGGGTGATACTCGACGGCCGCCGTACCGCTCGTGCACACGAGCGCAACCGGACCCGCCGTCGCGGCGGCGAGCCCGAGCGCGAAGAACCCGGCGCTGCGTTCGTCGACGTGCACGTGGACCGTGACGCGCTCGTCGCGCGAGAACGCAAGCGCGAGCGGGGTCGACCTCGAGCCGGGCGAGACGCACGCGTGCCGCACGCCGCCACCGGCGAGCGCGTCGACCAACGCGGTCGCGCACGCGAACGACGCGTCCGCGACCGACATCACGACACCGTCGTCGCGAGCACGAGCCCGAGCGCGATCAACGCGCCGGTCACCGCGTGGAGCTTCGCGGTGCCGACGAGGACCGGGATCAGCGCAGGCCCGGTCGCACGGCGCGACGCCTCGATCGGCGCGATCGCGAGGAACCACCCGGCGAGCCCGACCAACCCCCACGGCGTCATCCCGACGCTGTGCGACAACAGGTAGACGAACGCGCCGACCGGCAGCGTCGCGAACGCGGCGACGATCAGACCGAAGTACAGGGTGCGCGCCGCGTGGTCGCCGATCCGAACCGCCAGCGTGCGCTTGCCGGCGACGGCGTCCGTCGCGACGTCGCGGATGTTGTTCGCCTCGAGGATCGCGACCGCGAGCAGCCCGACGCATGCGCCGCACCACCACGCCGACGCCGGGATCGTTTCGATCATCACGTAGCTCGTGCCGCACGTCGCGATCAGCCCGAAGAACACGAAGACCATCAGTTCGCCGAGCCCGAGCCCGGCGTAGGGGCGCGGCCCACCGCTGTAAAGCAACGCAGCGACGATCGCGACGGCACCGACCACAAGGATCAACACCGGCGAGGTGGCCAGTGCGAGCGCGAGCCCGGCGAACCCGGCGACCGCGATCGACACGAGCGCCGCGACCAGGACCGCGCGCGGCGACGCGGCGCCGGTCTGCGTCAACCGCGGCGGGCCGACGCGGTCGGGTGTGTCGACGCCCTTCATCGCGTCGAAGGCGTCGTTCGCGAAGTTCACGCCGATCTGCAACCCGGCGGCGACGAGCGCGGCGGCGACGAACCGCCACCACACGACGTGACC
>Ga0070711_100001234_pt1 | contig 13821 bp, 10 predicted proteins | sample LARL53metaG_FD_65452 | JGI IMG/M metagenome (GOLD analysis project Ga0070711, IMG submission 65452) | Corn, switchgrass and miscanthus rhizosphere microbial communities from Kellogg Biological Station, Michigan, USA - LAR L5-3 metaG | ecosystem: Host-associated > Plants > Roots > Rhizosphere ... | reverse complement strand
ATTAAAAATAGTTTCTAAAAATCCCTTTTCCCGTGCCAAATGCTCCAAATAGACTTGCACTTCCCCAGGGGCAATGCGCTGAATCCGACCTAACAATTTTTCAAGAAACGCACGCTTCATAAAAAACAAGACAGTTAGGTTTGTCTAACACAACGAAGACACTCAGTAGGAGCCTGTCCGTAGATTATAATCCACATTCGTTGAACTCCGATGCTCCCCTTTCACCGTGTCGCTCTTTTGGTAGGAACTTGTACATCGAGGCTACAACCCCCCTTTTTTTCCAAATGCATGACTGAGACACTGCTCGCTAAACAAGCACGCTCTACAAACTGTGGAAATTTCGCGTTACATTATATACTCTCATTACATCCCGATACCTTTTCCTAGTTAACGGCTATTGTGAGCAAATTACACACAAAGCACCAAAGCAAACTTCTCCAAGTCATGTTAGGCGGTTTAACGCACTAACCACCGCTTGTATAGAGGCTAGTTCGATGTTGGTATCTATTCCTGCTCCCCAAACGCGCCTCTTCCCAAAGAGCAGTTGCACATACGCAATAGCGCTTGCCTTTGAACCGAAGCCTAAGGCGTGCTCTTTGTAGTAGGCAACCTCGAAACAGAGTCCTCCTGCTTCTCTAATGGCATCGACAAATGCAGCAATTGGACCATTTGCCTTTCCTGCCAAACGAATGGCCTTCCCATTGTGAAGAACCGTAGCTTGGCATTGGAAAAGTCCTCCCGTGTCTTCCTTTATCTGAAACCGCTCTAATTTCCATGGTGTATCAAGATTGACGTATTCATGACAAAAGATTGCACGCAGCTCCATAGAACCTACTTCACGCCCAAGACGATCTATCTCGTCATTGGCAATCGGGCCAAATTCCCTTTGCATTTCCTTTGGTAGTTCAATACCACATTCGTTCTCCAGTAAAAAGGCTACCCCACCCTTTCCACTTTGACTGTTCACGCGGATCACTTCACGATACTCCCTGCCGATGTCCCTTGGGTCAATTGTTAGGTAGGGAACATCCCAGGTGCCTCGTCTACCATGCTCCCACTCCTTCAGTCCCTTCTTAATAGCATCCTGGTGAGATCCGCTAAATGCAGTAAAAACTAATTCACCAGCGTAAGGATGACGTGCTGGAATAGCCATACCTGTGCAACGCACGTAGGATTCAACCAGTTCATTGAAACGGCTCAGGTCTAAGCCAGGATGGATACCATGCATATAAAGATTAAAGGAAACGGTAACTATGTCTAGATTTCCGGTTCGCTCCCCATTCCCAAAAAGAGTGCCTTCCACACGGTCTGCTCCTGCTAATAAAGCAAGCTCCGCAGCCGCGGTTCCTGTACCACGATCGTTATGAGTATGTACACTGATGATCGCAGATTCCCTGCGTTCTAAATTCTGGCAGAACCATTCCACTTGGTCCGCAAAGACATTAGGCATTGCTACTTCCATTGTAGCAGGTAGATTGAGAATCATCTTTCGTTGAGGAAGAGCCCCCCATTCCACCATCACTGCCTCGCATATATCCCTGGCAAAGTCCACCTCAGCACAGGAAAAACTCTCCGGAGAATATTGAAGAATTACCTCTGTTTCCTTCAAAAAGGCAGCTGTATATTCCTTAATCCACCGGGTACCCTGTACGGCCAGTTCTAGTATTTGAGCCCTGTCCATACCAAAGACAGCTCGTCGTTGGGCTGGAGAAATCGAATTATAGAGGTGGATAATGACACGTTTAGCTCCTTTAAGGGATTGCACAGTCCTTTCAATTAAATCTTTTCTTGCTTGGACCAAAACTTGTACTGTAACGTCGGCGGGTATTTGATTTTCCTCTATCAAGTACCGACTGAAGCTGTACTCAGTGTTGGACGCCGCTGGAAAACCTATCTCAATCTCCTTAAAGCCGCACTGTAACAACGTCTGGAACAAATCCAGTTTTTGTTTTACGTTCATCGGGACGGCCAGAGCTTGATTCCCATCTCTCAGATCCACACTACACCATATTGGAGGGTGATCCAAGAGCCTGTCTGGCCAGGTACGATCTTGAAATGTGATAGGATGAAAGCGAGCATACTTCTTAGAGGGGTTTTCTAGCATAGAAAGACGAACGGGATGGTATGAGAAAAAAAGCGAATTCTCGAGTAAAGTTTATTTTTAGAACAAAAAACCTCTCTTGGGGGAGAGGGTATCCCATTCTCAATAGAGTCTGCAGTTTCGTGAAGTGCTCCACCCATCTTTTTAAGAGGGGCAATTTGGACTTTCATGACAATATACTTACTTCCAGCACGGCTTACTTCCAACAAGCTTTTTCTAAGTGGCACACAGGCCTCTTTCCACAGCACACGTCATACGACCCACTGGGGCAAAGTACATTTTCGGCTTCAACTTTTCCCACTACTTTTTTGTAAAAGCATCCGTTTGTGCTGATTATTGCCCGCATGCCAAAAGGACGGGTGCGTTTTGTGGATAAAGCCAGGACAGGTTTCGAGCAAACCGAAGGTGGTTTCCTATTGAAAAAGAGGCTCCAACGGTACGCCAAAAGGCTTGACTGATGCCTAATTCTATTCGAGAGAAGGGGGACCATAAAGTTTAGTTCTCTCCTGTATATACCAGGTACTAGGTATCTCTATTGAGGAAAATGGGAGAACCTTCGGAGTATGGTCCAAAAACATCCTACAGTGGCGGCAAGTCGCGCTATTTTGCCCTTGGCAAGTGGATCCCGATGGGTAGAACTTTATCCAGTATTAGGGCAACATCAGTAGGTTGGTTTTTTTAATCAACGCCATCCCAGATCAACCGAGTCGGTTGGCTGATAACTTACCTCCATAAAAACTTTACAAGGAGAAGTGAGAAAAAGCACCTTAACGCAGGCTGTCCATGCTCCAACGCCGTCGCTGCCAATTCTCTCGGAGAAATCTTCCAGTTTATAAAGTCGGTCGGAACGCTCCAAATGAACCTACCTGGCTGCTTTGGGAACGTGAAAAAGAAAAAAGAAATGTGGGCGCAATTTGGGAGGAGTGACGATACTCATCCCAAAGCAAACAGTTCTCTGCGTAGACAGATCCGAATGTGGATGCTTAATTGACGTCTTTTCTGTCACATAAGTTCCTCCACGAAATTTATGTGGCCGGGGACAACCACGGCCATACTTAACGTACGAACACGGTGGCTGTTGGTGGGCGCACAAGGATCACACAATCCCATCCATAATAGCCACACACGGGTGGTGCCTCTCTTCACCTGACCTACGCTCAAGTTGACCGGTAATGACCAAGAGATGGAGTACCAATCTGGGGTGCATAAAATCTCTATGGTCGGCATGATTGCTGTACGGCGGAAAGGATTAAGAAGGCGAAGCAGTTCACTTCATAACGTTGACGGATCATGGCTAGTAGGTACAGGAGGAGAGAAACAAGAAAAGTACCGCAACCAAAACACTCTATAAGTTGAAGTACCAAGACCGATTAAGACAAAGCCGATCCGCTAACCATCCAACGTAGAACCAGGGATTTCAAAATACCTTGCAATAAAAGTTTTGGGAGAGGAAATCTGTCTGCATTTGAGTATGCACTTGTCCTCCACTAAAAAATCCAATGGCAGCCTTGGTAAGAATTATTGTTATTTTTCACAATCTTCTTCCTAAGAGAAATATCCTCGAGTTAACTCTTACATACCAACCGCCGATGCGGAGTACCACAACGCAATTCTTTCCAATTAGATGCTTCCCTTACAGGGATCGGTCTTTTACCATGTAAAATCCGCCCTGAGGAGTAAGCGCCACAAGTTTATGGTTGCGGATCCTACGGATCCGCATGATTCTCCAAAAAGTAAAAAAGCCTTGAGCAAAACATACACTCTATGGAGAGTTCTCTCCTTGCCAGTGCAGTGCACACGGGTTAAGGATATGGACAATACCTCCGTTCTATCCATTCACAAAGTATGTGGCCACAAATCATATGACACTCTTGAATGAAGGATGTCTTGTTTGAGGGTGCTGCCAAGACGACATCGGCAAACTCTGCTAAACGGCAGGATTGCTTTCCACAAAATACAGTTACTTTCAGTCCTTTTAGGCGTGCCACTTTTGCCGCCTTTATCATATTGCGGCTCTCGCCAGAGGTAGATATTGCCACCAGAACGTCACCTGACTGGCCAATGGCTTCGACCTGACGAGCAAAAACATTTTCAAACCCGAGATCGTTTGAACAGGCTGTTAGCACGCTGGTGTCAGTGGTAAGTGCTAGCCCAGGGAGGGCTTGTCTGTCTGCTAAAAAACGCACCATAAGCTCAGCTGCTAAATGTTGGGCATCTGCTGCACTTCCCCCGTTTCCGGCAAACAAGATACGTTTTCCACTAGTCAAACTCTCTACCCAAATTTCTGCAATTTGCTCCAATTGCGCACTGCAGTCCCTTACCAAGGCGCTTAAAACCAGTTGATGCAGACTAACATTTTTTTTGAAAAGATGGGGAAAGGATGTTTCGTTCACGCAATCCGCCAATACAAGAGGTAAAAAGATAAAGACAACCTACAGCAGCAACCGATTTGGCTAAAAAAAGGCTCCCTCGAAGAGGGGGGCCTGGAAGTGCCCAGACAACTTAGTCATCGGACAAATTTTATGCGTTTGACCCCCTGTCTGGAAGGAACCCCCCATCACTAGAAATCACCGTCTTAATCACCATCTTAGTTACCGTCTTATTCCGTAGGAACAGATTCCTCCCTGCCAGGGGGTGCATCTACCCATTCGATATAAGCCATTGGTGAGGCATCACTCGCACGGGGTCCCAGCCTTATGATTCGTGTATATCCACCGTTGCGATTCATAGCACGTGGAACCAGCTCTTCAAAAAGCTTCTTCACGGCGCCTTTCTGTGCAAGACGGCTCATAACTTGACGGCGTGCCGCAAGGCTCGCTCGCTTTCCAAGCGTAAGCATCCTTTCTGCAAAAGGACGCATTGCCTTAGCCTTAGCAAGAGTCGTCTTAACTCGCTGATGCTGAATCAGATCGCATACTTGATTAGCCAACAGGGCGTCGCGATGTGCAGCAGTACGCCCCAACTTGGCGGTTTTTTTTCTATGTCGCATGGAAAAAGGCTAGGCAATTGTATCAACCGTTTCTTTCTTTTCCAAATCAGATCTTTCTTCTCTGAGAGACTCAACAAGTCCCGGCTCAAATTTCATCCCTAAATTTAGGCCAAGCTGAGAAAGTTTATCTTTGATCTCATTGAGAGACTTTTTTCCAAAGTTACGGTACTTAAGCATTTCAGTCTCCGACTTCATAGCCAACTGGCCTACGGTAGTAATATTGGCATTATTAAGGCAATTAGCTGCACGCACGGAAAGTTCGATTTCGTTGACACTCATGTTAAGCAGCTTTTTTACACGCGTACTTTCCTGGCTTAATTCCTGTGGTGTTTCATCAAACACAACCTGGCTGTCATCGTAATTGACAAACACATCAAGGTGACGACGGAGAATAGCCGAGGCGTGCAACAGAGATTCGCTTGGAGTCAGACGTCCATCAGTCCAAACCTCGAGGATCAGCCTATCGTAATCCGTACGCTGTCCAACGCGAGTATTTTCCACTGCATATCGGACACGAACCACTGGAGAAAAGACCGAGTCGATAGCGATAACGCCGATAGGCTGATCTTCCCGTTTATTCTCGTCCCAGGTTGCAAACCCTCTTCCGAGGTGAACTTCTAGCTCCGCTTCAAATTTTTGTTTCGTGTCAAGGGTGCAAATGTGTTGTTTTGGATTAAGAATTTCACACCGTTGACGGGGTTGAATATCTGCTGCAGTAACGGGCCCTTCCTTATCTACGGAGATGACCAAAGTACGGACTTCACAGTCGTAGACTCTAAACTTAATTTTCTTTAGGTTAAGGATAATGTCCACCACATCCTCTACTACCCCTGGTAGAGTGGTAAACTCGTGTAGGGCTCCTTGAATTTTTATAGAAGTAATAGCGGCACCCTCTAGCGAGGAGAGCAACACCCGGCGTAACGAATTCCCAACCGTATGTCCGTATCCAGCTTCAAAAGGTTCTGCAATGAACTTGCAATAAGTCTCAGTTGCTGTTGCCTCATCTCGGACAAGGTTCTTGGGCATTTCAAAACGCCCTAATTGAGTAACCATGAACTAGGATTTGGTTTTCTGGGTTCCAGCAGAACAAGCACCAGAATTATAGACAGCGCCCCTTTTCGGGAATTTGATAGAACCTCGTTTTGCCAGCACATCCAGAAGAGCCTTCGCTTATACTCGCTATTCTCCAGTTGTAAAGAAAAATGACTAGGGTTCTGCACTGCAGGCAGTTTCACTTTACAAGTAATTTCCGCAGCACTAAGGGCAGGATTCCACCATTGCGTAGATAGTCCACCTCGATATAGGTATCTACTCTTAGCTGAACTTCTACATCTTTAACAGAACCATCTTTGCGCTCAATTCGGAGAGTAAGGGCTTGTCTGGGTTGAATCTTTTCACCCAACCTAAGGATACAAAATTTTTCTGTACCGTCGAGTTGAAGCGTTTTTGCGCTGATGCCTTCTCGAAATTGGAGTGGCAGTACTCCCATGCCAACCAAATTAGAGCGATGAATACGCTCGTAACTTCCAGCTATCACCGCACGTACTCCCAACAGCTTAGTCCCCTTTGCTGCCCAATCCCGGCTGCTGCCAGTGCCATACTCTTGACCTGCAATAATAACTAAAGGAACTCCCTCCTTCCTATAAGCCATTGCTACGTCATAAATAGAACACTGCTTAGCTTCAGGGTACTTTATACTGACTCCTCCCTCCGTGTTAGGAAGCATTAAATTTCTGATCCTTGCGTTAGAAAAGGTACCCCGTGTCATAATCCGATCATTTCCACGGCGACTACCATAGCTGTTGAAATCTCTAGGTTGGATTCCGCATTCAGTCAAATATCTTCCCGCCGGAGAACCAGCCTGAATAGCTCCTGCTGGAGAAATATGGTCGGTGGTCACTGAATCTCCGAGTATCGCTAACGGACGCGCGTTATAGATCTCAGAAAGACCAGCTGGCTCCATAGAAAAATCCTCGAAGAAGGGAGGTTCTTGGATATAGGTGCTTCCTGGATCCCACTGGTAGAATTTACCAGCGACACTCTCGATCTCATCCCACTTGGGGTTTTTAGAAACAAAATCTGCATATAGACGGAGGAACGCCTCCGGCCGAAGTGCCTCAGCCATTACCTTCCGAATTTCAGACATCGATGGCCAAATCTCCCTTAGGTAAACATTCCTCCCGTTCAGGTCCTCGGAAATAGGATCGTGAATGAGGTCGACATTTATGCGGCCGGCTAAAGCGAAGGCCACCACCAGCGGGGGAGACATAAGAAAGTTAGCTCGGACACTTTGATGAATGCGTGCCTCGAAGTTCCTGTTTCCTGAAAGCACGGCTACGCCTATCAGATCGCCTGAAACAACAGTCCTTTCGATTTCCGGATCTAATGGCCCCGAATTTCCAATGCAAGTGGTACACCCATAGCCTACGATATTGAACCCCAACTGGTCTAAATAGAATTGTAGTCCTGTCCGCCTTAGGTAATCCTCCACTACTCGAGATCCAGGCGCCAAGGAAGTTTTTATGGAAGGATCTACTCGCATTCCGTGTTGAACTGCCTTTTTAGCAAGAAGGCCAGCCCCAATCATTACACTAGGATTGCTTGTATTGGTGCAGCTAGTGATAGCCGCAATAAGAATACTCCCATCACGCAACCTTTCCGTATTGGTCGTATGGACAGCGGAGAAGTTAAGTCCATTGGGAGAGCTTAACGTGGGGTGATCATCCACCATCTCGATGTCATTCTTTGGACCACCATTTCCAGCTGCAGTAGTTGCAAACGCCACTTCTTTCTCCAGCTTTTTTTTTCCATATCCCCCCTCAGAAATAGGCAAAGCCAGGAGATCCTGAAAGGTCCTCTTTACTTGAGAGAGGGGAATACGATCCTGCGGGCGCTTAGGACCCGCTACGCTAGGCTGGATCCTACTGAGATCCAATTCCAGATTGGCGCTATAATCGACATCTCCTATATCTGGCATCCCAAACATTTTTTGGGCCTTGAAATATCTCTCAAAAGTAATAACCTGGCTCTCGCTCCTCCCGGTTAGTCTCAGATAAGCGACAGATTCCTCATCTATTGGAAAAAATCCCATGGTGGCCCCGTACTCAGGAGCCATGTTTGCGACCGTAGCACGGTCTGGCAATGCAAGTGACCTGGCCCCCTCTCCATAAAATTCGACAAACTTGCCGACAACTCTAGAGGCTCGCAGCATTTGGGTAACGGATAGAGCAAGGTCAGTAGCTGTCACTCCCTCTCCCAGTTGTCCAGTGAGATGTACACCGACTACTTCAGGTGCCAAAAAATATATAGGCCGACCCAGCATCCCTGCTTCTGCCTCAATTCCCCCCACGCCCCAACCTACGACGCCTAGCCCATTGATCATCGTAGTATGAGAATCCGTGCCAACTAAGCTATCTGGATAAAAAATCTCACCCTCAGCGCGCCTAGCACTCAAGATTCCCCTAGCTAAATATTCGAGATTCACTTGATGAACAATCCCAATACCAGGAGGTATCACGCGGACGTTCTTGAAGGCTTGCTGACCCCACTTAAGAGCCTGGTAACGCTCACGATTACGAGCGAACTCCATCTCCAGGTTAAGATGAAGTGCTTGTGAAGTGCCATAAAAATCCACTTGTACAGAGTGATCCACTACTAGATCTACAGGCACCATGGGTTCGACTAAGTCAGGATTTCCCTGGAAGCGTCGAATAGCACTGCGCATTGCGGCAAGGTCCACTAGAAGAGGTACGCCAGTAAAATCCTGTAGAATGATACGAGCCGCCGTAAAGGGAATCTCTACTGGATCTGGGGACTGTGCATCCCAGTTTGACAGGGCGAAGACATCCTTGTCAGAAATTTTAAGGCCATCCCAGTTACGCAGAACGGACTCCAGAATGACACGGAGGCTTACCGGCAACCTAGAGATCCTCCCTATCCCACTTCGCTCCAGAGCCGGCAGAGAGTAAAACCACCCCTCCCGGCCATCGTAACCAGTGCAAAATTTCTCCAGTGTACGAAACGGACCACTCGTCATTGCAATGACTTCAGCGCATCACGAATTCTGCGAAAATCAGGAACTTGCTTAGGATCATCATTCGACTCCGCATATCGAATATATCCCCGGCGATCAATGAGAAAGGCCGAACGCTTTGGAACTCCACTCATCCCAAGCCCTATCTCTGGCAGGAAACTACCGTAGGCGACCCCGTACGCCTTGGCAACCATATGGTCATAATCGCTAAGCAGTGTAACTCCAATCTTCTCCTTCTGAGCCCACGCCTCCTGCGCAAACGGATTGTCTCCACTAATACCGTAGACAGTCGCACACAGGGAGGAGTAATCCGATAGATCTTGCGTTATGCAGCATAGCTCACCGGTACAGACAGGAGTGAACGCCATGGGAACAAACAGCAAGAGGACATTTGAGCCGGCAAATTGATCCGAGAGCTTAATACGCCTCAAGCCATCCCGGCCCTTACTGCTCAACGTAAAGTCTGGTGCCAAAGTACCGATAGACAACGCCATGGATCCCTTCTAACTTCCTTTCTTCATTAGGTCAAGAGAACTTTCTTAAGCTAAATCTAATAAGCTAAATGGTAAGTGGGGAGTTCGAATAACTTGGTTGCTGGCCCATCGGCTAGTTGATAGCGCCTCCTGCCAATCATAACTCATTTTTTTCACGAGTCTCACAATCCTATGGTATTTCCGCGCCACTTTGCCCACTTTCAAGCAACTTGACTTGAGCCTATAATTTGCCTGGGAAGCTTGTGTTTGCAGCCTATGGCCTTTGGCCCTTGATGTTGGAAGGGCGCATCTCAAGCCACTCTCTCCTTGAGAAATAATAAAAAAACAAATAGAAAGGCAAATGGGGTAGGGGCTGGAAGGGTTTTTTGGCGCACGTATAAACTGTGTCTGTGAAAAAGCCAAACCCGGCTCCTATTTAAGGAAATGGGGGTGTCTGTGCAGCTATTTAAGTCAGCGTTGTCTGACACTATTTTGTCCTCATAAGTCACTTTGCACTCTTGCAACTGCCTCGTGGTGTAACGGTAGCACTGCAGATTCTGGATCTGTGTGTCATGGTTCAAATCCATGCGAGGCAGCCAGGAACCGTGCCTCTGCTCCGATAATTTAAAACACATTTTAATCGACCTTTGCGGACAGGGAAGTAGGGAGCTGGTTTGTTGGTTTGACTAAGCCATACCCATATCCAAGAAAACCAGCGTTTGCCTAACACTTCATTCTTTTGCTTGCCGAGCGTTTAACAGAAAAAGGAGCCTAGCTGAATAGCAGGAGAAAACGGAATCTGGGAACTTCATAGTAAGGTTTTGCAACAGTGCTCTAGCCTCTGGTATTCTCCCGACCTGGATCGTAAGTAGCTCTGCTTGGGCGTAAAGGGAAAAGGGCGCTACGAAGGATGTTGGATACTTGGTAGCGAGAGCCTGTAGATCCGCTATGCCGGCCGGAAGATATCCGGATACTAGCGTGTTTTCTGCGATTCCTAAGGCTGCAGCCGGTGCAAGAGAGTGTTTTCTGAATCCTGAAAGAAACTTTTTATAGGTCACACTCGACTCATTTAGTCTACCGACATGTCTCTGCTTTTCTGCCAATAAGAGGAGTGCACTAGCTGCCGCATCTGACTGAGGATATCTGGAGATTACTGTCTGTAGCTGCTCCATGGTAGAGGCATTGGCAAGCAAGGCTGCTGCATGTCGCGCTTGGCAACCGATAACCAGAGAGATGACTACTCCTCCTGTGCAGATCATCCCTACTATCGTTCCAACCACGATGATCGCCGTAGACTTTTCTACAAGAAGTTTCATTCCAAGCCTTTTTATTTAATATTTAATTTAATATTCAGTATAGGTCATTGGAGGCTGCAACGCTAAGTGCAGCTGGAGAGAAAATTCCTTTTCTCCTGAAAATGCCCATTGTGGGGGCGGGTTTCCCTCCCCAGAAGGGAAGCTGCCAGGATTTAGCATGACCTGTCGCAGCAAGAGTAAAATTCATACGGTTAGGCCAGTCCTATGGCGTGCATTTTATAGGTTGCTTTGGAAGGAAATCTCTGATCCCCTGCCAGGGGTGGCGTTTCTTTCTAGTTTCTGCATAAAAAACAAGGGAATGCGTTACCTTTTTCAAGATTTCAAAAGGAACTCCCCCGTTCTACCTCCCACTTTCTAACCTGTTACAAATTATCTCATGTCTCCCAGATGCCTCAGAGAGGCCGAAATTGCCCATCTCCTCTCCGGCCTGCCGCATTGGAATTGCCAATCGCAGGAAATCTCCCGCACTTTTCGATTTTCCAGTTTCATCAAATCAATTGATTTCGTGAATCAAGTTGCTAAGCTGTCGGAAGACGCTCTCCATCACCCAGAAATTTTAGTTTCTTGGGGGAAGGTTACCCTTACACTGAGCACCCACAGTGTGAAAGGACTAACCACTTTGGACTTCGACCTTGCTTCTAAGATAGACCTCCTATTTGCTAGTTTTCCCTAGTTTCTGGAGGGGAGAACACAATCCCCCTTGGCTCTTTCTTATGGCTCTTCGGTACTCAGCTTCCCTCCCTCCGTCCAAGTTCAGCAGTTTCAAAGCGTGTGAACTGCTTTAGGAAGGTGAGCTCCACTTCCCCGATGGGGCCATTTCTTTGCTTAGCGATAATGAGTGCCGCCTTACCGCGTAGGTCCTCACCACTTTCTCGATCCCCCTTCTCGTAAACTTCTGGACGTACCAGGAGAGCCACCACGTCGGCATCTTGCTCAATCGCTCCTGACTCACGAAGGTCAGAGAGGCGGGGCTTCCCTCCCTCACGGGTTTCAGGCTGCCGATTAAGCTGAGCAAGTACAATAACAGGGATATTAAGTTCCCTAGCTAAAGCCTTAATCCCATAGGAAATCTCAGAGATCTCGATTTGTCTATTCTCTTGCCCTCGTTGCGAGGAGGAACGAAGAAGCTGTAAATAGTCAATTACAATAAGTTCGACTCCTTCAGAAGCCTTCATACGGCGTGCCTTAGAACGCATTTCCAGGATGCTGAGTGCAGTGGTATCATCAATGAAGATCTTACACTTTGCTAACCTGTCTGCAGCTGCAAAAAGAATGTGCAAAGCATTACCGGAAATAAATCCTTCGCGAAGTTTTTGCAAATCTAGGCGCGCACTAGAGCAAAGAATGCGTTGGACGAGCTGCTGGCTGCTCATTTCCAGGCTAAAAATACCAACGGCCTTTCCGGTTGCTAAGGCAACGTGCTCCGCAATGTTCATGGCGAGTGCTGTTTTACCCATGGATGGACGAGCAGCTATCACAAACATTTCCCCACCATGTAAACCATTGGTTATTTGGTCCAATTTCTTAAATCCCGTGGATAGGCCAGTGATACCGCCACGATTTTTGTAAAGCCTGTCAATATTCTCAACGGCTGCCATGACCAATTCCTTCATCTGTGGAAATGTATTGCGATAGCGTTCTTCGCCAATGGCAAGCACTCGACTTTCTAACTCATCCAATAAGGCCCATATCTCGCCCTGCTCGGTGTAGCAGCGTGAGGCCATTTCCGTGCAGATAAAAATCACCTGACGAAGCAAAAATTTCTCCTGAACAATATCCAAATAGTAGCTAGCGTTCGCTGCCGTTGGAACAAATGTCAGAATATCGTAAAGAATAGTTTCTCCACCTATCCGCTCCAGGAGCTGATGATCTTCCAGGTACTGGAGGAGAACGACGATTTCTACTGGCCGCGAGAGCTTATAAAGCTCCAGCATGGCCTGGTAGATGATCTTGTGCGCCGGATAATAGAAATGCTCGTCGTTAATGCGCTCAATGCAGCAGTTAAGGGTTTGCTCTGGGGAGAGGAGAATAGAGCACAATACGCCCTTCTCAGCGTCCACACTTTGAGGAAGGCTCCTATGAACGTCTGGCAGATGGATCCCCTTTTTCACACCACTCCCTCCTTTCGGAAGATTCCTTGGATAAGTGTGACTGAACTGCCGGGAAAGCTGAAAGGAAACCAAGGACGCTCCACCAGACAGAACCCGGCAACAAGGGAAACCGGCACATTATGGCATTCCAGCCATTTCCTACAAAGACTCCGTAGATGGTCCCTCCATTGCCAGCTTCTCCACTACTACTAGATTGAGAAGATTGAAAGAAAAAGTGGTTATTCCCGGCTTCCGTCATCGCTTCTCACCAGGATTTCTGTAGGGGAGGAGGCTGCCTCAGGCTTAACACCTTTTTCTCTTTTTACGCCTTCCACAAAGACGCTTAGGTATATGCTCACCTGAGGATGTAATTTCACCTGCACTTTATAGTCTCCACTCTCCTTAATTGGCTTCTCTAGGAAAACAGCATGCCTGGGAAGCGAAACGGAACGAGTTTCGCTGAGGATTTTGTCCGCAATATCTTTGGCAGTGATAGAGCCAAAAACCCTACCCCCTTTTCCGATCTCAAGCTCAAAGGCGAGTCTAAGACTGCTAATACTATCTCCCAACTCCTTCGCAATAGCAAGTTCTTCCGCCTCGCGTTTGACTCGCGTGGCTTTAAGATAGCTGAGCCGCCGTAGGGAGGAAGGGGTTAATTCCAACGCTTTCCCATTGGGGAAAAGAAAATTGCGGGCATAACCACGACGCACCTTCACTATATCTCCCTCCGCGCCGAAGGATCCAAAGCTCTCAGTAAGAATAACTCTAGTGTTTGCCACAACAAACTCCTGCCTACGGTTCCAGGAGGTATACGATGCC
>Ga0070711_100001233_pt1 | contig 13826 bp, 11 predicted proteins | sample LARL53metaG_FD_65452 | JGI IMG/M metagenome (GOLD analysis project Ga0070711, IMG submission 65452) | Corn, switchgrass and miscanthus rhizosphere microbial communities from Kellogg Biological Station, Michigan, USA - LAR L5-3 metaG | ecosystem: Host-associated > Plants > Roots > Rhizosphere ... | reverse complement strand
TGGACATTGAGCAAAAAAATGGTGGACAATAGCCACTTACCTGTCATTCTTGCTGGAGGTCTTACACCAGATAACGTTCAATACGCCATAAGGTCAGTAGGTCCATATGCAGTAGACGTAAATAGTGGAGTCAAAATAAGTAGGAATTCAAGGCGAAAAGACCCTGTTAAAGTGAGAAATTTTATTTACCGAGCGAAAAATGTATTGTATTCATTCCTATAGAATGATTTCGTGGATGATTGCACTTACAGACATGATTACCACGGCGGAAGAGCTAATACAGTAGACAAGCCTATTGATTTTCATAAGAATTGTTGTCGCAGAAATTTTGAAAAAATGCTTATACTACGCGATCTCATAGATCTAAAAGTTCTATATTGAGATCAGGTATTGTTAATTTTCTATATTAGGTAACCTTTTCTTCTGTTCAGATGTAAATCAAAGTACCACAATTCATTCGTGACCATGTTGTTGGAAATCCCAGTAGCATCGAATCCACTAATTATGCTATGGGGCCACACTAACAACAGATGCATAGAAATTAATGTTTTGATGCAATACGTAAATGCAATTATAGGTAGTAATGTTTAAAGTACCATCTCTAATATAGAGTCAAATTGCAAAGAACATTATGCAACTTGAAATGGAAGTGAACTAAACAAGGAAAGAAAAGACCTTCGAGAAGTTTTACTCTATGATCGATTAGAAGCAGCTATCAGAAAACACAATCCTCAAATTGATGAAGATGGAGTATATGATGCTCTATCAGAAATTAATGAATCTAGATTCCCATTTACACTTGATTCAATGGACACAAATGAAAAGATTAGAGCTAAATTAGTTGGCCTATCAAGGTCAAGTGGTTTAGAACCCTATTACGGTAACTCAGAACTTTGGAGAAGGAAACGTAGAAAAGACTGTAAAGCTTTTCGATTTTGATTATCCAGAAAACAATGATTTTTTAGTAACTAATCAATTTCAGCTTGATGGTCTAAAACAACCAATTTATCCAGATATTGTTATTTTTGTAAATGGTGTTCCTCTTGTAATAATAGAGTGTAAATCTCCTTACATCAAAGATCCTATTCAAGAGGCAGTAGAAAAGAACTTTGGGAGGTATCAAAGCAGAGGATCAGGATATGAACGATTAATATTTTTCAATCATTTTCTTATTGCTACATGTGGCACTTTAGCAAGACATGGAACTATAGGTGCCAATGTGAACCATTATGCCAGATGGTCTGAAGCTTATCCTCTAACAGAAGAAGATATTCAGAAAATGTGCGCAGATAAAAAGCCAAGAGAGCAAGAGATCCTTATTGCAGGAATGTTATCAAGATCTCATCTATTGGATTTGCTCAAAAACTATGTAATTTACGAAACAGATAACAACAAAACAGTCAAGAAATTGGCAAAGCATCAACAGTATAGAGTTGTTACAAAAGCAGTTGAAAGGCTAAATTTAGAGGAAGAAAATATTGCAGATAAAGGTGGTGTAATATGGCATACGCAAGGTTCAGGAAAGTCTCTTTCTATGCTATGGCTTGCAACTCAATTGATGTACAAGTTTGGAAATCCACCTATTGTGATAGTTACTGATAGAAAACAGTTAGACGAACAGATCCATGGTACTTTCAAAGCTTGTGGATTTCCAGATCCTATTGCTGCTAAAAGCAGAAGACATCTTCAATCACTCATTAGCAATCCAAGAGGCAAAACTATAATGACCACTATTCAAAAATTTGGCTCCAAGGAAAGCCATATTCATACAGACCAGAAAGTTATCGCTCTTGTAGACGAAGCACATAGAACACAGTACAAGTTTAATGCTGAGGCAATGAGATCAGCCATGCCAAATGCAGTTTTCTTTGCATTTAGTGGGACACCTATAGATAAGAAAAACAGAAGCACTTACAAGGTTTTTGGGCCTTTGCTTGACAAATACTCATTTGAAGAATCAAAGCAAGATGGAGCCACACTAAAGATTATGTATGAAGATAGAATGCCAGATCTTTATGTAGAAGGAGCGGATAGTATAGACCATATTTTTGAGCGTGTATTTTCAGATCTTGATAAAGATACTAAACTAAAGCTCAAAAAAGAATATGTAACAAAAGAAAAGATATTAGAAGCTCCTGCCAGAATTAGAAAGGTTTGTCTTGATTTAATAGATCATTATACTACCCAAATTATTCCTAACGGCTACAAAGCAATGTTAGTTGCAACCTCAAGGGAAGCTGCTGTTACGTATAAAAGGGAACTAGACAAGCTAAATGCGCCCAGATCAAAGATTATTATGACGTCCCATCTTGGAGAGAAAGGCAAAGATGGGAGTAGCTGGGATGAATACTGTCTTACTCCAGAACAACGTGAAGATGAAGCGGAAAGGTTCAAGGATCCAAATGATCCAACTAAAATTCTAATAGTGGTTGATATGCTGCTTGTAGGCTACGACGTTCCAGTAGTTCAAGTTATGTATTTAGATAAAGGGCTAAGGGAGCATACTTTACTTCAGGCAATAGCCCGAGTAAACAGACTATATGATCCAGGAAAGACCTATGGATTAATAGTTGACTACTGTGGAATAACAAAAGACCTACAGAAGGCTCTTGCGATATTTGAAGAGGATGATATCAAGGGAGCATTAGAGCCAGCAGAAAAAGAACTTGAAGAGCTAAAGATAAGACATCAGGAAGCAATGTCATTTTTTACCGACATAGACGATAAAAATAATGATAATACAATAATTGAAAAGTTTGAACCGATAAATGTTAGAGATGACTTTGAATATGCATTTAAGATGTTCTCAAAAGCATTAGATGTTATACTTCCAAAAAAAGAAGCAGATCCGTATATTTCAGACTTTAAGTATCTGAGTGAAAAAAGACAATTAATTAGGACATATTATGGAGGAGTCAAATACAGCTTAAGAGAAGATGGAAAAAAAGTTCAGCAGTTAATAGATGACCACATCAGATCTCTGAATATTTCAGAGCTTATGAATCTAAAAGAAGTTACCTATGAAAATTTCCTTGGTTATGCCGCAGCTAAATTCAAAAGTGAAAGGGCAAGGACTGCTTTAATCAAAAATAAAGCCAGACAGATAATAAAGGAGCTTGCTCCAACAAATCCAGTATATTATGAAAAATTAAGAGAAAGATTGGAGCAAATTATAGAGCAAGAAGAGAAGCGTAGAAAAGAAGATGCCAGCTATTTTAACAGTATAGCAGAGATTTACAAGGAGGCATTAGAGGAAGAAGAACAGCGAAAGAAACTTGGTTTTTCTACACCGTATGAATTTGCAGTTTATGAACAATTACAATCAATAAGAAAGGACGATAGTATTTCAAGGAATGTCACTAATTTAATATTTAAAAAGGTAAAAGAAGAAACTAACATTGTAGGATGGAAGACAAAGACAAGTTCCGAAAAGAAATTCAGTATTGCTATTTATGATATCTTGATAGAAAATAAATATCCAGAAGATAAGGTTGATGAAATAACTTTGAAAATTATAGATTTGGCTAAGCGAAACCTTTCATGATTATAAAAGCAAAGATTCAGTATGGTACTATAACTATACCCTATGATATTATCAAGAGTAAACGTATCAAGACATCTGAAATCATAGTAGATGCAGATAAAGTCACAATTAGAACACCATTAAATAAAGACATATCTGAGATTAGAAAACTTGTTTTGGATAAGGCAAGTTGGATACTAAAAAAACAAAAAGAATACAAAGATGCAATACCACAGATAGTAAAACCTACTTTTCAAGAGGGTTCAACTTTGCCATATCTTGGAAAACTCTACCACATCAAAATATTCAAAGGGCAGCCAAAAAATAGTATAAGTTTTGTCGGACAACAATTTATGATTAAATTGCAATCATCTCCCTCATCATCAACCAAAGACCATTCGGATCTAATTACAAAGCTATATCATGGCTGGCTAATGAGGGCAGCGCGTCCAATTTTTAATAATAAAATAGAAGAGATATCATCAAAACTTGGCATTGATAAACCAAAGAAAATAGGCATTAAAAAACTCAAAAACAGGTGGGGCAGCCTTACTCCTTCTGGTGCAATTAACTTGAATGTAAATCTACTAAAGGCACCTCCAGATATAATAGATTATATAATTTTACATGAACTATGCCATTTTAAAATTAAGGAACATTCACATCATTATTGGGATCTAGTCTATAAGCACATACCCAATTATCAAGAGAAGATAGATTGGTTAAACATAAACGGAATAAATTTGATGTAGATGACAAAAGAAATACTAAACTGTAGAAACCATTCTCTATCACTCTTATTGTTATTGATGCAAGCAAGCATGACACGGAGACATAGGAACTTTCTATTATTAGCAGAGCTAAATAGAATAAAATAGTGTATTTGAGCACGAAGGAAACATAAAAAAGTTAAGTCGAGGTCTAACAATAATAGAGAGCTGCTATGTCTCCGTGTCATGCAATCAACAAGCAATTGCTATTATAAGGATTCATTCTTCCCTCTCAAGTCAGTAAGCAGCTTAACACCAATGTAACAAGTTTCTTTCTGACCATAGTATGTGATGCGCTTCTTTTCTATTTCAGATTCAGCCAATTTCTTACCAAATACAGACATGTCAAGAGGTCTTTCGTGTTTCTCTTTGCAGAACTTGACGTATTCACTATACAAGTCTGTTGCAAGCGTGTAATACTCTGGTGCTTCCAGGTCTATGCTACAATTGGCCTCTAAGAATGCTTTTACGATGTTAGACTTCTCCTCATATTCCTTTCTTACCTTCTCTACAGACACATCCTTAAACCCGTTGTCTTTGCGCAACTGCTTAAATGCTATCAACGCCAGATTCAACAAGCCAGATAGTTCCTCAGGTGTGGTTAGTTTCTCTATTAGTTTCACGTCTTTTGCTTCGTCTTCAAACACTTTTTCAAAGGCAAGTATTAGCCATCTTCGATAATATGCGTAGCTCTTATCATCTGTCTCTGGGATTTTATTGGCACTAAAGATTAAAGTAGAATAGTTCCTAAAACTAAACGGCTTGCAAAACTTGTGCTGTGCTCTTATGCTATCGCCAGATACCAGGGTTTTGAATATTCCAGTAGAGGTTAATTTCTGTGATTTTAGATCTGCAAATGTATTTACCATTTTGCAGTACAATCCAGCTGCTGCAAATCTATCATTATCCAAATCCTGAAGTGTTACATGGCTTGTATTTTCAAGACCTATCAAGGCTTCAATTATCTTTATAAAGACACCTTTGCCGTTTGCTCCTGGTCCTACCAACATTATAGCCTTCTCGTACTCTGCAGATTTGTACAGGCAGTAACCAATAACCTGCATCGCTGTAAAGATATCTTGAGGATGTAGTACTTGACCCAGGAACTTCAATATGTTGGGACACTTTGCCTTGGGATCGTATTTGATTGGTGATTGTACTAGTGACAAATGATTAGGTGAGTGTTCTTTAAACTCCAATGTGTCTATATTCAATAATCCATTCTCTAAATTGAGGATCTCAGGTCTACCAGCATCAAACTCATTCCTATTGGTGTATGTTCTTCTTCTGATATGGTTCATAACTTCGTTGACTATACTGGTTGTAACTTCGCCCTCTGTCATTAATTCGGCTTGCGACTCTATAATTATCTCTGCGCCGCTAACATAGATACCCTTGCTTTCATCATAATGGTAAATCTCCTTAGTGTCACTCATTGTTTTGAAGCAATACATTCCCATGAGGGTGTCTTCAATCCTTTCGTCATCATCCTCGTCATCATCATTCTCATCTGCGTCTTGAGACTTGGCCTTTTTTCGTTCCTTTTTGTGCCCATCTTTTCCATTTCCATCCAAGTATGGAATATCCATGCGAATGTTTTCATTCAGAAGGTTTTTTTCGTCTTCGGTTAACTCGCCTACTAAATCACCATTATTATTAGTACTATTGTTATTACTACTACTGCTACTACCGTTATCTTTGGTCCGGTATGGTCCTAACATTTACAAAACCAACTCCACCAGCAAATTCTTTTTAACAGACAGCAGGAAATACCGCTCGTCAACATTAGCAAATATCCTGCCAGCGGCTTCCTTCAATATGTAATCTATCTCATCCTTGCATTCCCACCTTGCATTTAGCTCATTTTTGACTTGTTCGCTTAAGTCTGAAATCTTTATTTCAAAGGCCGGAGTAGGTGTGTAAACTGGAATTCTATAGATTAAATCACATGCCTGTTTATCATATGATTTTATTTTCGCCAGACAAAGGTAAAGTTCATCAACCAGCTTTTCAATCGTAAATGGTTCATTTGCAGCAGTACAAGTTTTACTTTGACTCAACTTCCTGGTGCCACTCCAAGGCCATATCCTCCGGCAAATTTTCGAGGTGTAACTAAAGTGTCGGTAGTGAATCCCTTCGCAGCGAGTTTTTTTCTAATTTGACAATTTGGCAAATGTGCGGATGAATGTATGATAATCTTGCCAGGTTCAGCGTTAGGACAGTGGCACGCCACATTATCTGTATTAATCTTTAAATGATACAGTTTAGTATTTACCGTTGGAAATCACCTCTTTGGCTGAATAAGCGGTGGATTCTAAGGAGGACTTGGTGGTGGACTGGGCTTCTGGCGGGGCCCATTGCCATCTTTTTTCATTTATCATTTTATTTATTTCTCCTGAACTTGTTTGGTTTGTACGTATTGACGATGATAGTGTTTTTCCAAAATTCTTAATATATAGCGACTTAAACTAACATCTCCTCGCTCCATATCCATTTGTTCCTTCAATTCGATTGGCAAAGATAGCCCGGTTGCAATAGTTTTTATTTTCATGATTGTAGAATAACAAAATTGTTACAGCATTTGAGAACTAACAAAATTAAGAATTGAGGTCTTTTTCCCAACCAGGATAGAATGATTCTGTGATCTTGCGAAACATCATTTCTCTGACTGTTAATCCATCATCCGTCCAAACAGAATCAGGGTCTATGTTTTCACATTCTAGATCTGGTTCCTCAGGACAATTTTCTTTGTAAATATCTTCATCCCAGAGGTTATCAACTGAGTCCTGTACTATCTTTTCGAATACTCGTAACAGACGTTTATTTATCATCATAGAATTAAGTTCTGTCGCAAATATCCTCCCGTATTTTGCAACAAAATTTGCATATCTGTTAGGGTCATTTTGTTCCAGAAAAGCGATCTTCTCTGCTGATAGTGGTTTTTCTAGAAGATGGTATTTCTCTATCTGCTCCTGGGTAATAGCCACCCTTTTAAACGATACAATATCTTCAATTCCAAATAACTCTAACCATTCCTGGATCTGTCTATCCATATCGTCGCCGTACAAGTCGAGGTCACCAAAATACAGAATATGGATTTTTTTGTCTGGATGTTCATCTGCAAACTCCTTGAGTCTTTCGCAATTCAGGTAAGCAAACGTTAGGCTGCTGAATCCGTGATTTAGTATTACTCTAATGTTTCTGCCATCCAAGACCTTCCTGAATTTCTTACCAAGCCCAGCCTCCTCAAGCCATGCTTCGCCGTAGTTGGGTTGGGCATACCATTTACCAGGTTTTCTGCCCTCCTCACCAGGAGTGCCTTCACCATCATAGTTGGAAGGTGCATATTTGAGTTCTTCAATTGCATTTTCGATATATTCATCAGGATCTTGAGGATCTTCTGGTTCTGTAGGATCCTCTGGTTCAGAATCATCATAATCATCCAGTACTTCCCTACCACTCTGACTATCTTCAAAGCAATCGATCGGTAATTTTGGATAAAATTCCCATTCAGGTGGGCAGTATATCGAGAATTCTCTGGCACGAACAGTGTATTTTATGAGGCATTTGTAATCTTTGGTTTTGTCCAGCAGTTTTAGTGAATCGAGCCTATATAGTAAAGTTCTAAGCATTGGTTTGAAGCCTTCAGATTCATAAAATGGTAGGTCCACATCTCGTATGTGTTTAATAATTTGAAACCATTTTCCATTCTCGATCTGTTTACGCCAGTTTAGATTGTTCACCACATCAAAGTTGCCAACTCTTACGCCGTTGTCAGGGTCCTTTGCCAAACATTTCAAATGTCGGCGGACGGTAGTACTTGGAATACCGGTCATCTTACTTATTATGCGTGTAGACTTCCCAGCCTTGTGCAGTCCAAGGATCATGCCTAGGCACTCCTGGCGACTTGCGTTAAATAGTAGTGGCGCAGGTGATGGTGCTACAGGTGGCTCGCCTGCTGGTGATAGTGGAGTAGTATTAGTAGCAGGAGACATACTTGAAGTATTTGATACCTTGATAATGTCTGTTGGTGATGTTGGTAGTAAATCGATATCGTCGGCAGAAGAAGAAGTTGTCATTTTTCTAGGCCATCTTCCCATTCGTAGTCAACGCAACTTCATTATGGCATATACAATTGCATTGCACTATGACGCCGATACCTTGCGTATCAAAATATGCACCTTGACATTCATTATGTGTTGAAGTTAGACATCGACTCAATTTTCTTGCAGCGGTTATATGTCGTTGCCTTGTCAAGTCTTAGAATATTCTCCATTTTTTGGTTTTGTTTTTTGAATGCCACTCAGAATTTTAGTTACGACATCGTTGAAGGAATCTCCGGTTTTTCCTAGCTCTCTAAGCGTTTCATAATTCTCCCATGAGAGAGCAATCGTCGTCAGGCCACGATTGCTATGATTTGCTTTTAACATTTATAAATTCTATACATATTATATGAGGAATAAACTTGATCTTGACTAGTCAGGATCTAAATGTGTTATTTAAATATGGAATCCCATGAGTATATTGACAAAATTATTGGAAAAACACTTTACGAAAATGAAGAAGGAAAAATACGCTCTAATAAATTGTATCGTCTGGTATGTGAAACAATAAAAAAAGAGAAAGAGAAAAAGTGCCGCGCTACTCTTGAATGGAAGATACCGTCCCGTGAAGTTTTTTTCTCTCATATCGAAAAAATGTGTAGTAAAGAAGAAGGAAGGCTATGCAGACAAGAAGATGAAGAAAAACCTCAGACAGTGTATTATTCACTAACTCCAAAAGAAAAGGCAGCAGTACGGCTTAAAATAACTGAAAATAAACAGATTTACTTATTATGTCTAATACTGGCTGCTACTGGAATTACTACTATGAAATATACTTCAGAGCCTAAACCAGGGGCAATCCTGATAAATCCTGGGAAAAAAGGACATGGATTCATTACGTTTGATAGGAATCTCCCCGGTGTTGGAGTATCTGATTTCTCTACAAAATTAAGAGTGTTTCCTATTGGTAAATTATTTAAATATCTTAAAGACTTTTCAAAATCAAAGGTAAAAAAACGTCTAGGAGAATTAGAAGCTACATATCCGAACTTAATAGAACATTTTGAATATAATAAAGAATTACGATATAAGGTTAAAGATCCTATAGTCGAAGAGTTTCTCACACATTGTAATAGCACCTTATATACCATACTAAATAAAATGGAATTTACGTGGCAGTATCTCAAAAAACCTACTGAAAAGTCAGAAATTGAATGGTATGAATTAATCTGTGGCAAACAGAGAGCCAAAGAATTCTTTCTTAATGCTCAAACGAAACGTGAATGTTTAACCAAGAAGAATAATGCACTAGAGGAAATCAATGAAACAAATAAAGTAACAAATAAAACAACAAATAAAACAACAAAAGCTTCTTTCGGACAGATCAATCGTTTCGATACTTACATAAGAAATGAATACAAGCAACTGACCGTCGAATGGACGGCCTATAATAAGAATTCACATGAGGAATTTCTCCTCTTTAAAGAGGAATTATTAGAACAAATTGTATTTCCACCATTTTTGCAAAAGTATGCAAATAATCTTTATTAGTTGTTCATGTTATTTAGTGGAGATAGTTATTTACAATTGGTTGGTAGCCACGACAATTAGCACTGTAGAATATATGACGCTTTTATGAGTGGTATTACAAAGATGTCGATTTCGGAAGACGATATAAAATCTATTCTGTTTAATAACCTTACCTCAAAGGAGATAGCCCGCAGTATTGTTTACATTGCTGATAATCCTGTTCCGACTGGCACTTGTCTCCGGTTTCCACGAACCCAAATCGACATTCCCTGGGACGCCTTCCTTGCTTTTATTGACAGCGACCCTACTGCCAATTGGAGCCACTCGTGCCGCTACGTGCTGCTTAACTGCAAAACTGGAGAAATCAGATCATTCGACGCTCAATTTCCTCCGTTTCGACAGGACCAGCAGATGCATTGGCGCGTTGCATACAAGGCTAAATCCGTTCCTGACGCCGCAGTTGTAACTAAGTAAATCGCGAGTAGAGCTATAGATATTCACTCGATTAGAAGGCACTCTGTGGGGCTGGATAGACTGCCGCTAGTCGAGCTTCGAAAGGTAGTGTATTAGTATCTTATTTTGCGTGCCAAGTAAAGCTTTTAGCCAGTTAGATCGGTCATCCAATACAGGTTAATCCTGTTTAGCAAAAACTTGGGCGATCGCATCTTCTACCTTCTTTGTAAACTCCTTACGCAATTCGATCGAGCTCTTGTCTAGCGATGTAGTGAGCTTCACAAGTTCTGGTTGTAATTTGCGTAATTTCATATAATATTCTGTAGGCGGCAACTTGGTATATTGAGGTTCAAGGATCTCACGAAGAATCCAGCACCACCACCACCAAATAATATATTCTTGTCCTATCGCTATATCGCCGCCGGCCTCTGAGCTCTCGCTGAAATTTGGCGAATCCAGAGGATCTCTGACTGCATTGGCGTAGGAATAGGCCTCCTCGGCTTCAATCTTCCCATCGGCATCCGTGTCAGGATTGAAGCTAAGCCCCGCTCCGAATGCATCGTGACCAGCCTGTGCTGCGATCCAGTCACGAGCGAAAGGATCCCAATTACCGTCCGCGGTAACATATGAATTGTTTGGTTCTGTAGCAGCTGACGCGACACTGGTTGCGTTTGCCGTGCTCTTAGTCACAATTGGGGTGTTGAATCCGCCCGCGTGACATTGTTCCATCATCACGATTAGGTTGCGAAATCTTGGCAGTTCTCCAACTTTATTTGCAAAGTCGTTAGCGTAGTATCCCTCCCAATCAGGATAAGTACACAGATTAGCAGTTCCCGGAGTATTGTCATATCCGCCGTGATTGTTTGTGTGTATGAGTAAGAGGTCTTCATGTTTTAACTTCGGTTTGAGGTCATTGATTGCCGCTTCAAATGCCGCCCGCGTCCCTTGACCAGTAACATTTATGCGGTATGCTGTATTGTCGCCAGGCCAAGAAGCCTGGACGCCATCCTGGGTGTTCAGTGTGCCATCGTAGTGTAGCACATAGATATCATCTGTGTCGAAGGAGTAAATGTCGATCAGAGTACGATATAGAAACTCTAAGTCGTTAAGGTGCCGCTTGTTTGACATACCTGAGAATAAAATCGCATAGCGATCACCATCTGGTATAATGATTGGACAGCGGAATATTGGTGGCAATTTGAACAAATTAGGGTTCTCTATAAACTGGACTGGCTCGTGAAATGCTTTCAGTGTCTGCGGCCTCACTTTGATGAAGGGAGGGAATTGGGCCTGCAATTCTTTATACGGTTCGCCGGTTTGTGAATCGTAGAGTAAGTAGCGACAGGCGTGCGAAAAGTTCGCCCGAGGTTCGTCGTCTGCGAAGACTAGTATGCTAGATCTGTCTGCAAAAATATTCTGTCGTTTGGGGCCAATTTGTTCCCCCGTCGTATAAATCCGCTCGTCCAAATAAAGATTTGTAGTCTGTCGCTTTGACCATGGCAGAATATTGAATGCATGCATTCGAACCCGGCTGAAGAGTTTCTGGTTTTCACTTCCTTCCATAACTAAATCTCTATTGAGAGGGTCATTTGTCTATTAAAGCTTCTTGTTCTTGTTGCAAACTAACTGATTTGATCCTTCAAATGCTTCCGTAGAAGTCATCATATTAAGTAACAACCGCAGACACCTATTTTCTTCATATTTGCGTATATTATCGGAGTAGATATAAAATTTTTGGCGTAGGTTTCTAAGGTGACGACATGCTCCATCCATATAGAGACAGTGCAAATGCCTGGAGGTTTGACTACCTAAAGTTTAATGATGTTTCAGAGGTAAAGTGGTATCTTGACAAACTTATACAGTTTAACTCTCATATAATTAGGCCTATCAATGAGATCGAGTGGCTGAAGAAAGAATGGCTTCAGAGAGGATTGCCTTGGCCAGTTGAACAAGAACAAAATGATGATTATGATGACGCTACAAAGCGATATGGGATTGCTGATAAGTGGTTGAAGGAAATCATACACGATTGTGTAGCATTACTATCGGATACAGAAATGCGGTATATCTGGAAGTATGAAAGAAAACCTAAGCCTGAGGAGATAGCATGGTATGAAGATATTTACGGTAAACAATATATCAAAAGCTATTTTGTAGATGTTAATCAAAAACGCAATTGGCTAAAGAAAATAGTAGGAACAAAAGCAGATCAAACCAAGAAAGTTCAAGCTGATGCTGAAGCTACTTGTAAAAATGCTGTTGAAACTGGTAATATAGAATCTGCTGAATATAAAGCAGCTCGTATGATTCTTGATTTCATTGGTGGTCGTGAGACAGTCAATCGATTAAAGTCAATTCCAGAGAAAGTGTATAAAAGGCTACTTGATACTGAAAAAAGGTTTTGCACTATGGCGGTGGAAGATGGTATTACATCGTATAGTACTGCTATTTCGCCAATAATGAAAATGATGAAGGATATATCGTATCCCGACTTTATAAAGAACCTTCATTTCTAATAATAGGGATAAAGATAGTTAGATAGAATACAAATAAGTATTTACTGCACTAAAATTTATAGAATAATAAATTCAAAAGATATTTGTAACTAATGTCGTTTAGTCTTATTAGGGCCATAAAGAGTACTCATAGACATCCGATTAATAGAATCCTGCATTGTGTAGGAGCTTCCATTTACATTACAGGGATAGTATTAATTTTAGGTAGCCTGGTTGGTTTGTATACAAATTCTATAAATGGAGTAATCTTATGGTCTATAGCAATTGGGTTGTTTTTGATTGGACATAAAATAGAAGGTAATTTAAGAGCTATGACATTAATTGTACTTTTCAAGTACCTTGTTAGATCAGGAAAATTAACGATATCCAGATCACATGAATATAATTAATCAACCTGCATTATAGTTCATTATCTGTCTTGTAATATATGCTGCACTTTTTAGTTAACTTGTTGCTTGTAGAATAAAATGCCGATATTAGAAGTGCTATTGAGACTATGCGAAGCGGCATCTGATAATTTGAAAGGATTATAGATGCTGTTACCCTGCTCCTCCAAGTACGGAAACAAGAAGAAAGCCCAGTGAAGAACAACTTGTGCATGTGCTTGAAATTACGCTAATAGTAGAACCTGAGAAAAATGAAGCAAAACTTGTATCTGACCTATGCGAATGTTTGAGCACATATATGTTCATGCTCACCATGATGCCAGAAGAATCGCAGTTATGTTTGAAAGGAAAAGCCTACGAATGCATCGTATGGTAGGTAAAATACAAAGACTGGAGAGAAAAAGAGCAGTTGGTCAAAGATATTGAAAATAATCCAAAATATTGATGCCACTGCTCCTGCCAGGACGATATATATCCAGCTACTAAAGACAATTTTGATTGAAAGAAGCATTGCATAGATTGTTCTTCTAGCCATAGTTTGTTGCAGCGAGGAGGAAGAAGAGGAAGCCGGAGATGGAGTGTTAGTAGTTATCTTTTCCTTTTTT
>Ga0070711_100001232_pt1 | contig 13831 bp, 12 predicted proteins | sample LARL53metaG_FD_65452 | JGI IMG/M metagenome (GOLD analysis project Ga0070711, IMG submission 65452) | Corn, switchgrass and miscanthus rhizosphere microbial communities from Kellogg Biological Station, Michigan, USA - LAR L5-3 metaG | ecosystem: Host-associated > Plants > Roots > Rhizosphere ... | reverse complement strand
TAGATCTGTGCCATACCTCCATCTGCACATAGTTCTATACCTGTGATATAGCTGCTGTCATCTGATGCCAGAAATGAGACGGCTTTGGCGATTTCATCAGGACTTCCCATTCTACCTATGGGCACGGCGGCTACAAGGTTGGCCTTTATCTGATTAATTTCTTCCTCAGTCTGAGATATGTTATCGAAGATGGGTGTGTCGATTGGACCAGGACTTATAGTGTTTACACGGATCTTGCGATGTTTTAGATCCACAGTCCATGTACGAGCAAATGACCGTACGGCAGCTTTACTTGCACTGTAAACAGATGTACCGCCCCCTCCCTTGGATGCACCAACTGAACCAGTTAGAATAATTGAGCCACCATCATGAAACAAGGGAAGTGCTTTTTGCACAGTGAATAAAAGACCTTTCACATTAACGCTAAAGATTTTGTCAAAGTGTGCTTCTGTGATTGTCCCCAATGGAGCGAACTGGCCTACACCAGCATTTGCAAACAGAATATCGATACGACCCTTCTGTTCTCCCACTACGGCATACAACCGATCAAGATCTGCCATATTGGAGACATCGCCTTGGACACCACTGATATTGTTTCCGCCGATCTGCTTTACTGCTGCATCAAGTTCGCTTTGACGACGACCGGTGATGAAAACATATGCACCTTCTGCTACAAATCTTTGTGCCGTAGCAAGTCCCATACCACTGTTCCCACCGGTGATGACTGCAACTTTATCTTTGAACCTCTCCATGATCTTTGTTTGGGGTTGTTGGATTTTTAAGTTTGCAAGTGATAAGTGAGATACCTACCTACTCTTATTATGCACAAGTGTAGCTGGTAAATATATATAATTGGTATAAAGCGCATAGGTCACAAAACGCATTAAGCTTTCCTATCATGAGCATCAAAATGGAACACCCATTCAAATGGATAGAGAATGGATGGAGAATAGACAAAGTGCAAGAGCTTTGCAGCAAAGGCTACAGCCAAAGAGAGAGGTATCACAAGCATTGCAAGTTGGATAGGCTACAGTAAATAGAGATGTATCATATCTAAGGCATCAGGCTAAAGCTAACATCAAAAGATACATTGATGAAAGACTTCCAGAAGAATATGGGAAATGTCTTGTTGGGTTGAATGCAATTACAAAGGCGATGTATTAACAGATGCGTATATCAGAAATGTGCATAATGCTCCGTGAGCTTTGTTTTGATTAAAGTTATGGACAACGTCGTTATAAATAGGATCTAAGCAGGGCCCTCCAATTACACCATTGCATACATGGATTGTTACATTGGATGTAGTAGTTGCGACCATAAAAAATAGAGAAGCAGGTTGCTTGTTGGCTAAAATATCTTTATATCATATCGCACTGGGGCTGTCATGACAACAACGCAATTTAGCTCTGAAACACATAGTCAGTATAAAGCGAAGGGGTATGCTGCTGCGAATGCCAAATCACCACTTGCTCCCATTACGATCCCTCGACGCGATCCAGGTGAACATGATGTTCAGATTGAAATCCTTTTCTGCGGTATCTGCCACTCTGACCTCCACACCGTTCGCAGCGAGTGGAGTGCTATGCCTACTGTCTACCCATGCGTTCCTGGACATGAGATCGTTGGCCGTGTCACCAAGATCGGCTCCGCAGTCACCAAGTTTAGGCCCGGCGACATTGCTGCAGTCGGCTGCATGATTGACTCGGATGGCAACTGCCCTGAGTGCCAGGCTGGTCTTGAGCAGTATTGTCCGCATATGACCCTCACCTACAACTCTCCAGACGTGCATCTTGGAGGCATCACCTATGGTGGCTATTCTGATAGTATTGTGGTCAAAGAGCACTTTGTCCTACGGGTTCCTTCCAACCTGAATCTAGCTGGAGCTGCACCTCTCTTGTGCGCAGGAATTACAACATACTCGCCTATGCGACATTGGGGTGATAATGAAGGTAAGAAGGTAGGTGTGGTAGGTCTTGGTGGGCTAGGTCACATGGCAGTAAAGATTGCACATGCGCTTGGAGCACATGTCGTAGTCTTTACCACTTCACCCAACAAAAAAGAAGACGCCCTACGCCTAGGTGCAGATGAAGTAGTTATTTCGCGAAATACCGATGAGACGAGTAAGCACGTAAACAGCTTCGACTTCATCCTCGACGCTGTCTCTGCAGAACATGATATTAACGCATACCTACAATTACTGCACCGCGATGGCAACATGACCCTTGTTGGCGCACCAGACAAGCCTCATGCTGTAGCAGCCTTTAGTCTTATATTCAAGCGTCGCAGTCTCTCTGGCTCTAATATCGGAGGTATCGAAGAAACACAGGAGATGCTTGACTTTTGCGGCAAAAATAACATCACCGCTGATGTAGAAGTCATCCCAATACAGAAGGTTAATGAGGCTTATGAGAGAATGTCTCGTGCGGATGTAAAGTATCGCTTCTCCATTGATATGGCTTCCCTCAAATCACAGTAACATTGCGTTGCAAACGATCGAGCTATCCCTGAATGGCGATCACAAGACCACCCATTCGATGGAAAAGATAAGCTACAAACAATAAAGTCCAAAGGGCGCAATGAGAGGTGCGAATGTTTTTGTGGACGACCTGACCTAGTGATTGCATCTTGAAGGGAAAACGATACAGAAGCGCAAACTAGGAAACAGCAATCTGGAAGTCTCAGCCATTGGGCTTGGCTGCATGGGAATGAGCCATGGCTATGGGCCAGCTGCAGACAAGAAGGAGATGGTTGCTCTTGTACGCAAAGCAGTCGAACGCGGCATCACATTTTTTGACACAGCCCAAGTCTATGGTCCGTTTACAAACGAAGAGCTCGTGGGAGAAGCCCTAGCTCCATTTAACGGACAAGTAGTGATAGCTACAAAGTTCGGGATCAAAATTGATGCCAGTGGGCAGCAGGTTGTGGATAGTAATCCCGAGTACATCAAGCAGAGTGCTGAGGACTCGCTTAGTAGACTTAAGGTCGATGCCATAGATTTGTTCTATCAACACCGTGTCGATCCGCAGAGTATTATGGAACATTGAAATCTTCTGGCATTAGTTGGTCAGTACTGTTAAGGGAACAGGATACTAACCTCCTCCACCCGCTCCCATTCCTCCACCTGTTGATTCTACCTCTAATTCTTGTAATTCCTTATCTTCTTTGGATTTTACTTTAGTAATTGGTTTCAATATCTCTTTCTTGATATCCTTTTCTTCTTCCATTCTGGTACTAGTTTAACAAATCATAATAATTATGTTTTTAATAACAACAATTTCTAATTTCTTTAACCATTATGATTGTAGTATAAGAAAAACGTTGCACGACCATCTGGAGAGATTATAGTTAACAAAAATTGAAAAAAGTTACGGGGATGATGCTTATAAAAACAAGAAAAAAATTCTACATGGGATAATGAACATTCACAATTTTGCTGTTGGTGATTGTCCACATACATAGGCCTGAGTGACACTAGTCCTGACTTGTTTGATGCAGAAATGAAGTATCTGCATGATAATGGTTTTAAGGTTTACACAATGGCCAATATTAGATACAATCATTGTATACAATCGCTGCTACAATGATTTAGGACTAACACCAGAATATCAGTTTCCTACATTACTACTATGTTAAGCAGTATATTTAAGTAGAGTAGTACTTTCTAAGATAGAGTATATAGGTATGAGTAAAACAACAGGGCCTGATGGTGTGATGCAAATCTATCCTGACAAACCTGGTCGTAAGCAGGTCTACATGGGAAATAACGCCGACAGGCAGATATTCAATGTTTCATACGGCAGCGGATCTGTGCTGCCATACGAGCAAAAACAGGAAGGATCCCTTGTATTTTACAACACAACAGGTAGCAAGATAACTTACAATAGCGGCAGTCCTCCTGGAAGAACTACCAGAATTGATGTATACCCAGCTAAAGGACTATATCAAAACAACACACAATATGCTTGGAATAATCTACCAAATAATGCTAACTTGCCATACTTATTCAAACCACCGCCTGATACGATCCTCAATGAAGAGTTTACAACTTTCATCAGAGTCCATGGAGATTTGGGCACTCATCAGGCCTATTCTCACAAGCTAGGTGGTAGAAATGACGATAGTATTCGTTCTCTGATAGAGATGGTTTATCCCACCGCAACACATAGCACTATACAGGTCAACTATAACTATGCCCATTTTCCATACGTAAATGCAAAACCAAATCTATTTGGTAGTCCTCTAAAGATAGCTGATAATGGAAAATGGATTGGAGTAAAGACTATTCACTGGGTAAATCCAGATGGGAAGTCTTCACACTGGGAAATGTGGTATAACTTGGAGCCATTTGATAGCACAGGCAAGCCGCAGCATGACTGGCAGCTTGGAGCAACATTTGAAGACCATGGTACTATAAGCTATGCAGTAAATGGGGTTCCAGTACCACTGATTTGGGCTCAAGAAAAAAGCGTCTGTAGAGTAGACGGCTTCCAAAACATAGATTTTTGCCTTTTCTCTGATAGGGAAATAGACCCAACCGCACAGCCATCAACACAAAAACCAGCTAAAGCAAAAAAAGCAGAGATACCCACAGATCAAGGTTTCACAGTACTAGAAGCTGATCCACTTGAAAGCGTAGAGGAAGCAGCAGAGCGAGAGAAAATACAAAAACAAACTAGTTAACATATATACTCATTTTCTTTCCATACATGTTCTATTTCTCCATACAAGTTTTGCTGAACTCTCCAGTTTTGGAATTATAATCTCCTCTATCGTTTGTTAAAGATCATAAGACAAATCTTCCCGTCATTCTGGCCTGATATGTTGGAAAGCAATCTGATAGAAAAGATCTTCACAAGATAATAATTGAAGATCCAAATTTCTATGATATATTGTGCGGATTCGAAAGTATTACAACAATTCACCTTACTCATTAAATCTTAAATGAACAATATTCTTACTGATTGTCCTTTCGAATTTTTTGTCGGAAGCTTTTAATAAAAAGCTAGTGCAAGCTCCGACATATGTGAAATAGAATTCTTTTATTGAAGGACTATCTATCTAGTGTTAGCCATAAGACTTTCAGAGTAATGGTGCAGGCAGAGCCAGCCAGCTGAATTTTAATCTATCCCAGTTAGCATAAGTTTCTAACTAAAACTTGCAGGTACTTTAGTTGGTTGAAGATTTAGCATATCTTAGTTGGATTTGTGATTACATTTCTGGCGTTAGAAGTAGCATGGCATATTATAGGATGCAAATTCAAGGATGAGACAATAAGTTCAAGCATAACAGCAAAGCAACTCAAATATTTGGCTTGATAAGTTATAGTAGAAGGTATTGATATAAGTATATGAGACCTGTCTTGCTTACGGTGGACGACGATCCACAAGTAGTTAGGGCTATTGAACGTGATTTAAGCCGGCAATATGGTAAGCGCTTTCATGTTCTTAAAGCAGAATCTGGTCAAAAAGCTCTTGAACTGTTAAAACATCTAAAATTACGAAATGAGACCTTGGCACTACTCTTAGTCGACCAAAGAATGCCACATTTGTCAGGAGTAGCTTTCCTAGAGCAGGCCATGAATATATTTCCAGAGGCTAAGCGTGTATTGCTTACAGCCTATGCGGATACAGAGGCTGCTATAAGATCCATTAATAAGGCTAAAATTGATTATTACTTGATGAAACCATGGGACCCACCAGAAGAACACCTATACCCAATACTTGATGACCTATTAGATGACTGGTGGGCTTTGACCAAACCCCCATTTGAAGGAATTAGGATTATAGGATTAAGATGGTCATCAAAATCTTACGATGTAAAGTATTTCCTAGCGAGAAATGGCATACCTTATCAATGGCTGGATATAGAGGCCAGTGAAGAAGCTCACCAATTGGTTTCTTATCTTCAATCAACTCGCAAGAACGATGGTTCTAGATATACTTCTACTGTTTCCACAACAGCAACTTCTAGTAGCTCATTTTCTATTCTTGATAATAAAAAAGCTGATAATAATGACAGCAGTATATCCTCTACTAGATCAGAATCTTCGTCATTTTATACGTCCTCTTTGAGTCTACCAGTTGTAATTTTTCCTGATGGCTCATATATCGAGGAACCATCTAATTCAGAGCTTGCAGAAAAAATTGGTTTTAAGACGCGTGCACAGATGCCTTTCTATGATTTAATAATAATAGGCGGAGGTCCTGCAGGTCTAGGAGCAGCTGTGTATGGAGCCTCAGAAGGTCTAGGTACATTGCTGATCGAAAGACATGCACCGGGGGGACAAGCAGGTATGAGCTCTAATATCGAAAATTACCTTGGCTTCCCTACTGGTTTGAGTGGTAGTAACTTAGCTAGACGGGCTGCTGCTCAGGCAGTTCGATTCGGTGCCGAAATTCTAACTCCACAAGAGGTTGTCGGTTTACGAGTTGATGGCCCATATAGAATAGTTAAATTAAATGATGGGACAGAGGTAAGCTGCCATGCCCTGCTTATTGCTTGTGGAGTATCTTATCGCCAGTTGAAAGATGTGAATGGAATAAATAAACTGACTGGATCTGGTGTATATTATGGAGCTTCTATGGTAGAAGCATTATCCTATAAAGGGGAAGATGTTTTTATGGTTGGAGGTGCCAATTCTGCAGGCCAAGCTGCAATTCATTTTTCTAAATATGCTAAAACAGTAACACTTGTAGTTCGTGGCGATTCTTTAAGCAAAAGCATGTCATACTACCTTATACATCAAATAGATAAGACAGATAATATACGTCTACTACTAAATTCAAAAGTCACAGAGGTACGAGGTGAAAATAGGCTTGAATTTATTACCATAACAAATACTCAAACAGGACAGGTACAGACTTTTCCATCTCTTGGACTCTACATATTTATCGGTGCTGTACCACATACTGATGCGCTTGTTGGACTAATAGAGCGAGATGCAAACGGTTTTATTTTGACTGGTCCAGATTTGATCCATGATGGAAATAAACAGCCTCGGGGCTGGATACTAGACCGTCAACCTTTTTTACTTGAGACAAATATACCAGGAATATTTGCAGCAGGCGATGTGCGTCATGGTTCTATGAAAAGAGTTGCTGCAAGTGTAGGTGAAGGATCTATTGCTGTTCAACTTATACACCAGTACTTGAAAAAGGTGTAAAATAACAATCATGTCTGGCAATAATAACGATAAAAATAACAATCAAGAAATTGACGATAATCATGAGAATATAACTATTAATACTAACAATAATAATATGACTCACGACAGCGAGCCTTTTATTCATCAAATACGGCTATTTTCAGGACTAACCGATCAGGAATTAAGATCTATAGAAAAGGGAAAAGAGGTTTGGTTTAAAGCAGGAGATAAAATAATTGCAGAAGGAGAACATGATACTTTTTATGTAATATTAGATGGGAAAGTAGAGGTCATACTTAGGGATGGATCTAAAGAAGCAGTACTTTCGACTTTTAATTCAGGAGACCATTTTGGAGAACTTCCTATTATCCTTGGATGGTCAGACCATAAATGTGCTGCATATGCTGCGAAGAAAAGCCATCTATTAAGATGGAACCAAGATGAATTCTGGCGAATGATATATAGTTCTCCTGCTCTGACAAGACAGATTCTGCATTCAATGGCTCAGCTTCTTAAAACCTTAGAGACAACATTGCAGCATAATCAAAAGCTTATAGCACTTGGTGGCTTGGCTGCGGGCCTTGCTCATGAATTGAATAATCCTGCAGCAGCTGCTAATAGAGCAATAACACAATTATCTGACTCTATCCAAGAATGGAGATCCCTTGTCCAGAAGTTAAATGGACAGCAGAGCATAACTGCTACACAATGGTCATATCTTTCTAAATTAAGAAATGATACTCTGAAGTTTGATTCAGACTCCCCAAATCTATATTCTACTCTAAATAAAAATTCTGCCAGTAATAGCTATACAAAGGATGACCCCATAGCACAAAGCGAAAAGGAAGACCGAATAATAGATTGGCTTGAATCCCATGGTATTAATGACGGATGGAAGCTTGCACCTGATTTAGTCAACATGGGAGTAGATATAGATAAGCTAAATGATATAGATAACAACGTTGTCTTACACCCTCTATCGGGCACAAGTACCGATAGTAATGCCATAGCGCAAGATCTTTTGCTAAAAGATATTCTTAGATGGCTTAATGCTACGACAAGGGTGGATCATTTGCTTTATGAGATTAAGAGCAGCACTGCACGTATTAGTGAACTAATCTCTGCGGTAAAATCATATTCGTATATGGATCAGGCTCCGCTACAGGACGTCAATATTCATGATGGGATAGAAAACACATTAACTATGTTTCAACACAAATTGAAAAAAGCTGATATAACAATAATTCGAGAATATGATTCTAATTTGCCGCATGTCAACGCTATTGGAAATGAGCTGAATCAAGTATGGACTAATCTTATAGATAATGCAATTGATGGTATAGGCAGCCATGGAACTATTTTGATTCGTACCAAAAACGAGGGTAGTACTCATATACTTGTAGAAATAGTGGATAGCGGTAGTCGAGGCATTCCAAAAGATGTACAACCTCGTATTTTCGAACCATTCTTTACAACCAAAGAACTGGGTAAAGGTACTGGCCTTGGATTAAGTATAAGCCACAGGATTATTGTGAATACTCACAAAGGAGACATACGTTTTAACTCTAAACCTGGAGAGACTAGTTTTCACGTTCGTCTCCCTATCATTTACAAAGGAATTGAATAAAGATATTGGTCCTGGATTAAGCCATAAGGATCATACATAGAATTACTGTAGAAACCAGTCCATTATAATCTCTCTTGTTTCTTACTCGAGGGCGCATTCAGCTATAGGTTTCATTGGGTTTTTGTTGCTGTTGGCCGTTACTTTCCTAGTCCATGAACATACCCTTCTAACTCTTGGACTCCAATCTTCAAATATGCTATCTCGTTTCTATTGTTAAAGCTAATTTTACTTAGATATGTTATCTGATTATTTATATTGTCTAGTTGATATTTTGCCATAGTCTTTTTGTAGTCAATGGCTTCTAACTCGTCATTTACTTTGGTATACTGCTTTTGGATTTCTGGAATCTTAATAGCTCCTGTTTCTATAGCTCCTGTTTCTATAGCTTCTGCAAACCATTCCACATTATTAGAATTCAAAGCCCTTTTCTTCAATGTTTTGTGTAGTTTCAAAAAGCTTTCAATGCAAGGTTCTATTTGCGGATATATTTGATATAATCTATACTGTCGCTTTAACTTCCAAAACTCCCTGAAGAACTTGCTTGCTTCTTTTTGTCTTAGATTTAGTTCTATTGCTACTTCCAATGGCTCCTTTCCTACACCAAAGAGTCTGTAAGCCTGGGTAGCTTTTTCGTTTGAAGATTTGTTGTCATCGTCTGTCAATGCAACTCCATGATTTGCTACAGAATTTGAAGCAAATGAGTATTCATCTATACAATCTACTGACCAAACCTCAGAGCATTGGTGATTTACTCGAAAGTTGATATTACACGCTAAAAATTCTATATCTATCTCGCTTTTTGTATCAATAAAACTGCCCACGTATTTTGAAATGCTTTGACTGGATGATAAGTAACAAACATCTTTGAGGCTGTAGTACCATTGACAACTACCTCTTCTATATTGGACCCTGATTTACCATCAATTGCATTTTTGAAGCTTTGAAGATTAGCAAAAGATTCAGCTTTATTGCTGCTATTTACATTTGAATCAGCTATTTTCTGTCCATTATGACCTACATAGACTGCGCGTTCACCTGCTGGTAGATTAAGCGATTGAAGCTCTATATTGATGACATGAAAATCAATACCACCAGCCCATACACCGATAAGAGTAGAATTGTCTTTCCCAGAATATATAGGAACTGCAATTACAGCTTGTCTCCGACCAGAGGATGCAGATGTAACCACATTCCCTAAATATGTATTATGTGTTTTAATTGCGCCTTGAATATGCTCACGGTAAGCAAGATTAGTTGTTGTTAAATTCTGCTGCCTTGAATAAGGTTCTTCAAAGTATACATCTCCGTTAGGCATTACAAAAAAGATTATTTGAAGATCTTTATAGTTAGATAGTATATTTTGTGCTATTTGTCTTTTCTGTATGTCTGCATCTTTTGGTATTCCGTGCAGTGTTGTTAATGTTTGATTAAGCAAATTAGCAAAGGATGTATTATTTAGTTGTGGCAATTTACTTGTTATTTCCAGTAAAGCACCTGCTTTTTGTAGACGATTTTGCAAATTGTTTGCTAATAGCTTTGTGATTATCATTGAAGATTGAGTGTTATTTGCCTGCAGGCTGTGAGTACTACCACTGCTGTTAATATTATTGACATGCATTATAGCCTTATTAGCTGCCGCTGTAATGGCATCCATAGATAATGAAGAAAGAATGAGCAAAACGAAGGCTGCTATCACAATGCTTAGGTTGGTATATACCCTATGACTCATAGCTCTTTGGCCTTCTAAGAACGATGTGTGTATATAGGCCTTCTGATAGCTATTGAACTCTTGCTAGTAATATAGCCAATATATGTTCGCTATTAACAACATATCTCATATTACACATGACTATTCAGAAAGCAATTCTGCTACTTTAGCTACATCGATATCCTCATCCCTATGTTTTGACTTTAATTACATCATTTTTGGATATTTTAAACATTACAGCATGATATCACATCGTAGCAATACCAGTTATATCACTAATGCTATATGATATGATAGTATTTGTTAAATTTAATTTAAGAACCCAACCAAGGAAAATAACGGTTGTGTATGGGTTCAAATATTTTCAGCATGTGACATATTCCAATCTGCCATAAAATCTGAAAATGGGTTAGTCGCTGTAGTAACTGGAATCATGCAAATGATCTATTCGAGGAAAGACACAAAGGACAAAGAAAAACAAATTAAGCTATAGCAATGGGATTTCCAGTCGATAAGAAATGATTATGGCTTAGATCTGGCAGTTGGATTTGTGACAACGTTCCTAGCCCTTGAGGCAGCATGGCATTTCACAGCCTGCAAGATAAAGGAAAGACGATGAGGCCCTTGCTTTTATAAACAAATTGGCCTAGTATCATAAACCTACATCCTAGAAGGTATGTTTACCAATGGAAGCTGAAAAGTTCAGATCTTTTGTTTCCTTTGAAATAACCCCACATATTGTGATCACTAATTTACTTGGCAAAACAGTCTTGGTTATTCTCTCCTTGGCAATAATAACAACTTTAGGGACAGGGCAAATATCAAGGGCTGACCCATTACACTTTGATAGAAGGGATATCCTAGCTGCTATAGTGTAGGTTTTTCAGATGGACAAGCTAACCTGGAGATCATATCGAAGGCCTTGGACTTTGTCTTGAGGTTTTGATATTGATCTTGGAGTTCCCGAAGTTTTACAACACCCAATTCTATAATGCCTACAAATGACTCTGTGTTTTTGGGGATTCAAACCTCTTTTCTTCAATGTCTTGTGTAATTTCTATAAGGTCTGCAAATGACTCTGTATTATGGGACGCCCGCTTTTCAATGAAATTGGAGCATAATGCCAGTAGCACTAAAACTTTTTTGAAGGGGCAAATCTATAACCTTCTCAAGAGACAGTAGTAATACAAGACTACTTTACGTCTAGCTGAGTGGTACTACTATTCCAGCCATCAAACAAAAGGTGTGTGTATATATTGTTAGATCTAGCACGCAGTCCTTGTCAAAATGTGTAGAGTTCTACTTCCAAAACCATTCTTTGATTATACCAGTACCATTCTTGTATATCACACCCTTGACAACTCCTACCATAGCTTTGCTGGTAATTGAAGAGCTAATAAACCTCATCGTACCGTCAGCACCCATATGCCCTATGCCCCGGAAAAATGTGTATCGCCATGGTAGGTGGTGTAGCCCACCTGGTGGATTGTCCCATTTGTACCATTAGTCATAAATATTTTAATGTGAGTGTTAACAACAGTGCCCAACTGCTGATGATATGTTAAAATATGTATCTGCTAACTTGGGTTTGATTCATACCAAACTGGATGGTGCAATACAATTACAACACCTAATAAGACATCCAGCCATACTTGCAAATCCAATGAACTATACTGCATATGTAGCATTAGGCTGAGCTATACTTACGAATTTTGGAACAGAGGTCATAGCTCATACCGGAGCAATCAACCGCTGGAATGCCAATGTAGCATTTATACCAGCCAAACAAATAGGCGTTGTAGCTTTATGTAGTTGTGTCTCTACTGATGCACATATGGGTAGGTTTGATTTTGTATTACTACATCTAACAGGACAAGAAAATCTATCAGGAAACAGCAGAAGCAAAGGTCATACCGCTCCATTTCCATTTGAACCATAAACTAAAAAATAGAATATTACTCTGGTTTGTATTATGATTCTGCTTGATGTTATTACTACTATGTAAGTATGATTTGTCATCTTCCTCATCCTTGCTAAACTGAGCTTCTGGCAACCCAACCATCTTTCTGAATATATTGGCAGTCACTGGACCAAAACTGTATAGTTCATTGAAAGTATAGTTTGCAAACCCAATCATCATGATCATCATAAGTAAACCCCCTTACAGCAAAGTTACAGTAAGGTATCCTGGAATTGCAGTATTTGTTGATGAATAATTTGATACTTAACTTATGATGGTTTTGTAATTTTTAGAATGTATCGTGTATAGGCTGGGAATGGAAATAAGAAAATGGAATAATATATTGTTGGTAGACAGAAGACAAAAATGGTTGACTTAGACTATCACAAGGTCAAAGTGTCTATTGCAAAAAGATACAAAGATATGCATAAATACTAATACGGCATAAAACTTGTGTGAATAGACAATTATCACTGTGGATAATTGTAGTTTCGTCACTATCATTGGTTATAAGCAGCCAATTCTTTCCTAAATCAGAGGCACAAAACATGACAAGAGATAGTGTTACCATGACTTTTAAATATAAACTAGGAAATAATCAACCTGAAAAAATAACTTGTGATCATTGTGATAGTAGCGGAAACTGTTACGGATGTGTGAAATCACCACTCAACCAGTAAAAAAGCAATGAGATTATAATGGCTAATGAGTTATGTAGTAAAATCTGAAAGGGTACTTTGCTTTGAATCATGTTGAATACTATTACCATATAAGTATGATTTGTCATCTTCCCCCTTCTTGTTCTCTTTCTCCTTACTCCATACGACTTCTGGATACAGTACAACGTTTGAAATCTGAATGTAATGCAGAAGTTGAAGTTGTTACATCACCTTCTTCTATGTTTCGTTCAGTATCACAGTATTATCAAAGCTTTGAGTCTGTCTCTGATGATAAGGTAATTGAAATTATGAAGGCAAGAAGTTTATTGGATTAGATGGTATAATATATACACACTAAAGCGAAGCTCTCTCCTCTTCTTTTTTTCTTTATTTTGTATTATTAATTATAGTTTTATGATTCTATACATAACTTCATTTTACAATAATCCTAGTTCTACCTTAATGCGTCGTATCAAATCTGGTATTTGAATTGGCTTTTTGATAAAGCACCCTATGTTTATTGATGGAAAATCTTTCTTTAATTCTTCGTAGTATACTTCATATGCTGTAATAAAACATACCTTGACTTCATTTATTTTCATCATTTCACGATATATACTGGCTAACATAAATACGTAGAATAGTTTAATTATTTTGTTCACTATACTTTTAGATTGGTAACCCAATCTTTGATTTCTGATTATTGCATCTAGCGTTTTGGATAATGCTTACA
>Ga0070711_100001231_pt1 | contig 13831 bp, 13 predicted proteins | sample LARL53metaG_FD_65452 | JGI IMG/M metagenome (GOLD analysis project Ga0070711, IMG submission 65452) | Corn, switchgrass and miscanthus rhizosphere microbial communities from Kellogg Biological Station, Michigan, USA - LAR L5-3 metaG | ecosystem: Host-associated > Plants > Roots > Rhizosphere ... | reverse complement strand
GTGGAATACCACACCCGGGCCATAAGTATTCGCTTGCGCGACGGAAAGTAGCGAGGATCCTGATGCAGGATCGTCGATAGAGCATAAGTCTGGATGAATCTCCGCGATTCCGTGTCCGCCAGAGTCGCGCCAAATCGCTTCGCCCAACCCTGCGTACCTCCGCCATAGTGCGTCCACTGCCCCATAGCCTGGACCCAGGTCGCTTGAAAGCCTGCTGCTACGAATGTGTAGGGCGAATGGGTTTGTTGCAGAAACAGGTTGAACTTACAGCGTGAGGACAGAGGTGTGTAGTCCAGGGTTCCGATCGTCGCCGTAGCTTCTGTGGCCTTCGCCGAAGGTTGGGGAAGTGGGTCTTGCACTTGGAGGCGACACGGACTGGTCGACGCCTGATCGGAGGGTCCCTGGAGCGATGTTGACTGGTTGTCACCGGGCCCGTCGTGGGCAGTAGTCGAAGAAGATACGATCGCGCTTTGGGAGGCCGCCTGCACGTTGCCGAGGCCGAGCGTCATCGCAATCGAAACGATTACCAGCAAGACACGAGGTACAAACGGTAGTCCTTCATCCACCGCACTGGGGCCGCCCGGATCCAAGAGTCCGATAGAAGGCTTGAATCCGGGCAACAAGCGCTTCCGGCTGCTGATGTTCCTTGGTCGAATGCCATTCTCTGATTCACCCGAACGTTCCTCTCCTTGCTGGTGTGCACGCCGGTCTCCAAATATCACCTCTACACGAGGCAGAAGAGTTGCCTCTCTCAGGGGATCAACAGAAGCTGGCGAATGAAACATCGAGTGGTCGACATGCGGACAGTAAGTCGGCTGATCGACGGCACAAGTCTCGCGCAGCGGTCGCGTTCTCAGCGGACACATCATGCAACACCTTGAGCCAGAACGATTCAACAGATTCCTTCGTGCGCAGAATGTTTGGAAATTCACATGCTTTCCTCACACCCGAAAAGGAGGCTCACATGAAGCCCATGCGTCGTACCGCAGTTTGCACCATATTTCTTATGGCCCTGCTGGGATCTGCGTTTGCCCAGAAGGTCCAAACCGATTTTGATCACCAAGCCAATTTCTCTCAGTACAAAACCTATTCGTGGCAGGAAATCAAGCCCGCGAATTCCCTTTGGGACTCCCGAATCAAGAATGCGGTAGATGCCCAATTGGCAGCCAAGGGCTGGACCCAGATGCCCAGCGGTGGCGACGTGGCCGTGGTAGCGATTAAGTGCTCGAAGACACAAAGAACACTTCAGACGTTTTATGACGGCTTCGGAGGAGGATGGGGATGGCGAAGATTCGGAGGCGGGTTCGGCGACTCCACCACGACCGAACAAGACTACAAAGTGGGAACCCTGGTCGTCGACTTGTACGACGCCAAGACCAAGCAGCTGATCTGGCGCGGAAGTGCGCAAGACACACTCTCTAACAAGGCCGCGCAGAATGAAAAGAACCTGGACAAGGGTACGGCGAAGATGTTCAAGGCTTTCCCTCCCAGCTCGGTAAAAGGCTAGGCACGGCGCTCCACACCGATTCGAGATAGAAAGTGTGATTGCAGAATTTAAAAAAGGAGAAACTCCAAAACTGAATGAGACCAGTAAACAACTATTCCTGCCGTTAAATGGCCTTGATTTTTGCTCTGACGATGTATTCAAGCAAAGCTCGCCGAGGTGATTGAGTCACGCTATGAAAAGACGGTCAACGACGCTGGAGGCACAGGAACACGTGCCGGCATCGCGTCGGAAACATCAGGGCAGCTAGCAGTTGGCAGAATAGCGGCGGCCTTTAGTCCGCGTGGAACGGGCCGCCTAATTTTCGCAGGGCGCGCAAATAGGTTCAGTGATCTCGCTGGCGCCCGGACTTCGGAAAGGAAATTGAAATGGAAATGCGCAAGCTTGGCAACTCTAATTTGCATATTACTCGAGTGGGTTACGGAGCCTGGGCCATCGGCGGCTCTGGCTGGCGGTTCGCCTGGGGATCACAGGACGACAACGAATCTATCGCCGCCATTCACCGTGCAGGCGACAGTTCCCAGAGCGGTGACCGGGAATGGTCAGGTCTTCTGCGTTGATCGCCGCCGTGGCTTCCGTCATAACAGCCGCCGCTTCAGCTACGCGGGCACTCGTGGGGGCCAGCTTCGCCAGCCCAAAGTCAAGAATTTTGGCGTGCCCGTGCTCAATCACAAAAATGTTCGCGGGCTTGATGTCGCGGTGAACCACGCCCTTTGCATGCGCTGCATTCAGCCCATCGGCGATCTCGATTCCGAGCGACAGCACGGTTTCGACATCCAATGCTTTCCCGGTGATCCTATGCTTCAGCGTCACGCCTTCCAGATATTCCATGGCGATGAAGGACTGGTCACCGTGTCTGCCAATCTCGTAGATCGTGCAGATATTCGGGTGGTTCAAAGCGGAAGCGGCACGGGCTTCGCGACGGAACCGTTCCAGCGCCTGCGGGTCTCGGGCTAGGTATTCAGGAAGAAACTTTAGGGCGACAAAGCGGCCAAGCTCGGTGTCCTCGGCCTTGTAGACCACACCCATCCCGCCTCCGCCGAGCTTCTCGACGACCCGGTAGTGCGAGATGGTCTGGCCGATCATGGCCCGAATCTTACGTGGATGAAACAGGACGGTCAACGAAAGCGGAGGAGTCGACGGGGCCTTAAGATCGTTGGCAAGGCGCGCCAGCGTGCGCCGCTATGAAGGTAACTGATTGACATTCAACGGCACTGGCAGCCACCTTTGGCGTTGCAAGGAACTCTCAGCAACTGTTAACGGACCCTAATTGGACCCCGATAATCCCGCAAATCGGGGTTTTTCGAGCGACCGAAAACATGGTAATGTTCGCTGAGCGTAGTTGTTTGCGGGAACTGCGGGAACTTAGACTGCCTAATACCAACACGCTGTCGCGTATGGCGTTGTCGAGCATTCGGGCGAACACTACGGGCAGCTCGTTTCTACTATCGTGTGGCCGGCATGGTGCCATCCGAATCGCGCCCAAGAATAAGCCCGACTTCCAACCGCAAGATTTCTGGTAAATCTTAATGATGCGAGTCGACTCGCCCACATCGGCCGTAATCCTGGCGGCCGGAGCTTCAACCCGGATGGGGACTGTCAAACAGCTGCTGCGGCTGGATGATCGTCCGCTGTTGCAACACGCGTTGGACAACGTCCGCGCTTCCGGAGTGAAGGAAATCGTTCTTGTTCTGGGGTTCGCCGCGGAGGCGATCCAGCGGGAAATTGTCGCGCAGAATGTGCGCGTGGTCATTAACCAGAGCTATCAGCAGGGTATGGGTACCTCCCTGAAGTCGGGACTCTCCGCCGTGGATCCGCAAACCGGAGCTGCGATCATCGTTCTGGCGGACCAGCCGTTTGTGCGGCCTGCGACACTGGACCAATTGATTGCGGTGCATCAGCGGTCCAAGCCGCAGATCGTGATTCCCACCTACCGAGGCTTTCGCGGCAACCCGGTGCTCCTCGACCGCTCGGTCTTTCCCGAAGTGATGGCCCTGAACGGCGATATGGGCTGCCGCGCGATCTTCGGGGACCATCTGGAAGGAATCGTGAAGGTGCCGGTCGACGATGTGGGGATCCTGCTGGATATTGATCGGCAGGGCGATTTCGAAGCGCTTCGCCACGCCGGCAATCGCGCCGCGAGGGAAGAAACACTTCTTGAGACGGCGGATCTTCACGGACGCCAACTTGCGGACGCAGCGACCGCCCAGCCGGAGTTGATCATCGTCGGCAGGGACGCCATGGCAGTGGCCCTGGCGAAACTGGGGCAGTTGTTGCGATTCACGGTGACCGTGGTGGACCCGTTGCTAGCTACCCACGATTTGCCGGAGGCTGACCAGGTACTTCACGCGCTCGATTTCTCGGTACTCTCGTCGAATCCTGATCGCCACGTAGTGGTGGCGAGCCGTGGCACATTCGACGAGGAGGCGATTGAGCAGGCGCTCGACGCGAACAGCACCTATGTCGCGCTGGTCGCCAACAAGAAAAGAGGAGAAGTAGTACTCCGCGGTCTGCGGATGAACGGGATCGCAGCGGAAAAGCTGGCTAGCGTGCGAGTTCCTGCTGGCCTTGAAATCGGCGCGGGCACGCCGGAGGAGATCGCGCTGAGCATCATGGCGGAAATCGTTTCTGAACGGCGAAAGCGCGCGGGCGAGAAAGGTCCCGCCCTTGCAAAAAACGCAAGGACGGGGCAACCGAAAGCTCGGCATCCTGGTAAAGGTGGCGTTTAGTCTGGGGTTTGCGCGTCGCACTGGCTGATTGCTTTGTCGGACTCACGGTTTTCCTGCGGACCGTTTGTCTGCAGATCTAGGTTGGTCTGCGAATCGACGCTTGCGTGTTTCAGGTTCAAAGGTCGGCTTGTTCCTCCGCGGCGCAAGGCCACGATCTGGCTCACGATGCTGAGTGCGATCTCCTCCGGAGTCACCGCCCCTAGGTCAAGGCCTGCCGGCGCGAAGATTCTTGCAATCTTCTCGACTGGAACTCCCTCCGCCGCGAGGTAGTCGAGCACGAGCCTGGCGCGATGGGGACTGGCGATCAGCGCTACATAAGCAGCCTCGCCTTCCAGGGCTTTTTGCAACCAAAGGTGGTCATTCTTGTGCTGCGTGGCGATCACGACGTAGGTGTTGGGGCCGATGGGTGTCTGGTTGAGGTCGAAGTCTTCCGCAATCACTTGCTCAGCCTGCGGGAATGACGGGTGGTCGGCGCCGGGGTCATTCACAATGACGCGAAAGCCGAGCAGAGGTGCCAGCGCGGCCATGGTCTCGGCGATCCGGCCGTGGCCAGCAATGAGGAGTTCGGGCTTGGGCAGGACTGGCTCGATATAGACATCCATTTTCCCTCCGCACGGCATCCCTACCCCCAGGAGTTCGTCGGTCATGTCCAGGGTGATGACGAGCGGCTGTTCCAACTTGAGGCATCGCAGAGCTTCTGTCCGGACAGCACTTTCTGCGCATCCACCGCCCACCCAGCCGAGAATTAGTTTTCCATGCGCGTCAATGATGGCCTTGGATCCGCGCCGCGCCGAGGAAGAGCCCTCCACGCGAACCACCGTGGCTAGGGCGAAGGCTTTCCCCTGAGCCGCGAGTTCAGCGATTTTGGAGTAGAAATCCACGGATGTCCCATCCGGTATGATACTTCTCTCTGACGCGGAAGTTCAATCGAGACGGGGGTTTCGCGTTGTACAGTGAACAAGTCCGAGCCCACTATGCCCAACCACGAAACGTGGGCAGCATCTCTGAGCCTTCGGGCAAGGCGATCGTAAAGAGTCCGGTGGACAGCGACACCGTATTGATCACGCTGCGGATCGAGCAGGGAATTATCCAGGATGTGAAGTTTAAGTGCATGGGCTGCGCTGTGGCCATCGCCTGCTCGTCCATGGCTACGGAAATGGTTCTGGACAAGTCCGTTGAAGAGGCATCCCAGATATCAGAGCAGGCGGTGGCCGATGCCCTGGGCGGCATCCCGGATTACAAAATGAGATGCAGCAACCTGGCTCCGGAAGCCATTCGGAAGGCGATCGAGGATTGGAAGTCGCGGCAGTCGGCGGAGGCGCATCTTAAGTGCGGAGACGCCTCCTAAGTAGGTTTTTGAGGGACGGCTTGCATTGGAGCGGCCGGGCGGGGCCGGGAGTTCCTCGGTTTATTGAACTACCATCTTTGTGGTAACGTACTACCCGCATTTCAGTACGATCTATCTCCCGCATTTCCGCTCGGTGTACAGCACTGCAAGTTCGGACGAACGAGGGTTAAGCAATGATCCCACCAGCCTTCGAATACCTGAGACCCAAGACAATTCCTGAAGCGATCGCGTTCCTCCAGCAGTACGGAGAGGACGCGAAGATTCTGAGCGGCGGACAGAGCCTCATCCCCATGATGAAGCTTCGGATTGCCCGCCCCGCCTACCTGGTCGACATCAACCGCATCTCCGGATTGTCCTACATAAAGGAAGATGGAGGCTTTTTGAAGATCGGCGGGCTGACGCGCGAAGCCGAGCTCGAGTCCTCCCCTTTGGTCCAGTCGAAATATCCCATCCTCCTCGATACTGCTCACGTGATCGCTGATCCACAGGTGCGCAACCTAGCGACCGTGGGAGGGAACCTGGCCCATGGCGACCCCGCCAACGATCATCCGGCAACCATGCTCGCTTTGGGCGCACAAATTGTGGCAACTGGATCGGGCGGCGAGAGAATCATACCTATCGAAGAGTTCTTTCTTTCTTTGTTCAGCACCGCGCTGCAGCCGGGGGAGATCCTGACGGAAATCCGTGTTCCGGTATCGACGGCTCGGAGCGGCGGTGCCTACTTTAAGCTGGAGCGTAAGGTAGGAGACTTTGCTACCGCGGCCGTTGCCGCCCAGGTGACAATGGATGCCAACGGCACCGTTCAGAAGGTCGGCATCGCCTTGACCAATGACGGTCCCACGCCCATTAAGGCGAAGAAGGCGGAGGACTTTCTCCGCGGAAAGAAACTCGACGAGGCAAACATCCAGCAGGCCGGGCAGTTGGCCGCCGATGAAGCGCAACCGAGTTCTGACTTGCGCGGTCCCGCGGAGTACAAGAAAGGGCTGGTAAAGGAACTGGCGAAGCGGGCCCTGTCCCGCGCCGCCGAGAGGACTGGCAAGTAATTTCTGAAACTCAGCCCAGGAGCTGGCTATGGCAAAGAAACTGTTGGTCAGCGTGAACGTGAACGGACGCGAGCGGCAGGCCGAAGTCGAGCCGCGGCTTTTGCTGGTCCACTTTATCCGCGAAGCTTTGCAGCTGACGGGTACTCACATCGGTTGCGACACCAGCCACTGCGGCGCATGCACGGTGGTGCTTAATGGAAAGACGATCAAGTCGTGCACCATGTTCGCCGTGCAAGCGGATGGCGGTGAGATCCTTACCGTCGAGGGCCTAATGCAGGACGGTAATCTGCATCCGTTGCAGGAGGGTTTCAAGGATCAGCATGGCCTGCAATGCGGCTTCTGCACGCCGGGGATGCTGATGTCGTCGTACGTGCTGCTGCATAACAATCCCAAGCCCAGTGAAGAGGAGATTCGCCGGGGAATTTCCGGCAACCTGTGCCGATGCACCGGGTACCAGAACATCGTGGGCGCCGTGCAATATGCGTCGGCAAAAATGGCGCAAGGAGGAGCAAAGTGATCCACAAAACCTCTCCTGAAATGGGTGGCATGGGCCACTCCATCAAGCGCAAAGAGGATCTGCGATTCATCCAGGGCAAGGGCAACTACGTGGACGACGTGCATCTGCCCGGCATGGTCTATGGACAAATGGTGCGGAGTCCGTATGCCCACGCCCGGCTCAAGAGCGTGAACACGGAGAAGGCCAAGAAACTGCAGGGAGTGCTGGCAGTCATTACCGGGGAAGATCTCGCCAAGGCCAACCTGGCGTGGATGCCCACACTGTCCCATGACAAGCAGATGGTGCTGGCGACCGGGAAAGTGCTCTTCCAGTCCCAAGAGGTGGCGTTCGTCGTGGCGGAAGACCGCTACACTGCCGCCGATGCAGCGGAGCTGGTGGAAGTGGAATATGAAGAGCTGCCGGTGCTGGTGGATCCGCACAAGGCCCTCGAACCCGGTGCACCCTTGCTTCGCGAAGACCGCGAGCAGAAAAACAACCATATCTTCCACTGGGAAGTCGGCGACCGGCAGGCGACAGAGCAAGTTTTTCAGAAGGCTCCTGTAAAGGCCAGCGTGCACGCTTTCTTCCCGCGCTGCCATCCAGCGCCTCTCGAGACCTGCGGTTGCGTGGCAGACTTCAGTCGCGCCACCGGACGGCTTACGGTCTACATGACCTCGCAGGCTCCCCACGCTCATCGCACTGTCTTTGCTCTGGTTGGGGGCATTCCGGAGAACAACATTCGAGTGATCTCGCCGGACATCGGCGGCGGTTTTGGCAATAAGGTCCCCGTCTATCCCGGCTACGTTTGCGCGATCGTGGCTTCTCTGACACTGGGTTTGCCAGTGAAGTGGATTGAGACGCGCTCGGAGAATCTGCAGTCGACGGGCTTTGCACGCGACTATCACATGACGGCCGAGATTGCCGCCGACCGCGACGGCAAGATGCAGGCGCTACGGGTAAAGACACTGGCCGATCACGGAGCCTTCAACGCAGCAGCCCAGCCCACCAAGTTTCCCGCGGGACTGTTCAGCATTTGCACCGGCTCCTACGACTACCCCACGGCGTTCTGCGAGGTAGACGGTGTTTACACCAACAAGGCGCCGGGCGGTATCGCCTACCGCTGTTCGTTTCGCGTGACCGAGGCGGCCTACCTGATCGAGCGGGCAGTAGACGTGCTGGCGCTAGACTTGAAGATGGATCCGGCGGAACTTCGCCGTATGAATTTCATTCCGACGGAGAAGTTTCCTTACAAGTCATCTCTTGGCTGGACCTACGATAGCGGCAACTATGAGCCTGCGATGAAGATCGCGCTAGAGAAGATCGGATACAAGGAGCTGCGCAAAGAACAGGAAGAAAAGCGGAAAAAGGGCGAGCTGATGGGGATCGGGATCTCGAGCTTCACTGAAATTGTGGGCGCAGGTCCGGCGCACAGCTTCGATATCCTCGGCATCAAGATGTTCGACAGTTGCGAGATCCGCATTCACCCTACTGGCAAGGCCATGGCGCGCATGGGGACCAAGAGCCAGGGTCAGGGACACGAGACTACTTATGCCCAGATCGTCGCGCAGGAATTAGGAATCCCTGCTGCCGACGTAACCATCGAGGAGGGAGACACGGATACCGCGCCCTACGGCCTGGGGACGTATGCCAGCCGAAGCACACCGACCTCGGGAGCCGCAACCGCGGTGGCGGCCCGAAAGATTCGTGACAAAGCAAAAAAGATTGCGGCATATTTGCTTGAATGCAACGAGAACGACCTGGAGTGGGAGCCGGGCAAGTTCTATGTCAAAGGCTCTCCCAGCAAGGCCAAGACTATCCAGGAAATCGCGTTCGCCGCCTACACGAACATTCCACCCGGTCTGGAGGCAGGGTTGGAGGCGGTCGACTATTACGACCCACCCAATCTAACTTTCCCGTTCGGCACCTATGTCTGCGTGGTGGACATTGACAAGGGTACCGGCGAGGTGAAGGTTCGGCGATTTGTCGCGGTGGATGACTGCGGAAACATCATCAATCCCATGATCGTGGAAGGCCAGATTCACGGCGGTCTGACCGAGGGACTGGCCATCGCGTTTATGCAGCAGATCGACTACGACGAGAGCGGCAACATCCAGGGGGGGAACTTCATGGATTACCTGATCCCAACGGCGGTGGAAACCCCGCACTGGGAGACCGACAAGACCTGCACGCCTTCTCCCCATCATCCGTTCGGCGCCAAGGGAGTGGGAGAATCTCCCAACGTGGGTTCTCCGGCAGCCTTTGTGAACGCAGTGGTCGACGCGCTTTCCCATCTCGGTGTTCGACACATCGATATGCCCGTCACACCCTGGAAAGTGTGGAAAGTTCTGCAGGAGAAAGGCGTCACGAGCTAGGTCGATGGCAATGAAGATTGAAAAGACTTTCGCGGTACAGGAGGCCATAGATAAGGTGTGGACGTTGCTGAGCGACCCCCGAAAGGTGGCCACCTGCGTGCCCGGCGCGCAGATTAGCGAGCAGGTGGACGAGAAAACCTACAAAGGCGCGATCAAAGTGAAAGTGGGCCCGAGCGTTACCGACTATACGGGTGAAGTGCAAATTGTGCGCTTGGACACGCAGAACCACGAGATCGAAATTCTTGGCAAAGGTCAGGACGTGCGCGGGCGCGGAAGTGCTTCCATGAAGATGACTGGGAAGCTTCGTGCTCTACCCAACGGTGGCACGGAAGTCGCGAGCGTGTCAGAGATCAATGTCGTGGGAATTCTGGCGCAGATGGGCTCGCGCGTAATTGCAGAAGTCTCGAACATTATATTCGGAGAGTTTGTGAAGAATTTCCAGGCGCGGTTGCAGCAGCCGCCCGATGCACCTGAAGGGCAGGTGGCCGGTGCGGAGGCAAAACCCGTTAATGCCACGTCGCTGGCCTGGGAGGCTGCAAAAGGATTGTTTCGCGGTAAAACCTAAGTTTTTCCCCTGACGAGTACGCACGCGGTCAAATTTACTACTATGGGTGCATCCAGAACTATTCCTTCCGGTGCGGGAAACCAGGATGTAGATGCGATTGTCTCTGAATTTGAGCGCCTGGGATACGTTACCGACCGATCGCTAGCCACCGCGATTTACCTTGTCACCAAGCTTCGGAAACCAATCCTTATCGAAGGGCATGCCGGCCTTGGGAAAACCGAAGTGGCCAAGGTGCTGGCCTCTTTCCTGGGCACACGCCTGATCCGATTGCAGTGTTACGAAGGGCTGGACGTCAGCTCGGCGGTCTACGAGTGGAATTATCAGAAGCAATTACTCGCCATCAAGATCGAAGAAGGATCGGACACGACGGTCGAGGAGAAGGAAAGGCACGTTTTCAGCCGTAAGTTTCTTCTGGAGCGGCCTCTGCTGCAGTCCATTCTTGTCGAGGATGCTTCGCCCGTGCTCCTGATCGACGAAATCGATCGTGCTGATGAGGCGTTCGAGGCGTTCCTGCTCGAGTTGCTTTCCGACTACCAGATCACTATTCCGGAGATGGGCACCATCCATGCGACGCATGTACCCTACGTAGTCCTCACGTCCAACCGCAGCCGGGACCTGGGCGATGCGCTCAAAAGAAGATGCCTTTACCAATGGATTGACTATCCGAGTCTGGAGAAAGAAATGAAGATAGTGCGCACCAGACTGCCGGGCATCGAGGAGGAGTTAGCGCGGCAAGTGGTGCGATACGTGCAATCGGTGAGACAACTCAACTTGAGCAAGCCTCCCGGAGTGGCGGAAACTCTGGATTGTGCAGAAGCCTTGCTCGCATTGGGAAAGCCGCAACTTGATCAGGAAGCGATCGAACAGACTCTGGGTTTTATCTCCAAATCGTTCGAAGACGGCGCGAAGATCAGAAGCGCCGGAGTGGGCAATATTATCTCCCAGTCAACGGGAGGGATCTAGTGATCGGGTCAGTGGGACCATCGAGCGATCCGGCCAGAACAATTGTTGAGTTCTGCCGGTTTGCACGTGAGAGGGGTCTTTCCGCTGGCGTGCAGGAAACTCTCGGTGCGCTGCAGGCAGCCGCAGCTCTCGGTGTGGGCAACGAGGAAGAGCTGAAGTTTGGCTTGCGCTCGATCTTGTGCTCGTCGAAAGACGAATGGCAGCTATTCGAAGAATGCTTCAAAACGTTTCGGGGACGGTCGGCGCCCGAGCCGTCCACGAACCGCCCGACACGTCCCCGAAAAGAACTCACTTCCCGGGTAAGCGGACGAAACCCGACTTCTCTGATATCACCGAGTTCCGGTGACGATGTTTCATCGGAGGAAGGCGGGGGTCAGGCGGTCACTGGCGCCAGCGCCCGCGAGCGGCTTACCAAGTCGGATTTGTCGACCCTGTCCCACAGCGACATGGCAACGCTGGAGCGGATTGCGTTTCGCCTGTTCAAGCAAATGAGCCGGCGTCTGGCACGGAGACGACGGAGCGGGCCGCGAGGACACGTCGACCTACGAAAGACAATCCGTCGGAACATCAGTCGCGGCGGCGAACCGATGAACTTGCGCTACCGGGAGCGTAAACCCCGGCCGCACCGGCTCGTGACTCTGCTCGACATCAGCGGCTCGATGAGCCCGTATAGTCTGTTTCTGGTGAAGTTTTTGTACGCGCTGCAAAAACACTTTCGGCACGTGGATACCTTTCTTTTCAGCACGGGTCTGGTTGAGATTACGAACCTGTTTCGTGCCCAACGCCTTCAGGACGCTCTGCAAGCCCTGTCGCAGCAGCCGGCGGGGTGGTCCGGTGGCACCAGCATCGGCGGATCGCTTCGGGAGTTCAACCAGTTTCACCGCAGGAAGCTGCGGTCCAGTGATACTTTGTTCGTGATTCTGAGCGATGGTTGGGACACCGGAGACCCCGGCGTCCTCGCGGCGGAACTGGTTGCGGTGAAAAGACGGGTCCGCAGACTCATTTGGTTGAATCCGCTGCTCGGTTCAAAAGACTACCAGCCAATTGCGAGCGGGATGAGGGCTGCTCTGCCGCACATTGATGTTTTCGCTCCGGCTCACAACCTGGAGAGCCTGCTGACGCTAGAGAAGCATCTATAAATAAAGAGTGGTCCACCATGTTTGATCGGTTCCTGAACAAAGCGGCCGAACTACTGGCGAAGGGTGAGCCGTTCGTCGCTGCCTCCGTGGTGCGCTTTCAGGCTCCCATTTCAGGCAAGCCGGGGGACAAGGCGATCATTTTCGCGAACGGAAAAATGTGGGGCTGGATCGGCGGTGGCTGCGCCCAACCGGTGGTGATCAAGGAGGCGCTGAAAGCGCTCGCCGATGGACAGCCTCGTCTGGTGCGGATTAGTCCCACGTCGGCCCCGGAGGATGGGATCGTCGACTACACCATGACTTGCCATAGCGGAGGCACCTTGGATATCTACATCGAGCCCGTTCTGCCCAAGCCGCACATTCTGATTCTTGGACGCTCTCCCATCGCCCAGACGCTCGCCCGGCTGGGCAAGACCATTGGCTACAGGGTCTCCGTAGCTGCCCCCGGCGCGGACCGGGAGCAGTTTCCGGATGTGGACCTGCTTCAGACAGAATCGATTTTGGGCGAACTCAAGATTGTGCCCGACACTTTTGTAGTAGTGTCAACCCAGGGAGAAGGTGACGAGGAAGCCCTCGAACAGGCGGCAAGGACCAGCGCCGGTTACGTCGCCTTCGTTGCCAGCAAGGTCAAGGCGCAGAAAATTCTCGACTATCTGCGCGAAGCGGGAGTTCCCTCCGAGCGAGTGGGACAGATTCGGGCGCCTGCGGGCCTCGATATCCGCGCGGCCTCACCCGAAGAGATTGCGGTAAGCATTCTGGCCGAGATTATCCAGCTAAGGAGTGCGCGAACGAAGGCCATGGTGGAGCCCAGGAGAAGCGCGCTGCCCGGCTTGAGCCTGCCAGTTGTAAAGAACGAATCCCGGGACCCGGTCTGCGGCATGCTCGTGAACGTTAGTGGAGCGAAGTACAAATCAGAGCACAATGGAAGCGAGGTCTACTTCTGCTCTGCCGGATGTAAGCAGGTCTTCAACCGGCAGCCTGAGAAATACACTCTCGATGTCCAGCTGACAAGGGAAGAAGCTCAATAGTCCGAGCGACCTCTGTAAATCTGATGGCTCGCGGAGTCGCCTTTCATCCGTGCGCATCAAGTCCAGCGATTGTGGGGAGTGGTCGCCCACTCGGAGCTATCGCGGCGGCCACCTGGCCCCCGCAGAAGCAGAAGGAAATGTCAGATCACTCGCCTTAGTCAACCGGCTGTTATTGACAATTAGTGAGGTCCACAACCTGCTAGGGAAAGCAATCTGAGAGTGGAGCACGGTGACACCGCCGACAGTTCAAACATCTGTTCGCCGATTCTTGATTCTACGAAACTGCCTTTCGTGCTGTGCGAGAGCCTGTCAAAGGGAACCCTGTTGCACGCGCGACAGCCTGATTACACTTGGGCCATTGTTTCGCGCGGAGCTGAAAGGGTGGATAACGCGGTGGTCTCAGGCAGCGCAACCATTGCCTACGCTTCTCGAGCTCAAACCGACGCTCGGGACTTGGCGAGCCTGGGTTACAAGCAGGAGTTTCAGCGAGATTTCGGCGGTTTCTCGAATTTCGCGCTTTCATTCTCGGTCATTTCGATTCTGACCGGCGCCATCACGCTCTACGATTACGGGCTTTCGATGGGTGGGCCGCGACAGATGACGCTGGGATGGCCTCTGGCCACGGTGGGAACACTTCTCATCGCCCT
>Ga0070711_100001230_pt1 | contig 13841 bp, 14 predicted proteins | sample LARL53metaG_FD_65452 | JGI IMG/M metagenome (GOLD analysis project Ga0070711, IMG submission 65452) | Corn, switchgrass and miscanthus rhizosphere microbial communities from Kellogg Biological Station, Michigan, USA - LAR L5-3 metaG | ecosystem: Host-associated > Plants > Roots > Rhizosphere ... | reverse complement strand
CTGGTCAAGAAGACCGTCAACCAGGACGACCCGACCGTCTACCACCTCTTCTTCGCCGACGAGAAGGGCAGCGCCGGCTCCGACCTCACCTTCTTCGAGTTCCCCGGGGTGCCGCCGGGTCGCGCGGGGGCGGGCGACGTGCACCGGGTCGTTTGGCGCGTCGGCTCGCACGAATCGCTCGACTTCTGGCAGGAGCGCCTGGGCAGCAGGGGGATAGACACGGAGCGGACCGGCAGCAGCCTGCGCTTCTCCGATCCCGAGGGCCTGGACCACGAGCTGGCCGTGGTCGACGTCGCCGATGCGCCACTGATCGCCGACCACCCCGAGGTGCCGAGAGAGGTCGCGCTGCGGGGCTTCCACGCGGTGTGCGCCTACGGCGCCGCCCCCGAGGCGAGCAGCACCTTGCTCGAAGCGCTGGAGTTCGAGCGTCTCGACGACGGGACGTGGGAGGCGCGCGGCTCCAGTCGCGGGGGCCTCTACGCCTACGAAGAGCCGCCCGGCGAGCGCGCCCTGCAGGGAGCCGGCAGCGTCCACCACGTCGCCTGGGCTTCCACGCTCGACGAGCACGAGATGTGGCGCGAGCGGGTGATCGCCGCCGGCGCGCGCCCGACGCCCGTGATCGATCGCTTCTATTTCCGTTCGATCTACTTCCGTGAGCCGAGCGGGGTCCTTTTCGAGATCGCCACGCTTGGTCCCGGATTCGCGGTCGACGAGCCGCTCGAGCATCTCGGCGAGAAGCTCTCGCTGCCTCCGGCCTTCGAGCACCTGCGGGACGAGGTCGAGCAGAACCTGAAGCCGGTCGTCAATCCTCGAGCGTGAATTTCGTTTGGAGGGATGCGGGTCGCGTCGTCGCCTTTCGCGACAGCGGCCTCCGGGACGCGCCCCAGCTGCTGGCCGAGCATGGCTTCGCGCCATTCGACCTGGTCACCAGCGCCCGCCACCTGGAGCGGGCCGAGGAGTTGCGGGGCGCCGCGGCTGGGGTCCACGAGCTCACCCCGGCGGCGACGCCCGCCACCGGCGTGACCGAGGCCTCCGCGCGTCTCCTCGACCGCGCCGACGCCGGCAACCTCGTGGCCCTCGGGGGTGGGCGGACCATCGATGTCGCCAAGGCGATTGCGTCGGTGACCGGCGCCCGCGTCGCCGCGATTCCGACGACGATGTCGGGCGCCGAGATGACGGCGATCCACCGCCTCCCCGCCGGCGCCGAGGACGGGGTACGGGAGATGGTCCGGCCCTCGCTCGTGGTTGCCGACCCGGAGCTGATGACCAGCGCGGCGGAGCCAGAGTTGCGGGCGAGCTCGATGAACGCGCTGGCGCACGGAGCCGACTCGCTCTACACGCCCTTCGCCAACCCCGTCTCCCGGATGACCGCGCTGCGCGGCGCCGAACTGATCGCCTCCGCACTCGACCAGGAGCCGGCCGAGCGCGAACGGGACGCGCTCGCCCTCGGCTCGCTGCTCTGCGGCTACGCGATCGACTCCGCCGCGTTCGCCATCCACCACGTCATCTGCCAGACCCTCGTCCGCGTCTGCGGCTGTCCCCACGCCGGCACCAACGCGGCGATCCTGCCTCGCGTCCTCGCCCACATGGCACCTCGCGCCCCCGACGGCCTCGTCCCCCTGGCAGCGGCCCTCGAAACCGACCCCGAGCACATCGAATCCCGCGTCCTTCAGCTTGGCGGCGATCCACCCGGCCTGGGCGATCTCGGAGCCGATCGAAGCAAGCTCCCCCAAGCCCTCGACTCGATGCTGCTGCGGCCCGAGCTCGCCTTCACACCGGAACCACCTACCCGCGACGAGCTGCACGAGTTGATCGAGGCTGCTTGGTAGCGAGGGTCGGGGCGCCCCTCCAAGCGGCTTGTACTTTTTGCGCTTGCCCGCCCGCGGAAGACCTGACGCTGCCTTCGCAAAAAGTTGAGTGAGGAGGGGTGCCCGACCCTCGCCCCCGGTAACCCCGGTCCCTCAACCGTGTAGCCATCGCTGATGGACCCCTCCCGCCTCCAGGCGTACCACGAGTACACCCGCCGCCACGGCGTCAACCCGGTGCTCTACCTCCTCGCCCGCGTCTTCATGACGCCCTTCTTCCTCGTCTACTTCCGCTACGCCCGGACCGGGCGCGAGCACGCGCGAATCAAGGGCGGGCTGATCGTCGCCTCCAACCACCGCAGCTTCCTCGATCCCTTCGCGATTGGCGGCGCACTCCCTTGGCGGCGGCCGATGAACTACGTCGCCAAGGTCGAGCTGTTCGAGCGGCGCTGGCAGGGCTGGATCCTCTCTCGCCTCGGTGCCTTCCCGGTCCGGCGCAACGAGTCCGACGAGGATTCGATGGAGACCGCCCGTCTCGTGGTCGAGCGCGGGGGCGCCGTCTGCATCTTCCCGGAGGGAACGCGGATCCGCAGCGGCGCTCTGGCCGAGCCGCGCCGCGGCGTCGGGCGGTTGGCGCTGCAGACCGGAGCGCCGGTGATTCCGGCTGCCGTTCTCGGCACGGAGCACGTGCGCCGCGGCTGGCGGATCCGACCGCGCAAGGTCAGAGTCCGGCTCGGGCGGGCGATGGCGTTCCCGCGCGCCGAGGATCCGTCCCGCGGCCTGGCGTCAACGGTCACCGCGCGGATCTGGCCCAACGTCGAGCTGCAGTGGGAGGACCTCGGCGGCCTGCCGCCGATGCGGCGCGCCGCCGTGATCGGCGCCGGCAGCTGGGGCACGGCAGTCGCTGTGTTGCTCGCTCGCGGCGGGCTCGAGGTGCAGCTGGCGACGCGTACCGGAGCCCAGGCCGCGGAGGTCGAGGAGGCCCGCGAGAACCGTCGATACCTGGAGGGGGTGCGGCTACCCGACTCGGTGCGGGTGCGCCAGGCGTCCGAAGTCGAGCTCGCTGGCCTCGACCTCGTCTGTCTCGCGATCCCCTCGGGCTCGCTTCCCCAGGCGGTCGGTTCGATCGCCGACCGGGTGGGAAGCCGATCCGCCGTGCTGCTGCTGACCAAGGGCTTGATTGCACCGCTCGGGCAGCTCCCGGCCGAGTACGTGGGCAAGCGCGTGCGGGCGAGGGGGATCGCCTGTCTCGGCGGTCCTGCCCATGCTCGTGAGGCGGTCTCCGGCTCCGCCGCGCTCGTCCTCGGCTCCGCCGATGCCGACCTGCGCGAGCAGCTCGGCCGCGTCTTCGACCGGGCCGGACTGGTCTGCGAGCGCAGCTGCGACGTGACCGGCGTTGAGATGGCCGGGGCGGCGAAGAACGCCGCCGCGCTCGCCGCCGCGGCAGCCGAGTCGCGTGGTCTCAACGCTGCAGGCATCGCCGCCGCCCAGGTCTGGAGCGAGTGCATCGAGCACGCCACCGCTCGCGGCGCCGATCCGGCGACCTTCGCCGGCCTCGCCGGCGTCGGCGATCTCACAGCGACGGTGATGGCTCCGGCCGGTCGCAACCGCCGCGCCGGCGAGCTGCTCGGTACCGGGACCCCGGCCGCCGAGATTCCGGCTCTGATCGGCCAGGCCTCCGAGGGGCTGGACGCGGTGCCGCTGCTGGCCGCGGCGACGTCGGCCGCGGGGGGCCCGGCGGAGGCCCTCACCGGGCTCGCTGCTCTGATCCGGGGCGAGATCGACGCTGAGACCTGGGTAGCCGGCCTGCGCCGGGTCGAGCGTGGGAGGAAGGCTGCGTGATGGGACTAGGCTGGGGCTGTGAGTGCAGCGGAGAACGTCGAGCCGGCGAGCCTCGACCCCGAGGCGAAGGCCGAGCTCGACCGGGCCTTCGAGGACCTCTACAGAGCACACCTTCGCGACGTCTATTCCTACGCCTACTACCGAGTGGGCAATCCGCACGACGCAGAGGACCTCACCGAGCAGGCCTTCCTGCAGGCCTACCGGCATTTCGACCGGGCGCGGCGGGAGTCGGCCGGCCGGCCGTTGCGTCCTTGGCTGATCCGGATCGCCCACAACCTGGCCTCCAACTACTACCGCGATCGCTCGCGGCGGCCGCAGACCTCGCTGGAGGAGAGCGCCGAGCCGATTCCGGCGCGCCACGGCACCGAGGCGATCGCCGAGGGGCGGGAGAAGCTGCGCGAGGTGATCGCGCACCTCGATCGGCTTCCCGACGACAGGCGGGAGGCGCTGATCATGCGCTTCGCCCTCGGCATGGACAACCGCGAGATCGCGAGGGCGCTGGGACGCAGCGACGGTGCCACCAAGGTGCTGATCCATCGCGCGATCAAGCAGCTGCGGGAGGAGATGGGCAATGACCCCGAGTGAGGCCTGGCCCGCCGCCGAGGGCGGCTGGAAGATCGAGCACCTCCTCTCCGACGCCCTGCGGCCGATCGAGCCGCCGGAGCGACTATCCGGCAGGGTCGAGGACACGCTTGCGGCCGTTACCCAGGCGGCGGCGGAGGAGCTCTCCGATTGGGCCGAGGAGCTTTCCGAGAGCGAGCTGCGGGCGCTGCGCGACCCGCGCAACTGGGTCCGGCCGGTGGCGGCTTTGGGCGCGGGCAGCGCAGCCGCCGGTGCTCTGCTCGTGCTGGAGATCCGGCGGCGCGGCCACCGGCAGGCAAAGGGCGGCCTGCGGTCGCTCTCCGATCGTCTCAGGTAGCGACCGCGCGCCGTTCCTTCCCGCGCTCGGTTGGGGTTGCCATCGCGGCGGCGACGCCGAGGACCCCGAGGATCAGGTGCAGGAAGTCGTCCTCGGTGTTGACTGGGATGAAGCCGAGGATCGAGTCGCCGCTGCCGATGACGAACCCCCAGATCGCGATCGCGATGTAGATCGCTCCGAGCCAGAGGGCGTACTGGCGTGCCGCGTAGCCGGCGACGAGCAGGCCGATCGCCCCGGTCAGGATGTGGACGAGGTTGTGCCAGGCGTTGACCGAGAGGATGCCGAAGACGTCGTCGACTTCGCCCGGCGAGCCGAACGAAGCGCTGTAGAAGAAGCCGATGATGCCGGCGACGACGAGAACCCCGCCGACGAGGGTTGCGTAGAGCCTTGCGGGGCTTGCAGCTTCCATTCCTCTCCTCCTTAGTAAAGGACCGGGCTACGGCGATTGTAGGCTCCCCCTCCGCGATGCCACAAACCTGCTACCGACACCCGGACCGCGAGACCGGGGTTTCCTGCTCCTCGTGCGGGCGACCGATCTGCCCGGACTGCATGACGCCGACGCCGGTGGGCATGCGCTGCCCGGAGTGCGCGCGGCAACGGACCAGGGTGACCCGTGGGGTCGGCGATGCGTCGCTGTTCGCGAGCGCACCGGCGACCCTTGTCCTGATTGCGATCAACGTCGCCGTCTTCCTCGCCGAGATCGCCACGAGCGGCGGTGGGGTCGGCGTCGAAGGAAGCTCGTTGGTCCGCAACTTCGGCCTGTTCGGCCCGCTCGTGGCGGAAGGTGAGTGGTATCGGCTGGTTGGAGGAGGGTTCCTCCACGCAGGACTCACGCACATCGCCTTCAACATGCTCGCGCTGTATTTCCTCGGTCGGCTTCTGGAGCCGGGAATCGGCACACCACGCTTCCTCGCCGTCTACGTGGCGTCGCTGTTCGGGGGTGCGTTCGGCGCCCTGCTGTTGAGTCCGAACACCCTCACGATTGGCGCTTCGGGCGCGATCTTCGGGATCTTCGGAGCCGCTTTCGTCATTGCGCGCGGTCGCGGCCTCGACGCGGCCGCCTCGAGTATCGGCATCATCCTGCTGCTCAACCTCGCCTTCAGCCTCGGTGCCGCGCACATCAGCCTCGGTGGCCATCTGGGTGGGCTGGCCGCCGGGGTGCTCTGCGCTTTCGTGATTCTTGCCGGTGAGCGCGGAAAGCTCGGGCCGCGGCATTTCCGGGCGGAGATGGCGGTGATGGCAACGATCGCCGTCCTCTCCATCGTGGGCGCTCTGGCGATCGCCTAAGTTCCAAGGAGAGGACTAACCGCCCGCTGGCGAGTGCAGCTCGATGAAGCCGATGTTGCCGGGTGCGGCGATCAGGTGCGGGTGGAGCAGGTGGCCGAGCAACTCGACCCCGTCGATCAGCCGGGGGCCCGGGCGGGAGAAGGTCGAGGCGGCGTCGACGGCGAACACCTGGCGAGCGCCGAGCATTTCGAGGTGGTCCCAGTGGGCGAGCGTCTGAGCGCTCGATTCCTCCACGTAGAGGCCACACGGCATGGCCACGGCAACGTCGGGGCTGAGTCCGGAGAGCGCCGGCCAGGACACCTCCGGGGACTCGAGGCCGGGCGGCCCGGCGACGTCCTCGCCGCCGGCGATCGAGATCATCTCGGGGATCCAGTGGCCGCCGACATAGGGTGGGTTGAGCCACTCGAGCGCGATCACCCGCGGCGGGGTGGCCCCCGAGACGGCCGCGCGCACGGTTGCCAGACGCCCCTCCAACTCGCCTCTCAGCTCGTGCGCCTCGGCGACGATCCCGGTTGTCTCGCCGAGGCGGATCACGTCCTCGAGCACCTCGGCCAGCGTGCTCGGGTCCTGCTGGACGACTCGGGGCCTGCTGGGCAGGCGGGCGGCGACTTCGACCACGTCCTCGTGGGAGACAGCGCAAACGGCGCACACCGCCTGGGTCACGATCAGGTCCGGTTCGAGCGAGGCGAGCCGGTCCTCATCGAGCTCGTAGAGCGCCCGGCCCTCCGCCAGCCTCGCCTTCACCGCCTTATCGATCTCTGCCGGTCCGAGATCGGCGGGGAGGACCGTGCGCGTCAGCTGCGGGAGTGAGCGCACGGGGGGTGGGTAGTCGCACTCGTGGGTGACAGCGACGACGTCGGCGCCGAGGCCGAGAGCGAAGAGCATCTCGGTCGCTGAGGGCACGAGACTGGCGATGCGCATCGCGGCCAATATCCCATTTATCGCAGGATCCGCGGAGCGGCGGGCTATATTGCCTAGGCCGAATGGCCGACGACGACCTCCCCCCAAGTACGGGGTCAGATAAGCGATGAGCGTCCTCCTGCTCGCCCTCCTGCTCGTGCTGGTCGCCGTCAACGGCTTCTTCGTGGCGGCCGAGTTTGCGCTGGTGCGCAGCCGGCGCGGCAAGATCGAGCAGCTCGCGGAGGAAGGCGAGAGCGGCGCCGAGGCCGTGGTCGAGCAGCTCGACAAGATCGACGAGTCGCTCTCCGCCTGTCAGATCGGGATCACCATGGCCTCGATCGGGATCGGCTTCCTCGGCGAGCCCTCGCTGGCAAAGCTGCTCGAACCGGTCTTCGGCGGCCTCTCGCACGAGGTGGCCGTGGCCCTCTCGGTCGCCCTCGCGTTCGCCCTCGTCACCGCGATCCACATCAGCATCGGCGAGCAGGTGCCGAAGATGCTGGCGATCAGCCACGCGGAGAGGACCGCCCGCCGCGTCTCCCGGCCCCTCAACTGGTTCCGGGCGGCGACGGCGCCGGTGATCCTCGCGCTGAGCGGGATCTCCAACGCCATCGTCCGCCTCTTCGGGGTCGACCCGACCGACATCGAAGAGCACCACACGGCGGAGGACCTGAAGCAGATCATCGACAGCTCGCGCGTCGGCGGCACGCTCGACCCGGGCGAGGCGGGGATGCTCGGCGGCGTCTTCCACCTGCACGAGCAGGAGGCCCGCGAGGTGATGACGCCGATTCCCGCGGTGGTCACCGTCGATGCCTCGGAGACTGTGGAGGCGGCGCTGCGACGCTGCGTCACCTCGGGCCACACCCGGCTCGTGGTGATCGAAGACGACAACCCGGACCGGGTAAAAGGCATTGTCCACAACAACAGCCTCGCCCGGCTCTACATGAGCGAGGGCCCGGAGGCGCGGATCGACCCGGCGGTGCGCGACGCCGTGATCGTTCCCGAGACCCGCCCGCTCGACGACCTCCTGCACGACCTCCAGGTCCAGCGCACCTCGCTCTCGGTCATCGTCGACGAGTATGGGCGCACGGTCGGCATCGTCACCGTCGAGGACATCCTCGAGGAGGTGGTGGGGGAGATCGAGGACGAAACCGATCCGCGCGCGGCCGCCCTCCGCCAGCTCGCCAGCGGCGAGTGGTTCGTCCGCGGCCACGTCTCGCTCGGGGACCTCTCCGACGCCGGCATCGAGCTCCCGGTCGACACCGACGCCTACAACTCGGTCGGCGGCTACGTCTTCGGCGAGCTGGGCCGGCTGCCCAAGCGCGGCGACACGATCACCGCCAACGGCTACACGATCAGGGTCGAGTCGGTACGGGAGAACCGGATCGAGGCGGTCCGGATCCGCGGTACCGCGCACGAGGGTTCCGTCCGGCCGGGCGCCTAGCTTCCTCGGGCAACCCGCGTTCCACCGAACCCTGGAGGTGCCGCATGTGGGTTGTGCGTTTGAGCGACAAGCAGCTGGAGGTGCTGAGGGCGTTGCTGCGCTCTGAGGCGCACCTCGGCCCTGCGCTCAAGGGGGCGATCGAGGCGCTCGAGCTTGCGCGCTGGGACGACCTGCCGGAGGCCGAGCTGCCCTGGGAAGAGGTCGAGGAGATCGCCCGCCGCCAGCACATCTCCGTCGCCGATGTCATCTGGGACCTAGCGGGCAAGCGATAGCTAGACGGCTGATTCCACGCCCCTCGGCGCCTACCCGGGCCTGAGACTCGGCGCCCGCCCCTCCTCTTGGTTGGGGGCCGTACGGTGATTCGGGCTAGAGCCGGTGGTTAAGCGCGAGGCACGCGGCCCAGCAGGCACGCATCCGACATTCACCCACCTCAAGGGGGGTGAATGTCGGATGCGCTTTTAGCTTGCGAGCGAGGGAGGAGCGTGGCGTGCTCTGCACGCGAGCGACCGAGGACGCCGGATGCGCAGGTCTAGTCGTAGCTGTAGAAGCCGGCGCCCGACTTGCGGCCCAGCTTCTCTTCGCCGACCATCTCGACGATCATGCCCGGCGGCTTGTGAGCCGGCTCGGAGGAGTCCGCGTAGAGCGCGTCGCCGATCGCCTCGGCGACGTCGAGCCCGACGAAGTCGAGGAGCGCGAGCGGCCCCATCGGGTGGCCGGCGCCGAGCTTCATGCAGGTGTCGACCTCGCCGGCCTCCATGCCCGTGCGCTCCATCATCCGCACGGCGTCGAAGAGGTAGGGGAAGAGAAGGCGGTTGACGACGAAGCCGGCCTGGTCGGGCACCTCGACCGCGGTCTTGCCGAGCGCGGCGCACCAGGCGAGTGCGGTCTCGCGTGAGCCCTCGGCGCCCTGCGGGAAGCAAACCTCGACCAGCTTCATCCGCGGCACTGGGTTGAAGACGTGCAGTCCGAAGAGCTTGCCGTCGATCCCCCCGGCCTTGGCGATCTCCGCGACGCTCAGCGAAGAGGTCGTCGTCGCCAGGTGGGCGTTGGGACAAGTCTCGGCGATCGTGGCGAGCAGCTCGCCCTTCGGCTCGACTTCCTCGATGATCGCCTCGACGATCACGTCGCAGTCCGCGAGGTCGTTGGGGTCCGTCGTAACCCTCAACCTCGATGGCTCGGCACCCTCGATCTTCGAGCAGGCCGCCACGACTTTCTCCTCCGCCCGCCACGCGGAGGCCTCGCTTCTTGCCAGCAAAATCGTGTCGGCCGTTGTGGTCGAAACCGCTGCCAACCCGGTGGCTATCGCTCCGCTACCCGCGATCCCCGGCGCTTGGTACCCGCTTCCGTTCGTCATCAGGGCGGGTTCCTATCAGGCGCGTGGGATCGGGCGTCGCGTGCCCCTCCGAACGGCTTGTACTTTTTGCGTTCGTTCGCCCGCGGCAAGACCAAGAAGCTGTCTTCGCAAAAAGTTGAGTGAGGAGGGGTGAGCGACGCCCCGATACGATGGCGCTATGCCAAGAAATGGGAAGTTCGCCGGTAGGGAAGTCGTCATCGTTGAGGCGGTGCGGACGCCGATTGGGCGCGGCCACGAGGAGAAGGGCTACTACAAGGACGTTCATGCGTCGAACTTGCTGGCGAAGGCCTATGGGGAGGTCATCGAGCGGGCCGGGATCGAGGCGAGCGAGGTCGAGGACGTGGTCGCCGGCTGCGTGCAGCAGTTCGGCGAGCAGGGGGTCAACATCGCCCGCAACGCCTGGCTTGAGGCCGGCCTCCCAATCGAGACGCCGGCGACCACGGTCGACCGCCAGTGCGGATCCGCGCAGCAGGCCGTCAACTTTGCCGCCGCGCTGATCGCCTCGGGCGTCCACGACGTGGCCATCGGCGGCGGCGTCGAGCACATGGGCCACATCTCCTTCGCCGACAACTTCGCCGTGATGCAGGAGCACGGGATGGCATTTTCGCCGCAGCTGATGGAGCGCTACGACCTCGTGCCGCAGGGGATCTCGGCCGAGATGATCGCCGACAAGTGGGAGATCCCGCGTTCGGAGCTCGACGAGATCGGCCTGCGCTCGCACCAGCTTGCCGCCAAGGCAACCGAGGAGGGCCGCTTCGAGCGTGAGATCGTGCCGTTCTCGGTCAACGGCGACATTTACGCCACCGACCAGGGCATTCGGCCCGACACCTCGCTGGAGAAGCTCGCGCAGCTGAAGCCCGCCTTCAAGGAGGACGGCAAGATCACAGCCGGCAACTCCTCCCAGGTCTCCGACGGCGCGGCCGCGGTGCTCTTGATGACGCGCGAGAAGGCAGATGCCCTCGGCCTCGCGCCGCGGGCGCGGATCTTCGACCAGACCACGGTAGGCGTCGACCCGGTGATCATGCTCACCGGCCCGATCCCGGCGACCAAGAAGCTGCTCGATCGCAATGGGATGACGATGGACGACATCGACCTGGTCGAGATCAACGAGGCGTTCGCCTCCGTCCTCGCCGCCTGGCGGCGCGAGCTCGAGCCCGACATGGACCGGGTCAACGTCAACGGCGGAGCGATCGCCCTTGGCCACCCGCTCGGTTCGACCGGCGCTCGCTTGATCACCACCCTCCTGCATGAGATGGAGCGCACCGACAAGGAGATGGGCCTGGTGACGATGTGCTGCGGGGGCGGTCTCGGTACCGGAACGCTGATTCAGCATATTTAGTCTAAATTTCCCTCTTCGATCAAATTTGCTGGAGGGAGAGTCATGGTCATCAGGTTCGGGATGCTGCTCGCGTGCGCGTTTGCCGCCGCCGCTTTGAGCGCGGGATGCGGCAGCAGCAGCAGCGGTAGCGGCACAACCCAGGTCACGGCCTCCTCGGTCAGCACGGCGGAGTTCAAATCCAAAGCTGAATCCGTTTGCGAAAGCGGCAGCAAACAGATCGAACTCGACTACGCCGCCTTCCTGAAGGAAAAAGGCAGCGTCAAAAATCCTTCCAAAGCCGTATTCGAGGAACTGGTTGCCGCGGTCGTCACGCCGAACGTCGAACGGGAAATCGAAGAAATCAGCGAAATCGGCGCTCCCAGCGGCGAAGTCGACAAAGTCCAGGCGATTGTCGACACCCGCCAGGAAAGCATCGACCTGGCCGAAGCGGACCCAGAAGCGGTGGTCCATAACTCGAAAAAGATCTTCGCCAAAGCGAGCAAAACCGCGCTCGAATACGGCCTGCCGGCCTGCGCCACGCGTTAGCCTGGCTGCCCGGCCAGGCGACCGATATGCTCGGCGCCCATGGACCTCAGCCTTTCCCCGTCTGAGCAGCAGTTCCAGGAGGAGGTCCGCGCCTGGATCGAAGCGAACCATCCCGGCCCTGAGCCGGAGGGCGGGCTCGAGGAAGTGATGGCCTTTCGCCGCCAGTGGCAGCGCAAGATGCACGAGGGCGGCTGGGCCGGGATCTCCTGGCCCAAGGAGTACGGCGGTCGCGGTGCGACCCTGATCGAGCAGGCAATCTTCGTCGGGGAGGCGGCGCGGCTGGAGGCGCCGAGCCCGGCGAACGTGCTCGGCCTGGCGATGGGCGGCCCGGTGGTCATCGCCCACGGCACGGAGGAGCAGAAGCGGCGATATCTGGAGCCGATTCTCACCGCCGAGGAGATCTGGTGCCAGGGATTCTCCGAGCCCGAGTCCGGCTCGGACCTCGCCTCGCTGAAGACGCGCGCCGTTAAGGACGGCGACGAATGGGTGGTCACCGGGCAGAAGGTCTGGACGACCTTCGCCCAGTACGCGAAGTGGTGCATGCTCGTCGCCCGCACGGATCCGGACGCGCCCAAGCACAAGGGGCTCACCTACTTCCTGATGGACATGGAGCAGGAGGGGGTCGAGGCCAAGCCGCTGGTGCAGATCACCGGTGAGGGCGAGTTCAACGAGGTTTTCATCGAGGAGGCCCGGATCCCAGACGGGAACGTGGTCGGCGGAGTGGGCAACGGCTGGACGGTGGCGATCACGACGCTGATGAACGAGCGAGCCGGCCTCGCCTTCGGCGCGATCGCCCAGATCGCCAACAGCCTCAACCGCCTCGGCGCGCTGGCCCGCGAGACCTCCGTGAACGGGGGCACGGCGGCCGAGGACCCCGTCTTCAGGCAGCGGCTGGCGCAGCTGCACATCGAGGCCGAGACGATGCGCCTCAACGCTTACCGCGGGCTGACGAAGACGATGCACTCCGGCATCCCTGGGCCCGAGGGTTCGCTGGGCAAGTGGCAGTGGGCGGACATCAACCAGCGGATCAGCGAGCTGGCGCTGGACATCGAGGGCGCCTACGCGCCGCTGGCGCGCGGGTCCGATCACGCCGTCGCCGGGGGCGCCTGGCAGTACAGCTTCCTTCGCTCCCGCGCCAACTCGATCGAGGGCGGCACCACCGACATCCTCAAGAACATCATCGCCGAGCGCGTGCTCGGCCTGCCGAAGATGCGCTGACCCCATGTACTTCGATCTAACGGACGAGCAGCAAGCGATCAGGTCGACGGCACGGGACTTCCTCGCTGCTCGCTACAAGTCCGAGCGGATCCGGGAACTGGCCGAGACCGATCTGGGATTCGAGCAGGCCGATTGGGAGGAGATGGCCGAGCTCGGCTGGCCGGGCCTCGCCCTGCCGGAGGAGTTCGGCGGCCAGGGTCTCGGGATCGTCGAGCTCGCGGTGCTCTTCGAGGAGATGGGCTACGCGCTGGCACCCTCGCCACTGCTCTCGAACACAGTCGTCGGCCTGGCTCTGGCGCACTGCGGGTCCGACGAGCAGCGCGAGCGTTTCCTGCGGCCGCTGGCGGCCGGTGAGTTGCGCGGCACGCCGGCCCTCTGGGACGCCGGCACACCTGGGACGATCGGCGAGTTCGCGATGGAGGCACGCGAGGACGGCGACGGCGTCGTCCTCGACGGCGAGAAGGTGCTGGTGATGGACGCCGCGGCCGCCGATCTGCTGCTGGTTGCCACCGCCGACGGGCGCCGCCACCTGGTCCAGAGTGATGCTACCGGCGTTGCGATTGAGCCGGCGACCTCGATCGACCTGACAAGGCGCCTCTACTCGGCCCGCTTCGACGGGGTCCGAGTGGCACCGGAGGACACGCTCCCCGGCGTCGGAGAGGACTACTTCGCGGTCTTCGACCGCGTCTGCGTGGCGCTCGCCGCCGAGTCGACCGGCATCGCCCAGCGGACGATGGAGATGGCCGTGGAGTACGCGAAGGACCGCCAGCAGTTCGGCCGGCCGATCGGCTCCTACCAGGCCGTCTCGCACCGCTGCGCCCAGATGCTGCTCGAGACCGAGAACGCCCGCTCCGCCGTTTACGGCGCCGCCTGGGCGGCCGGCGCCGCGCCCGAATCCCTGCCGAGGGCCGCTTCGATGGCGAAGGCCTACGCGTCGGACGCCGGCTGGCGCGTTCCGGACGCCTCGGTCCAAGTCCACGGCGGAATCGGTTTCACCTGGGAGCATGACCTGCATTTCTTCCTCAAGCGCGGCAAGGCGAACGCGTCGATGTTTGGTGACGCCAGGTGGCATCGCGAACGCGTCGCCGACGTCGTTCTCGCCGAGGCGGGCGAGCCAGTCGCCGCCTGAGCGACGCTGGTGAGCGCGCTCGACCGCATCTCCGTCGCCGCGATCGGAACCTCGGTCGCCGACCTCGAGGCCGAGACGAGAG
>Ga0070711_100001227_pt1 | contig 13847 bp, 10 predicted proteins | sample LARL53metaG_FD_65452 | JGI IMG/M metagenome (GOLD analysis project Ga0070711, IMG submission 65452) | Corn, switchgrass and miscanthus rhizosphere microbial communities from Kellogg Biological Station, Michigan, USA - LAR L5-3 metaG | ecosystem: Host-associated > Plants > Roots > Rhizosphere ... | reverse complement strand
GATGCGTGCGCGTGGCGCAGTGTGGACTGGTGCTTTTCCTGATCGTGTTTTCCCGCTACCTCGGAGTTTCGTGGCGGCAGCAGAGTTTCGGAATCGCGCTTGGCTTGGGCGGCGCGGCCGCTATTGAATTGGGCACCCTGGCAGTTTTTGCCGGTAGCCCGATGTCGCAGGTCACATTGCACGTGATCAATCTGGTGTCGTACAACCTTGCGATTATTGTCTGGTTTGGCTATGTGTGGCTCGAGTGTCCGGTGCGAACCGCAGAAGCGGATCTGTTCACTCCGCACCGCTGGGAACGCAGCCTCAGCGATTTGCAGGCGCCGGCACAGGCTGACTCGCTGATACCGATGTTTGAAAGTATGGTTGATCGCGCTCTTTCGCGCACTCGGGTGGATTATGAGTCGCCAGAGTCTTCCGTCTCCAGGGATGGCGAACCCGTGACCCCGAGAACTGACAGCTTATTCTCCGTTGAACCGCGAATCCGCCGAGTGCAGTAAGGAATTCGATCCTGAATACATCTAGTATTACTTCTGCTTATCCGCATATCCCATTAAATTTGAATAATTAATTTAGCGCCTTGCGAAATAGCCAGTGGTCACCTCGCGTCGGTCGTGAGTCTCTCCTCAAAATTGGCTGGACTGTTTACTCGCGGTCTGTATAATGCCGCAACCGTGAAGTTCCGCTCCCAGGGACTTCACATCGTAAGGAGAGTAACCATGAAACGTGCGGTCAGGATGTTGATCCTGATGGTAGGTTTGGCTTGCACGTACGTGGCAATCGCGACCCCGATACTCAATGCTGAATTGGGCCCGATGCCGCTATGTCCGCCAAGCAAACCGAACTGCGGCCGGTAGCCGCTTGAGCAAGGGGCCGCTTCCGCGGCTTTGCGTGTCTCCCAGGGCTGACGAATTGCGAATCGCAGAGGTCAGCCCTCTTTTCTTGCCTGCATCACGCCCGGTTCGTGAAAAATTCCCTGATTCTTTTTCCCACCGGCCAGATTTTGTCTGAGTTGTTCCGGATCAAAAAACGGTGGTTGGCAGGTGAATCCGGTGCAGATGACCGCCGCCGATCTTCCCGCCCTGATACCGGGCAAGTGAGGGATTGTTTCCGCGAGGCTCGGGGGAAGATTTTGAGGCGAGACCTCATTCGGCGTCAGCTTTATCAGTGAGTTGCCGATCTCGAAAAAACTAGCCGCGACACCGTAGAGTTGCTGCGTCAGATCGTCTTCGCCAATCACCACGATCTGCGAATGTGGCTGCGAAAAATGTACGGCTGCCACGCCATAGGTGGCGGCAAAGATCCCAAATTTGTCCGCAAGCCCAGCCAGTAGTTCCATGGTCTGCTCGGCCTTATCACGATAACTCGGCTCGTTAGTGTAAGCGTGAAGCCGTAACAAGGCGATGACGGCGACTGAGTTTCCTGCGGGGGTAGGCGAATCTTGAAATGGTTTTCGTCGTGTGCCCAGAACGCCCATCGGTTTTTGGCCGCCTTCCGGCACGATCGGCGTGTCGAAAAAACCGCCGGACACGGGGTCGAACATCAAATCAATCATCTTGTCGGCGACGCTTCGCGCAAAATTGAAGTAGCTGAGGTCGCTGGTGGCTTCGTATGCGTCCAGGCAAGCGACACAAGTGAAGGCGTAATCGTCGAGCAGGCCAGGAACGGCTGGCCGCGCGGCGGCGGGGTCAGAGTAAGCCACGATATGCTGAAGCCCTTGTTCCGGATGCCAGGCGTCGGCGAGAACGCGGTCCAGGGAGCGCAATCCAAATTGACGTGCCGAGTCGAGCTTAAGTACCTTCGCGGCTTCCAGATAGGCAGAGACGCAGAGCGAGTTCCAGTTCACGTAGACCGTCTTGTCAACGTAAGGCGTAGGCCGTTGCAACCGCGCGGCATACATTTTTTGTTTGGCGGAATCAATCAGTGCACTGACCCGCTCTACCGGTAGACCCATTCGCTTAGCCACGTCGTCGAGAGGCGCGCGCAGGTGCAAAACATTCTTCTCGGGATTGTGGTGCATCTCCCCGACTTCATTCACATCGTAGTAAGAGCCTGCCGCGGCAGCTTCGGCTTCGGTGAGGACGGCTTGCATCTCGGCGCGCGTCCAGGTGAAATAATCGCCGTCGTCTTCCATTGAATAGTCTGCATCTTGCGAGGCATAAAACCCACCAAGTTCGCGGTCGCTGAGCCATTCGTCCATCCAGCGAACGATGTCGCGGGCCACGTTGGCGAAAAACTCCGAGCCCGTAACCTGATAGGCGTGAACATAGTTCTTGAGCAGTTCGGAATTGTCGTAGGACATCTTCTCGAAGTGCGGCACGATCCAGCGTTCGTCCACCGAGTAGCGGTGAAACCCTCCGGCGAGCTGGTCATATACGCCGCCACGGGCCATTTTCTCCAAAGTCGGAACCACCACTTCTAGCAACTTTTCGCTACCCGAACGCGCGTATTGATCAATCAGCAGATCGAGGATTGCCGGATGAGGAAACTTTGGTGCGTTTCCGAAGCCACCGTTTTGCGGATCGAACATCTTCAAGGCTGCGTCGACAATCGACTCGATTACTTTGGGCGAAAAGTCACCTCTGCTTCCTGCGAAAGATTCAGCGCGGGAGATGGCAACCTCCACCATCTCGGCTTGTTCCATAACGTCGCCAGGTTTCTGGTGATAGGCGTCGGCAATCGAGGAGAGAACGCGTTTGAAACTGGGACGCCCGTAACTTTCGTCGGGGGGGAAATAGGTCCCGCCGTAGAAAGGCTTGCCATCGGGCGTTAGGAAAGCGGTAAGCGGCCAGCCACCTTGTCCGCTGATTGCACTAACGGCTGCCTGGTACCGGCTGTCGATGTCGGGACGCTCGTCGCGATCCACTTTTATGGCTACGAAGAGTTGGTTCACGATTTTCGCGAGTGCGGGATCGTCGTATGATTCGCGATCCATCACGTGACACCAGTGACACCACACCGCGCCAATGTCGAGCAGGATCGGCTTGTTCTCGCGTCGGGCGGTGGCGAACGCATCCTCGCCCCACTCATTCCACCGGATGGGCTGGTGCATGGCCGAACGCAGATAGGCGGACGAGGCCTTGGAAAGGGAGTTCAGGGTCCGGGTGGTCATATCGTAAGTTTATAGGTTTTCTGGATGGATGGAGCTGTGTAAAGGGCAGATTTAGAAAATGGGGTCCAAGCATCAGCGGGACGGCCATCGCCAAGAAAAACCTCAAATTTCAAAATATCCAAACCCAAATACCAAACTGACCGCTGCCAAAGAAGTTCGCTGCCCTCAACTGGATAGCTTTTTGGCGATGGAGCAGTACAGGTCGACCGCTTCGCGCAATTGCTTCTTCTCGACGTATTCGCGGTCGGTGTGGGCTACATGGATCGATCCCGGTCCGAGCAGCAATGGCTGTCCCCAATTGCTGAGCGCCGGAATATCGGTTGTAAAGGCGGCCACCATAGTGGGAAGACCATCGAGGGTGCGCAGACGCACGAATGGGATTTCCAGAACGAACTCGATTTGCGCGAGATCTCCGACCGCATCGACTATTTCTTGTTTCAACGGTTCGGAAGGTCCCACCAGGCGATAAAGCAATTGCGCCCGGGCTTTGTCCGGGATCACGTTGGGCGCGCGGCCGCCTTCAATCACGCCGATGTTCAGAGTGCAGGGCCCGATACTCGGCTCCTGCGGTAGTTTCATCGCGCGCAGACGTTGTAATGCTGCCAATAGCTTATCGATCGCTGACTCACCAAGTTCCGGATACGCCGAATGTGCCATGCGCCCGTGAGCGATCAGTTCGACGCGCAACGCACCCTTGGATGCCACCGCGACCCGGTTCTCCGTCGGTTCACCGTTGATTAAAAACCTGGATCCCAACGGTTGCCGATTGGCCACTTTGGCGCCCAGGCTGTCGCGCTCCTCGCCCACGAGAAAAAGCAGACCTACATAGATGCCCTCCTGTCGGAGGCGTTCGGCGGCGGCAACCTGCACGGCAATAATTCCCTTGGCATCGCATGATCCGCGTCCGTAAACGGAGTTGTCGTCTTCCGAAGAGGGGATGAAAGGAGGGACCGTGTCCATATGGGTGGAGAAAACCACCGTAGGCCGTGGCCCTTGGGGACTTGTCGCCAGTACATTACAGCGTGCGCTCTCGACCGAAACTTTTTCCGCTTTGAATCCCCTCCGGAGAAGTTCGCCCTTCAGGAAGTCACCCACCGCACTTTCGTTGCCGGTGATGGACTCAATGTCCACGAGTTGGCGGGTAAGGGCGACGGCATCCATCCTCAGAGGATAACCTAAGCGGGTGGCGGCATAGCCTTGGTCGCTGACACTAATTCGGTCGCTCTCGGCTGCTATGCTGGATGGACCCAATGGATGCGCAGGCCAGTGCGATTCGATCGATCATTCTCGATGGGCCAGTAGGCCGCCTGGAAGCCTTGCTGAATGCAGGCGCTCCGGAAGCGGGCTATGCGGCGCTGGTTTGTCATCCCCATCCCGTCTATGGCGGAACTCTTCATAACAAAGTGGTTTTTCACACCATGAAGGCGCTGAACAGTTTCGGTTTTCCGGTATTGCGTTTTAATTTTCGCGGCACGGGGCTGAGTCAGGGGGCCCATGACCGCGGAGAAGGCGAGGTCGATGACGTTCGCGCCGCGTTGGATTGGCTGGATCATGAATTTCATCGGCCTTTGATCTTTGCCGGATTTTCATTCGGTGCGGCAGTGGGACTACGGGCCGCATGTCCCGACAAGCGGGTCAAAGCCCTGATCGGTTTGGGCGTGCCTGCGGCTCCGATTGACGACCGCACTTACGACCTCGCGTTCCTGCGGACTTGTGACAAGCCAAAGCTGTTTGTCAGTGGCGGCCGCGATCAGTTTGCCACTGCCGTGCAACTACACACCCTTGTTGGTTCGGTTCCGGAACCAAAGAAACTGGTATTGATCGAGGGGGCTGACCACTTTTTTGAAGGACGGTTGCGCGAGATGCGGGAGATTATTGAGCAGTGGGTGGGGAATGCCGTAATTCTCTAGCTGGGCGCTCATGCCGATGGCAGGGGTTGGCCCGTATTTCGCGAAGCCATTCCGATGGTGGTGGAAGGAATGACGCCGCTACCGAGCCTTTTATAATCTTCTGCAAATGCGTTCTGCCACCGATCGTGACAAGCTTGCCCTCGATATGCGCGTCACCGCACGTCATCTCTTTGAATACGCACTCTCGGAAGCCAGCATCGACCGGGCATTTCAGCGTCATGTGGATTGTGACAAAGGCGTGCTCCGCGTCGGCGAGGATTTGTATGATCTTGAATCTTACAGCCGGGTAGTAGTTGTTTCTGTTGGTAAGGCCGCACACAGCATGGTGAATTCGCTCGAAATGCAGGCGGGCAGCCGCTTTCAAGGCATCGTGGCCAGTTCGGTCGACCCGGTTTCGCAAATGCGGGGCTTCCGTTATTTTCGTGGCGGGCATCCCATGCCTAACCAGGAATCGATTCGATCCGCCGAGGCCATCTTGAAGTCTCTCAGCGCGCTCGACGCATCTTCGTTGGTAATCTTCATGCTGAGCGGCGGAGGATCGTCGATTGCGGAAAAGCCGATGGACGATCAAATTTCCCTGGACGATCTGATTGCCACCTATGGTGTGCTCGTCCACTCCGGTGCGCCCATTGCCGAAATTAACTGCATTCGCAAGCATTTATCGGCGATCAAGGGGGGAAGGATGGCGGCAGCGGCCGCGCCGGCGCAGCAAGTGTCATTGCTGATTTCCGATGTTCCGGATAAGACGCCGGACGCTCTGGCGTCCGGCCCAACCATGCCTGACTCAACCACGATGGAGGATTGTTACGCAGTGGCGGAGAAGTACGGCATGATCGAAAAGTTCCCGGTATCGGTTCGCGAGTTATTTCAGAAGCATGCGATGGAGGAAACTCCCAAGGCCGATGAGGTTGCTTTCCATCGTTCCCGCTGGTGGACGCTGTTGTCGAACCTAACTTTGCTGGAAGCGGCTCAGGTGGAGGCGGAACGGCACGGGTTCAGTGTTGAAATCGACAACAGTTGCGATGACTGGGATTACATGAGAGCGGCGGACTATCTGCTTGGTCGTTTGCGTAGTCTCAGAAAGAAGTCCGAACGTGCTTGTCTGATTTCAGGCGGCGAAGTGACGGTCAAAGTGTCGAATGGAGGCGCGGGAGGACGAAACCAGCAATTCGCTCTGGCCTGCGCTCAAATGGTTGCCGGCGAAGCGATAACGGTGCTGAGCGCAGGAACGGACGGCATTGACGGCAATAGTCCAGCCGCGGGAGCGATCGTCGGTGGCAGCACCGTCGCACGTGCTCGCGCGCGCGGATTGGAATCTGCCAAGCATTTGTCAGCCTTCAATGCTTATCCCTTTTTCGAGGCATTGGGCGACGCGATTGTTACTGGTCCTACGGGGAATAATCTGCGCGACCTGAGGGTTCTGCTGGCGTATTAGAAAATTGCCATGGGGGGCGGGCGAGGGCATACGCCCAACGCACCTACCTAGAAGAACCGGGTTATGCCTTCTTCCAGCACGAATACCCGATCTTCTATCCCGGCTGCCTTGGCTTCTTTTTCCAGCAACTGCAGCGGTTCGTCCATGGGTTCGTGGGAGAGTCGAAAGGTTCCGTAGTGCATGGGAACCATCCAGCGTGAGTTCAAATCGAGGAATGCCCGGGTGGCGTCGGCCGGGCTGGTATGAACGTTGCGGAACGTGGGCGGATGGTAAGCTCCGATCGGAAGCAACGCCAATTCCGGCGCCAGCCGCTGACCAATCTCTCGAAAGCCGGAAAAGTAGGCGGTATCGCCGGCATGATACAGCGAATGCTTGTGGTCACGGAGCACAAAACCTCCGTATCCGCGATGCGAGTCTTCGATCACCCGTGCGCCCCAATGCCGCGAGGGCACGTGCGTGACCGTCAGTCCGCGATGCCGGTAGCTGTTCCACCAGTCCAGTTCCACGACATTGTCGAAATCCAGGTCGGAGACGAGATCGAAAACATGATGCGGAACCACGATGGTTGGTGCTACGCCGCGTCGCCGCTTAGTGTGCCGCACAATCGCCCGCAGGGAAGGCCGGTGCAGATGGTCAAAGTGAGCGTGCGTGACAAGAACCAGATCGATCGGAGGAAGGTCGCGTACCTGCAAGCCCGGTCTTCGCAGGCGTTTGAGAACGAATAGCCAGGGGGCAAAATTGGGATCGATCAGAATGTTAAGGCCGCCGACCTGGAGAAAGAAACTGGAATGGCCGATGAAAGTCACGCCCATCTGGCCGTTGCTCACCAATTTAGGCTTATGAGTGCGGCCGGTGCGAGGACGGATGGCGGAGTCCCTCACCAGACTTCCGAACTGCTGGGCACGTTTCCTGAGCGCAGGGTTTTTTAAGGTGTTCTTCAACATCAATGGCAGACCGGGTCGCGATCGAATGGATATTTCATCCGCTCGGTCGAATTTTTCATAGATTCGGCGATTTCTAATTCTAAAGCACTACACAAGCCATTCCGCTTCCTGCCCCTTCGCAGGCTAGCTTGGATGGTTTTTCCGAGAAAACAATTTTCGGCTGGAACCGGTTGATCCACCTCGTTATTGCCTTGACCCTTATGGCTTTAGTCGTTTCTAATCACTGCTGGTCACGATTCGTCCTCACAACTAACCGTTACTTTCCCTAAACATAGGAGAGACTCAGGATGCGCGTTGCTTTTTTAGGCTTGGGAATTATGGGACGCCCGATGGCGTCCAATCTGGTCAAAGCAGGTCACGAAGTTTCGGTGTGGAATCGAAGCGCCGGCAAGGATATCGAAGGCGCGCGGACCGCGACTTCACCCGCGGATGCGGCAAAAGGCGCGGAAGTAGTCTGGATGTGCGTATCGGACACCAAGGCGGTGGAGGGTGTGTTATTCGGGTCAGAGGGTGTGGAGCAGTCGCTCATCGACGGCATGACCATTGTTGACTCCAGCACGATTTCGCCTTCAGCGACCCGCCAGTTTGCCGAAAGGGTTGGAGCCCGCGGTGTTCGGTATGTGGACGCGCCCATGACCGGATCGAAAGTCGCTGCCGAAGCCGGGAGCTTGATATTTATTGTGGGGGGCGAGGAGCCAGTGATTGAATCCCTGAAGCCATTATTCGCCGCCATGGGCAAGGTATTTTTCCGCATGGGAGAGACCAGCAAAGGGCAAGCCGCCAAGTTGGCGATGAATCTTCAGATTGCCTTGATCTACGAGGGGTTCGCTGAAGGCTTGACATTGGCCACAAAACTGGGCGTGGACGTGGAGAACCTGACCAAGGTCATTCAGGCATCTATGGTGCGATCTGGGGTGATCGACTATAAAGCGCCTTTCGTCTTGAAACGCGATTTCACTCCCAATTTCCCTCTGCGGCTCATGCACAAAGACATTCGGTTGGCACTGGAAGCCGCCAAGGAAGTTCGTGTCAAGCTGCCGGCCCTCGAAACAGTGGAAGAGGTTTATGAGATGGCGACCGAGGACGGTCATGAAAATCTCGATTACGCCGCAACGCTTACTTTGCTGGAAAAATGGGCGGGCGTCGAAGTAAAGGGAGCCTCCGCATAAGCTTATCTGCGATGCGAGCGAGCCGCTGCTGTGCTGGTTCTGGACCCGCGTAAATGCGGGCGTTCGTCCTAGTACCCTCGTAACTCCTTTCGATCTTCTATTACAGAAGTTTTACACGAGTGGTTATCGGCCGCTGTTACCTTAACTTGAGGGATTTCAATACCGCACACGGGAAAGAACATGGCCATCGACCTTCAAGTGCTGGACCGAAAAGCAGCTGCAAACGACGAAATTAACTGGGTAACCGCGATCTTTATGGGCCTGTTTCATGTAGGCGCCATCGCGGCGCTGTTCTTCTTTTCGTGGAAAGCTTTTCTGGTTTCGATGTTCCTGTGGTGGGTTTCGGGAAGCCTGGGTATTGGCATGGGCTACCACCGTCTGCTGACCCATCGTGGTTACAAGACTCCCAAGTGGGTCGAATATTTCCTGACTGTCTGCGCCACCCTGGCGCTGGAAGGCGGACCGATTTTCTGGGTCGCCACCCATCGCATTCATCATCAACACTCGGATCAGGAAGGCGATCCGCACTCTCCCCGCGATGGCAAGTGGTGGGCGCACATGGGATGGATTCTTACCGGCAAGTCGATGCATCATGACACCACCACGCTGGCCCGGTACGTCCCCGATTTGGCTAAAGACGGGTTTCATGTGTGGATCACGAAGTATCATTACGTTCCCATGATCGGCCTCGGACTGGTTCTGCTGGCGATCGGCGGGCTGCCGTTTTTGCTGTGGGGCGTATTCTTCCGAACTGTGATCGGGTTGCATACCACCTGGTTGGTCAATTCGGCCACGCATAGCTGGGGTACGCGCCGTTTCGTCACCAAGGACATGTCCACCAACAGTTGGTGGGTGGCTGTGCTGACATTTGGCGAAGGCTGGCACAATAATCACCACGCCCATCCAGTATCCGCGCGGCATGGCTTGAAGTGGTACGAAGTCGACATGAACTGGTATGGCATCTGGGCGCTGAAGAAGTTGGGGTTGGCGCGTCAGGTCTACCGGGTAAAGCTGTCTGAACTGCAACGCCGCGAGCAGGAAGATGGAGTGTCAGCGGCGGCACAAACCGAACTGGTATCCGCCTAACAAAACGTATCCGGGCGGGCGCCCTCGCCCGCCGCCTTTGACTCAAGATCAGTCGAACCCAAAAGAAAAATCGAGCCGGGAAGCCAAAACTAGAACCAAGTTCAACAGGGCCGGGCGAAGGCACCCGCCCCCACCGGTTGTTGTGACGCGGTAGAATCCTGCCATGCCTATCAGCAGCCGCCGCAGAGCCATCGCCTTCTTTGTCGTGCTCGGCGTTTGCCTCGTCCTGCTGGCGGTGGGTCTGAATGTTGGTTGGATCATTCTTAACTGGCGCGAAGGTGTCCTGCTCTTTCTCGGCGTTATTTTCTTCGCGCTGCTGATTGCCGGGCTGATCGTGAATACTAGTTTTCTGGTGCGCGAAATTCGTCGCAACGAGCAGCACGACAGTTTCATCAACGCCGTAACTCACGAGTTAAAGACTCCCATCGCTTCCATCCGGCTTTATCTCCAAACCTTGCAGCATCGCGACGTGGATGACACGCAACGTCACGAGTTCTATCGGCTGATGGTCGACGATACTGACCGTCTGCTGGGCACGGTCGAGCAGGTACTCAAGGCGGGTGAAGCTGGGAACAAGAAACAGGATCGGCGAGTTCCTGTGGACTTTGGCGAACTGGTACGCGAGTGTGTCGAGGTAGCGAGGACCAGTCACCATCTTCAGCCGGAATCACTACGCTTTGAGCCATCGGTCAACGGCGCCGGAGCGAATGTGCTGGGCGACCCTGAGGAATTACGAACTGCTGTTTCGAATGTCCTCGACAACGCTGTCAAATATTCAGGGAACCGGGTGGAGATTTCCGCACGGCTGGCGCTTCCGGACGAGAAGCATGTGGCCCTCAGTGTTTGCGACCGTGGTGTGGGCATTCCCGCGGCGGAGTTGAAACGCATCTTCAAACGGTTTTATCGCGTGTCCAACCGCTCGTTGAGCCATGTGAAAGGAACCGGCCTTGGGCTCTTCATCGTTCGGGCCATCGTCCGAAAACATGGAGGCCGGGTATTCGCCGAAAGCGACGGAGAAGGCCAAGGGACGATGGTAGTTCTGGAATTCCCTCGGGTGGAATCGTAACCATTCCACACCTGAAAAATTATGAGTCGTGTTTTGATTGTCGAAGACGAGGCTCACTTGGCCAAAGGGTTGCAGTTCAACCTGGAGGCTGAGGGCCACTCCGTGGCCGTTGCTGGCGATGGGGAGAGCGCGCTGGATTTGCTTTTAAAAGATTCCGCAAATGGCCAGCGCCAGGAGTTCGACGCCGTCGTGCTCGACGTAATGCTTCCCGGCAAGGACGGTTTTACTGTCGCTGCCGAATTGCGCGCAGCAAAGCAGTTTGTACCTGTGCTCATGCTCACGGCACGCGGACGACCCGAAGACGTACTCAAGGGGTTCGCTTCGGGAGCCGACGACTATCTTCCGAAACCCTTCGAATTGCCAATCCTGCTGGCTCGCTTGCAAGGGCTGCTGCGACGTCGCGAGTGGATGCGCAGAAGCCCAGCCGCGCATTCAAGTGCAGCAACCGAATACGAGTCTTTCTCATTCCACGGCCGGACAATCGATTTTGGCAAACTGGAGTTGCGCGTCAAGGGAAACACGATCCAACTCACTCTGATGGAAGCGGAACTGCTGCGCCATCTCATCCGCAATGAGGGACGTGCGGTATCTCGCAAATCGATTCTTGAAGAAGTCTGGGGACTGCATGAAGACACCGATACTCGGGCGATCGACAATTTCGTGGTGCGGCTGCGGCGCTACATCGAGGACAATCCCTCAGCGCCGCGCCATCTGCTCACAGTTCGTGGCGTGGGCTACCGCTTCATTTCCGAACCAGAAAAAGAATAACGCAGCAGGGTAGGTGCGAGCCTCCGGCTTGTGCGCGTCACCATCAAGCCTGACCTTGACGATCCCTCATGAGTGGAAATCATGGGTGGGCTTGGTTTTCTGTCGCGTGCACCCTGCCCGGGCGGGACACTTGCATCTACATGCGGCTTAGTTGAGAGATCAAGTCTTCGCGGTGATTGAGCGCCATTTGATCTAGACCCTTTAGGGTGAAGGCATAGGTGGCGCAAGCCACGAGCGCGGGCGGCAAAAAGGCGAGCAACCAGATCCAGGAATTTTCGTAGCGGCGTGAAACCCAAAACATTAGCGTAGCGACTCCGAACAAAAGTCCTCGGATACCGAAGCTGGCCAAAACGGTGGTCAACGATGCCCGTTGGCGACCGAATACTCCCGCCTCGATACGGCTCGGAGAGTAAATCGAAAAGATGTTTCCAGCTGCGAGATCAATGGGCAAAGCAAAGAGAATTCCGGCCACCGTGGCCAAAGTAATCCGGATCGAAGGGGGTCGGTACAGCACCGTTGTGCCTAACCACACCAGCGCAACTTCCCAGACGAAAATCGCAGTATGCGCCAGATTCTTCCCGATCATAATGTTGCTGAAGCGGACGGGCGCTGCAAAAAAGAATTGCAGGCCGGTGCCATCGGCGCCGAAATTGTTGTACGAAAGATTGGTCAACAGCAGCAGGGAATAGGCGGCCCCGAGTGGGAATGTCAATTCGGGAGCGTGGGCAAACAATCCTTGGCTGTGGCCCGGACTGCGGAACACCAGCAACATAAACAACGGAACTACCAGGGTAAACAGCATAGGGCCGCTGCGGCTCAAATACCGCAGCTCTTTTTCAAACACAGCAGCGACCGCCCCCGACAATAACGGTAAATTCCATCCGGGAGAGAAAGCTTGAGGTTCGGCGGAAGCGGGCTTTCGTCTGGCCGATTCGCTGAGATTTTCTCCACGATATTCCGCACGTAGACGAAAATTCAGCAGCCATAGGAATGCAAGCCCATAAAGACTCAGCAATAAAAAGTAAGTTAAGCTTGCTCCGACTTGACCCTGCGACGCCCTGGCGATTGCGGCCGCAGCCAGGCCCGGCGGCAATGGCTTCTGCGCGACCGACAATTCCTGTCCGAAGATTCGAGTTTCTGATTTTTTTCTGTGTCCGTAATATGCGATCAACGGGCCAACCAATTGCAGGCTAAGAATGCAAATGAAGAAAAGGATGCCCATGATTTCGCGGGTGCGCCGCTGGGCAAGCCAGCGTTCGAGCCAGGCAAAGGTCATCCGCGCAAGGAGCAGGTTAGAAATGGCGAAAATCAAAAGCACCAGTGCGGTCCAGGGAAAGAGCCGGGGCTTGGCCGCGGCCACGCCAAAGGTGATACCGGCGAGCCAGAAGCTGGCTACGGTGGTGGCCGGATCGAGCGAGCCATACGCCAGGCGAATACAAAAATATGAGCGGTAGGTCAGAGGGAAACGCAGCAGGCTTGCCGATTCAAGATTCTCCGTAAACGCTGTGGCCATCAACGGGAAGAGTTGCCAGAAGAGAAAGACGGGCCAGAGCAGGGCGCCGAGCCATTCCGCATCTCCGGATGACATCAGATACCACGCCGTCGCTCCCAGCCCGATCGCGCCCCCAATGCCGCCCGCCAAGAAAGCGATACCGACGAAAATGCGCGAAGCCAGTTCCAGACGGCCGTGAAAAGTGCGCAGAGAATTGGCGAAGATTCGCCAACGCAAATCGGCGACGGCGGCCATCTGATGGCGAGCCCGTGGGACGGCGTCTGGACGGAAGGAATTGTTGGACTCGGCTGTCCTGGCGGGGCCCGTTTCGGAATGATTCATCACAACCACGACAGCTCCGGATCGGCAGACCGCGCTCCGCCCACGATCCGAAGAAAAATTTGCTCCAGAGTCAGCCTTTCTCTGGGACCGTCCACGGCAGTTGTGGTATCCGCCAAGGCCGCCGCCTGAGCTTCTACACCGGCGCGCAATTCCTCGATCGATCCCTGGGCGACCAGGCGGCCACGATGGATGATTCCCACATGGGTGCAAAGTCGCTCCACGATCTCCAGCACATGCGAGGTGAGAAACACAGTCGCGCCCCGCGCAATCATGCGCTGCAGCATGGCTTTCAGGGTACCGGCAGCGATGGCATCGACTCCCTCGAACGGTTCATCGAGAAACAGAACCCTGGGTCCGTGAATGACGGCGGCCGCGAGCGCGAGTTTTTTCTGCATCCCATGCGAATAGTCAGTCACCATCGTTTTGGGCTGATCGACGAGCTGCATGAACTCCATCAGTTCCGATGCCCGGCTGGCAGCGGTTTGGCGATCGAGTCCATACATTCGGCCCACGAAATTAAGGTACT
>Ga0070711_100001225_pt1 | contig 13850 bp, 10 predicted proteins | sample LARL53metaG_FD_65452 | JGI IMG/M metagenome (GOLD analysis project Ga0070711, IMG submission 65452) | Corn, switchgrass and miscanthus rhizosphere microbial communities from Kellogg Biological Station, Michigan, USA - LAR L5-3 metaG | ecosystem: Host-associated > Plants > Roots > Rhizosphere ... | reverse complement strand
CCGTCCGGGAACACGTAGCGGTTGATGAACCCGCCGCGGCGGCGGGTCGGCTCGGTGCCATCGGGCCGGGTGATGCAGTGGTTGAGCAGCCGGCCGCCCGGCTTGAGCTTGCCGTATAGAAAGGCAAAGTAGCCCGGCAGGTTGTCCTTGCCGATGTGCTCGGTCAGCCCGATCGAGCTCACCGCGTCGAATCCGGTCTCGGGTACGTCGCGGTAGTCGAGGTGCCGGACCTCGGCCAGCCCGGACAGCCCGGCCTCGGCGATGGCCTGCTGCGCCCACGACGCCTGCTGGGCCGACAGCGTCACCCCGAGCGCCTTGACCCCGTACTCCCTGGCCGCGTGCATGACCATGCCGCCCCAGCCGCAGCCCACATCGAGCAGCCGCATGCCCTCGCGCAGCCCGATCTTGCGCGCGACCAGGTCGAACTTGTACGCCTGCGCCTCTTCGAGCGAGGCATCCTCCCGCGGGTAGCAGGCGCAGGTGTAGGCCATCGACGGCCCGAGCACCCACTCGTAGAAGCGGTTCGACACGTCGTAGTGGTGCGAGATCGCGCTGGCGTCGCGGTCCTTGGAGTGCAGCCGGCCGCCGAGCCACCTGCGGTTCACCCGCACTTCCTGCGGCGGCGGCGGGACCCTGGGCCAAAGCACCTTCGGGCCGCCGAGCGCGGCCAGCAGCCGCAGCCGTTCGGGAATGTCCAGGGAAGTGGCCTGCGCACCGGTCATCCGGGCCAGGGCCGTATACATGTCCCCCTCCACGTCGAGGTGACCGGACACGTAGGCGCGGGCTAGCCCCAGCGCGCCGGGGGCCTGGGCCAGGTAGGACACGGCCACCGGCGAGCGGACCGTGATCCGCACCGGCGCACCCGGCATTCCCGCGCTGCTTCCGTCGTAGGCACGGAATTCCACCGGGGCCTCGGGGCCCGCGATCGCCTCGAACACGTCGGCCAGCGCCATGCCCGCCTCGCCTCTCAATCGTCGCTAACGTCCGCGCACGCACTTGTCGTACAGGCTGGCCAGCCGGCCGTCGCCGTCGTACTCGCGCTTCAGCTCGTGGTACGCCCGTCCGTTGTAGCGCGTCCAGAACTCATCTTCAGAGTAAAAAGAGGTTGAGTATAGGCCCTTGTGGCCACCCAGGGCCCCCACCTTCTCCTCGATCAGCCGGTTGTAGTACCCGTCACCGCGGCCCGGTGGCAGCGGCCGCGTGCCCCAGAAGCCGATGTTCACGTAGACCTGACCCGGCTGAAGCGGGTAGAGCGGCCACGGCCGTAGGCTGCGCAGCCGCAGCGGGCACAGCCACACCGGGCTCATGCCTACCTGCTCGGCGAAGAACGCCAGGAACCGCGCCGTGGCGTCCAGCGGGATCTCGACGTCCTGGATGACCTTTTCCCGCGGTGGCAGGCCGCGCCGCACGTCCAGCGCCCGGGACAGCCCGCGCGCCTGGTCGAACGCGACCAGCTTGCGGTACACGTCGGAGCGCCGGTACCGCCTCGGCCACAGCCGGCGCATCGCGGGGTGCTGCACGCCGAACGCCCGTGAGCACCAGAACCAGTCGGTGTCCCACCGCCACAGGTAGTCGCGGATGGTCAGGAAGTCCTCCCGCGGGCCACGGATGGACTGGTAGTACACGTGCTGCCGGGTGTAATCGCTCACCCAGGGCCCGGCGTCGCTGAAGGCGCCGACGGTGAGGTAGATTTCACCGGCGCCGAACACCGTGCCGTCCACGAAGTCGGCCCGGTGCCCGCGGTAACTGCCGGTGGCGGCCAGTTCGGCGACCGCGTCCATGCACTCCTGGGCGCCGCCGAACCGGAAGTGCCGCAGGTGCACGAACGGCTTGACCGGCTCGAGTTCGATAGTCAGCGACAGGGCGTAACCCAGCGTCCCGTAGGAGTTGGGGAAGCCACGGAACAGCCCGCCGTGCTCGTTGCCCTCGGTCGCGGTGATCACGCGCCCGTCGCCGGTGAGGATCTCCAGCGCGGTGACAGACTCGTGCGGCAGCCCGTTGCGCAGCGAGGTGGACTCAACGCCCAGCCCGGTGACCGCGCCGCCCAGCGTGATCGTCTTCAACTCGGGGACCACCAGCGGCATCAGGCCATGCGCCAGTGTCGCGTCCACGAGGTCCTCGTACGTCGTCATCCCCCCGGCGACCGCGGTGCGAGCCTGCGGGTCGACGTGCAGGACCCTTCCGAACGGCGACACGTCGAGGCCGCCGGCAGGCGGCTGACGAGAGCGATGGGTCCGGGCCGCCCGCCCGGCACCCGGGCCAGCGGGATCCCGGAACCGGAACAGGTTGGAGGTGCGCTTGGCCAGCCGGACCGGCAGGTCTGGCGGGATCTCGGCGTAGTCGCGACGCAGATCATCGACCGCGGCCTGGTGCGCGCGCATCATCGCCTGGTCAGTTGCCGCGGTCACGTGGGTCCTCCCTCTGGCGGCACGAGGCCTGGCCCGCCGCCCCGCGCCCCGGACCCGCCTGGGAGAATCCGTTTCGGAGGTGCCATGGGCAAGGTCTACGCCGGACTGGATGATCGACTCAGGAAGTTTATCTCGGCTCAGCATGTCTTCTTTGTGGCCACGGCCCCGTCAGGCGCCGGTGGTCACATCAACCTCTCGCCGAAGGGACACCGCGACACGTTCGCGGTACTCGACTCCAGCACCGTGGCCTACCTGGACCTGACCGGGAGCGGCGCGGAGACGATCGCGCACCTGCGGCAGAACGGCAGGATCACGATCATGTTCTGCTCGTTCACCGAGAGGCCCAAGGTGCTGCGGCTGCAGGGCCGCGGGCGGCCGGTGCTGCCCGGCGAGCCGGACTGGGACCGGCTGGCCGGCTCGTTCCCGCTGGCGCCGGGGTGGGACACCGGGCGAGACGGGCACCGGGCGATCATCGTGGCCGAGCTGGACCGGATCGCCGACTCCTGTGGATACGCCGTTCCGGTCATGAAGCTGGCCGGGGAGCGGGATCTGCTCACCCAGTGGACCGAGCGCAAGACCCAGGAGCAGCTCGCGGCCTACCGGGCCGAGCGCAACGCGGTCAGCATCGACGGCCTGCCTGCGCTCGGCTGAGCCCCGGATGCAGCGCTGGCTGCAGGACGCTGACCGGGGCCCAGCCGAGCGGTCCGGATGGTCTGGTACTACGACGCTCGGGGACCGTCCCCGGATTACCGTGCCCGGATTACGGATTACGCGGACGGCGCGAGATCCCGGTCGCGCGGCTGGCCCGCACCTGGGAGGGCGGGCGCAAGTGCGAGCGGCAGCTGAAGAACAAGGGCGGCGCCTCCCGGATCTGCCCAGTGTGCGGTATCACCCCGGCCACCTGAGGTGCACCCCGGGCGGTGGCGGCATGATGACGGCGGGCTCCCGGCCTGGCCGGGAGCCCGCCGGAGCGCTAGCTGGGGGGCGCCTGGCCCGCGGTGCCCTGCCGGTCCTGCAGCTGCTGCTGCGCCATCTGAGCCTGCAACTTCTGGCTCTGGTTGAACGTGCCGGCGAACTTCACGCCGGACCGCGCGGCCAGGATGATCCAGCCGATCGGCCCGAGGAAGACCGAGAACAGGATCGCGGACTTCGTCCGCGGCTCGGGCAGGTTGTTGACCTTCTGCTCGATCTTCGCGAAGACCCAGCCGATCGGGATGGCGAAGCAGCACCAGATGACGAAGATAAGAATCAGCCCGGACATGTCGGCCCCCTCGGTTCGCAGTCCCGCCCAGATGGCGGAGCACTGGGCCCAGCCTGCGCCGGGCTGGAACCCAACAGCAGGGGCCGGGCGGCCCCATCGAGCGCGCTAGGTGTGGGCCGGACGGCCCAATTTCACTGCCGGAGGCCGGTCATACCGGCCAGGGAGGCCGGCTCTCAGGTGCGAGGGGCGAATGGGTCAATGCCGCCCCGCGTGGCGTGACAGACCCGCGCCACATCGACCCGCGCCAGATCGGCGGACCGGGCGTCGACCCCGCAGCCGCATCCGCCTCGGACGAACCGGGCGAGCGTTAGTGGTCACGGCGCTATACGTGCCACCGAGCCGGGCCGGTGCGCCGCTAGAGTTGGGCGTCATGCGCATCGCGCTGATCAATTCCGGCCTTGGCCTGCTGGCCGCGGCGGCCGCGCTGCGACGGATGCGGCCTGACGCCGACCTCGTGCTCGCGATGGACCCCGACGGCATGCCCTGGGGACCGCGCCGGCCCGACGACATCGCGGCACGCTCGCTCGCCTGCGCCCGGGCGGCGGCCGCCTACCGCCCGGACGTGCTGGTGTTCGCGTGTAACACCGGCTCGGTGCACGCCCTGGAAGTGCTGCGCGCGGAGTTCGAGCCCGGGCTGCCCGTGGTCGGGACCGTGCCGGCGGTCAAGCCGGCCGCGTCGGCCGGCCAGCCGGCCGCCATCTGGGCGACCGCCGCCACCACCGGCAGCACCTACCAGCGCGGGCTGATCGAGCAGTTCGCCGCGGGCGTGCCGGTGGCCGAGGTGGCCTGCCCGGGCCTGGCGGACGCGATCCACGCAGGCGACGAGGCCAGGATCGGTGCCGCGATAGCGGCCGCGGCGGCCCGGACACCGCCGGGAACCGGCGCGATCGTGCTGGGCTGCACCGAGTACGAGCTGGTCGCGGACCGGATCCGGGCGGCCGTACCCGGGGCGGTGCCGTTCGGGTCGGCGGAGGCGGTCGCCGCCCAGGCCCTGCGCCGCGCGGCACCCCCGGTCGTACCGGCGGCTCGCGACGGCACGATCCGGAGGGGCGCGAGGCCTGGCCCGGACGGGGACGGTACGGCGGCCGATCCGAGGCGGGACGGCGCAGCGGCCGGAGGGGCCCGCGGTGCGGCGTACGTGCTGCTCAGCGGGCGGCCCGGCCAGCTACCCCCGGCGGCGCTGCGCTATCCGGAGGGCCGGCTGCTGGCCGCGATCGCCGACGGCGTGCCCACCTCGTGATCGCGAATCATGAGTAACGCGAAGCATGAGCAGTGCGATGACGATGCAAATGCTTCGCCTTAACCGGGTGGATCAGCCCCGGCCGGCACCGGGACGCGCGCGTCGTCAGGTCCCCTTCGGGCAGGGATAGAACATGCTCCCGTCCAGGTTCACGTTGAACTTGACCGCGCTGTAGCCGTACGGGGGCGCGTAAACGAGGCGGCAGAACGTGCTGAAGTTCTTCTTGTGACTGCAGTGCTGACCGGGGTTGCAGACGTAATGGTCTTGCGCGTACTCCGCCTCGCCCACCCACTTGCCGGTGGGCTGGTGCTTCGTACGGTCGGTGGTGAAGTCGTCCCAGCCGCAGGGTGTGCGGCCCGCCAGGCTGGTGCAGGTGATCCCGTACTGACGGCTGCCGCGCAGCGACGAGGCGAAGCACTGGTGGTAGCGGTAGCACTCCTCCACGACGGAGCCATCGGCGTAGCGGCGGCCCCACCAGCTCAGCAGCGGGGAGTTCTTCCACAGCCCGGTCATCCCGAGCTTGTGAATCGCGTTGAACGCATAGGCCAGGTAGTTCTGCGCGTCACCGGGGGTCAGGTGGAACCCGGTGGTGGACGGCGGGTCGAAGCTGTCGATGTCATCGAGTTCGACGGCGTCGAATCCCTTCCTCGCGCACATGGCCAGGCGCTCGTCGAGCATGGGCTTGAGCGCGTCGAGCTGGCGGAAATCGACCCAGCGCTCCTGCGGGAAGCCGAAGTACACGTTGCCGAGCGTCGCGGCGGGGAAGTACCTGCCGTACGGGCTCGGGCTGCCGTCCGGCCGGTAGTCCTCCCAGGCCAGGTCGATGTAGCAGATGGTCCGCGGGTGCGCGAGGGTGCTGGCCTGCCAGCGGGTACGGATCGCGCGGATCTCGGCCGGAGTGGTGAGGAAGCCGTCGATGTCGTAGATGTCCACGGCGCTGGCGCCCGTGCGCTGCAGCGGCGTGACGCGGCCGATCTGCCAGTCCCAGCGCATCGGATGGTGATGTGAATCCAGGTGCGGCGGATACCAGCAGGGCCGCTCGCGCTGCGGCCGGCAAGCCAGGGGCGCGGGCAGCGGCACGACCCGCCAGCCGAACCTGGTGATCGTGGCCCCGGCCCGGTTCGCGGTCCGGACCTGCACGACGTGATGCCCGAGCCGCAGCTTGCCTGTATAGAACACCCGGCTGCCGGGCAGCGGCCGCCATGGCCCGTGGTCGATCCGGTACCGCTGCACCGGGGCACCTTGGGCGGAGTTAAAGTGCGGCGGGTTGACCTGGAAGTACTCCTCCGCGGAACCGGTACGGGCCTCGGGCGTGCCGTTCACGAACTCGGTCGCCGGGGGCTTGCTCGCGGGGTAGGACCGGACCGTCGCCCCGGACACGTGGCTCACCGAGGCGCGGACGACCTTGAAGGCGAAGGTGGCCGGGTCGGTCTCGACCACCTCGGCCGCGGTCTCGGTGACCCTCAGCCGCCGCCCGGCGTCCTGGTGGCCGACCAGGTAGTGCCGGGCGGCGAACGGGGTGGCGGTCGAGTCGGCGGCGGTCACGCAATGCCGGGCGTGCCGGTCGCAGGCCTGCCACTGGTAGGCCACCCCGAAGCTGAGCAGCCGGTACCCCGGCGGCAGCCGTCCCGGCCGCCAGGACAGCCCCGTCGCACTGACCCTGCCGCCATCGCGGAGCTGGCCGGTCACCACCAGCCTCCCGTGATGCCGCGGCGGCGGAATCGCCGCGGCGGCCTGAGCCGGAGCCTGCCCTCCCGGCGCGGCCCGGGCCGCCGGGGCGGTCAGGACGGCCGGGCGGGTGACCGCCGCACTGGCCGCTTCGGTGGGCAGCCAGGCCAGGGCGGCGATCACCGCGACAGCGAGCGTCAGCCGCGTGCCACGCCCCGCCGCCTCCGGGACTCGCCGTCGCGCCAGCAGGATGCGCGGGCGTACCGGCGGAGCGGGCGGAGGCCGCAGCTGGCCAGCCCGCCGCGCTGACGGGACGGGCGGCGGGCTCACCCGCCGGGTCAGGACCCTTCGTGCTCGCTCGGTCAGGACTCTGCGCGCGATGTGATCGGGTGGCATCTGCGAAGTCCTCTCCGCCGCGGCCCAGGTGACGTCCGAGCGTGCAGGTACACCGTAACTTCGATCACGGCTGTGCACAGCAGCATCGCCTACTCGTTACTGGCCGCACGGCGTCCGGCCGTGCCTGCCGGACGCCACCCCGGAGGCCGGGTCATCAGTCGACGCGCAGCGGTCCTCTTCGGACCGCTTCGAAGGTTTTCCGGCTGTCGCCCGGCTTCGCCCATTCGTTCCACCACGTGGCTCCGGCGGCCGCCACCGAGCGGATGTGCTCTCGCTCGCGATCCCAGTCCGCGGCACGCTGGCGCCCGCCCAGGCATACGTCGAATTCAGGCCGGCCAACGGCGGACCGGACATCGCGTACGTCGGCGGGGGTCATGTCCTGCCACTCCTGGTCCGGCGAGCCCTTGTACACGCAGCAGCCATCCCAGCGCGCGGCCCGGGCGCGAATCCCGCTCAGCTCCCAGTCGCCGCCCACCCAGACGGGTACACGCGGCTGCTGCACCGGCGCTGGCGACATCCTGAGTTCCTCGACCTGGTAATGGCGGCCGTGGAAGGTGACCGGCTCGCCGGTCCAGAGCCGGGTCAGGATCTCCAGGCCCTCGTCCAGCCGCTGCGCGCGACTGGCGGGGTCGACCGGCTCGGCCGTGGCGCTGAAGCCAGGATCGTTGACGTCGCCGGAGCCGACGCCGAGTATCAGGCGGCCATGGCTCAGGTGATCGAGAGTGGCTGCCTCGCTCGCCAGCTTCCACGGGCGCCGCCGCGGCAACGGCGTGACCGAGGTGCCGAGCCGGATCCGGCTGGTGGCCACCGCCATGGCGGCCATCGTCACCCAGGGATCGTAGGTGGCGATGCCGACATGACCCTGATAGACGATGTAGTCCTCGAGGAAGACGCCGTCCCAGCCTGCCTGCTCGGCCTCGGCGGCCAACTCGGCCATCGTGTCGGGGTCGCCGCCTGGCCCGGCCGGCGAGATGCAGATCGCATACCGCATGGGTGAACGCTAACGACGAGGTCCGACATAAGGCCGGCGCTATGGACCCCGGAGGAGAACCGGGAATCCGCAATGGCGTGCGCCCTACTCCGGGAGTTGCTGCCTCGCGGGGTGGCCTGGCGACGGCGCGACCCGCGAGGACCTGGCACGCCTCCGGGAGCGATCCGACGGACCGCGCTTGCGGCCTGACGGGCCCCTGGTGCCGCCGGACGACGATCGAGAAGGACCGGCTGGACCATCGGGTACCCCCCGCCGGCCCCGCGCCTGGCCGGGCTTGCGGTCCTCGCCGGGCTCGCGGTCCTCGCCGGGGGGGCCGTCGCAGGCTTCGCGGATCTCGCTGACTTCAGAGCCCGGGTCGGGTTCAGCAGGCTCGCCGGACCCGGCCCGGGCGTAGCTGGCCGCGACCTCCTCGGGGGACATCGGCAGTCGCGCGGCCGACGGCGGTATGCCGGCTCCTATCGCCTCGAGGATCAGCATCGCCATCGAGTACTCGGGATCGGCGGCCAGGGCTCGCTGCGCGGCGACGTTGGCCAGTGCGCCGTTGCCGGCCTGCCAGGCCGTGAAGGCCAGCAGCGAGGCCGGGGCGGGCGCGTACCGGGCCGGCACGCGGCGCACCAGGTCGGTCCACAGCCGCAGATGCGCCTGGACCTGTCCCGGCACCATCCGGGCCCAGGCGTCATCGCGGACCCGCACGTCGGCGAGGGACACCGCCAGCCAGGCCAGGCGGTCGTCCTCGGTAATCTGGCCGCCGCCCCGGTAAACCACGATCGCCTCGCCGACCGCGCGCAAGCCCTCGGCGATGACCCGCTCGACGGCACCGCTCCGGCCGCCGGCGGCCGTGCCCTCCCGGATCAGGTCGGCGGCGTGCCTTTCGGCGTGGCGGGTGGCCTGGCGCATCGACTCCGCGGCCAGCCCGCCCAGCGGAGCGATCGTGGCGGCCAGCGCGGCCCGGTCGCGCAGCGCCTTGTTGCCGGCAGCGGACATCGCCGCGGCGGCGGGGTGGGCGGTGAGGTCGAACGGTACGCCCTCGGCCGGGCAGCAGCGCGGATCACGGCACGAGTAAGACCAGTACCTGCCACTGTCGACGCGCAGCGTGTCGTGCAGCGTGATGTCGGCCCGGCGCAGCTCGCGGACCAGCGCGTCCACCACGGGCGTGACCATCGGCCCCGCTCCGTAGCCGACCGCGATGGCCAGCGTGAGCTGGTGCGTGGCCAGGATCGCGGCCGCGTGCGCCGCGATCTTCGCCGCCGCGCCCGCGTCCGGCGGCTCGGGCAGGTCGTAACGGAAGACCACCTGGACGCGACCGCGCGGTGGGCCGGCGCCGACCACGACCAGGCTCCGGGTCGGGTGAAACCCGAGCAGGCCCGGGATCACGGCCAGCACCGTGTCCGGCGAGCCGATGCGGAGCAGCGCCGCGGGCCGGGCCGGCTTGGCGAGGGTGGGGTCAGCCGGGCCGGGGCCGGGCGACTCGGAATCGGGAGGCGTCGAGTTCTCTTCCATGTGGCCAGCGTGCGCTGGTTCCGCGGGCGGGGCGAGCGGAGAGCGGCGCTCTGGGGATAACGCCGGCCGGTGACCCTGCGGTTGTCCACAGCGGAAAGAAAGGTCTTGCCTGGCGGCTTCGTCCGCGCTACGAAGGCCTCCGGCCGGGCTCCGCGCCGGTGCAGCGCGCCGCTACGCTTCCAGCCCGCTACAGCTCGACGCCGAGCAGGGCATCCACGGCGTCGCGGATAAGGCGGCCCCCGCCCGTCGCGGAGCCGGCGAGCACCGCTTCGGCCCACTGATCCACTGCGGCGAGCGCGCCGGGCGCGTCGAGATCGTCGGCCAGCCGGTCCCGAACGCTGGCCAGGGCCTGGCGGGCCGGCGAGTCGGACGGGTCCGCCGCCCCCGCCGCGCCCCGGTCAGCCCCGGCCACGCTTCGGTCAGCTCCGGCCGTGCCCCGGTCGGTCCCGGCCGTGCCCCGGTCGGTCCCGGCCGCGCCCCGGTCGGTCCCGGCCACGCCCGGATCAGCCCCAGCCGCGCCCCGGTCGGCAGCGGCCACGGCCGAACGCCATCTGGCCAGCCGCTCCTCCGCGGCCGCGAGTCCAGCGGCGGTCCAGTCCCAGTCGTCGCGGTAGTGGTGGGCGAGCAGGGCCAGCCGGATCGCTGCGGGCTCGGTGCCATCGGCCACCAGATCCGACACGAACACCAGGTTCCCCAGCGACTTCGACATCTTCTCGCCGTCCAGCCCCACCATCCCGGCGTGCGCGTAGCGGCGGGCGAACGCGGGCGCGCCGCCCCCGCCGAACGCCGCCCGGGCGTGCGACGCGCTCATCTCATGGTGCGGGAAGATCAGGTCAGTGCCGCCGACCTGCATGTCGAACACCGTGCCCAGGTACTCGGTGGAGATCGCCGCACACTCGACGTGCCAGCCGGGCCTGCCGTCGCCGAACGGGGACGCCCAGGACGGCTCACCCGGCCGCGCGGCCAGCCAGACCAGGGCGTCCAGCGGGTCCTTCTTGCCGGGCCGCCCCGGGTCGCCGCCGCGCTCGGCGAACAGCTTCACCATCACCCGCGGGCTCAGCCTGGACAGCGAGCCGAACAACGGGTCGGCCGACCGGGGGAAGTACAGGTCCGCGTCGAGTTCGTACAGCGCGCCGCAGTCGGCCAGCCGTGCGGTGAACCGCTCGATCAGCGACATCGCCTCGACGGCCCCGACCAACCGCGACGGCGGCAGGACGCGGAGCGCGTGCATGTCGGCGCGGTACCTGTCGATCTCGCGGTCGGCCAGCTGCCGCCAGTCCGCAGCGTCCCTGGCGGCCCGCTCCAGCAGCGGGTCGTCCACGTCCGTGACGTTCTGCACGTAGATCACCTCGTGGCCCGCGTCCAGCCAGGCTCGCAAGAGCAGATCCCAGGCGGTGAAGGTGGCCGCGTGCCCGATGTGGGTGGAGTCGTAGGGGGTGATGCCGCACGCGTACATCGTCGCCACGTGGCCGTCGGCCGCGACGAGCAGCGCACCGGTCGCCGTGTCCCGGATCCGCGGCTCGGGCCCGGTTCCGGGCAGCTCGGGGACGGGTACGCCGCGCCAGGACTCCATGGCCGCCAGGCTATCTTGCCGCGCCCGCCTCCCCCGCGCTCGATCCGCCGAGGCGGTCCTCGGCGCCGTAGCTCGCCGTCCAGGGCGACGAGCTGGTCGCGGGTGCCTGCTGCCGGAAGCCGGTACCGCAACGCCGGGCTCATCACGGTGCGCGGCGGGCAGCCGGGCAAAACCCAGGTGTTCTTCGGCGGTCAGGTCGCGCCGGGCTGATCAGCCTGCTCGAACGCGTAGGCCAGGCCGACCAGCCTCGGCTCGCTGCCAGGCGGCCCGGTGAACGAGAGGCCCACCGGCAGCCCGGCCACCTCGCCCGCCGGCACGGTCACCGACGGGTAGCCGGCCACCGCCGCGGGCGTCGAGGTATGGAACACGTCGTGGTCGCCGAGGACGTAGTCGGTCAGCCAGGCGGGGCTCGCGGTGAGCGCGACGACGGCGTCCAGCCGGCCCGCGGCGAGCGGCACGTCCAGGGCCGCCCGGCCCAGCCGGGTGGCGTCGGCTCGGGCCGTGGTGAGCTCGGGATCGGCCGGGTCACCGCTGCAGGCCTGCGCCCGCTCGAAGATCTCCTGGCCGAAGCGGGCCAGCACGGTGTCCGCATGCCGCTCGTTGAACGCGATCAGCTCGGCCAGGGTGGCCGGGTGGCTTCCGGGCAGCCCGCCCAGGTAGTCGTTCAGATCGTGCTTGAACTCATGCAGCAAGGCGGTGAACTCGGGCCCTTCGATCTGGCCGGCGCCGGGCAGATCGGCCGGATCCTGGACGTCGGCGCCGCAGCCGCGCAGCCGCGCCACCGCAGCGTCCAGCACCGCCTCGATCGCTACCCCGGCGTCGGCCGAGGCGTCCCGCCAGACGCCCACCCGCGCCCCGGCCAGTGCGGCCGGGTCCAGGTATTCGGTGTAGCGCGCGCCGTCGCGCCGTTCGGAAGTGCCATCGAGTTCCCGGCTCACAGGGTCGGCGGGGTCCACCGCGACCAGCACCGAAAGCAGGGCCGCGGCGTCGGCTACGCAGGCGGCCATCGGCCCCGCCGTGTCCTGGGCCAGCGACACCGGCACGATGCCGGCCCGGCTGACCAGCCCGGTCGTCGGCTTGATGCCCACGATCCCGCAGGCGCTGGCCGGGCAGACGATCGACCCGTCGGTCTCGGTCCCGACGGCCAGCGGGGCCAGCCCGGCCGCGACCGCCACCGCCGAGCCCGAACTGGATCCGGACGGGTTGCGGCCCGGCCCGCGGGGGTTGACGGTCTGGCCGCCCACGGTGCTCCAGCCGCTCGTCGAGCGGGTGGAGCGGAAGTTGGCCCACTCCGACAGGTTCGCCTTGCCGATGATGACCGCGCCTTCCGCCCGCAGCCTGGCGACCAGGAACGCATCGTCGGGTTCGGTGTCCAGCAGCGCGGACGAGCCCGCGGTGACCGGCATCCCGGCCACCTGGATGTTGTCCTTGACCAGCACCGGGATTCCCTCGAGCGGCCCGCGGACCGTCCCCGCGGCCCGGACCGCGTCGCTGGCCCGGGCGTCGGTCGCCGCGGCCGGGCTGACCGCGATGACCGCGTGCAGCCCGGGGTCGAGCTGCCTGATCCGCTCGAGGTAGAACGCGGTGAGTTCGGCCGAGGTCAGCGTGCCGGAAGCCAGCGCCTGCTGCAGCCCGCTGACCGACGCTGCGGCGGCCGTGATACCCGTCCCTGCAATGACCTGCGGTGCGCCGGAGGGCTGCTGCATGCCCCGCAGGATAGCCGGGCCGCGCCGCCGGGACGGCTCGCCTCACCGGGCCGTGTCCTAGACCGTGTCCTAGACTGCGCCGGGTGGAGATGAGCATCGGAGTGCTGCCGGCAGTGCCCGCCGCTGGGCGGCCTGACCTGCTCGCACCGCCGGTCGCGGCGGCGCTGGACGGGCTGTCCGGCCGCGACGGCGTGGGCGTAGCGGAGATCGACCCGGAGCTGGCGGACACGGCGGCGTTCTGCGAGCGGTACCAGGTTTCCCCCGCCGAGTCGGCCAACTGCGTGGTCGTCACCGGCAAACGGGACGGGCAGGCCAGGTTCGCCGCCTGCGTGGTGCTGGCCACGACGCGGGCCGACGTGAACGGCCTGGCTCGGCGCCGCCTGGACGTCAGGAAGGCGTCGTTTGCCGCGACCGAGCTGGCGGTGGCGGAAACCGGGATGGAATACGGCGGCATCACGCCCGTCGGGCTGCCGCCGGGCTGGCCGATTCTCATCGACGCCGCGGTGGCCGCCACGCCTCGGGTCGTGATCGGCAGCGGAATCCGGCGGTCCAAGCTCACCCTGCCGGGCGCGGTGCTGGCCGGCCTGCCGGGAGCCAAGGTGCTCGACGGGCTCGGACGCTAGCGCCGACCGCGAACGTTCGCCGGATCTGCGGACGTGCCCAGGCCTGCGTGGCCCTGTCGGGTGAGATAGGCCAGGCAGGGTCAGGACGAGGTGATGGTTTGCGCCGGCTTGACGTGGTACGCGCTGGAAAACGTGACCGCATCTCCGCTGTTGATCAGGCCGCTACAGCCCCTGACGTGGTAGAAGTGCAGGGTGGAGGCTTCGGTGCGGATCTTCAGCTTGCCCAGGCTGTTGTGGTAGTGGATCTCAGTCTGGCCATTGTCGGCAGTGGCGCTGGTCCCGTCCACGGTGGCGTTGCACCCGGTCCCGGACACGCCGGCGTGAAGTCCGCTGATCGTCCCGGTCACCGTGCCGGCGGTGACAGCCGGGTCGTAGCTTTCAGCACTCATCGCCCACGGGAGATCGCGGGGCTTGATCGTGAAGGTCACCCCGCCCGGACCGGTGCACTGACTCAGGGCCAGCGCGGTGACGGATCCGATGTTCG
>Ga0070711_100001224_pt1 | contig 13852 bp, 12 predicted proteins | sample LARL53metaG_FD_65452 | JGI IMG/M metagenome (GOLD analysis project Ga0070711, IMG submission 65452) | Corn, switchgrass and miscanthus rhizosphere microbial communities from Kellogg Biological Station, Michigan, USA - LAR L5-3 metaG | ecosystem: Host-associated > Plants > Roots > Rhizosphere ... | reverse complement strand
GTGTAATTGAACGCGCTGTAGGAGGGATCGAACAGCCACAGCCAGGCGAGCGTGCTCATCGCCGGCGGTATCACCCACGGCACCAGCAGCATGCCGCGCCATTTGCGCTGCTTCTTGCTGGGTATGTTGTGGGCAAAATGTGCAACGATAAATCCGATCAAGGCTTTGAAGATCACGGCGGTGATGGCGAAGAGGCAGGACTGCTCCACCACCATCCAGAACGTCTGGCGCTTGAACAGGAACAGGAAGTTGCCGAAGCCGACATACTTCGTCATCGCCTTGTTCAAGGTCGCGAGATGGATCGAGTAGAACGCAGGATAGACGACCATAATCGCGATCAGCAGGATCAGCGGCAGGGTCATGAGAAAACCCATGGTGGACTTGCGCTTCATCGCGTTGCGCAGGCTCGACCTGCCGCGTGCTGACCGTATGGCTACGCTGGTCGGTTGAAATGCGACGTCAACCATGGTGCTCGTTTCCCTAGGAGGGGATCGAAGGCGCTTTGACCGCTCTCGGTCAGGCGTCCGATCGTATCGAGGTGAGAACTTCAAACATCGCGGTCCGCCCGAGGGCAGACCGCGATGACACTTCCAACGTCAGCTCCGCATGAAGCCTTCGCACTCGCCCTCCGCCCAGGCGAGCGTGTCTTCGATCTTTTCGCCCCTGCCGACGCGCAGGCACATCTTGGTGAGCGTAGCCTGCACGTAGATCTGCTGCGCCACCTTGGGCGGAGCAGGAGAGGCGGCGATCGACAGTTTCTGGTGGTTATAGGGGTTGGGATAGTGGTAGAGGGTGCCCTTCGGCGGTCCTTCCTCGGCCCAGACCTTGAACGTCGTCAGCTTCTCGTACGCCGGCAGATCATAGCCGTGGCTGGCATCGACCAGCTTCTCGATCGCACTCGCCGTCGACAGATGCCTGATCAGGCTCTTCGCCGCTTCCTTGTTCTTGGAGAATTTCCAAACTGTCAGGAAGTTGGGCAGGTAGGGCGCATAGCGGCCCTTCGGTCCCGATGGGAAGCCATGGGTCCAGCACTGCTCGGCGACCTGCGGCGCATCGCGCACCGCAACCCTCCAGGCGCTCGGCGGATTCATGATCATGGCGGCTTTGCCGGACACCAGGTACTTGTTGTTGCCGGCGTCGTCCCATGAGGCGACCTCCGGCGGCAGCCACTGGATCAGCTTCTTGTAATATTCGAGCGCCTGCCGCACCTCGTCGGTCTTCACGGTGACGTTGCCCTTGGCGTCGACGAGCTGGGCGCCAAACGACTGAAAGATCGCGCCAGCCGTGTCCACGGAGTCGGAGGTCTCACCCAGGCCGATACCGAAGGGATTGCCACCCTTGAAGCAGGCCTCGGCCGCCTTGAGGAAGGTATCAAACGTCCAGTCATCGGCCTTCGGCGGACTGCCGGCCGGATACATCGCCTGAACGTCGATATTGGCGTGCTTCTTCAGGAGGTCGATGCGGGAGCAGGGTCCCTTGATCTGGCTGCCGATGGATAAGGGAACCGCGTGCCATTTGCCGTTGAGCTGACCGAGATATTCGACAGTGCCGTTGACCGCGCCGTTCGCCGCGATGAGATCCTTCATCACGTCGTCCATCGGCTCAAGCAGTTCGGTCTGGGCGTGCGGCCACCAGCTCGCCATGCGCAGGACGTCGTGGCCGCCGGCCTTGGTCTGGGCTTCGGCGGCGATCGTGATCTCGTCCTTGCGGCCGTTGCTGGTGATGTAGTCGATCTTGACCGCGACCTTTTCCTTCTCCGCCCATTCGTTGATGAGATCGGTCGAGGTCTTGTTGGCGTCGGGAACCCAATGATCCCATAAGCCGATCGAGAGACTGCCGGCCGCATTGGCGGACCTGACATAGGGCGCGGCGACCAAAGCCGCGGAGGACAGGGCAGTAGCGGCAACGAATTGACGTCGTGTGAGCGTTCTCCGTGACATTGGCATTCCTCCCTGGTGGGCCAAATCGGATATCTCGGGAAACTTCGCTCCTGGTTTTTTCTTCTTCTTCTCGTTCTTGTTGTTCTTTCTGCGCGGCCCCGCAGCCGGCGCGAAGATTTCGTCGTACATGATCAGAGCAGAATTGCCGGCCTCCGTCCAGAAATCAGGTGAGCAAGAACTCTAGAACTAACGTTGTGCACCCGGATCGGAAGGCGGCGTCCGCGGAGAGGTGAGGAAAAAACGAGCATCGCCGATATTGCATCGCACGCGGCTGCGTCAAAACGGCTCACGGGGCTGTTGGCGCAAATCTGCCGCAGTCAAGAATAACAGCTTCCCGACGTGACCTTTTCCCGATTGCAGTTCATGCTTGCGGAGCTAGACGAGTTCAACGATGGCGCGATAGGTTTGGAGATCGGGTGGAGCGCCTCTCACCCCCCGTATCCAGGTGCGTTGAAATCCTGAAGCGATGATGGAGACCCTACAATGACCAGCCCGACATCAGGCCTGCGCACCACACTGAAATGGTGTGCCGCGGTTGGGGTCGTCGCGATCGTTCTGGTCAACGCGACGGGACCGGTGGACGCGCAGGGACTCGTCAAGGGAGTGGAGCAGGGCGCCCGCGAAGGCAACAAGGCGGCGGGTCCCGTTGGCGGTGTGCTGGGCGGCGCGATCGGCGGCGTCGTCGGAGTGGTCGGCGGCGTGGTCGGAGCGGTCACCGGCGGCAACAACAATGGTAATAGCAATACCAAATCAGCCAGCGACAAGGGAGGCCAGCCAGCTTCTACCGACAAGCAAGGCACCAAGGCAGCCAAGGGCGCCAAAGGCACGAAGGAGGCCAAGGCGGGCACCGATGCCAAGCAGCCGGTTCCGGTTCTGACCCAGAACGGTGCACCGCAACTGACCGCCGACAAGATCGTCGCCACCAGCGATGCCAATATCGAGCGGATCAAGACGGAGCTGAATCTCACGCCCGACCAGGAGAAGAACTGGTTCAGTTTCTCCAGCGCCATGCATTATCTCGGTCACAATGGCGCCGACCGCTTGAATTTGCGAATTGCCCGCGCCCAACGCGATCCGCCGGATGACATCATCGAACAGATGCGCAATGAGGCCCAGTTCCTCAACGATCGGGCGCAGGATCAGCGCAATGTTGCCGATGCCGCCGAGCCGCTCTTTGCAAGCCTCGACAACAAGCAGAAGCAGATCTTCATCGACGAAATGGTCCGCCTGAGCCACGAGCGCGGGCTTGATTGAGGCGTTAACCTGGACCTGAAAAGCTGAAGCGCGGCTCTGATATTCGCGAAGTCATCGTACCGAATGCGGCTGATGCGCGCGAAAAAAGGCTCCGCCCGCTCTCGTTGAATAGCCGGGCACGCGTGCCCTGGGGTAGGTTAAAGGCCCGGCACCCGGCTATCCTGCCGCAGCGGCGCGGCGCCATCAGGTCGCCATTCAATGATGAAGAAATACGGACCGATTCACGCCTGAGTGGTGGCCCCGTCGTGACCTTGTCAGGTTAGTGCCGCGATCAGCTTGCAAAAACGAATCGGCCGGCGCGGAGTCCGTCTCCAGCCGGCCGATATCGAACGCTCTCGCGTCAAGGATTCAAGTCTTCAGGAAGTTCAATTCGACGCCGACGCCGTCGGGATCATAGAGGAATATCTGGGTATCGCCCGTGCGCGGCACGATCTGCTCGCGAAATTCGACGTTCTTCGCCTTGAGGCGCTTTCGCACACCATCGACGTCGGTTGCGGCAAAGGCGATATGGTCAAGGCGGCCTGTGTCCTCGTATTTCTTGTCGGTGCCGCGCACCACGATGCCTTCGCGGGGTTTGCGGGTGCCCATCAGGTGCACGGTGGCCTGGCCGCCGGAATAGAGCCAGTAGCCCGGGAAATCGAGCGGTGGCCGGTCACCGTTCTCAAGTCCGAGGACATCGACGTAGAAGTCCTTGGTCTTTTCGAGATCCTGAGGCTCGATCGTGAAGTGCTGCAGTCCGCCAAGCGGCATGGTTCTTCTCCTTCTTATTCAGACTTGATTGCTCAAACCCGGTGTCAGACCCAGGTCAGATCAGCCTCCGCACCCAGCATCCAGGCACCGACGGTTTCAAAATGGCTCAACCGTCCCTGCAATTGCTGGGTCACCGTGTGGATGTCGCGAAAGCGGCGTTCCAGCGGATGATTGTCGAAGATCGCCGTGGCGCCGGCAGCGTTGTAGGCGAAGTCGACGGCCTCGCGGGCCTTGTGAATGGCGTTGGTGGCGGCCATGCGCACGGTGATGCGCTGAGCGACCGTAATGATCGAGCCCGCGCAGAGGTGCTTCCAGACTTCGGCCATGGTCTGCAGCACGAAACCGCGCGCAGCGCGCAGATTGACCTCGGCCTGGGCGAGGTCCGACTGCACCACCGCATTATCCTTGATCGGGCTTTTGGCGCCGCGCGGCACCTTGTTCTTGGCGAGATCGAGGAAGCAGTCGAGCGCCCCGCGTGCGATGCCGCAAGCAACGCCGGCAAAGCCGACCTGATAACAGGTTCCATTCCCCATGCGGTAAAGCGGTCCGTTCTCGCGGCATTCCCGTTCGAATTCACGGGTGATCGAGTGATCAGCCCGAACGAAAAAGTCTTTCAGCGCGAACTGATCGCTGGCGGTGCCGCGCAGTCCGACCGTATTCCAGATGTCGCTCCATTCGACGTCTTCACTGCGCACCAGCATGGTGCGTTCGGCCTGCCGTCGGTTGTCGTCAAGCCGCGGCGAGCCGTCCGCCTTGAAGATCGGGCAATGGGCGCCGAGCCAGGTGGCGTGGCGGCCGCCGGAGGCGAACGCCCAGACGCCGCTGACCCGGTAACCGCCCTCGCATTCGACCGCCCTGACCCTGGGACCAGGACCCCAGGCCAGCACGGCGCGGGGATCGTCCCCGAAAATCGAGCGCGCCACCGGCAGATCGAGATAGGCCGCCGACATCGCGCAGCCGCCGGCCTGGCTCAGGCACCAGGCGGTCGATGCGTCGGCCTGCGCAATCGTCTCGATCACATGGAAGAAGGTGACGGGATCGGTCTCGATCCCGTTGGAGGATTTTGGCAGCAACAGGCGGAACAGCTGCGCCTCGTGCAAGACGTCGAGCAAAGCGGGCGGCAGCCGCCGTCCCTCCTCGATCTGGTCAGAGGCGGCCGCGACCACTGACTGGATGGCCTCGGCCCGCGCGATCACAGCTCGATCGCCGGCCAGTTCAGCAGAAGTCGCAAACAACATGATTCATCTATGCCTGTCGTATTCGAGCTGTCCCCGCCATCGGAGCGGCGGCGTTCAGCTCCTGGTCGATCTCCTCGATCGACTTGCCTCGGGTCTCGATCCCGAAGAAGTAATACACGATCCCGGCCATCAGGAACCAGCATCCGAGATAGACAAACGCCTTCGGAATCTCGGTCATGGGGACGTCGGGCTTGAGATAGTTGTTGGAACCGACGATCAGGGCGAGCCCGACCGGACCCAGAATCTTGCCGATGCCGCCGAAGCCATAGGCGGACCCCATGCCGGAGGTTCGCAGATGCGAAGGCCAGATTTCGGCTGCATAAGGCCCGACGATGGCAAAACCGCCATCTGCGAAGAAGAACGCGGCGGCAAGGATCAGCCAGAAGGCCGACCACTCTCCCCACATCACATTGTAGTTGTAGCCTGCGACGATCACGAGGACGCCGGCCCCTAAACCCAGCAGTCCGCCGGATTTGCGCCGCCCTATCAACTCCGAAAAATAGGAGAAGGACACCCGTCCGATGAACCCGCACACGGTGAGCAGGATCATCATCTTGGCAGCCTGTTGCGGGCTGACCTTCAACAGCAACACGAAGAGCGAAGGCGCCCACAGCGTGACGCCATAGACCCCGGTCTGCGCGCCCGCATTGCCGAGCCAGGACACCAGAAGGCTACGCGGATATTTGAACAGGTCGAGCCAGTTGGATTTGATGATCGGGCCCGCATCGGCTGCGGTCGGCATCGGCAGTGACGACGGCTCGACCTGCAGCGCCCAGGCAAGGGATTTGCGGGCCTCCTCATAGCGACCCTGGCGGCAGAGCCAGCGCGGGCTCTCCGGAACCCAGAGCCGGACCAGAAGCACGAGCAGCGCGGGCAGCACGCCCAATGCAAACAGGAGCCGCCACTGGTCACTGCCCATGAACGCACCAAGCACCGCGCCGAGGCCGACGCCGAGCGGGATCACGCAGGTCACCAGACCGCCGATCCAGCCTCGCTTGGAGGAGGGCATGAATTCCTGCACCAGGGGTAGGTCCACACAATAAAGGCCTCCAACGCCGGTGCCGACAAAGAAGCGCATGACCGTGAGGTAGACCCAGCCATTGTCGGGCGTGAAATAGAGCAGGCCGGTCGCAATCGAGAAGTTCAAAACCGTGCCGATGAAGACGACACGGCGGCCGATACGGTCGGCGAGCCAGCCCCAGGCATAGGCCCCGAGAATGGCGCCGATGCCCGAACTCATGAGCACGGTGGCCGATTGACCGAAGGTCAGCTTCCAGGGTCCGATCAGGAATGCGAGGACAAAGCCGATCAGAAAATAGTCGAAGAATTCCAGCGCATCGCCGATAATGGCGGCGGACAGGATCTTGATCTGATTGCCGGTCAGACTCGTCCTGCGGTCCAGTTCATTGAACATGGCGTTTCCCCATTGGCGCCTGTTCGTTTTTTTGGGCGTGCGTTGCGCCCGCGCTCCGCCGTAAGACAAAGCTAACCCGCGACCTCGCCGAACGGCAAGCCTGCGCAGCGGGCAGGGCATGCGCCCAGGGCACGCCTGATTTGTTCAGGACTTGCGGCTAGGCTGGGAATCCGGAAAGGATCGAGTCGGACATGGAAGAACGCCGCAGGCAGCCCCGGACCGAGATCAACGTACCCGCGCTTGTTTCGGCAGGCGGGAGGGTGATGACTTGCGTGGTGCGGAACATCTCGCCTGACGGCGCCGCCATCGACGTCGAAAATTCCGCCTTTATCCCCGCGCGCTTTCGACTGGTCATGGACAATGGCGCGAAGGTCTATGATTGCACGGTCGCATGGATCCAGAAAAACCGGATGGGCCTGGTTTTTGATACGACAGCCAAAAGCGGATAATCGGGACTCGTCCCGGCTCGACGACCTGCTCTCAGGACAGGATTAGACCCCTGAAATGCACGAGGCCCGGAGTGCCTAGGAGCCCGGGCCTCGTGACTTACCCCTCCCCCACAGGAGTGAAAGTGAGGGGTTCATAATCAAAGGCGGCTCGAACTCCAATACCGTGCAACTACGGTGTGAATACGCGAGACACGCCGACCTCTAGCGATGCTTCAACAGCGGCGCGAGCTTCGCTTCCAGTTCCTCGAACGACACCGATCCTTTGAGCTGTTCGCCATTGATGAAGAAGGTCGGCGTCGCGTCGACGTTGAGCTCCCGATAGGCGAAATTCTGATCGGCCTGCAGCTTGTCCAGCGTCGCATCGTCCTTGATGCAGGTTTCGACCGCCGCCTGGTCCATGCCGAATTTGCCGCCGATCACGGTGAGCGTCTCGGTGGTGCGCTCGATCAGCTCCTGCTGTTGCCTGAACAGCATCGTGGTGGCGTCGAAGAATTTTGACGGATCGCCGTTGGCCGCGCAACGGGCCAGCATCGAGGCGGCAGCCGCTTTCACCTCGAGCGGAAACTCGCGCGAAACGAAGCGAACCTTCCCGGCGTCGATATATTTCGACTGCAGCATGGGAAAGACGTTCTCCGCGAATGCGGCGCAATGCGAGCAGGTCAGGGAGGAGTATTCGACGATGGTGATCGGTGCCGTGGCCGAGCCAATGACCATATCAGGCAGCGCCACAGGCCTGGCGACCAGCGCGGTCATATCGTTTGCCGCCGCTCCAACGGTCGAAAGGACAGCGGCATCCACAATGGACAGCGAGACCGCGGCCAGGGCCGCGCGGAAAGACAACGGCAATTGAAAATTCCTTCGGTTCCGGCACCCGCGCAGGATGTTTCGCGGATGCCGTCCCGAAAGACTAGAGCCAGACCGCGTTCAGGTCCATGCCGAACGCCACCATGCAGAACGACAGAGCCAGGCCACAGCAGGACATTATCGTGATGGCCTTGAACGCACGATCAGTCACAATCGAAGAAATCGTTTTCATGGATACGCCTCAATATTTTTATTGGCCCGAAAGGGCCTTAGAGGAGCATCCTTAGAACAGAAAACTTTACGTCCGATTGCCTGGCATCGTTAATCAAATCGCAACCCAAAGCCGGATTCGGCCGATCCAGCCGGGCCGATGCCCATAAAACGCTCCATCAGGCCTGCGATCAGTTTTGCGGCGCACCGAGGACTTTGGCGATGGTGGACGCCGTCATGGTGTCGCGATCGGATGCGCTCTGTGCGGCCAGCCGTTCCTTGGCACGCTCCTCGATCAGGATATTGATCAGCGCCAGTCGCTTTTCATCGTCATCAGCTTCGGCCAGGAGTTGCCGATAGCGATGGTAGTCGAATCCCATATCTTGCCCACGCATGCCACGCCCCCACGCCCATACGTCACGGCCGCAAACTGTTTCGGAACTCCGCGCCGGGAGCAAGGGAAGGCCATTGGTTATCAACCGACTTCGCGCGATGCAGCCGTTCGCCTCCCTCAAGCAGCAGTGACAGCGTTGAAAGGGCCGGGCGGTCGGTCCCGAATTTGGCGGGTGACCGGACCAGGCCATTCGCAAATGGACGTCGAATCGGCCAGACTCCCCGACAGCAATTGTCTGATCAGGGAATCGCATGTCAGCCAGCCCCGGCTCGCGGGCCTTCCAGAACGCCAGACTGCAGAAGCAGGCCAGAAAGCAGGCGGAAGCCGTGCTGGCGGAGGCTGCGAAAGCCCACCGCGAGGGCCGGCATCCGCAAGCGCAGGCGCTGTGTCGGCAGATCCTCAAAGATCTTCCCAATCACTTCGATGCCTTGCATCTGCTCGGCGCGTCCGAGGCCGATTGCGGCCGCTACGAGGAATCTCTCGCCGCACTGACGCGCGCGGTCAGTATCGAGCCACGCTCGGCCGAGGCGCAGTTCAAGCTCGGAATGGCCCTGGCTCGCCTTGGCCGCCACAGCGAAGCCCGCCCCTGTCTGGAGAAGGCGATCGCGCTCAAGCCGAACTTTCCATCTGCGCTGACGAATCTTGGCAACACGCTGATGCAGTTGCGGCTGTTCGAGCAGGCGATCAGCGCCCATGATCGCGCGATCGCGCTGAAGCCGGATCATGCGGAGGCCCATTGCAATCGCGGCATGGCGCTGGTCCTGCTCAACCGCCACGAGGAAGCGGACCAAAACTTCGATCGTGCTCTGTTGTTCAGTCCACTGCCCTCGGCCTTGTTCGGCAAGGGTCTCGCCAACATGAATCTGCGGAATTTCGATCTGGCGGTTTCAGCTTTTGATGCGGCGCTTGTGGCCGCGCCTGGCAACATTGGCATGTTGTCGCAGCGCGGGCGGCTTTTCATGCAACTGGGACGGATCGACAAGGCTGAAGCCGATTATGAGGCGGTGCTTGCGCAGCAGCCGAATTTCGAGCCCGCCCTGTGCGGCAAGGCCCAGGTGTCCTTGCAGGCTGGCAAGGTTGCGCAGGCACTCTCGGCCTGTGTGCAAGTGCTCGCCCGGAATCCGCAGTCGGAGGTCGCGCTGACGCTGCTCGGCTCCTGTCATGGCGCACAGGGTGAAACAGCTACAGCAATCGAATATTTCGACCGGGCGCTTGCGATCAAGCCCGACCTTGACGATGCGCATAACAGAAAGATTTTCGCGCTCGACTATCTGCCCGGAATCGACTTCGAAACGCTGCAAGCCGCACGAAAATCCTGGTGGGATGCGATCGGGGCAAAAGTGCCGCGGCGGCATCCGAGAGAGCGCAATCTCGATCCGGACCGGCGTCTCGTCGTCGGCTATGTCTCGTCGGAATTCCGGGGTCATTCGGCGGCTCTCGCCCTGTTGCCGGTGCTGCGCCATCACGATCACGCCAAGTTCGAGATCATCGGTTATTCGTGTCTGCCGGCCCAGGATGCCGTCACCGCGGAGTGCCGTGCGGCCGTTGACCGCTGGGTCGACGCGTGGGAGCTCTCGGACGACAAACTGGCCGATCGCATCGAGGCCGATCAGGTCGACATCCTCATCGACGTTTCCGGTCATACTGCCGACAATCGGCTACCGGTGTTTGCGCGCAAACCCGCACCGGTCCAGGTTTCGGCTTTTGGACATGCGACGGGCACTGGAATGCCCGTCATGGATTATGTGCTGTCGGACGCCGTCACGATTCCAGAAAACGTCCGTCATCTGTTTGCGGAAAGAATCCATGATCTGCCGGCGCTCATCACCATTGCGCCGCCGCCGGACATTCCGCCATCGCCACTGCCGCTGCTCCGCAACGGTTATCTCACGTTCGGCATGTTCAACCGGATCGAGAAAGTTTCCGATCCGGCGCTTGCGGTATGGTCGAAGCTCCTGCAAGCGCTTCCCCGCTCCATGATCATGGTCAAGAGCGCCGTGTTGAACGATGCGCTCTTGCTCGACCGCTGGACCGCGCGCTTCGAAGCGCACGGCCTGACCAGGGATCGTGTCAGGTACATCGGATCGACGACGCGAACGGAGCATCTTGCGATGTTCAGCCAGGTCGATATCGCGCTCGATCCGTTTCCGCAGAATGGGGGCATATCGACCTGGGAAGCGCTGCAGATGGGTGTTCCCGTCGTCACCAAGCTCGGCACCGGGACGCCGGCTGCCCGGGCCGGTGCATCGATCGTGAAGGCGGTCGGTCTGCAGGATTGGGTCGCCGCCGACGATGACGGCTACATCGCGATCGCGCAGCGCTATGCCTCGCGGCCGTCCGGACTTGCGGAGCTGCGCGCGAGCCTGCCGGCGATGGTCGCGAACTCGGAGGCAGGAAACTCCAGGCGGTACACAAGCCGCGTGGAGGAGGCCTATCGCAAATTCTGGCGCGATTACTGCGCCGCAAACGGCCGTTGACGCCTCAAACCACCGGAACGCGTCTGGCCGCGACCGCGGCCGGTGAGATGATTTCGATGTCGAGCGGGACCCGCCAGCGCTCGGTGTAGCGGATCTTCGGCGCCGAGTTGGACGGTGCCGCGCCTTCCAGAACAAAGCCGTCGAACCCGTTGTTCATCACCTCGTTGCACTTCTGCACGTAGATCGGAAAGCCACCGATATAGGGCATGAACACGCGCGGCCGGCCAGGGATGTTGGCGCCGACATACCAGGAGCTGCAGGTCGAGCGCAGCGACACCTTCGAGACCTCATTCACATGAGCGACCCAGGCGTCCTCGTCTTCGGGACGTGCCTCGATCGTGCTGGCGCCGACATCACGCATGTGGCCGAGGCAATCCACCAGCCAGTCCACATGCTGCTCAATCGCCTGGATCATGCTGGCGAGCACGGATGGGCTGCCGGGTCCGGTAATCATGAACAGATTGGGGAAGCCGGCCGAAGCGAGTCCAAGATAGGCGCGGGGACCCGCGCGCCATTTCTCGGCAAGCGTCAGCCCGTTGCGGCCGGTGATCGCGATCTTGTCGAAGGAGCCCGTCATCGCCGCAAAGCCGGTCGCGGAGACGATCGCGTCGACGGGATATTCGGTGCCGCCAACCACGATGCCGTCGGTTGTGAAGCGCTCGATCGGCTTCTTCGATACGTCAACCAATTCCACATGCGGAAGATTGTAGGTCTCGAAATAGCCGGTATCGACACAAAGCCGTTTGCAGCCGAAAACGTTGTCCGGACAGAGGAGATCGGCGACCGCCGGATCCTTCACGATCTCGCGGACTTTCCGTCGCGCGAAGTCGGCGATCGTATCGTTGGCGGCCTTCTCGAACAGGAGATCGCCGAACGAGCCCAGGAAAGGCAGACCGCCACGCGCCCAGGCTTCCTCATAGAGCCGTTCGCGTTCCTCCGGACTGGCTTCGAGCGCAGGCTGGATGTTGAAGGGAAAGTAGAAGCCGGTCGGACGCGCCCGCGCCTTCGCCCGCAGCGCCGGGTAGTCGGCTTTCATCGCTTTCAGATAGTCCGGCGTGAGCGCCTCGTTCCAGGCGGGCACCGACCACGTCGCGGTACGCTGGAAAACGGTGAGCCGCGCGGCCTGTTTCGCGATGATCGGGATCGACTGGATTGCCGACGAGCCCGTGCCGATCACGCCGACGCGAAGGCCGGTGAAGTCGACGCCCTCATGTGGCCATTCGCCGGTATGGTAGACCGGCCCCTTGAAGTCATCGATGCCTTCAAAGCGCGGCCGGTTCGGTGCCGACAGGCAGCCCACCGCCATGATACAGAAATTCGCCGATACCCTGTCGCCGCGATCTGTCTCGATGTGCCAGCATTTCGCATGCTCGTCGAAGGTCGCGCTGGTCACGCGCGTGTCGAACACGATGTCGCGGCGCAGGTCGAAGCGGTCCACAATGTGATTGGCGTATGCCAGGATTTCGGGTTGCGGCGAATATTTCTCTGACCAACTCCACTCCTGGTCCAGTTCCTCCGAGAACGAAAAGGAATATTGCATGCTTTCGACGTCGCAGCGCGCGCCCGGGTAGCGGTTCCAATACCAGGTCCCGCCCACGCCGCCGCCGGCCTCGAACACTCTCGCGCTCAGGCCAATGCCACGCAGCCGATGCAGCATGTACATGCCGGCAAAGCCGGCGCCGACAACGACAGCGTCATAACGCGTCCCAATTTCAGCGAGTCGCGTTCGCTTGTCGGTCGTGCTGGCGTCCATGGGCGTCCTTCTTGTCGGGGTTTCCTCCGGCCATGGATTATGACGCCGTTTGCGGAAAAATCGACGGTGAACTGAGCGAGCAGAACACCCATGCCGAGGCTGCAGCGCCACGGGTTCGCGCGCGAAAGGCGCGAACAATTTGCGTTCCGCGTATCGTGGCTCGCTCTGCGGCGGCAGGGACGAGCGTACAGGACGTTACGAAAGCCGTCCGGATATCAAAGGAAGCTGATGCCGATGCGGCAAGTCCGGGGGTTGGGGCACGAGCAGGAGGGCGCGTGTTTCGGCGTCGGCGACTTCCTGACGCAACGCTTTGAGGTCCATCATCTCTTGTCGGAGACGATCGACAAAAACCACTCGGACAATGGGCTGGGGCTTGGTCGTCGCGCGCGCAATCCGCCTCATCGGAGGAGCCTCCGTACTCTGGGTACTTTGTACTCTGGCGCGCTGGTCGACACGAGAATAACAGGAGAACAGTGGCGAGCAAGCCCGCTTGGCGCGCTGCGGCGAAATGCCATTTGAATATAGTAAAGAGCAGTGGGGTGGCCAGAGAACGTGCCGGGAGTTGCGTCTCGATCGCCCACGGTCCCACGCTCTGATCCGACAGGGCGTGAAGATCAGTTATGCCGCTTAGCGCGCGCGAGATTTACGTCAATCCGGGTTGTAACTGCCTCTGTAGAGCAGCCAAGCGGAAGCACGCAATGACGTAACAACCAACCCAACCACTAACAGTCCGGTCAACAGCCAGATCATGAGAATCCCCCATGTATCCCGGTCAGTGTTGATCGCTAATGGTAAACAAAAGGTTAACATTCAGGAGGTTGCTGGTCATGGACCGAGGCCCGTAAGGCTTGAGCAGGCAGGCCTTGATGGATGGTCGCAGTATCATCCGATTGATTTTGTGGATATTTTTGAAATTCCAAGCCGAAACTCACGGTTGTCCGCCGCGCTTGCGATCAATCGACCGTCGGACGCCGGGCGCTGTTTTGCCCGGAGCAGGGCCCGGCGCCCGGTTATCACGCTCCTGCGGCCAGAGATCAAACCCGACTCGACCGGGTTTCGTCCAGCTGTCTCCCTGGACCTGAGTTGCTGTCAGCATGCCGCTATGCCACCTTCATGACAGCAGGATTAGCGGACCACCAGTCATGTTGCGCCCTCTGCGGTGTTGGCTC
>Ga0070711_100001222_pt1 | contig 13857 bp, 9 predicted proteins | sample LARL53metaG_FD_65452 | JGI IMG/M metagenome (GOLD analysis project Ga0070711, IMG submission 65452) | Corn, switchgrass and miscanthus rhizosphere microbial communities from Kellogg Biological Station, Michigan, USA - LAR L5-3 metaG | ecosystem: Host-associated > Plants > Roots > Rhizosphere ... | reverse complement strand
CCTAGTGGCGGTGCCGCTCGACGACATCGCCTATCTGCAGTTCACCGACGCACTCGAGCCTGAGTATCGAGACCGCATGATCCGCGAAAGCCTGCACCGTCGCGCGCTGCCGGGCGACGGCATTCTCGAATTACACCGGTTCGCGGATGCATTTCTCGACCGTGGTTGGGACGGCACGGTCAGCGTCGAGGTGCTCAGCGCGGAACTTCGGGAGCAGCCCGTCGACGTACTGATCGGCCGGCTGTACGCCACCACGGCGCGGTACTGGAGCTGAACCGCCGTCCTCGGCAGCCTGCACCGCGCGAGCGACCCCTTTTTGTACAGCAGTGATCGGCGTGTCGTGTACAGACACGGTCGCTCGCGGAGGTGGGCTATGGGCTGCTGATCTCGGCGAGCTTGGCAGGATCCGAGGTGATCTCATCGATGATGGTGTGGATGAACCGCATCTTGTCCAGCACCATGGGAGGCAGCACGAACGGGTAGAGATCCTCCCTGCCCATCGAGCGGTTGATCATGTTCAGCGCCCACGCCAGCGGCAGCCACATGTCGATGATCGCGTCGAACCCGCTGGGGCCCAACGCCCGTCGCTCAAACGTCGCGGCGGCAGGCGCGAAGCCGAAGGCGGCGGCGGTGTCCAGCGTGTCACGGATGTGCAAGTAGTGCGCGAAGGTCTCGGCCCAGTCCTCGGCGGGGTGCATCGTCGCGTAGGTCGAGACGTAGTTGTCCTCCCACCCAGGCGGCGCGCCCTCGTTGTAGTGACGGTCCAGCGCGGCCTGGTAGTCGGCATCGGGGTCGCCGTACAGTTCGCGGAATCTCGTCGCGTAGGACGGTGACGGCTCGACAAGCCGATAGAAGTAGTAGTGCCCGATCTCGTGGCGGAAATGGCCGAGCAGCGTGCGGTAGGGCTCGGCCATCGCGACCCGGAGTTGCTCGCGATGCACGTCGTCGCCCTCGGCGAGGTCCAGCGTGATCACCCCGTTGTGGTGGCCGGTCATCACCTTCTCGTGTTCGCTGGACAGCAGGTCGAACGCCAGGCCATACTGCGGGTCCTCGTCGCGGCCGATGATGGGCAGCTTCAGGTCGACGAGTTCGGCGATCAGCCGCCGCTTGGCATTCTCGGCGGCCGCGAACGCCGCCAGCGCCTTGACGTCGTTGTCGCCGGGGCGGGTGCGGGTGAGCATGCACGATGCACAGAGTCGAGGGACGGGACCCTTCTCGACGAGCCAATTGCATTCCGCCAGATGCAGATTCGCGCACAACTGGTAATCGTTGGAATCCACTGCGCCGCCGTGGTCGCTCTGCTCCCCCGGCGCGATCACCAGCAGCGCCGTGTCTTCCAACGAGAAGCCAAGGGCGCTGCCGCAATTCAGGCAGACCGAATTCTCGAAGGCCAGGTGCTGGCCGCAGTTCGGGCAGATGAAATCACGCACGCAGCACGCCACCCTCGTACGGCGCCACATCGACGGCGACGTCGATCACGCTGCTCTCCGAATCGGTGTAGATGATGCCGCGCAGCGGCGGCACATCCGCGTAGTCACGGCCGAACCCGACGTAGATGTAGCGCTCGTCGACCATCTGGTCGTTGGTGGGGTCCAGACCCAGCCATTGGTTCTGCGGCGTCCACACCGACGCCCAGGCATGAGTCGCGTCGATGCCGATCATGCGCTCCTTCCCGGGCGGCGGGTCGGTCGCCAAATACCCCGACACATAACTGGCCGCCAATCCGTTGGCGCGCAGACAGGCGATTGCGAGCCGCGCGAAGTCTTGACATACCCCTTCGCGCGCCGCCAAAACCTCGCTGACCTTCGTGGACACCGTGGTCGCCCCGGATTGGTACGTGAAGTCCGAGTAGATTCGCGACGTCAGGTCGCGCAGCACCTCGATCAGCGGCCTGCCGGGCTCGAAACTCGGTGCGGCGTAAGCACGTAGCTCGTCGGTAATCTCCGCTGGCTGCAGGTCGAGGGTGAACTCGGTGGCCAGTGCGCCGTCGAGACCGACGGGCCGCGCGATCTCCCACGGCGCCCGCGCCGACCCACCGCCATACAACTCGGGCGGCGGTGGATCCACCTCAACCACCGACTTGCTGGTGATCGACAGCGTGTTGTGGCGCTCCGTGACATGGAAATAAGAGCTGATGTTGCCGTAGGCGTCGCGGCTGGTGGAGCTGTCGGCCGCCTCGGGTTCGATGATCAGCTCGTGCGACAGGCAGCGCTGCCGTGCCGAGTCGCGCGGAATGAGAAAACCCCGGCCGTAGGAGCTGGTGACCACGTCCGAGTAGCGGTACACCGTGTGGTGCGCGATCTGATAACACCGGCTCACTGCCGAGGCGATGGGCCCGTCGGTCACGGCACGACTCGGAACTCGTCGGGACCCCAGAGATGCTGCATGCCACCGGGCAGCGACAGGTGCGTCGCGGTGATCACGCCGGACAGCTCACGCAGGTCGCGGTGCATCCCGTCGACCAGATCGGCCAGCTCTGCGCGCTCGCCGTCGGCAGTGACCTCTTCCAGGTCGGCGGGGTCGAGACGGCGCAGCCGGATTGCGATCTCGTCCACCAGCCGCTCCGGCCGCGACGACCCGGAAGATCCCGGCAGCGCCTTCAGGTTGGCCCGCAGCCGCTCGAGTTGGAAGACGAGCGAGCGCGGGTTCTCGGTGTCGAACAACACCAGGTCCGCCACAGCAGCCACACTAACCTTGCCCAGCGTGCGCCGCCGGTAGATGACCGACGATTCGCAGGCCACCAGCGTGGACTCGGTGATGGTTTGCTCTGCACCCGGACTGCGGACCGTCGTCAGGGTCGCACGCAGCAGCGCCGTCAACGCCAGCCCGCGCTCGATTCGTTTGCCGATATCCATCATCGTCCAGCCGACGTCCTGGACCATCGACTCTGCCGCGACGCCGGACAGCGCCAGCATTCCGGCCAGCGTCAGGTTGTTCGTCGACGAGAGGAACGCGTCACCCTCCGTCTGCGACTCGGGCGGTGTGTCCGGCGCGTGCAGCAGAGCGCGCTCGACGGCTGCCAGCACCATCCACGTGTCATTCGACATCTGGTCACGCACCGCGCGCGCGGCGAGCCCGAGTCGCTCGGCCGACTGCGCCAGCGACCCAGCGCGGTGCCGGTCGGCGGTCAACGACCACAGCGTTGTCTGGGCCGTCGCGACCATCTCCGCGTAGTCGCTGCCTGCGCCGGTGTCGGTCCCGGTGATCTGTCCGAGCGCGGCCAGCAGGACCGGCACGCACTCGCTGCCTTCCATCTCGCGGCGGAAGCGGTATTCGTGATAGCGCTCACGGGTGACGGTGAGCAGCCGCGCCATGTTCTCGGCTCGTTCCGCGTATCGGCCCATCCAGAACAGGTCGGACAGCACACGCGGGGAGCTGACGGCCCTGGTCGGACTGGGCGTCATCGCGGGCAGTTCGACCGCGCCCGGAATCCGCTCGACGGTGGTGACGCGTGTCGGCGTGCGCACCCAGATATCCTTGGCCGCAACGTTATTCAACCGGTAAGCGGCACTACCGGGGGCCAGCAGGTAACCCAGGCCGCCGACCATCGGCGCGTACCCGCTGCGCTGCGACACCGTGAACAACCGCATCCCGACGCTGGCCGACGACAGCCCGCCCGGGTAGTAGTCGGTGGGCGCCGACGAGAACTGCGGCGGCTCCTGGCCCACCCACTGCCACGGCGTTGCTTCGATGCGCACGCCGAGTTCCTTGCGCTGCGCGGACGACAGAGCCGGCCCGACGATCGCGTCCCCGCCCGTCACCGACTTGATCAACAGCGACGACAAGTTGGTCAGCAGGTGCGAACGTTCCGTGTTGATGCCACCCCAGTACATCGGTGCCGTCTGCAGCAGCGGGGTCTCACCCAGCAGCCGCTCGGCCAGTTCGGGCAGAAAGCGAAGCAGCCCAGCGCTTTCCAGAACGCCGCTGCCCAACGAGTTGACGACCGTTACCGCGCCGCGGCGCAGCACCTCCACCAGGCCCACCACACCTAGCCGCGAATCTGCGCGCAGGTCGAGCGGATCGGCGTACTCGGCGTCGACGCGGCGTAGCACCACGTCGACACGCTTGAGCGTGCCCATCGACCGCATCCACAACTTGCCGTCGCGCACCACCAGGTCGGCGCTCTCCACCAGTGGGAAGCCGAGCACGCTGGCCAGATAGGCCTGGTCGAACGAGGTCTCGGAGTGAATGCCTGGGCTGAGCACCACGACCACCGGCTCCTCGGCCGACTCGGGGGCCGCGTCGATGAGCGCCAATCGCAGCGCCTGCGCCCACGGCGAGGCGGGCCGCGGGCCGATCCGTTCGTACAGGTCGGGAATCGCGTGCGCGACCACTCGCCGGTCGGCCAGTGCGTAGCCCGCCCCCGACGGTGCCTGGGTCCAGTCGGCATTGACAACGAAGGCCCCGGATCCACTTCGACTGACGTCGCAGCCGTGCAGGAACAACTGATGCCGGCCCGGCACCTCGATCCCGCGGGCGGCCCTGACATAGCCCGGGTGTGCGAACAACAGCTGAGGTGGCAGCACCCCGCTGATGATCGAATGACGCGGGCCGTACAGGTCGGTCAGCACGGCGTCGAGCAGCCGGGAGCGTTGCACAAGACCCGATTCCAGCGTGTCCCAGTCCGACGCGGATAGCAGCAGCGGCAGCGCATCGAGGTGCCACGGCCCCGGCTGCGCTGTCCCGTCGCCGTTGGTCACCGCATCGCCGTGCCGGTCGACCTGGATGTAGGTGATCCCGTCGTTGTCGACCGAGCTCCGGATGATGGACCGCAGCTGTTCCAGTCCGCCGCGGCCCCGCTCGCCAACACATTCGGCGAGTTCCTGCCAGGCGGGTCGCACATTGCCTGCTGCGTCGACGAATTCGTCATAACCGGTCCCGGCACGCTCGCCGCGCACGTCGAACAGCGCCTGCTGGGCGCGCGCGGTGCGGTACCGGGCGAGCAGGTGGTCGATGTCGTGCGTTTCAGGCGCGGGAAGGACCATTACTGCAGAACGGTACGCATTCGGCGCAGATCCAAAATGCCCGGCGCGCCTACATCGGTGGATTGCCGAGCCTGCTTCTCGCGGATGTCCGACATGTCCACCTTTCCGGGGGTGAAGCCCGTCGCGTCGAAGCGGCGGCCCCGCCGGGACTCGGCCTCCACGGCGTTGACCGGCGGGGAGTCGTAGGCGCGGCCGCCCGGGTGCGACACATGGTAGGTGCAACCGCCGCGCGAGACTCCCGTCACGGTGTCGACCAACTCGAAGCGCAGCGGCCCGTCGACGGTGATGGTTGGGTGCAGCGCGCTCGGCGGCTGCCATGCCCGGAACCGCACCCCGCCGACTTGGACGTCGGGGTTGTCGGTGGCCAGCAGCGGGATCGGGTAACCGTTCGCGGTCACGACATACCGGTGCCGGTCCGCGCCGATCAGCCGCACCTGGATGCGTTCCACCGACGAGTCGACGTAACGGGTGGTGCCGCCTGCGGTGGATTCTTCGCCGAGGACGTTCCAAGGTTCGATCGCACCGCGCAGTTCGATCTCGACGCCCTCGAACACCGCGGTGCCGATGCGAGGGAACCGGAACTCGGTGAACGGGTCCAGCCAGCTGGTGTCGAAGTTGATGTCGTGTGCGCGCAGATCGGCGGCGACATCGGCGATGTCGTGAATCAGGAAGTGCGGCAACAGGTATCGGCCGTGCAGGTTGGCGCCGTGCCGGATCAGCGGGGCCCTCAGCGGCTCGTCCCAGAACCAGGCCACCAGCGAGCGCACCAACAGCGACTGCACCATCGCCATTTGATAGTGCGGCGGCATCTCGAAGCCGCGCAGCTCGAGCAGCCCGAGCCGGCCGCGCGCGCTGTCGGGGCTGTAGAGCTTGTCGATGCAGAACTCGGCGCGATGGGTGTTGCCGGTGATGTCGGTGAGCAGGTGGCGCAGCGCGCGGTCGGTCACCCACGGCTTCGCGCCGCCTGCGCCCTGGCCGAGCCGCGCGATCTCGGCGAACGCGATCTCCAGTTCGTAGAGCGCCTCGGCGCGGCCCTCGTCGACGCGCGGCGCCTGCGAGGTGGTGCCCACGAACCGGCCTGCGAACAGATACGACAGTGACGGATGGCGCTGCCAATAGGTCAGCAGCGACACCAGCAGGTCGGGGCGGCGCAACAGCGGCGAATCGGCGGGCGTGGTGCCGCCGAGCGTGATGTGGTTGCCCCCGCCCGTGCCGCCGTGTGTGCCGTCGACATCGAACGACTCCGTAGACAGGCGAGCCAGCCGGGCTTGCTCGTACAGGGTCTCCAGCTGCTGCTTCTGCTCCGCAAAACTGGCCGTCGGCGCGACGTTGACCTCGATGACGCCCGGGTCGGGCGTGATCGTCATCGAGCCGATCCGGGGATCGGGCGGCGGGCCGTAGCCTTCGACCACCACGGGGCACTCGGCCTTGGCGGCGGCCGCTTCGACCCGGCTGATCAGGTCGATGAAGTGCTCGAGTTCGTCGGTCGGCGGCATGTAGATGTACAGCAACCCGTCGCGGATCTCAGCGACCATCGCGGAGGTAGGCGCGGCATCGGCGTCCTCGACAACCGCCGCGGCGGCTGCCTCGGTGTCGATGGGCAGGGTGGTGGACCGGGTCAGCGGGTCGGCGTGATGGGAGGGCGGCGGCGGGTGCCAGCTGATCGAGTTCAGCGGCAGCCGAAGCCCGGCAGGCGAATCGCCCTCGAGTAGCACGATGCGCCCTCGACGCAGCTGCCAGTCGGCGCTGGCCCAGCCGGAGTCGTCGGCGCGGCGATGAAGCGGCAGCACGTAGGCGGCGGGTTCGGTGACGGGCGCCTCGAGGCGCGACATCAGCGCGGCGCGGGCGTCGGGCGCATCGGCCGCCAGATCGTCTGGCGCGGCGACCGGTTCACCTTCGGGCTGCCGCACCGCGGCGGCCAGCCTGCTCAACGCGTCCTCGTAGGCCGGCCGCACCTGCGAAGCCGGCAGCCCGAGGCCCTCGGCGACGGCATTGAGCACCTGGCCGCCCACGTCATGCGCCAGCGCCGGCGGTTCGCCGTCGGCCTGCCAAGGGTCGGCCAGCAACGCCTGGTCGATCCACAGCGGCTGGCCGTCGATACGCCAGAACAGTCCAATCTGCCAGCGCGGCAAGGGTTCTCCTGGATACCACTTGCCCTGACTGCGCTGCACCAGTCCCTGCGGCGCCCACAGCTTCTTCAACTTGGCCGCCAACGCGGACGCCCGCTCGCGTTTGTACGGCCCGTCGGCGTCCGTGGTCCATTCCGGGTCGACCTGGTTGTCGATCGAGACGAATGTCGGCTCACCGCCGACCGTGAGGCGCACGTCACCGGCGGCGAGCCGCTCGTCGACGCGGGCACCCAGCGCACAGATCGCGCCCCATGCCGCCTCGGTGTACGGCAGGGTGACGCGGGGATCCTCGTGAACCCGGGTGACGACGTTGGAGAAGTCGAGCGTGGTTTCGCACGGTTCGGTCGCGCCGGTGATCGGGGCTGCCGACTCGGGATGAGGCGTGGCCGACAGCGGGATGTGGCCCTCGCCTGCGAACAGCCCCGACGTCGGGTCAAGCCCGATCCAGCCCGCGCCAGGGATGTACACCTCGGCCCAGGCGTGCAAATCGGTGAAGTCGGCGGCAGGCCCGGACGGCCCGTCGAGCGCTTCGACGTCGGACGTCAGCTGCACCAGGTAACCGGACACGAAGCGGGCGGCCAAGCCCAGCTGGCGCAGGATCGACACCAGCAGCCACGCCGAGTCGCGACACGAGCCGATTCCCGTGCGGAGCGTGAAATCCGGCGTCTGCACACCGGGTTCCATCCGCAGGCTGTAGCCGACATCGGCGTTCACCGCCCGGTTCAGGGCGACCAGGAAGTCGATGGTGCGCGTGCCGGGGGCGACGGCGAAGTTCTTCACCCACGCCTGGACGAGGTCGCCGGGCCCCGAGCCTTCCCCGGCCTCGTCGACCGGCCGCAGATAGGGCTTGAGGTCTTCGGCGAGCGCCTTAGGATATTCGAAGCCGATCTGTTCGGCCCAGTCCTCGATGAAGAAGTCGAACGGGTTGATCACCTTCATGTCGGCGATCAGCCCGACCGTGATGGTCAGGCTGCGGGCACGATTCGGGAACACCAGGCGGGCCAGGAAATTGCCGAACGCGTCCTGCTGCCAGTTGATGAAGTGATCTGCCGGCTCGACCTGCAGCGAATAGGCCTCGATCGGAGTGCGCGAGTGCGGCGCGGGGCGCAGCCGAACAACGTGGGGGTACACCTCCACCAGCCGATCGAACGTGTAGCTGGTGCGATGCTCCAGCGCCACCTTGATGCCCATCCGCTGATCCCATCACAAGGTTTCATCGCGCGCAGCGGACTGCCGGGCGCAGAATCGGGAGTGTGGCCACGTGGGACGACGTCGGGCGAATCGTCGGTGAGCTTCCCGAAACCGCGGAGGCCTCGCCGCGTAACTGGCGGGTGCGCAAGAAGCTGATCGCGTGGGAACGGCCGCTGCGCAAGGCGGACTACGCTGCGCTGGGCGCGGACGCCCCCGATGGAGACATTCTCGGGGCCCGGGTCGCGGACGAGGGCGTGAAGTTCGCGCTCGTCGCCGACGAACCCGGGGTGTACTTCACCACCCCCCATTTCGACGGCTACCCGGCGGTGCTGGTGCGCCTGGCCGAGATCGGCGTGCCGGAGCTAGAAGAGCTGATCACCGAGGCTTGGCTGGCGCAGGCACCGAAGACGTCAGCAGAAAGTTCCTTAACGGAAGCTGAAAAGCGCTGGCAGACAACGGGCCACCGGCGGAGATACGCTTTACGAGGTGAGGACTTCGCTTCTCACGACCACCACAGCGTTGGCGTTTCTCGCGGCGAGCGCAGCGTGCTCGAGCGGCCCCTCCGCGCCCCCGACCGCGACCACGTCGGCAGCGCCCAACCCCTCGGTCTCGGCTTCCGCATCGCCTCCCGGTCCGATGAAGATCACCGACCCGTACTCTCCGACGATCGTCCCGTCGGTCTTCACGACCAAGATCGACAATCCGTACTTCCCGCTGACGCCAGGGACCCGCACGATCTCTGAGGCGGCCACCGCAGATGGGCTGCAGCGCACAACCACCGACGTCACCCGCGACACCAGGAAGGTCATGGGCGTCGACACCGTCGTCGTCCACGACACAGTCACCGTCGACAACGAGCCGCTAGAAGACACCTTCGACTGGTATGCGCAGGACCGCGACGGCAACGTCTGGTACTTCGGCGAAGTCACCAAGGAATACAAGGACGGCAGCGTGGACACCGCCGGCTCGTTTGAGGGCGGCGTCAACGGCGCCCTGCCCGGCATCATCATGCCGGCGCACCCGCAGGTCGGCGATCAGTACCGGCAGGAGTACGCGAAGGGCGTCGCGGAGGATACCGGCGAGGTGCTCAGTCTCACCGGGAGTGAAACGACCCCATTCACCGGGCCCGCCAAGGATCTGTTGGTGACGAAGGACTCCGACCTGCTCGATCCCACGGGGCCGGGCGAGAACAAGTACTACGCCCGCGGTGTCGGGCTGATCCTCACCGTGGTGACAACGGGTCCACCCGAGCGCGACCAGGCCACCGTCGTCGAAAAGTTCTGATGTGATCGTCCTCGACGATGATCGTGAGCTCTCCGACGCCATCGATGAGCCGCGGCGCGAACCCTGCTGATCTCGTCGTATCGCGCGAACCGGTGGGGCAGACAGGTGCGGTCGTGCCGACGATCCCGATCACCATCACACCGCCACCGCCGGCCCCGACCATGGCGCCGACGATCGCACCGACCAGGATCGAAGCCGCGTCACCAGCGCCTGCCTATACCCCGTGAGCAAGCCCGCCGGCGCCGGTCGAACCCGGCGCGACGCAGCCTCGGCCGAGGCAAACGAGCCGACGCATCGGCCGTTCCCCCAGGAAACCACCGACTTCTTGGGGCAGCCGGGAACGAACCATTAGTGGTGTTGTCAAACGTTCCTGCACGACTGCTGTGAATCTTTACCCCCGCGTCGACGCCGCGGAGGATGATCTGCAGGCATGGCTGCAACAGATCCCACCTTTTACCGCAGCCCGGGTGCCGCCATCGCCGCAGCACCCGAGCAGCTTGCTTACGTTGTCGCATTCGACCCGGCCGGCCAGGCGAAAGACGCGGTTGCCGTGGTGGACTGCGATTCCGCTTCGTCGTCGTATGGCCGGGTGGTCGGCTGGTCGGAGCTTCCGACGGCAGGCAACGAACTGCACCACTTCGGCTGGAACGCCTGCTCGAGCGCGCTGTGCCACGACGGCCACGAGGGTCATGACATCGAGCGGCGCTACCTCGTCATCCCCGGCATCCGGTCGTCGAACACGTACGTCCTCGACACCAAACCCGACCCGCGAAACCCGGTGTTGGCGCATACGATTGACGCCGACGAACTCGCGTCCAAGGCCGGATACTCGCGCCCGCACACCGTGCACTGCGGGCCGGGTGGCATCTTCATGTCCGCACTGGGCGGACCGAACGGCGACGACGGTCCCGGCGGCGTCGCGCTGCTCGACCATGACACGTTCGAGGTGATCGGGCCGTGGGAGAAGGACCGCGGACCGCAACAATTCGCCTACGACGTGTGGTGGCATCTGCGCAACGACACCGTGATCACGTCGGAGTGGGCCTCGCCGTCGATGATCGAGAACGGGCTGAACCCCGAGGACCTGCTAGGCCGAAAGTTCGGGCACCACTTGAACTTCTGGAGCCTGTCCGAGCGCACTCTGACCCAACGGATCGATCTCGGCGACGCTCACCAGATGGTGCTGGAACTGCGGCCCGCTCATGATCCGTCGAAGACGTGGGGGTTCGCCGGCGTGGTGATCAGCGTCGAAGATCTGTCCGCCTCAGTGTGGCTGTGGCACCGCGACGGCGAGCAGTGGGCCGTCGACAAGGTCGTCACGATCCCTGCCGAACCGGCCGACGCCGATGACCTGCCGCCTGCGTTGAAACCTTTCGGCGCTGTGCCGCCGCTGGTGTCAGACATCGACCTATCGGTCGATGATCGCTGGCTCTACGTATCGTGTTGGGGCACAGGAGAACTCAAGCAGTTCGACGTCAGCGATCCCAGCCGCCCGCGCGAGACGGCGTCCGTTCGCCTCGGTGGGGTGATCCGGCGGGAGCCCCATCCTGCGGACCCGGAACTACGACTCGCAGGCGGCCCCCAGATGATCGAGATCAGCCGCGACGGCCGCCGCGTATACGTCACAAACTCGCTGTACGCGGCATGGGACGAGGTGTTTTACCCAGACGGTGTCGGCGCGTGGATGGCCAAGCTGGACGCCGACGTCGACGCGGGCGGGCTGGTTCCCGACCCAGGGTTCTTCCCGCACGGCGACGACTTCCGCGGCCTGCGGGTGCACCAGACCCGGCTGCAGGGCGGTGACGCGTCGAGCGATTCCTACTGCTTCACCGACTGAGGCGCCTGCGTCCGGGCGTGGATCAGCTTCGTCAACTCGAGAATCTGATTCGACAACTCGATCAGCTGCCTGTTCTGGTCATCCTCTTCCTGGACCATCTTCCACTGCAGGTCGGCGGCGGCCTGCCGCTTGAAGTCGGCGCGATTCTGGCTGATCATCACGAACGTCGACAGGAAGATCGCCTCGAGCGACACGATCATCGTCAACAGCCCGAAGGGATAACCCTCGATGCCGAAGATGATCCAGACCGCGAACCACAGGACGTGGAAGTAGACGAACGCCATCGACCGGCGAATCGGGTGATGGCATCAGCTATCCGGTTCTGGACGCTGGCGGCACGGGCCTCGTAGTGCTTGGCGAGCGCGGGATTGATCGGCTTGGGCAGCTTCGGGGGTACGAACCCGTGGTGCACCGAGCGGTCAGCCGTGGTGTTTGACATGGCTCACCGTAGCGATGGGCAACCGCGGTCCAGTTACCTTCGGCTGTGAATCCTCTTCGGATCAGCTGTTGGCCAGCTGCACCACGAGCTCGTCGGCCGGCACGTGATGGCCGCGCTCGCAGTAGATCTCGACGGCGGCCTCGGCGCCGCAGTCCCTATGGGCGAGGCGCAGCTGGGGGCTGTGCGGAAGGTGCCGCCTCCCCCACTCGAACATCGCCCACACCACCGGCATGAAGTCGGTCCCCGCGTCGGTAAGGACGTACTCGTCGCGACTTCGCTGACCGGGTTCCTTGTACGGCCGGCGTTCGAGCAGCCCGGCGTCGACCAGCTCGTTCAGGCGCGCCGATGCGGCAGCCTTGGTGACCCCGACCCGCCGCCAAAAGTCCTCGAACCGGGTGGTGCCGTAGTAGGCCTCCCGCATTATCAGCATCGCCGACTTGGTGCCCAGCAAGGCCATGGTCTTCTCGATCGGGCACTTGCCCACCGCCGACCAGGCGTCACGGTCGGCGAGCCGCCCCTGCAGCACTGTCATACAAGTCACTCCTTTCCTGGGTTGTTATCACTATACCTAGGTGTTATAGCTGGATATAGCGAGCACTACTCAGAGTCGAGTCTTCAGGAGGCAGCAATGGCCGGATACGTTGGCCGGGACGCGGTCATCGTCGGAGCGGTACGCACCCCGATCGGAAAGGGGAAGGCCGGAGGCGCGCTGCATGACGTGCTGCCCGTCGATCTCCTGGCGCACAGCCTGAAGGAACTCGTCAACCGGACAGGAATCGATCCGGTGGAGATCGACGACGTCATCGCGGGCGCGGTCACCCAGGTGGGCGATCAGGCGGTCAACATCGCACGCAATGCGGTCCTCGGCGCGGGCTTCCCCGAGAGCGTGCCCGGCACGACCGTCGACCGCCAGTGTGGCAGCAGCCAGCAGGCCATCAGCTTCGCCGCCCAGGGCGTCATTTCGGGCGCCTATGACATCGTGATCGCCGCGGGCGTCGAGTCGATGGGCCGAGTCCCGATGGGCTCGAGTGTGCTGCCGGGCAGCGACCCGTTCGGCCAGATGTCTCAGCGCTACCCCGAAGGCCTTGTGCCGCAAGGTATCAGCGCCGAGCTGATCGCCGCGAAGTGGGGCTTTTCCCGCCAGCAGCTCGACGAGTTTTCCGCGGGCAGTCACGAAAAGGCCGCGGCGGCAACCAAAGAGGGCCGGTTCGACAACGAACTGGCGCCGATCGCAGGCCTGTCGACGGACGAGATCATCCGTCCGGGCACCACGGTCGACAAGCTCGCCGGTTTGAAGCCCGCGTTCTACAACCCGGGATATGAGGCCCGCTTCCCGCAGATCAAGTGGGAGATCACCGCGGGCAACTCGTCGCCGCTGTCGGATGGCAGCGCGGCCCTGCTGATCACCACCAGCGAGGCGGCACACCGCCTGGGGCTGCGTCCGCTCGCGAGGATCCACACCGCCACCGTGGTGGGGTCCGACCCGCTGTACATGCTGACCGGCGTGATCCCGGCGACCGAAAAGGTCTTGCAGCGCGCGGGATTGACGCTCGCCGACATCGACCTGTTCGAAGTGAACGAGGCGTTCGCACCCGTGGTGCTGGCATGGGCCGTCGAGATGGGGCGCAGGTCAGATCCCGCTCCGCACCGCCAAGACATCTTGGCTAAAACCAACGTCAACGGTGGCGCGATTGCAATAGGTCACCCATTAGGTGCCAGTGGTGCTCGGATTATGACCACATTGGTCAACGCGCTCGAACAGCACGGCGGTCGCTACGGATTGCAGACGATGTGTGAGGCCGGTGGCATGGCCAACGCCACCATCATCGAACGACTCTAGGCTTGCCTCCCCCGGTTGCACTCAGGGGCGTGATCTGGTGCCTTTCGCGCCCCTGAGTGCAATCCCTATTTGGCCCAACCGATCTCGACTATGTACCTCCGCACATCATCCTCCGTAATAAGACCGAACCGGACCCACAGCTCAATCGGATT
>Ga0070711_100001216_pt1 | contig 13894 bp, 15 predicted proteins | sample LARL53metaG_FD_65452 | JGI IMG/M metagenome (GOLD analysis project Ga0070711, IMG submission 65452) | Corn, switchgrass and miscanthus rhizosphere microbial communities from Kellogg Biological Station, Michigan, USA - LAR L5-3 metaG | ecosystem: Host-associated > Plants > Roots > Rhizosphere ... | reverse complement strand
CGGATTGGACTGGCGAGCCTCAACAAGTAAACGCTACAGCAAGAGCAAAACAGCGGGAACAGCAGGAGCGAAAAGGCGGAACTGCTAACGGCAAAAAGGCGGGAACTGCAGGGGCAAAAAGGCGGAACGGCAACTGCCAGTCTCCGTGGACCACGCCGTCACTATGCCGCACGTCCAGCTCTTTGTCCTTGCTGTTCCGCCCTTTTGTCTTTGCAGTTCCCGCCTTTTTGCCGTTAGCAGTTCCGCCTTTTCGCTCCTGCTGTTCCCGCTGTTCCTGGCTCCCACTACTCCTTGTCCTCATACTGATCCTTGAGCCTTGCTACGACGCTTGGATCGGCCAGCGTCGTCGTGTCTCCCAGCGCCCGCCCTTCCGCGATGTCCCGCAGCAGGCGTCGCATGATCTTGCCCGATCGCGTCTTCGGCAGGTCGGCCGCAAAGAGAATGTCATCCGGCTTGGCGATGGCGCCGATCTTGATTGCCACGTGCTCGCGAAGTTCGTCGCGCAGTGCGGGTGACGGATGCCCGCCCTCCTTCAGTGTGACGAACGCCGCGATCGCCTGTCCCTTCAGCTCGTGCGCCTTGCCCACGACCGCGGCTTCGGCCACGGCGGGATGGTCGACGAGCGCGCTCTCCACTTCCATCGTGCCGATCCGGTGTCCCGCGACGTTCAGCACGTCGTCCACCCGGCCCAGGATCCACCAGTAGCCGTCCTCGTCGAGCTTGGCGCCGTCGCCCGCGAAGTAGCGGCCGGGAAAGCGGCTCCAGTAGGTGTCCTGGTAGCGCTGGTCGTCGCCGTAGATGGTGCGCAGCATGCCCGGCCACGGCGAGGTGATCGTGAGGAATCCGCCGCCCTTCGTCATCGGCACGCCCTGCGCATCGACCAGTTCCGCGTCGATCCCGGGGAAGGGTATCGTCGCCGATCCGGGCTTGGTGGTCACCACGCCCGGCAACGGCGTGATCATGATGCCGCCGGTCTCCGTCTGCCACCAGGTATCGACGATCGGGCAGCGGCCGCCGCCGATGTGCTGCTGGTACCAGATCCACGCTTCCGGGTTGATCGGCTCGCCCACGCTCCCCAGCAGCCGCAGCATCGAGAGGTCGTGGCCGGCCGGATGCTCGACGCCCCATTTCATGAAGGCGCGGATCGCCGTCGGCGCCGTGTACAGCACCGTCACGCCGTGCCGCTCGCAAATCTCCCAGAAGCGGTCGCGCTCGGGCCAGTCCGGCGCGCCTTCGTACATCACCACGGTGGTGCCGACGGCGAGCGGTCCGTAAACGACGTAGGTGTGACCGGTGACCCAGCCGATGTCCGCGGTGCACCAGAAGACATCGCCGTCGCGCAGGTCGAAGACGTACTTCGTGGTGGCCGCGGCCTGCGTCAGGTAACCGCCCGTGGTGTGCACGATCCCCTTCGGTTTTCCCGTCGTTCCCGACGTGTACAGGATGAAGAGGAGATCCTCGGCGTCCATCGCCTCGGGCTCGCAATGTGCCGGCTGCTCTTCGAGCGCACGGTGCCACCAGTGATCGCGGCCGTCGGCCATCGGACAGTGGGTGGGATCGATGCCGCCGCCGCGATGCACGACGAGACAGCTCCTGATCGACGGACATTGCGCCAGCGCCTCGTCGGCGAAGCGCTTGAGCGGCACGACCTGTCCGCGCCGGTAACCTCCGTCGGCCGTGATGCAGCACACGGCTTGGGCGTCGACGATCCGGTCGCGCAGCGATTCCGCCGAGAAGCCGCCAAAGACGACCGAGTGCACGGCGCCGATCCGGGCACACGCCAGCATGGCGATCGCCGCCTCGGGGATCATCGGCAGGTAGATCGCCACCCGATCGCCACGCCGCACGCCGAGCGCGCGCAGCGCATTGGCCGCGCGGCCGACCTCGCGGAAGAGCTCCCAGTATGTGAGCGTCCGACGGTCACCGGGCTCGCCTTCCCACAGCAGCGCCGCCTGGTTGCGTTTCGCGCCCCGCACATGCCGATCGAGGCAATTCACGGACGCATTGAGCATTCCGCCGCTGAACCACGCCGCGTGCGGCGGTTTCCAGTCCAGCACTGTCTGCCAGGGTGTCGACCATTCGAGTTCGGCGGCGCGAGCTGCCCAGAAGCCAAGCCGGTCGGCGCGGGCGTCGGCATACGTCGTGGCCGTGGCCAGTGCCCGCGCGGAAAACTCGGCGCCGGGCGAAAAGCGCCGCGCTTCGTTCAGGAGGGTATCAAGCTGGTCTGTCATACCGAGGAAGCTGCCGCTGGCCGCGGGGATGGGAAAGGGGGGCCCGCAAACCGATGCGCGGTCGCCACAGTCCCGCCCCCGCACCAGCAGGGCGCCGCACTGGCAAGGCCTTTGCTAGTTCTCCAGTTACCCTGGGCTGGAGGCCCCCTGACTGTTTCGACCACGCAGCCCGATACCCGAGTGCTGCCGGCGCCCGAGAACCTTGGCCTGATCACCCGCGACGCATTTCGCCAGCAGGCCAATGGGCTGCTCGACGAGATGGGCGCCGGCCGGGGACAACTCGTCGTCGAAATGGGCGGGACCAGGCAGATCGACTCGTCCGGGTTGAGCGCGCTGGTGATGGTTCACCGGCACGCCGTGGAGCGCCGCCAGCAGGTCGTGCTGCGCAACGTCTGTCCCGAAATCGAATTCCTGCTGGTCCTCACCAAGCTCGACGACCTCTTTCTCTTCTCGTCGGACTCGTAGGGCCCGTTTCTCCGCGGCTATTATTCGCCGCACATGAACCCAGCCACATCGCCGATTGTCGTTGCCCGCGGCGTCGAACGCCGCTTCGGGCATGTGGTCGCGCTGCGCTCCATAGACCTGGCCGTTCATGCCGGCGACGTGGTCCTGATCGCCGGGCCCAATGGTGCCGGCAAATCCACGTTGCTCCGCTGCCTCGCCGGCCTGATCCGGCCCACCCGCGGTGCCGTGCGCATTGACGACCGCCAGCTCCGTACTGATCCCCAGGCGCGCGCGCTGGTCGGTTTCCTGTCGCACCAGAATTTTCTCTACGAGGATCTCACCGCGCGGGAGAACCTGCGATTCGCGGCACGCATCTACGATCTCGACGACGTCGAGCGGCGGGTGACGGACGCACTCGACACTGCGGGATTGACGCCACGTGCCGATATCCGGGTCGGTCACCTCTCCCACGGCATGCGCCAGCGACTGGCGATTGCACGCGCCACGCTGCACCGGCCCGCTGTGCTCCTGCTCGACGAACCGTTTACCGGTCTTGATGCCGCCGCGATGGATCTCCTGCAGGCCCGCATCGAGGAGGAAGCCGGCCACGGTCGTGCCGTGCTCTGCGTGACGCACCACCCGGCGGAGATCTGGCACCTTGCCACGCGGGTGGTGATGCTCGATCGCGGCACCGTGGTGCTCGACGTGCCGCGTCCTGCCTCGCTCGACGAGTTCGTCGCCGGCTACCGACGGCTCTTCGCCGCGTGACGACCGGGCGCGCGGCGCTGGTGATCGCCGCCAAGGATCTGCGGATCGAGTGGCGGCACCGCACCCGGTTCGCGACGTCGGTGATCTTCGCGATTCTCGTCCTGCTGGTCTTCGTCTTCGCCCGCGAACAGGGAGGCGTATCGCTGACGGTGCTGGCACCGACGGTGCTGTGGGTGATGCTGGCGCTCGCCACGATCGTGACGCTCAATCGCGCCTTCCTGCTGGAACGCGAGAACCATGCACTCGACGGCATCCTGCTCGCGCCGGTGTCGCCGACCGCGATCTTCCTGGGCAAGTGGCTGGCGAACATCTCGCTGGTAATGGTGGTCGAAGCGGCGGCCATTCCGCTCTGGGTGATCTTCTTCAACGTCGATCCGCGTCCGAGGCTCTTCGGGGTCGGTGCCGTGGCGGTTCTCGCCTCCGCCGGGTTCACGGGACCCGGGACGCTCTTCGCCGCCATGGCGGTGCGCACCCGTTTTGCGGAGCTGCTGTTGCCCGTCCTCCTGCTGCCGTTCGTGATTCCGCCCCTCTTTTTCGCCTCGCAGGCCACCGTGCGCATTCTCGGTGACGCGCCCTGGGGAGACATCGAGGGGTGGCTCAGGCTGCTGGCTCTCTACGATATTGCCTTCCTGACGCTGGCTGCGATGCTCTTTCCCTCGGTCATGGATCAATGATTCCAGAACCCGCCGCGATCGACCGTATCATCCGCCGTGGGCGCGCCACGATGCTGGCGGGGCTGGTGGCGGTCGCCGGCATCTATGTGCTGGCGTTGCGCTTCACCCCGGCCGAGCAGCATCAGGGGCTCGCCTTCAAGATCCTCTACGTGCACGCGCCGGCGGCATGGGCGATGGAGATGGCATTCGTCCTGGTGGGCGTGACCGGAGTGCTCTACCTCTGGCTCGGCGACGCACGCCTCGACGTCTTTGCCGAGGCGTCGGCCACGGTGGGTATGGTCTTCGGGAGCGTGCTGCTCACTACCGGTCCGATCTGGGGCCGCACCATCTGGGGCGCGTGGTGGGCGTGGGATCCGCGGCTCACCTTCACGCTGCTGCTCTACCTGATGTTCGCCGGCTATTTCGCACTGCGATCGGCGTTGCGGGACCCGGTCGAGCGCGCCCGCTTCGGCGCCGTGATCGGCATCATGGGCACCATCCTGGTGCCGTTCATTCATCTCACGGTTTACCTGTTCAATTCCCAGCACCCGCTGCCGGTACTCGGACGGCCGCCCTGTCCGCCGGGCGGCAACCCGAATTGCCAGCCGTCACTGCCCTGGGTTCTCCTCAAGCCACTGCTGCTGTCGTTTGGCGCGTTCACCCTGCTCTACGTGGGATTTGTGACGACACGATACGGAATCGGACTACGACGGGTGGCACGGGAGGCCGCGGATGCCGGATAACGGGAACTACCTCGCGGCGGCGTACAGCGTAGCAGCCATAATTCTCCTCTCGTTCGCGTGGTTCTTATGGAGGGCGAGCAGGAAGTGAGGGGACAGAGGCGGAACGGCAACAGCCAAAAGGCGGAACAGCAGGAGCAACAAAGACGGAACAGCAGGAGCAAAAAAGGCGGAACAGCAGAAGAAAAAAAGGCGGAACCGCAGGAGCAAAAAAGGCGGAACAGCAACGGCAAAACGGCGGAACAGCAAACGCAAAAAGGCGGAGCAACTGCTAAAGAGCTACCTGCGTCGTGATGCCGGGGCGACTTGGCGGTTAGGCAGTTGCTGTTCCACTGTTTTGCTCCTGCTGTTTCCGCTTTTTTGCCTTTAGCAGTTCCGCCTTTTTGCTCCTGCTGTTCCGCCTTTTTGTCTCTAGCAGTTCCGCCTTTTTGCTCCTGCTGTTCCGCCTTTTTGCCGTCGTTTTTCCCGCCATTCAGCTGTTGTCGGTCCCGCTGTTGAGCAACACCTTATCCCAGAACAACGCCGCGATGATCGCTCCGAGTATCGGGCCGATCCACCACACGGCTTGCGCGGTCGTGTTTCCGCTGATGATCGCCGGTCCGAAGGCGCGGGCCGGATTGGCCGCTGCCCCGGTCAGCGCCCCGCCAATCATGATCGACGGAATCAGCGTCAGCCCGACGCCAAAGCCGCCCAGGCGCGGCGCGTTGGGCGCGACGATCGTGCCCATCACGCCGGACATCAGCAGGAAGGTCCAGACCGCCTCCAGCCCCACGCCGTGCCAGAAGCTCACCTGGGTCGAGAGCACCGGCGTGCCGAGGGCCACGAGCCGGCCGACATTCCACGGCAGCATCTCGCGCACCAGCAGGGCTGCGATCAGCGCGCCCACCAGCTGCGACGCGACGTACACGAAGGCGTCGCGCGGCGCGATCCGCTTGATGCAGAGCAGGCCGAGCGTGACGGCGGGGTTCACGTGCCCGCCCGAGATGCCCATCGTCATCGAGATCGCGAGCGACAGGATGAAGGCGTGTACCAGGGACACGCCGAGGATGTGGTAGCCGGCGCCCGGGAAGTAGTCCATGATGATGACGCCGCAACCGAAAAACACCAGAAATGCGGTGCCGAGCATTTCGGCGGCAGCGCGTCGGGCGAGAGATGACATCAGGTCCGGTCTCCTGAAACGTCGGGTGTGTAGTTCGCTAGGGAACGTCGCGAATCTACACGCCCGGATCGCGAAGCAGGAGCGTGGCGTTGCAGCCGCCGAACCCGAAGGAATTCTTGAGCACGGCCCGCGGCCGGCGCTCGAGGCCCTCCGGCGGCACGTGCAGCAGGTCGCCGGCCGGGTCCGGATCGATGCAGTTGAGGGTCGGGTGGATCCAGCCGCGAGTCATCGCCAGGCAGGAGATGGCGGTCTCCATCGCTCCGCTGGCCCCCAGGGCGTGGGCGTGCCATCCCTTGCTGCCGCTCACCGGCAGCGCGTCGGTGTGGTCCCCGAATACGTCGCGAATCGCCCGGGCCTCGGTGGCGTCGTTCAGCGGCGTCGATGACCCGTGCGCGTTCACCCACTCCACCTCTTCGGGCCGGCACCGCGCCTCGTCCAGCGCGAGCCGCATTGCCCGCGCGGCTTCGCGGCCGTCCGGGCGCGGCTGGGTCATGTGATAGGCGTCGTTGGTGAGGCCGAATCCCGCGATCTCGGCGTAAATCCGGGCACCACGCGCCAGCGCGTGTTCCAGGCTCTCGACGATCAGCATCGCCGACCCCTCGGCCATGACAAAGCCGTCGCGCGCGACGTCGAACGGTCGCGACGCGGTGGCGGGATCGGCATTGCGGGTGCTCATGGCGCGAATCAGCGAGAACGAGCCGTAGCAGAGGTGATAGAGCGGCGCCTCGCTCCCTCCGGCAATGACCACGTCGGCGTCGCCGGCCACGATGGCACGGAACGCCTGGCCAATGGCCAGCGTGCCGGAGGCGCAGCTCATGGCGTTGGTGGAATTCACGCCCGAGATGCCGTGCGTGATGGCGATGTTGCACGACACGGCCCCGCCGAACACGGTGAGCGCCAGCAACGGATCGACCTCGCGCGGACCGCCCTGGAGGTACTTCTGGTTCTCCAGCTCCGCGAAGCCGATCCCGCCGAGCGCGGTACCCGCGAGGACGCCGACGCGATCGGGGACCTCGCGGCTCAGGTCGATCGCGGCATCCTCGATGGCCAGGCGCGCCGCACCAAGCGCCAGCTGCGAGCAACGGTCGGTGCGCCGCGCCTGCTTCGCCGAGAGCATCGCCACCGGATCGAAATCGTTGATCTGGGCGGCGATGTGCGAACGGAACGGCGAGGAATCGAACCGGTCGATGCACTGCACCGCCGAGCGGTCCTCGTGCAGCCGCTGCCAGACGGCTTCGACCCCGATGCCGATCGGCGTGACGAGGCCGAGGCCGGTGATGACGGCACGGCGGCGTCGTGAGTCGTCCACTAGTCGTGAGTCGTGAGTCGTGAGTCGTGACGACGCAATGCCGGCATCAGCGGATGGTATCCGCACACCGTCCTCACGACTCACGACTCACGACTCACGACTTCAGTCTCCGCCACCGTCGCAATTCCCGCCAGCGTCCGCGAGGCGATTCCGTGAATGAACACCGGACCGATCACGCCCGCCGCCGCAGCCCGGCCAATCAGCGGCCAGCCCGGGCCGTCCCACTCATGCACGATCGTCACGTTGCTCCATCCCTCGGGGGTTGGGTCGATGGTCCACAGGACGTCCATTCCCGTGGTAATGCCGCCGATGTGGCGGTAGGTGATTCGATGCCGCGGCGCGTCCACGCCCATCGCCGAGCGCCACCACGTGGGCCAACGGAGCGGACCGAACGGCCGCCACGCCGCCATCTCGACAACTCCAGCCTGCCCCCGCGTGCCCTCCACGCGAGTGACCCATCGGTAGTGTGAAAGGATGACTGGCCACTGCTCGACGTCCACAGCATGACGCCAAACGACGGCTGGGGGGGCATGAACGACTAGGTGATCGACGGTTTTCATCTAAAAGGCGGGGAACTGCAGGGGCGAAAAGGCGGGGACAGCCACTGCAACAAGGGCGGGAACTGCAACAGCAAAAAAGGCGGGAACTGCAACAGCAAAAAAGGCGGGAACTGCAACAGCAAAAAAGGCGGGAACTGCTATAGCGAAAAGGCGGAATGGCACCGGCAGGTTCCCGACGCCCGGCTGGTCCGCCGTTTTGCCCTTGTTATTTCCGCTGTATTGCAGTTGCTGTTCCCGCCTTTCTTGCTGTTGCAGTTCCCGCCTTTTCGCCCTTGCTGTTCCGACTACTTCCCATCGGTTCTCCACGTTGCGACCAGTCGCGCCCCCGGCCGCGCAGCCACGCGCACATTCACCGCTCCGGCCTGCTCGCAGAGTTCGCGCAACGCCGCCCGGGCAAATCCTCTCCGGACCGACGTGACACCATCGACAAGGGTGACGGGATGGAAGCCGAGTGCGACTCCGGCGAGGCGGAAACCGGGCGCGGCATACCATGCCGGCCGCAGGTCGGCAATGATCACACCCCGCCGGGCGATCGCATTCGCCGCCGCGAACAATTGCACCGCACTCGACCGGTCGAGGTGATGCGCGACCTGGCTGATCAGTACGATGTCCACGCCGCGATCGCGAAGCGGCAGGGCGCTGCCGCAACCCACGATCACCGGGACGCCGGCGTTCTGCGCCAGGCGCGCCGCAGCCGTAATACGCTCCAGCCCTACCGGGACGATCGACACGCCGCGCCGGCCTGCCCATCGCCGCGCATCGAGCGGCAAGTCACCGGCGCCGGTGCCCACGTCAAACAGCGTCAGCGTCGTTCCGCGATCGGACGGCTGCAGCAGTTGTCCGAGCCCGAACCGCACGGCCGCCACGCCGCCCAGCCACCAGTTGGCACGCGCGATGTCGCGCAGCATCCGGGCGACGAGGGCCGGATCGGCGGCGGGATCGTCGAGGGCCTCGGTGCCGATGGGGGAGAGGGTGAGGGGCATGGAAGGAGTCAGTCGTGAGTCGTGAGTCGTGAAGACTGGGCGCGATCATCGCGCGGGGATCCCGGCATCTTGTCCTCACCACTCACGACTCACGACTCACGACTGAAGATCCCAATCTGCGTACCCACCACGGTAATGCAGCAACGGCCTGCCATGGTCGGCCGACTCGCCGCCGGTGACGCGGCCGATGAATATGGTGTGGTCGCCGGCGGCCACCTCCGCCCATTTCTCGCAGCGCAGGTGCGCCAGCGTGCCGTCGAGGACCACGGCGTCATCGGCGCCGCGCCGCCATCCGACTCCGTCGAAGCGCTCGGGGAGCCCCTCGGCGAACCGGCGCGACAGCGCCTCCTGCTGCGCCTCGAGGATGTTCACGGTGAATCCCGTGGCGGCGAGCAGCGCGGGGAGGATGGTTGCGGCGTGATCGATCGCGACCGACACCAGGGGCGGCTCGAGCGACACGGAGGCAAACGAGTTCGCCGTCATGCCGGTGGGCCGGCCGTCGGCGTCGAGCGTCGTGACGATGGCCACCCCGGTTGCGAAGCGGCCGGCGAGCCGCCGGAAGTTGTCGGGGTCGATGGAGTCGTGAGTCGTGAGTCGTGAGTCGTGAGGACGGGCCCCCGCCGCGATATCCGGTGCGCCATGGAGTTCCTCTTCACGACTCACGACTCACGACTCACGACTTGGGACTCACGACTCACGACTGAGTTCACAACACCATCCGCGCCAGATACACCGGATTCACCACTTTCCACGGCGACACGAAATTCCCCGTCACCCCGATCAGCGTGTCGGCCATGCCCCGCCGCTCGAGCCTCGCCACGGCCCGGTCGAAGAGCGCCGGCGCCAGCATGCCGTAGCCGATCAGCCGTTCCACGATCCACTTGCCGAGAAAGGCGTGCCGCCGAGCGGCGCGATAGCCGCGCAATCGGCGGTCGGTAATGGGGCCGCCCTGCCGAAGGACGTCATCCAGAACCTCGGCGGCGAGTTCCGCACCCCGCAACGCGGTGCAGATGCCTTCGCCGGTGAAGGGATCGAAGAAGTCGGCCGCGTCGCCCACCAGCAGGGCGCCGTCGGTGGTGCTGCGCCGGCACATCGCGTCGAACGGTCCGGTCACCATCACGTCGCGCACCAGGCGGTCGGTGTCGATCCGGTCGCGCACGGCGGGCATCGCCGCCATGCGCTGCCGGAAAAAACCGTGAGCATCGCCGCGCGCCAACGGTGCTGCCGCGGCCGGGACGACGAGTGCCACGTTGGCGATGCCGCCACCGAGGTCATTGATGCCGACGTATCCGTCGCGAGCCACGTGCAATTCGGTCGTGGTGCTGAGGCGCTCGACCCCAGCCACGTGCGCGACAAAGGCGATCCGCCGCACCCGCCCCTGGGCGTGCAATCCCGCGCGGCGCGCCACGATGCTGCCGAGCCCGTCGGCTCCGACCACCACGCGGGCCCGCAACTCGCGGGACACGCCGTCGCTGTCGCGGGCCTGCACGCCGGCGACCGCCCCGTTGTCATCGCGCAGCAGCTGCTGCGCCGTCATTTCTTCCATCACCACGGCACCGGCATTCCGGGCCGCGGTCAGCAGCACGGCGTCGAGAACCCGCCGGGGCAGCCCCAGACCGGTGCCGCGAAACGGCGTGCCGCCGGCGCGGGCAAAGCGCCCGACCAGCCGGCTTCCGAGCGGACCGCACACCTGGGTGCCGACGAGCGCGGCACCGCCGGCGTCGTCGAGTGTCGGAAGCACGCCGAGCGCGTGAAGCTGCCGCACCGTCTCGGGACTCATGTATTCGGAACAGGGTTTCTCGCGGGGGAAGCGCGCGCGATCGAGCACCGCCACGCGATGCCCGGCGCGGGCCAGGCGCAGCGCCAGCGCGCTTCCTGCGGGGCCGCAACCGATCACCAGGACATCGGCGACCGGGTCAATTGTCACGCGATTCCTTGGCGATGATCCGGTAGACATTCGCCCGAAGCTCTTCGGGGCAACTGGCGTTGCGCGCCGCGGCCACCAGGCGGTCGAGGAAGGCCTCCTCGTGCAGCTTGTACGAAAAACAGCGGCGGCATTCGTCGAGGTGCATGCGCAGGGATTGCATGTCGTCGGGCGGCAGTTCGCCGCGTCGGAACGCGTCCAGTTGCTGGAGCGCCATTTCGCATTCGGGTGGCAACATGACTAGTCCGCGGGTTCTGGGGGCGCCAACAGCCCCGTCGATTCAGCATAACGTCGCAACTGCCCCTGGAGGATCCTGCGGGCCCGGAAGAGCCGGGACTTGACCGTTCCCACCGGGATCTCCAGGGACGCCGCGATCTCTGCATACGGCAGCCCTTCCATGTCGCTCAGCACCAGCACTTCCCGAAAATCGTCCGGCAGCGAGTCCACGGCCCGGAGCACCTCCTCGTCCACCAGTTCGGTAAAGAATCGCCCTTCCGGATCGGGGTCCTGCGGATCGGGTGGCTCCGGGATGCTCTCCATGTCGATGCCCGACGGAGACCGCTTCTGCGACCGCCAGCCATTGATGAATTGATTGCGAAGTATCGTTACGAGCCAGGCGCGCGCATTGGATCCGGGGCGGAATGACTTCCAGCCCCGGAGTGCCCTGAGCATGGTGTCCTGCACCAGGTCCTGAGCCGCCGAGCTGTCGCCCGTGAGCCGCAACGCGACACGATAGAGCGTGTCGAGATGCGGAAGGGCTTCGTCTTCGAAAACCGCGACTGCCGGAGAGGACATGATGAAAGTAAGAAGCAAGAAGTAAGAAGGAACAGCCTTTGGGGCGGGGACGTGGCTCGGACCTCGGCCGGCACGTTTTCCTTCTTACTTCTTACTTCTTACTTGTTAGCTTCTCCTCCCAATGGTTCCCGCCTTGCTTCCTCTCTCCGTGCTCGAAGCCGTGCAGAACATCGATACTCCCCAGGACGACGGTCTCGGCGCCCTCGAGGATGAGCTTGCCAGCAAGCGCCTGGGTCTCTCCGCTACCGTCGCGGCGCAGGTGGTACGCTATCGCGATCGCATCAAGGCGGGGGGCGAAGTTTCCGACGACGAAGCCCTTGCCGTGTTCCGGCTGGTGGGACGCCGGCCCGATGCGGCGCTGGTCTACGCCGACGCCGGTCGTCGTGCCGCTCGCTACGCTGCAAAGCGACTCGGTGCCGGCTCCCGGGGGTTGATTGCCATGGCACCGGGCCGTGCCGGCGTGGCGCTGGCGCTGCGGGCATCGGCCCGGCTCGGGCGCCGGTGGTTGCTCGCCGAGCTGCAGGTTTCCGAAGGCACGATTCGCTCCGAAATGGCCGACTCGCTCGGGTTTCGCGCCCGTGATGACGGAACCGGCTGTCATTTCTACACCGCGGCGATCGCCGAACTGCTGCGGCAGGTTGGCGACCTGGAATGGACGGTGTTACACGAACTCTGTCGGGGCCGCGGCGACCGCCGCTGTCTCTGGCGGGCGATGCGGGCGGAGGGCTACGAATGACGGCATTGGCGGAACTCGATCGGGCCAAGGTGTCCGAGATGCTTGAGCAGCTGGCCGCCGATGGCTGGCTGCTCTTCGATTTTCACGGCTGCAACCCGGTGGCGCAGCGGATCCTGCCGGGAGGGATGGGAACCCGGCGGCTCTTCGTCTGGGTGCCCCGTGAAGGACCAATGACCGCCATCGTTCATCGCATCGAGATGCAGCCGTTCGACGGGTTCGACGGGAAGATCGTTCCCTACGCCCGCCACACCGAATTGCACGCGGCCCTGAAATCGTTACTCGCAGGCAAGACGGCGGCAATGGAGATCTCGCCCGGCGACGCCGTGCCGTATCTCGACCGCATCCCCTGGGGCGTGATCGATCTGCTGCAATCCCTGGGCGTAAAGATCGTGTCGAGCGCGGGCCTGGTCACCCGATTCGCCGCGTCGTGGACTGCGTCCGAAACGGCCGAGCACGTCCAGGCGGCGGAGCTGCTGCGGAAGATTGCCCTCGACGCCCTCGCCCGGGCGGTCCGGCTGGGCGGGACCGGGTACACGGAATCGGCCATGAAAGCCGAGGTAACCGCGGCCATCGAGGGGGCAGGGATGTTCCAGGATCACGGGCCGATCGTGGGGTTCGGGCCGAACGCCGCGATTCCTCATTACGAACCGGTTCCGGGAAAGGACCGCACGCTCGGCTCCGACGAGGTGGTGCTGCTCGACCTGTTCGCGGGCATGCGGCCCGGGGCCGTTTTCGCCGACCAGACCTGGATGGGATTTTCCGGAACCACAGTGCCGGAGCGGGTTGCCACGGTCTGGCAGACGGTTCGCGAGGCGCGGGACGCGGCGATTGCAGCCCTCCGGTCCCTGGCCAGCAACCGGCAGCCGGTGCTGGGTTTCCGGGGCGACCAGGCTGCCCGGGCGGTCATCGAGAAGGCGGGTTTCGGGGAATTCTTCGTTCACCGTACCGGGCACAGCATCGACCGGGACCTGCACGGATCGGGGCCCCATCTGGACGACTACGAGACCCACGATGACCGGGCACTGCAACCCGGTACCGGGTGCTCGGTGGAGCCCGGGATCTACCTCTCAGGTGACTTCGGAGTGCGAAGCGAGGTCAATCTCTACTGGGGAGATACCGGCCTGGAGGTCACCCCCCATGAACCCCAAACTGCGCTCGTGACCATAACTTGACACTCGTTCGGGGGGCGCTCATATTCTGCGCAACCCGAAAAAGTCCCCGAGTTTACAGCCACCTCGCACGCTCCACGATGCGCGACTCCCAGGTCGCGTCGCACTGTATCAGGTAGTGTCGTTCCGCAGTACCGGTTCATGTAGGTGTCGGCTCCGCGCCTTTTCGGCGGCAGCCGAAACGAAGGGACGCATCATCCCGTGTTTACGCCTTCGGAGGACGATTCCATGACGCAGCGTTGTTTGAGATCTCTGGCCCGCGTGCTGATGGTTGTAGCCGCGCTGGCCACCACCGCCGGTGTTGCTGCGCTGAGTGCGCAGGCGACCGGCAAGATCGAAGGGCACATCAAGGATCCGCAGGGTGCGCCGATCCCCAATGCCCGAGTCTTCATCCCCGGCACGTCGTTCAACGCCCCCGTAAAC
>Ga0070711_100001214_pt1 | contig 13902 bp, 2 predicted proteins | sample LARL53metaG_FD_65452 | JGI IMG/M metagenome (GOLD analysis project Ga0070711, IMG submission 65452) | Corn, switchgrass and miscanthus rhizosphere microbial communities from Kellogg Biological Station, Michigan, USA - LAR L5-3 metaG | ecosystem: Host-associated > Plants > Roots > Rhizosphere ... | reverse complement strand
TGACGCGCGGGACGGGAGTCCTGATTTTTGACAGCGGTTTGACCAACAACCCGGTTGATCCCGTCACCGGCCAATACATCTGGCTCGATTTCACGATACCCTTCCACCCGACCAACGGGTTGACCACCAATCTCATCACCATCGTGATGAATCAGGGCAACGGCCAACCGGGCACCGTGTGGGATTACACCGCGTCGGTCACAACCGCGGCCACCCCCCAGGTGTATGCGGGCGGCGCGTTTGACATGGCGGACGGAGTCAATAGTGGCGGGGTGGTCCGTTTCAATGGAGACGGTTCGCTGGACACAGCCTTCGCCCCCGGCATAGGCACCTATAATCCCGCGACGAAGGCCACCGACCCGGTCTATTCCCTTGTCGTTCAGCCTGACGGACGAATCTTGATAGCCGGCGGTTTCTCCTATCTGGATTTGGTGAACTATAACGGCATTTGCCGGTTGAATCGGGACGGCACCGTGGACTTGAGTTTCAGTCCGGGCACCGGGACGTTCAATCCGCTGACGGGCATTTCCGATACCATCTACACCATGCTGCTCCAGCCGAACGGGGGAATTCTCATTGGCGGCGACTTCACAACCTATAATCAGACCCGCCGTGTGGGCGTGGCGCGGGTGTATGCCGACGGCAGTCTCGACACCAGCTTCATGGACACGGCTTACAACCAGTTCGCCGGCTTGATCAACCATTATCACAATCCCGACGCGGTCAATACCAATCTCTACCCGGCGACCAATGAGCGCAATTTTGTCTATGCCTTGGCGCAGGAATGGTTCACCAATCAAGTCACCACCGCGATCACGGTCACGGATGCTGTTAGTCAAGTGGTCACCACCAACTTCATTACGACCGCCAATGTGACGGGCGGCAACGTCCTCATCGGCGGCAGCTTCTTGGCGGCCGGCGGCGATTATCCAAACGAGGAATACATCAATGGACAGCTCACATCGGGTGGTTACCGGCGTGATGCGGTTCTGCCGCGCAGCAATGTGGCTCGGTTGATTGGCCCTTTCACGCCCGGCCCCGGCAACATCGCCTTTTCCTACAATAATTATACCGTGGCGAAAGACGCCAACTACGTCTACGTCTCGCTCGTTCGCAACCTCACCAATAACAATGTATTCATCAACAACGCCTTCACCGGCCCTGATCGATTCACTAACAACAGCGTTGGCATCGCCCAGGCAACCATTACGGTCACCACCCCTGCCGCGGGGCCGGGCGTCGCCGTATCCAACGTTGACTTTTCATTGTCTCCAGCCTACTCAACACCCACATGGGATACGGCTTGGTCAGTCATTCCGGCCACGGCTTATGGCTGGAAGTATAGCCAGGGTCTTTGGGGACCAAACTATACCACCGCCCCGTTTGTTTCCTCCTCTGCGGACACTTTTGTGAATATCTTTAATGACGGCAAGATTACCGGCAATCTGAACGCCAACTTGAAACTGTCCAATCCCGCCAGCGCCTTCAGCCTCGGCGGCGAGGTGATTCCTCTCGGCGTGGCGCTGGGCGCGAACGCGGCGGCCCCCATGACCATTCTTGATGTCAACTACCAGGCCGGCGTGCTTGGATTCAGTTCGCCCACCTACTCCGTGGTGGAAAACGTCGGCTTTGCCACCATTACCGTCACGCGCACCAACGGCACGCAAAACGCGGTTCAGGTCAGTTATGCCACCAGCAACGGCACGGCCACCAATGGCATTGATTTCACCAACGTCACCGGCACTTTGACCTTCAACAATGGCGACACCAGCAAGACGTTCACCATTCCGATCATTCCTGGCACAACGCTACAGCCCGACAAGACCGTGAATTTGTCGCTCTACACTCCGAGCGGCGGCGCGACGCTGGGCCTGACCAACGCCGTGCTGACCATCGTCAATAATAATTTCAACGGTGGACACGTCAGCTTTACGTCCGGCGGCTTCAGCACCAACGAAACCGGTGGCGCCGCGATTGTTTCGTTGAGCCGGCTGGGCGGTTCGGTCGGCACCATGAGCGTGACCCTGTTCACTACCGGCGGCTCGGCCGTGCCGGGCGTGGATTATAGCACTTACTCAAATACCATTACTTGGAACAACGGCAACAAGGGGTCGCCGATTACTACTAACATCGCAATCCCCGTGTTCCACGATACGCTGGTTACCTCCAACCGCACGGTGAAGCTGATGCTGACCAACCTGACGCTCAATTCCGCTGCCGCTCCCACCAATGCCTGGGGGCTGATTACCAACGCCACGCTCACCATCCTCAACGTGGATTCCGTTGGCACGGTGCAGTTCAGCGCGCCGATTTATGGGGTCAAGAAATATGCCGGTTACGCGCTCATTCCGGTGGTGCGCCCCGGCGGCAGCGCCGGAACGGTTACTGTGAATTACAGCACTGTGGACGGCACGGCGTTGGCGGACGTTGACCATGCCGGTGTCACCAATTATGTCGCCACCAGTGGCACGTTGACCTTCACCAACGGCCAGATCGGCCAGTTCATTCGCGTGCCCGTGGTTGACAACGGCGTCAGCAGTGGGTTGACGACTCTCACCTTGGTCTTGAGCAATGCCCAGCCTGCCTACGCCTTGGGCAGCCCCAGTAACGCCACGTTGAATATCATTGATTCCAGCTCGGTCAATGAGACTCCGGGATCGGGCGATGTCACCTACGATGCGCTGGGCATGAACGATACCGTGTATGCCATGGCGCTCCAGCCGAACAATCAACTGGTGGTTGGCGGCGACTTCACCATGGCCAACGGCGTGCCGCGCCAACGCATCGCCCGCCTGAATTCCGACGGTTCCGTGGACCCAGCCTTCTCCTTGCCTTCATCCGCCTACGGGGCCAACGACTCCATCCGTGCCATTGCGGTTCAAGCCGATGGGCGCATTCTCGTGGGTGGTTTCTTCACCAATTTCAACAGCGTGAATTTGAGTCGCATCGCGCGCCTGAATCACGACGGGTCGCTGGACAGCCAGTTTGCGCCCGGCGCCGGCGCTGACAACGCGGTGTATGCCCTGGCCCAGACGTTTGTGAATGGTGCGGGCAAGGTTCTGGTAGGCGGCGCGTTCGCCAACATCGGCGGCTACCCCATCAACGGCATCGCACAACTTAATGGCGACAATTCCAACGGTGCCCAACCCGGTTCGCTCGACTCTGCCTTCAGTGCTGGCTCGGGCCCCAACGGCATCGTGTATGCCATCGCGGTGCAGGGCGATGGCAAGATCGTCATCGGCGGCGATTTCACCTCGGTTAATGGCAATACTAATTTCAACCACATCGCACGTTTGAATGTGAATGGCTCCGTGGACGCGACCTTCAATCCGGGTGCCGGGGCGAGCGATTCGGTTCACGCCATCGCCATCCAGTCGGACGGCAGGATCCTCATCGGAGGATATTTTACAAACGTGAACGGCATCGCCCTAAATCATATTGCGCGTTTGAACACGGATGGCTCGGTGGACGGCGCGTTCCAGCCCGGCTTGGGCGCCAGCGACGCGGTCTTCAGCATCGCCTTGCAGGCCGATGGCCGCATTGTGCTGGGCGGCGAATTCACCGAATGCAGCGGCGTCACCCGCAACCGCATCACGCGCTTGAATTCCGACGGCACAGTGGATCCGACCATCAACTTCGGCACCGGTGCCGACAACTTTGTGGCCGCCATTGCCGTTCAGGAGGACGCCATCTTCGGCTATCCGACGAATGTGCCGGACGAGAAGATTATCATCGGCGGCGGCTTTACCCAATACAATGGTCAGCCTCATGCGCATCTGGCGCGGATTTACGGCGGGTCCATCAGCGGTGTGGGCGCTTACGAATTCTCCTCGGCAAATTATCAGGTTGACGAGAATGGCACGAATGTCGTCATCACGATCCTCCGCACCGGCGGCACCAGCGGGACGAATGCGGACGCATCGGGTGACATTATCGTGCCTTTCACCACGAGCGATGGCACCGCCAAATCGGATTTGGATCATGCCAGTGTGACCAACTATATTGCCGTCACCAACAATCTGGACTTCCCGAAGGGCGAGGTCATCCAGACGGTCACCATACCGGTGTTGGATGACGGGGTCATCACGTCGGACTTGACGGTCGGGCTTGCGCTCAATCCTGCGCTCCCGGCGGCTTTTGGCGACCAGCCCACGGCCACGCTCACGATTATCAATGATGACAACGCGATTAGTTTCTCCAACGCGGCCTACAGGGTGTCCAAGAACGCCGTGAATGGCGCGGCGACCATCAACATCGTTCGCGTGGGCAGTGTTAGTGGAACTTCCACCGTGTCTTTCAGCACCACTACCAACGGCACGGCCACGCCGGGGTTTGATTATTATCCCACCAATGTGTTCGTCACCTTCAATCCGGGTGTGTCGAACGTCTCGGTGACCGTTCCCATCACGAACAACAATGTGGCCGAGGGCAATACGACAGTGGGACTGCAACTGACCAACGCAACCGGCTCGTTCCTCTCTAGCCCGACCAACGCCGTGCTCACCATCATTGATACAGTGCATACCCCCGGCCAGTTGAGTTTCTCGGCGACAAATTATGTCATCAACGAGGGTGGTGGCGTGGGTTATACCAATGCCTACATCACGGTTTTGAGGAGTTTCGGCTCCTTGGGCGCAATTTCAGCCACTTTCAGCACGATGGATGGAACGGCGGCGGCCGGCGTTAAATACGTCCCCACCAACGGCGTGGTGACGTTTGGCGACGGTGAGACCACCCCGAAGACCTTCGCCGTTCAGATCCGCAACACCACGACGGGCGAGGGGACTGAATACTTGAACCTGCTGCTGACCAATGCCACGGGCGGCGCAACGCTGGTGGCGCCTACCAACGCGACACTGACCATTTTGAACACCAACACCGGCATTACCTTTGTCTCTGCCACAAACACTTTCCTGGAGACGGGCGGCGTTTTGTTCGATGGAGTTCCGAACACCGCCTTGATCAGTGTCCAGAGGCTCAATAATACGAATGGCACAGCAACGGTCAGCTACGTCACAACCGATGGCACGGCGAAGTCTAACGTGAATTATCAGGCCACCAGTGGCACGCTCACCTTCTACCCCGGCCAGGTCCTCGCGACAATCCCCGTGGTTTTGATTGATGACACCAATGTGACCGGCGACCTCGCCTTTACAATCAACTTGTCCAACCCCAACCCCGGCGCGCTGTTGGTGCCGCCGTTCCAGACCACGATTGTCGTCAAGGATGCTGATGCGGGAATCAGCTTCACCAACGCGGCCGCGAGTGTCCTCAAGAACGCGGGCAGCGCGCTCATCACCGTGGTTTGTTCCAACCCCGCCATTGAGCCGGTGATCGTGGATTCCAATACCGTCCCGCTGGAGGTGAATTATTTCACCTCCGATGGCACCGCGTTAGCTGGCCAGGATTATCAGCCCACCAGCGGCACGCTGGTCTTCGCCAACGGCATCGGCACCAACACTTTCACGGTGCCCATCCTCAACAACAGTTCGGTGACCGGAGACAAGACGTTCACCGTCTCGCTGACCAACGTGACGGCACCCGGCAAACTGGTGACGCCCTACGTGCAGACCGTGACCATCGTTGATGTTAACTCGGGCGTGCAATTCTCCAGTCCCACTTATTCCGTGCTCAAAACCCAGGGCGCGGCCAATATCAATGTGCTGCGCACCGGTTACACCAACAGCGTGGTCTCGGTGCAATACATCGTTACCAACGGCACGGCGATTGTCGGACAGGATTTCACGCCATCCACCGGCACTTTGGTGTTCACCAATGGTGTGACCAGCCAGTCCTTCGGTGTTCAGATTATCAACAGTTCGGCGGTGCGGCCTGATGTGACGGTGTTGCTCCAATTGGTCAATCCGGTCAGTGCCATCCTGTCGCCTCCGAATGCCGCCACGCTGACCATTCACGACAACACCGGCAGCTATGTGGTTCCGGCGGGTTCTGCGCTGGTTTCTGAATCGGGTCCGGTCAACGGTGTGATTGACACGAACGAAACCGTCACGCTGCTCTTTGCCTTCCGGGATGCCGGCGGCACCAACGTGGCCGACTTGAAGGCCACGCTGCTCGCCACCAACGGCGTTACGCCAAGCGGCCCGTCCACACAGGATTACGGTCCGCTGGTTTATCTCGGCCACTCGGTTTCACGACCGTTCACCTTCACGGCGTCCGGCACCAATGGCCAGCAGATTGTGGCCACCTTCAGCCTCACCAACGGCACGAGCAACATTGGCAAGGGGGTCTTTGGCTTTACCTTGGGCAGATGGGTGGCCACTTATGCGAACAACGCCCCCATTTACGTCCCGTATCCGAATGCTCCGAACGGGATCGGCTCCGCTTCGCCATATCCCTCCGTTATCAACATCAGCGGCCTGTCGGGAACGGTCGTCAAAACCACCGTCACTTTGACCAACGTCAGCCACCAGTCGCCGCAGGACATTGACGCGCTCCTGGTCGCGCCAAACCAGCTCGACACCCTGTTCATGGCCCACGCGGGTGGCCAGAATGCCATCAATCACGTCACCCTGACATTTGACGATGCGGCAACGAACTCCTTGCCTCAAGGCCAGATCACCAATGGAGTTTACCGGCCCACCGGCTACCAGCCGCTGCCCAATTTCCCCTGACGCCCGATGCGCAACCTAAATCCAACAGTTTTTATGCGGAAGAGTTTTCTGACAATCGGCATGGGCTTGGCAGTGTCCAGCGCCATGATTCTTTCCGGTGTCGCCGCGCCACCCGGCGTCGTTGCCCTGCGCGGCCACGTGCCGGCGGTGGTATCGCGGTTACAGTCGAACGGCCAGTTGCCCGGTGCGACGGAAATGAAGCTGGCCATCGGCCTTCCCTTGCGGAACCAGGCGGCGTTGACCAATTTGCTCCAGCAACTTTACGACCCATCAAGCCCAAATTACCGGCATTACCTCACGCCGGAGGAATTCACGGCGCAATTTGGCCCGACCGAACAGGATTATCAAAAGGTGATAAGCTTTGCCCAGGCCAGCGGCTTGCGGGTCACCCAGACCCACGGCAACCGCGTGTTGGTGGATGTGAGCGGAAATGTGGCGGACATCGAGAAGGCATTTCATGTCACGCTGCGGACCTATCAGCATCCGGTGGAGCCGCGCGCTTTTTTTGCGCCGGATGCGGAACCGACCGTGGCCGGGGATTTGCCCGTATTGCACGTAAGCGGACTGGATAATTACGTCATTCCGCGTCCCGCCCTGCACGCCAGCCCATTGTCCAGTGCCAAGCCCGGGATGGGTTCCGGCCGCGGCGGCAGTTACCTGGGCTATGATTTCAGAAACGCCTATGCTCCGGGCGCAACCCAGACCGGTGCCGGTCAGACGGTTGGACTGCTGGAATTCGACTCCGGTTTCTTCCAGAGCGACATCATGAACTACGCGATCATTGCCGGATTGCCCAGCGTCCCCGTTCAAGCCATTTTGTTGGACGGATATGACGGCAGCCCCGGCAGCGGGAATGACGAAGTGTCCTTGGATATCGAGATGGCCATGGCCATGGCACCGGGCTTGGCCGCAATCTATGTCTTTGAAGGAACCTCCACCGATGACATTCTAAACGCCATGGCGGCAAACTCTCAAATCAAGCAATTGAGCGCCTCTTGGGGATATACGATTGACGCGACGACCGAGCAAATATTCAAACAATTTGCCGCGCAGGGACAAACCTTCCTGAATTGTTCAGGCGATGGCCTGGCCTGGGTGGGTCCGATTTTCACTCCTTGTGACGATCCCAATGTCACCATTGTTGGTGGAACCACATTGACGACCGCAACCAATGGAGCTTGGACGTCGGAAACCGTCTGGAATTCGGGGCACTTGGGCAACAACCCTTGGAATGTGGACGGATATTGGGGCAGCAGCGGCGGCATCAGCACCACCTATTCCATCCCGAGCTGGCAGACAAACGTCAACATGACGGCAAACCACGGTTCCACGACGTTCCGCAACGTCCCTGATGTCGCACTGACAGCCGACAACATCTTTGTCGTTTACGGTGGCGGCAATGAGGGAGTCTTCGGTGGCACCAGCGCGGCGACCCCCCTGTGGGCGGGTTTCATGGCCTTGGTCAATCAACAAGCTGTCGCCAATGGCCATTCCACCCTCGGTTTCCTAAACCCCACCATTTACGCGCTCGCCAGGGGGACGAATTATCCCAGCCTGTTTCACGACATCACCACCGGCAACAACTTCTGGCCGGGCAGCCCGAACCGGTTTTCAGCGGTGTCGGGTTACGACCTTTGCACAGGTTGGGGCACGCCTAATGGAACCAATCTGATCTTCGCCATGGCTGGCGCTCCCGTTGTCCCGGTTTCTGCGCCGTTGCCGCCCTATGGCACCAACTTTGCCGCCCTCAATGGCGCAAATCCCAACGGGGCCTGGGACCTGTTCGTGCAGGACGATGCGCAACTGGACACCGGCACAATCTCCAACGGCTGGATTTTGAACCTGACCCTTGCCAGCCTGGTCACAGGCGCCGCGGACAATCAATTGTTGATGACCGCCGTGGCCGCCAGTGTTCCGTCCGGCAGCAACATCGTCTACATCCTCTCGGTCACCAACTACGGGCCGTCTCCCGCCACAAACGTGCTGGTGTTGGACACGCTGCCTCCCAACGCCACCCTGATTTCCTCCAACTTAACAACAGGCTCCCTCAACGGAACCCGGTGGAGTGTCGGTTCGCTCGCAGTCAACGCGGGCGCGATGCTTGCCCTCACCTTGCACCCCGCTGCCAGCGGCAATTTCACCAACTCCGCCACCGTCAGCGCGGTGACGCCGGATCCCAATCCGGATGACATTTCCGCTTCCGCCGTGGTGGCCGTCGGGAGTGCAGCGCCGCCGCAATTTACCAACAGTGTTGCGATTGGAAGCGGCAAGTTCCAGTTCTCGGTCGTCAGCGCCGCAAACCAGACTAACGTTATTCAAGTCTCCACGAATTTGGTGAATTGGGTTCCGATTTACACCAACGTCGGGCCTTTCACCTATACGAACACGATTGTGCCGGGCCAGCCGGTTCAGTTCTATCGTGACTTCATCCTCGGTCCGTGACGCGCCGTTGACCCATGAAAGTCTGTGGTCTGACCGGCGGCGTGGGCATGGGTAAATCCACCGCCGCCCGGTTTCTCCGCGAACACGGCGCACAAATCGTGGACACCGACGAGGCGGCCCGGCAGCTTGTCAAGCCCGGTCGGCCCGCACTGGCTGAAATTCAAAAAGTGTTCGGACAAGGAATGATTTCACCCGATGGCCAATTGCGCCGCGACGAACTCGCAAAAATTGTCTTTGCCAACCCCGCCGCCCGCAAAAAGCTTGAAGCCATCCTCCATCCGCGCATCCGCGAACAGTGGCTCGCCCAAATTGAAGCTTGGCGTGGGGAAGACCGTCCGCTCGCCGTCGTCGTCATTCCATTGCTGTTTGAAACGCGCGCCGAATCGCATTTCGACAAAATCATTTGCGTTGCCTGCCCGCCTGCGGCGCAGGACGAAAGGCTTCGAAAGCGCGGCTGGACGCCGGCACAAATTGAGCAGCGCATCGCCGCCCAGATGCCCGTGGAACAGAAAATCGCCCGCGCCGATTTTGTAATCTGGACGGACGGCGCGCCCGAAGTTCACGCGCGGCAGATCGAACGGATCCTGGCCCGCTTCAATTAGCGAAGCGGGACGCCGGTTTTCAGCCCGCTGTGTGTGTTCACGCCACGGTCCGTAGCGAAACCGCGCTGCTCATGGTCGAATCAGCAAAGAGTTGGCGTGGTCCAAGACGCTTTGTGCAAGCTGGCAATCGAAGGAAATTCCCGCCAGCACTCCTGGTCTGCGGCGGTTCTTGACGGTCTTCCAGAAGATAAGGCGGTTCCGGTTAAAATTGGCACAGTTTGGAATCACGGAAAAAAAGCGGCGGAGGACCGTCGCGGTCCAAGGCGTAAAGCGTTTGCCTGTGATTCACGAACCGCATGAAGCGTCCTGAACCGCGCCAGCCCTCTGGCGCTTTCGCATCTGGATGCGAACGAAGCCCTCGTTTCGAGGCGGTCGGACGCCGCCCGGCCGTCGTTATCAATAAATGTAAACCGCCACGCGGTATAACGTGTGCGTTGTCCCTGACAGGTTGCGGTTGTCGAAGACGGTCACGTTGCCGCCGGTCCCCGCAATGCCATCCTGCAACGTCTGCCAGGTCAGCAGGTCGGTGGAGGCGTCCACGCGGTAGATTCGATTCAAGGCGGTGGTGAAAGTAATCTGATTGCCGATCGGCGGGCCGGCGGGCGACACATTCAGCATGGCGAACACCGAGCCGGCGTTGGTCGGATTCAGCCCGGCCACGTAATCCTGCCAGATGAACCGGCCATTGCTGTCGCGATTGGTTTCGTTGGCGGCCCAGTTGTTTGAATTCGTGAACCCGTATTGGATCAGCCACGGCACGGGCGTGCCGTGCGGCAGCGCGGGATAAACCTTGATAAAGGCGTTGGTGTTTTCAAACGTGAAGCTCTGGTTACCTGTGTTGGTGTAGATGGTGTTGTCCAACTGAAAAACGCTGAAGGCGTTGCTGGCGTCCAACACGTCGTGGAAGTTGAAGGTAAGCAGCGGCCCGAAATCGGCGAACGGGATGCTGTTGGACAGGTATTGCGGGTTGGAGCTGGTGAGCGTTGCCCATTGTCCGCCCGCGCCGTCGTTGGTCTGCGTCAGGCTCCAGCCGTAAAGTTGCTCCCCGGCGTTGGTGGATTCCATGCTGACGTCGCAAGGCCAGTTGGCCCGATAGTGCAGGCGGATCTGGCGGATGTAACGGGGAACGTAGGTCGAGCGCAGGGTGATGGCCGATGGCAGCACATCCGCGTCGGCCACCAGCCGCAGAGAGCCGTTGGTGACGCCACCGGCGTAGTCGGAGGGCAGATAGGGGGAAATGATAAAATTGGTTGTTTGGTTTGTTACAATGATGGTCACAGGCACGCCATTGTTGGTCAATGGCACAGGGGGCATACTGTTCGTGTCCAGGACGGGCTGGTTGGTCAAGAAACTGACAACTGGATTGGTCGGAGAGTAGGCTGTGATTCCATTGGGTTTATATGTAATCTTGAACGAGGGCATGAAGGCTTTGGTGGCACGATTGAGCGTGGCCCAGCGCAAAAAGTATTGGGCGTTAAGGTCCTTGCCAATCTGGGCGAAATCCAGCGCTAAAGCCGCCGGGTTGGTCGCTTCGTAGTAACGGCCCTGGGTTTGGGTTGTGATGTTCGTGAGCGTGGCGGTGTCAATTTGACTTCCGAAGCCGACGCAATACACCTGAACGTTGGCGTTGCTGGCGGCGGTGATGACGTTTTGGAACGTCCTTGTGCTGGACGTGTCGTAGCCATCGGAACAAAAGATGACCGCGTGCAGTTCGTCCGCGTTGTTCGTTCCCAGTGATTGGACCGCGGCGAATAGGGCGTCCCAGCAGCGCGAGCCGGCGGGATTCTGAACGTAGTTGGTCCAGATGCCGGCAATGTCTTTTTTCAGCAGCGTTTTGTTCGCGGTGAGCGACTGCACTTGTTGCGGTGCTTGGTCGTCGCGGTGAAATTCATAGATGCCGAATTGGGCGGTGTCCGGCTGTTGGTTGACCACTTCCTGGGCGGCGCTCACCTCGGTATGCACCGCGACGGGCATCCCGTTGCTGTCGAAGTCGCCGTAGGGATTGGCAATGCTCTCGCTGAAGTCCAGCACCAGCTCGGCTTTGAGCACTTTGGCGGCGACGCCCTGGTTGACGCCTTGCAGGATCACCGAAGTTTCGGGAGTGCTGACGAGATTCGTATAGGTGTCCGTGGATTCAGACGCGGTGACTGTAAAAAGTCGCGGGTCCGCCACCACGGCGTTGCCCACTGTGGGATCGCTGTTGTCCAGCAGTTCGAACTGGAAGTTCAGCAGATAGGGCGAGGAGTAGGTGGTCTTCACGTTGAAAATCGCCAGCCCGGTGACGGGCGCGTTGGAAACGGCCAGTTGAAGGCTGGCGGTTCCGACGCCCCAGACGTTGCTGGCGGAAATCGTCACCCCATAATTCCCGGCATATACCGGGCTGCCCGAAATGATTCCCGTGGCCGGGTCCAAGCTCAACCCTTGCGGCAGATTGTCCGCGCCAAAGCCCGTGGGCGACTTTGTGGCGAGAATTTGATAATTGAACACGGCCGATTCCGTGCCGGACGCCGTCAGCGCGCTGGTGATGACAGGCGCGGAAGAACCGATGGACACCTGTAGGTTGGTGGCTCCGACGCCCCAGACATTGCTCGCCATGATTGTGACTGGATAACTTCCGGTATAATATGCGTTGCCTGAAATGACGCCCGTGATTGGGTTCACGCTCAACCCCGGAGGCAAATTGGCCGCGCCAAATCCCGTGGGTGACTCCGTGGCTCTGATTCGATAACTGAAAGCGGCTTGTTCGCCGGAAGCCGTCGGGGGGCTGGTGATGACGGGCACGGAGGAAGTGATGGTCAACATGAGGTTGGTTGTGGCCGAGGCGCAAAGGTTGGCCGTGCCAAGCGTCACGCCAAATATGCCGCTGACCAGGGGAGTGCCGCTGATAACGCCGTTCGTGGTGTTCACGTTCAGCCCATTTGGCAGACCGGTTGCCAGGAATGAAGTTGGATTATGCTGGCCGATGATGGTGTAGCTGAAGGATCTCCCCTGTTTGCCGCTGGCGGTCAACGGGCTGGTGATCAGCGGCGACTGGCCGATCACCGCCAAGACGGCCGCTTGACTGGTCACCGCACCATTGACATTGGACGCGACAACAGTGTAAATGCCCGCACTGTCTCCGGTGGTGCTTGCCAGTGACAGCAACGGGTTCGTGGCTCCCGGTATGTTGGTTCCACCGAATTGCCATTGATAGCTCAATGGATATGCCGCCGGGCCTTTGGCCGTGGCTTGAAACGTTGCGGTATTGCCGCAAAGGACGGATTGGCTTTGCGGTTGGAGCAAAAAGAACGGCCGGCGCCAGACCGGCGGCAACTGCACATTGGCGCTCGTGACAGTTCCCAGCGAATTGCTGATCGTTACAGAGAAAACGCCCGCGGCGGATGTTGGAAGGTTCGTCAGAAAGAGCGCCGAATTGGTTGCGCCGGCGATCATGACGCCGTCCTGCTGCCATTGATAGGTTAACGGGGCCATGCCCGCCGCCATCACGAAAAAGGACGCTTGTTGTGTCCCGGTATTGTATTGACTGACCGGTTGCACGGTGATGACCGGCGAACCGTTGCCAATGACCACCAGATTGTGATAATCGCCGGCGGCGATCCCAACGACATTGGAGAACCCGCCCGGAATATTGAGTTGTGAATAAGTGTTGTCGCCCCACGCCACCACGCTGCCGTTCTGCTCCAGTGCCAGTCCATGACGAACCCCCGCCGCAATCGCCACTACATTGGACAAACCGGCGGGCACGGTGCTTTGGCCCCAAAAATTGTCGCCCCAGGCGACCACTGTGCCGTCGGACCGCAACGCGAGACTGTTGGATGCGCCCGCCGCCAGTTCCACCACGTTTGTCAGACCGGCTGGAATATTGAGTTGTGAGTAAGTGTTGTTGCCCCATCCAACCACGGTGCCATCGCCTTTCAACGCCAGGCTGTGCTGGTTGCCGGCGCCAATCGCCACAACATTGGTCGACCCGGCAGGCGATGCCGGCACGATGCCCCAGGAAACCACACCGCCTTCGCTTGTGAGGGCCATGACGTTGCTCATCGAGGCTGCAATCGCCACCCCGTTCGTCAGTCCGGCCGGCACAGCAGCCTGATTTCCCCAACCGACAACCATCCCGTTGCCTTGCAGTGCAACGCTCAACTGGGCCCCGGCGGCAATCGTCACCGCGTTCGATAAGCTGGATGGAGGTGTGGTTTCACCATAGATATGGAGGTTCGCTTTGTCAC